>WBZM01000920.1_pt1 | contig 33729 bp, 31 predicted proteins | sample 5204271 | NCBI WGS metagenome assembly WBZM01 (sample SAMN12344346, study PRJNA552823) | activated sludge metagenome | biome: Activated sludge suspended growth; feature: Nitrification reactor; material: Wastewater; isolation source: activated sludge from nitrification reactor of wastewater... | reverse complement strand
CTGTCAAAATACACGGATGCGGTGCACAGTAGCAGAAGTGGCATAGCCCTGGCGCCGTCTCCACTGCCCAATTTTCGATTGCCACGAGGACTTCCCCATGACCATCATCAAGCAGGACGACCTGATCGAGTCCATCGCCGCTGCCCTGCAGTACATCTCCTACTACCACCCCGCCGACTACATCGAGCACCTGGCGCGCGCCTACGAGCGCGAGCAAAGCCCCGCCGCCAAGGACGCGATGGCGCAAATCCTCACCAACAGCAAGATGAGCGCCACGGGCCACCGCCCGATCTGCCAGGACACGGGCATCGTCAACGTCTTCCTGAAGCTGGGCATGGACGTGCGTTTCGAGGGCTTTGCCGCTGACCAGAGCCTGGAGGACGCCATCAACGAAGGCGTGCGCCGCGGCTACAACCACCCCGACAACACGCTGCGCGCCTCGGTCGTAGCCGACCCGCACTTTGCGCGCAAGAACACCAAGGACAACACGCCCGCCGTCATCAACGTGCAGATCGTGCCCGGCGACAAGCTCGACGTGACCGTGGCCGCCAAGGGCGGCGGCAGCGAGAACAAGTCCAAGATGATCATGATGAACCCCAGCGACAGCCTGGTGGACTGGGTACTGAAGACCGTGCCCACCATGGGCGCCGGCTGGTGCCCGCCGGGCATGCTGGGCATAGGCATAGGCGGCACGGCGGAAAAGGCGGTGCTGCTTGCCAAGGAAAGCCTGATGGAAGACCTGGACATGTACGAGCTGCAGGCGAAGAGCGCACGCGGCGAGAAGCTCACCCAGGTCGAGGAACTGCGCCTGGAGCTGTACGAGAAGGTCAATGCCCTCGGCATCGGCGCCCAGGGCCTGGGGGGCCTCGCCACCGTGCTGGACATCAAGATCAAGATGTACCCCACGCACGCCGCCAGCAAGCCCGTGGCCATGATCCCCAACTGCGCGGCCACGCGCCACGCCCACTTCGTGATGGACGGCAGCGGCCCCGTGTACCTGGAGGCGCCCAGCCTGGATCTGTGGCCCAAGATCGACTGGGAGCCCGACTACAACAAGTCCAGGCGCGTCGATCTGAACAGCCTGACCAAGGAGGAGGTGGCGAGCTGGAAGCCCGGCGACACCCTGCTCCTGAACGGCAAGATGCTGACGGGCCGCGACGCCGCGCACAAGCGCATCCAGGACATGCTGGCCAAGGGCGAAAAGCTGCCGGTCGACTTCACCAACCGCGTCATCTACTACGTCGGCCCCGTGGACCCCGTGCGTGACGAGGCCGTGGGCCCCGCCGGCCCCACCACCGCCACGCGCATGGACAAGTTCACCGACATGATGCTGGAGCAAACCGGCCTGATCGCCATGATCGGCAAGGCCGAGCGCGGCCCCGTCGCCATCGAAAGCATCAAGAAACACAAGTCGGCCTACCTGATGGCCGTGGGCGGCGCCGCCTACCTGGTCAGCAAGGCTATCAAGCACGCCAAGGTGGTGGGCTTTGAAGACTTAGGGATGGAGGCCATCTACGAATTCGACGTGGTGGACATGCCCGTCACCGTGGCCGTGGACGCGGGCGGCACCAGCGCCCATATCACCGGGCCGGCGGAGTGGCAGAAGCGCATTGCCACGGGCGAGTTCAAGGGTATTGCCGTGACGTCAAGCTGACTGCCGACACAACGGCTCACCGTCCCGGCCGTGCCGGGACACGGAGCGGAAGCATCCGGCCCGGCCGGCTCAGCGCTCAGTGCAAGTGACGCGGCCGACGCCCGCCGCCGTGGCCAGGAGAGCCGCCTTGGCCGCGCGGCGGCCGGCCCAGATCGAGCGAGCTGGTCAGCGCCGAATAGCGGCCCTCGAACAGCTTGTCGATCTCGCCCACCACGCCACCGAGTTCCGCGCCGTCGAAATGGCGCTCCATCAGCGCCACCACGTCTTCCACCAGCAGATTGCGCTGGGCCTGCATGATGGCCACCGGCGTGGGGCCGACGAACAGCAGCATGAAGTCGTCGCGCGACTCGCGGCCCTGATCCTCGTCTTCCTCGTCGAACTCGGCGTCATAGAAGCTGACTTCGATCTGCGAGCCCTCGGCCGAGAGCTCGTTCAGGTTCATGCACAGGTCGTCGAGCTGGTGACGAAAATCCTCATCGCCCTGCAGCGTCCAACACATCTGCAGCAGGTGCTCCTGCGGGTCGAACCGGATGCCCGGCTCGTCCTCGTACAAGCTGGCGGCGCCAGCGGCCAGCGAGCGCGCGCCAGCGTATTTCCACAGGGGTTTGAGCGCGTCCTGCAGGGCATCGAAACCCACGTCGGCACGCAGCTTCACGTCGCCATGCACGTGAATCTCGAAAGGGGCATCTTCATGGTTCATGGCGGTTCCTCAGCAAATCTGGTGCCCCGGGCCGGGATCGAACCGGCACGCCCCTTTGCAGGAAAGCGGCGGATTTTAAGTCCGCAGTGTCTACCAGTTTCACCACCGGGGCCAGACAGACATTGTCGCAGGCCCACCGCCAGGTCGGGCCGTGTGGTGCCATCAAGGGAGTCGGAAACTGGAGGCGCGATCCGGAGTCGAACCGGACTAGACGGATTTGCAATCCGTTGCATAACCGCTTTGCTATCGCGCCGGAAGGGCTGACCCGATAAAAAAGGGAAGCGGCTGCTTCCCTTTCTTGGCGGCAACCGCTGGCGTTTGGTGATACCAGCGATCAAATGTTGGAGCGGGAAACGAGACGAGCGCTCAAGCGCCAAGCCATTGATTTCCCACGTATTTCCTTGCCACTAGGGACTGGCAAGGCCTCAAGTATAGCCTTGTTTTATTGCGTCGTAAGAACTGCCGGGCAAGCGACGCTAATGCGCGCCGGCTTGAGGCCCTGCCCATGGGTCGTCAGTTGCTGCTATGGTGGACGGTCCACTGCACCACTGGAGGTCCATTCGTCTGTGACAAGTGCGGCTTGCGGAAAAATCGCGGCCATCTCGGCGGAGCAACCTACCGACAAGACGCGCTTGGACACACGACGTTGGAGGTCGGGCCATGGCAATTGCGAGAGTGACTCACCTATCGCAAGCCCACGGGGCTGGAGGAGTTGTGGACACGGAGCGCCCCACCTGCTCAACGCCCAATAGCAGCGGCGCACACACTTCGCAGGGAATTCGGCGTTCTAGCAAAGCCACCGTCCGCTTTTCCTTTTCTCCAAAGACGCCAACTGGGCTTCAAGGGAACATCTCCCAAAGGAGGCGAGATCTTCGACGCTGCGGACTGAATTCGCGGGCCAGAAGAACCCCTGCGATGCTCTACCTCATATTCGTGAGCCCTTCCACGGGCAACCGAACTGCTCGAGCAGGCCGCAGCGCTGCGCCTGCAGGGCCTGCTGGCCCACTGGGCCGAGGTGATGGGCCAACCCGAGCAGGCCCGCTGGGTGGCGCACCTGCTGATCTGGGAGGGCGCCGAGCGCGACCGGCGCAGCCTGGAGCGGCGCCTGCGTGCGGCACACATCGGACGCTTCAAGCCGCTGGCCGCCTTCGACTGGGCCTGGCCTACGCGCATCGAGCGCGCCGCTGACCTGCCCGGTTTAATCGAGACAGTCTTTCCTAGGGCCTGTCATCAATCGATGTCCCCAGGGTTGAAGGTGCTAGCGCGACCCCCATGTCCGGGCCGTGAGTAAAAGATACGCCCTGCACGACGCCCAATGGGCGCGCATCAAGGATCTATTGCCCGGCCAGAGCGGGCAACCCGGAGCCACTGCAAAGGACAACCGGCTGTTCGTGGACGCCGTGTTGTATCGCTACCGTGCAGGCATTCCATGGCGGGACTTGCCCGAGCGCTTTGGCGACTTCCGCGTCGTGCACACGCGCCACTCACGCTGGAGTCGCAGCGGCGTATGGCAGCGGGTGTTCGAGGCCTTGGCGCAGGATGCGGACAACGAGTACGCGATGATCGATGCGACCATCGTGCGCGCCCACCAGCACAGCGCTGGTGCAAAAGGGGGATCCGCAAAAGCAGGCCCTTGGACGCAGCCGGGGAGGGTTGAGCACCAAGATCCACGCCACGGTCGATGCGCTGGGTAACCCCACGGGCTTTCACCTCACGCCGGGTCAGGCCCACGACCTTCAGGGGGCCGATGTCTTGCTCAAGGACACGCCGGCACAAACAATCATCGCGGACAAGGCCTACGATGCCCAGGCCCGGCTGATCGAGCCGCTGTTGGCCAAGGGTAAAGCTGTGGTCATTCCTTCACGGGTGACGAACAGGCAGCCCCGCGAGCACGATCGAGACCTGTACAAGGCGCGCCACCTGATCGAGAACTTCTTCGCACGCCTGAAGCAGTACCGGGCCATTGGCACGCGCTATGACAAGACGGCGCGCAACTTTCTCGGTGCCATCCATCTGGCCGCTGCCGTTGTGTGGCTGGCTTGATGGCGGATTCCCATGTCACAGCAGGGAGCTGATTGATGACAGGCCCTAGAAGACGGCGGGTGGCAGGTCTCGGCGGGGTTGCTGTTTGAACTCCGCCGGGGTCAAGTATTGCAGGCTGCTGTGTGGACGCACCTCGTTGTAGTGATTGCGCCAGGGTTCGATCACGACGGCGGCTTCGCGACGCGAGCGGAACCACTCGAGGGATAGGCACTCATCGCGGAATTTTCCATTGAAGCTCTCGTCGGTCCCGTTCTGCCAGGGCTTTCCAGGATCGTTGAGCACGGTGGCGATACCGGCCTGGGAGATCCACTTGAGGACCGCCTGGCTGACGAACTCTGGGCCGTTGTCCGAGCGCATGAACAGCGGCGCGCCGTGCAGGCTCACCAGGCGCGAGAGCACCTTGATGACGCGATCGGAGCGGATGGCTCCTGCCACGTCGATGGCAAGGCACTCTTGCGTGTATTCGTCCACGACCATCAGGCACTTGATCTGCTGCCCGCTGGCGGTGGTGTCGAACACGAAGTCATAAGCCCACACCATGTTGGCTTTGAACGGCGTGTGCACACGCGGCTGCACCTGCCTCGATGAGGTGGGTCGCATAGCCACTTCGGGCTCCTCTTCCCTGCACCGAGCCAATAGCGTGGCGAGCTTGGTAGCCGAGACACTATCGGATACTGCTACACGCAAGGTTCCGCTAAAGCCGGCGGCGGCAGATGCGGCGCTGGTCTTTGCCTGATTCAGTAACGTGAACATCTTGTACACGTCCGACTGGAATACCTCGCCAGCCCTCGTCAGCCTTGTACCCGTTTTTCCTCGAATGAAGAGCTCCACACCCAGATGAGATTCCAGATCACGAATCGCGCGCGACAACGGCGACTGATCAATATTGAGACGCGCAGCGGCACGGCCAAAGTGAAGTTCTTCCGCGACGGCGACAAAGTAACGCAGGTGGCGTAATTCCATGGAGCCTTCCTACAATCCAAGACACCATGAAGTTTCTTCGTCTTAAGCCCGCATCCAGTGTGTGCCCTTGTGACCGATCAACATATTTGCGCCGGGCGTAAGCAAAATGGGCGTCGAGCCGATCGCAACTTGACGATTCGTCTAGTCTTTCAAGACACCTATCTTTTGGCGCGCAGAAGACCGCAGTAGGCGTCGCCTGCGCTCTTAAAGTCGTGAATGTGGAGCGTAACGGATGCTGGCCATCGTGGCCGCGATCAACGTGCTATAGGAAGCAGCGCCGCTTCTGAGGCTGTGAATGCGCGAGTACACAAGCCACGCATCGTCGATGAAAAACCCAGCGCATCTCATATGTTCAAACCTCTTCGCCTTCGAGAACCGGTTGACCAAAACTCAACCGGACAGCGTCGTGCGGCCTGCAATGGCCTACCAATATGAGAAGCGGCGTGATGCCAACGTGTCTTGCCACCGCGACGGGAGCCGTTCGTGTCCACTAGGGAAGGTCTGCGTAAATTGCGCCTCCATGTGCTGATCGAGGCGGGTACGCGAAGAAAATCGATGCCATGAAGCAAGCCGACTTGGGCCTGAACTTGACGACCAAGCGCACGCGCAAACGTGAGTTCCTGGCAGAGATGGAACGCGTGGTGCCGTGGACGGCCTTGGTGGCCTTGATCACGCCGTACGCCCCAGAGGGAAAACGGGGTCGCCCGCCCTTTGCCGTGGAGACGATGCTGCGTATCCACTTCATGCAGCAGTGGTTCACGCTGAGCGATCCGGCGATGGAGGAGTCGCTGCACGACGTGCCGTTGTTCCGCGAGTTCGCGGGCTTGAACTGGGACACCGCAGTGCCTGACGAGACCACGATCCTGCGATTCCGCCGGCTGCTGGAAGAACACAAGCTGGCCCCGCAGATCCTGGCGCTGGTCAACGAACTGCTCGGCGCCAAAGGCTTGATGCTGCGTGCCGGCACGGTGGTGGATGCCACGCTGATTGCTGCGCCCAGTTCGACCAAGAACGCCTCGGGCGAGCGCGACCCGCAGATGAAGCAAAGCAAGAAGGGCAACCAGTGGTTCTTCGGCATGAAGGCCCACATCGGCGTGGATGCGGACTCGGGCTTGGTGCACACGGTGCGTGGCACGGCCGGCAGTGTCAACGACGTGGTGGAGGCCAACACACTACTGCATGGTGAGGAAACCGAGGCCTGGGGTGACGCCGGCTACCAGGGCGCCGGCAAGCGCCCCGACGCCCGAGACGGCGTGCGATGGAACATCGCGATGCGCCCGGGCAAACGCAAGCTGCTGGACAAGGCCCGGCTGCTCGACGAGCTGACCGACCAACTCGAACGCCTGAAGGCCAGCATCCGGGCCAAGGTGGAGCATCCGTTCCGTGTGATCAAGCGCCAGTTCGGCCATGTCAAGGTGCGCTACCGCGGCCTGGCCAAGAACACTGCGCAGCTGCACACGCTGTTCGCATTGTCGAACTTGTGGATGGTGCGGCGAACTTTGGTGGGGGCGCTGGCATGAGTGCGCCTGCAAACGGCCAGACGGCCAGGAAATCGACCGAAAACGGTCTGATGCTGAGCCCTGACGAAGCTGCCGCTGCGAATCGGCTTGGCAGTTCGACATCAGCACATCTCAAAGCGCATTGCGCAGACCTTCCCTAGTCGGGGATATTGGATCTTGGCGATTCCCGCCTTATGACAGACTTAGTCAAATTAACTAGCCTTGAACGACTAGTCATGTAACGATACACATAACTTGCAGCTCATTGGAGAGTTGGCTTGTCTCGTTGCTCTTTTGGTAATGTCAATCTCAGAGCCCACCTGCAGTGGTTTAACAGCGTGCGCAGACACACGGGGTTTCAACCCCCGCTGATTCGAAATCCAACAGTCTGAAACTGGTGGTAGAGATCGATGGAATAGGAAATCTTTTGACCATGGCATTGAATTGCTCCATGACATCGGGCACTTGCCTGGATAACGTCCAATCTGGAGAGGGTAGGCGCGGCCAAGTTACATTAAAAATGATGTACGGAGCTATTTAATGGCCGAATTTCTGCGCTACGAACAGGACGGCTCCGTGGTCACGCTGACCATGGACCAGCCCGAACGCCGCAACCCACTCACCGGCAACACCGCCGTGCCCGAGTTCCTGGCCGCCATCGACCGTATCCACGAAGACCGCAGCGTGCGCGCCGTGGTGCTCACGGGGGCGGGCACGGTGTTCTCGGCCGGCGGCGACATCCGCACCATGCAGCAGCAGTCCGCCGGCGAAGTGGACGGCATGCAGATCCGCCACGACTACCGCACGGGCATCCAGCGTCTGCCGCTGGCGCTGTTCAACCTGGAAGTGCCGGTGATCGCCGCCATCAACGGCGCCGCCATCGGCGCCGGCCTGGACCTGGCCTGCATGTGTGATGTGCGCATCGCGGCCGACACGGCGAAGTTCGCCGAGAGTTTTGTCAAGCTGGGCATCATCCCGGGCGACGGCGGCGCCTGGCTGCTGCCGCGGCTCATCGGCCTGTCGCGCGCCAGCGAGTTGTCCTTCACGGGCGACACCATCGACGCGAAGCTGGCAGCCGAATGGGGCCTGGTGTCGCGCGTGGTGTCGCCGGATCAGCTGATGGAGACGGCCCGGGGTCTCGCACAACGCATCGCCGCGAATCCGCCGCATGCCGTGCGCCTGACGAAGCGGCTGCTGCGCGAGTCCATGCACACGCGGCTGGACACGCTGCTGGAGATGTCGGCCGCCTTCCAGTCGCTGTCGCACGGCACGGCGGACCACCGGGAGGCGGTGGCGGCGTTCCTGGAGAAGCGGCCGCCGGTGTTCAAGGGCTGATACCGCCCCCCTCCGGCCCTGCTTCGCCAGGGCTAGAAGAGACCTGTCAGCGCTTCGCCGCCCCCGCCCGCCGCGCCACCAGCGCGGGCCACAACGCCTCGGGGCCGGCGGCAATGGCCCAGCGCCCCAGCTCACGCGCCCAATGGGCGTCGCTGCCGTACTCCGCGCGCCAGGACCAGAGGCGTTGGGTGAAGTGGTGCAGCATGTGTTCGGCCGTGACACCGATCGCACCATGCACCTGGTGCACCGTGGCGGCGGCGATACCAGCCGCCTCGCCGGCGCGGACCTTGGCCACGGCGATGTCGAAGGCATTGGCACGGGGCACGCCACAGGCGACACGCACGGCCGTGCGGGCGGCGGCGACCTGCCCGCCCACGGTCGCGAGCGAGTGCTGGATGGCCTGGTTCTGGCCGATGGGTTTGCCGAACTGCACGCGTTCGTTCGCGTAGGCCACGCCCAAAGACAAAACCCGTTCCATTGCGCCCACGATCTGTGCGCTGCGTGCCAGTGCGCCCAGCAGACGGGGCTGCGCCATGCCATCCACGTCTGCACAGGGCGCGGCGGCAACGACCTGGGCGCCTTCCAGTTGCAGGTCGGCATGGGGCTCGTGTGCCATCTGGGGCCGCGCCGTGCGCTGGGCGCTGCGGAGGTTCACCAACACAGTGTGGCAGCCTTCGGGGCTGGCGACACGTGCCACGCCCCAGTGCGCCACCTGGCCCCAGGGGACGTTGGACACCGTAGCGGTCAACGTGCCCTGCCCTTCGCGTGTCTGGTGCCAGCGCACGTTGGATGAACCGGAGAGGTCCAGCGGCACCAGGATGCCCGACTCTGGGGGAGCGATATCCGTGTCGGCCAGCAACGCGTGCGCGACCAGGTTGTCGGCCAGCGGCACAGGTGCTGCGTGATACCCCACCGCATGCAACACCGCGGCCGTCTCGGTGAAGGCCGCGCCAATGCCACCATGGTTCTCGTGCGCCGTGGCGCGGTCCAGGCCCGCTTCGGTGCAGGCTTGCCACAGCGCCTCGTGGCTTCCATGGGCCACAAAGGCCTCCAGCGCCGCGGGGGTGACCAGGTCGCCGAAAAGGCGCTGCACCGTCTCCGCCACCATCTGCTGCATCTCGTGGTTCATCGCAACCCCAGCCCGCGCGCGATGATGCCGCGCAGGATCTCGCGCGTGCCACCGCGCAACGAATAACCCATGCTGGCCTGCTGCGCATGGCGCTGCACCTGCGCGAAGCTGCTCTGCGGCGGCAATGCGGCGTCAGCGAACAGCACATGCGCCACCTCGGGCAGGCGCTGCTCCAGCAGCGCGCCCTGGTCCTTGACGAGTGCGGCCGCCAGGCCCGCATCCTCGCCACGCATCAGCATGCTGGCCACGCCCAGCGACATCTGGCGCAACACGGCATAGTCCGCGACGAGCCGGCCGATGCCCTCCGCCTGCGCGCTGTCGTCGGCATCGGCAATGCCCACAATCTCGCGCAGCAGCTGTGTGTTGGACAGGTAACGCTCCGGCCCGCTGCGCTCGAAGGCCAGTTCCGACGTGACCTGCTTCCAGCCGTCGCCGGGCTGGCCGATCACGTGGTCGTGGGGCACGAAGACATCGTCCAGCACCACGGTGTTGAAGTCGTGGTCGCCCGTCATGTTGTGGATGGGGCTGACTCGCACGCCCGGCGCGCGCATGTCGATCAGCAGCTGCGACAGCCCCTTGTGCCGGTCGGCCGGCGTGCCGCTGGTGCGCACCAGCGCGATCATGTAGTGCGCGAGGTGCGCGAAAGTCGTCCACAGCTTGGTGCCGCGCACGATGTAGCCACCGTCCACGGGCTCAGCGCGCGTGCGCACGGAGGCCAGGTCGGAACCGCTGTCGGGCTCGCTCATGCCGATGCAGAAGAAGGTCTCGCCGGCCGCGACGGAGGGCGCTATGCGTGCGGCCAGCTGCGGCGCGAAGCGGATCAGCAGCGGCCCGCTCTGGCGGTCGGCGATCCAGTGCGCGGCCACGGGCGCCCCGGCGGCCAGCAGCTCTTCGAGCACCACATACCGCTCCAGCGACGTGCGCTCCGCACCGCCGTACGCGCGGGGCCAGGTCATTCCGATCCAGCCGCGCGCGCCCAGCTTGCGACTGAAGGCCGGGTCGGCCGCGCTCCAGTTCTTGGCGCGCTCCAGGGGTGGCAGGTCGGCCAGTTCGGTGGCCAGGAAGTCACGCACCTCCTGCCGCAGCGACTCGCAGGCGGCGTCCAGCGTGCAGGGTTCGATGGCGATGGCGCGCAGGGCGTCGGAAGGGTTCACGGTCATCTGGCGAGGCGTGCCGGTCGGTGGCGGAGTTGTCTCTGTTGTTGTGAAGCAGCGGCACACGGTGCCGAGGTGAAAGCATCGTAGAAGCAGCAGCTTCAACAGTAAAATTAATTTTTAACTCTCTGTCATTACCATGCTAGAAATCTCCACCCGCGTGCTGCGCGCCATGGTCGCGCTCGACGAACTGCGCCACTTCTCGCTGGCCGCCGAGCGCTGCAACGTCACACAGTCGGCCCTGAGCCAGATGATCTCAAAGCTGGAATACCAGATCGACCTGCGCCTGGTGGACCGTGACCGCCGCCGCGTAAGCCTCACGCCCGAGGGCGAGCGCTTCGTCGAGACGGCGCGCCGCGTGCTGATGGAGCTGGAGGAGATCAGCGAGGACCTGCGCGACCATGCCTCCATGCGCAAGGGGCGCGTGCTGGTCACGGCCCTGCCCTCGCTCGCGGCGCACTGGCTGCCACCGGCGATTGCGCGCTTCCGCGAGAAATACCCCGGCATCCATGTCAGCGTGGCCGATGCGCCGCCCGACCGTTCGCTGGAACAGGTTCGCCACCGCCAGGCCGACTTCGCGCTCACGGCCCGCGGCCCCGGCATGGTGGGGTTCCAGCACCGCCTGTTGTTCGAGGAACACTTCGTACTGGCCTGTCACCGCGACCACCCGCTGGCCAAGCGCAAGAAGCTGCAGCTCGCCGACCTCGCGGGCCACGGCTACATCCGCCTGATCCGCGCCGGCAGCATCGCGCAGCACCTGGACAGCTTCTTCCGCGACAACGCCATCAACGACACGGGGCTGGAAGTGGAACAGGTCGCCACGCTGGCGGGCCTGATCGGCAACAACCTGGGCATCAGCCTGGTGCCGAGCATGGGCATCCCGTATTTCGACCCCAAGCTGGTGGTGACCCGGCCCGTGGTCGATGCGAACTTCACGCGGCCCATCTACCTGGTGTGGCGCTCCGCAGGATCGCTGGGGCCGGCGGCGCAGCGCTTCATCGACATGTTGCCGCTGCCCGAGCCTGCCAAGGGCAAGGCCAGGACCACCGACAGCTAGGCCTGGCCGAAGGCCGCCATGCGCGCGCGGTAGTCCCCGCTCGCATCCAGCGGCCGGCGCAGCGACTGGTCATGCAGGAAGGCCTCGCTCAGAGGCAGCGTCGCGCACTCGTACAACGACCGGCGCACGGCGCGTACCGCGGCGGGCGCCACCGCTTCGAGGCGCGTGACCTGCTGCTGCACCAACGCCTGCAGCTCCGCAGCCGGCACCACGGCGGAGACCAGGCCCAGTTCAAACGCACGCCGCGCGTCCATCCGCGCCGGTCCCAGCAGCACTTCCATCGCACGGCCTGGTCCCAGCAGGCGACCCAATGCCACGGCGCCCCCACCGCCCGGGTAAGTGCCCAGGTCCATCTCGGGGAAACCCAGGCGCGCGCTGTCGGCCGAAATGCGCAGGTCGCAGGCCAATGCGATCTCCAGCCCCGCGCCCAGGCACCAGCCATCGAGCACCGCCACCACGGGCACCGGAGCCTGGCCCAGCGCCTTCACCAGCGCGAGCACCAGGCCACTCTGGTACGCCATGGCATCCGTCGACAAGGTACGGCGTTCGCGCAGGTCGATGCCGGCGCAGAAGGCTGCGGGGTCCGCGCTCTCCAGCGTGATGCAGCGCAACGCATCGTTGTTGCCTGCCTGCGCGAGGGCAGCCAACAGCTGCTCCAGCATCGCCGTGTTCAATGCATTGCGCGCAGCGCGCCGGTCGAGGATGCAGCGCAGCCGGCTGCCCTCTGCCCTGACCTGCAGGAAATGTTCCGTCATGCGGCAGCCTGGGGTGGTGTGCCGGCGAGGCGGGCCACCTCGTCCTCGGGCAGGCCCAGCTCGCGCAGCACCTCGGCCGTGTGTTCGCCGTGCCGCGGCGCGTGCCGGCGCAGCTGGTAGGGCGTGGCCGAAAACCGCAGCGGTGAACGCACGCCCTGGTAGGCGCCTTCGGTGGGATGTTCCTGCGTGGACAACAGGTCCACCGCGCGCAGGTGTGGGTCGTCGCGCAAATCCTCCATGCCCAGCAGCGGCATGCAGGGAATGCCCACGCCGTCACAGAACGCCACCCACTCGGCCGTGGCCCGCAAGGCGGCCTCGGCCTCCAGAAGCTCGTAGAGTTCGCCGATGCGCGCGGCGCGCAGCGCCATGTCACCGAAGTCGGGTTCGTCGCGCAGCTCCTCGCGCCCGATGAAGCCGAAGAAGTCGTGCCAGTTGCGGTCCGAGTACGGCAGGATGCAGGCCCAGCCGTCGCGCGTGCGGTAGGGCTTGCGCTGCGGTGAGAGCTGGCGCGGGAAACCGATGCGGCCCAGCGGCGGCTCGAAGGCGCCGGCGCCGAAATGCTCCACCAGCATGAAGTCCACGGCCGTCTCGAACATCGGCACCTCGACCTCCTGCCCACCACCGCCGCGTAGCCGGTGCATCAGCGCGCCCAGCACCGCATACGCGATGGCCTGGCCCGCGATCTTGTCGCACCAGGCCGTGGGCGCGTACCGCGGCTCGCCGTAGAGCTGCTGGTTCAGCACCGCGAAGCCGGAGCCGGCCTGGATCAGGTCGTCGTAGGCCGCCTTCTCGCCATACGGCCCTTCCTGCCCGAAACCACGCGCGGCACACACCACGAGCTGCGGCCGGCGGGCCTGCAGGCTGGGCCAGTCCACGCCCAGGCCGCGCGCCGAGCGGGGCCGCAGGTTGTGGACGAGCACATCGGCGCTGTCGATCAGCGCATGCAGCGCCGCGCGCCCACCGGCATCCTTGAGGTCCAGCGCGATACTGCGCTTGTTGCGGTGCAGGTTCAGCACCGAGCCCCCCATGCCCTGGCTGCGCTGCGGGCCGTAGCGCCGGAAGGAGTCGCCCTCGGGCGGCTCCACCTTGATCACGTCGGCGCCCATGTCGGCCAGGATGCGTGTGCCGAAGGGGCCCATGATCACCGACGTGAGGTCGATGATGCGGATGCCGTCGAGCGCGCTTGAGGGGATGGCCATGGCCTCAGGCCCCGATCCGCTGGGCGATGGCCCAGGCGCGTTCGGCCACCACCGTATAGATCTCGGCGCCCACGGCGCGTGCATCGGCCGCGTTGCCGTCGAGGGCGCGGCGGTGCACGCCCACCATGATCGCCGCCGTGCGGAACAGCGAGAGCACGACGTAGAACTCCCAGTCGGGAATGCCCGCCCGGCCTGTGCGCTCGGCATACCGGACGAGGTAGTCCGGCTCACTCGGGATGCCGAGCGCGGCCAGGTCCGAGTCCCCGAAGCCACGCCCGTTCAGGTACGGCAGGTGGTAGCCCAGGCAGTTGTAGGCCAGGTCCGCAAAGGGATGGCCGATGGTCGTGAGCTCCCAGTCCAGCACGGCCACCACGCGCGGCTCGGTGGGGTGGTAGATCAGGTTACCGACACGGAAGTCGCCATGCGAGATGGCCGCCTCGTCGCTGGCCGGCAGGTGCGCGGGCAGCCATTCCAGCAGCCGGTCCATGGCCGGCAGGTCGATGACACGCGAGGCTGCGTACTGTTTGGACCAGCGCTCCACCTGGCGCGCACAGTAGTTGTCGGGCCGGCCGAAATCCTGCAGCCCCACGCCGCGCCAGTCCACCTGGTGCAGCCGCGCCATCACGCGGTTCATGTCGTCGTACATCGCGGCGCGGTGGTCGCGGTCCACGCCGGGCACGAGGCGGTCCGTGAACACGCGGCCCTCCACATGGTCCATGACGTAGAACATCTGGCCCAGCACGGCCTCGTCCTCGCACAGCAGCCGCACGGTGGGCACCGGCACGCCGCTGCAGTGCAGCGCACGCATCACGGCGAACTCGCGGTCCACCGCATGGGCGGAGCGCAGCAGCTTGCCGGCCGGCTTCTTGCGCAGCACATACGCCTGGCCGGGCGTCTGCAGGTGGTAGGTGGGGTTGGACTGGCCGCCCACGAACTGCCGCACCGTCAGCGGCCCGGCGAAACCGGGCAGCTGCGCGTGCAGGTAACGTGCGAGCGCGGCCTCGTCGATGCGGTGGTTGGGCAGCACCTCGACGAGCTGCACGGCGCCGGGAGAAATGGTCATGGGCAAGGAGCGTAGCCGTCTGTGTGCAGGGGCGCTGTCCGTCAGGCGACTTCGGCCTTTTCGGCCCCTGCGACATTTTCGCGCTGCTTGTACTTGCGGTATTCCAGACGCGCGATCTGGTTGCGGTGCACCTCGTCGGGCCCGTCGGCGAAACGCGTGGTGCGCGCCCGCGCATAGAGGTAGGCCAGGCCGAAGGCCTGCGTGAGCCCGCCGCCGCCATGGGCCTGGATGGCCCAGTCGATGACCTGGCAGGCCATGTTCGGGGCCGCCACCTTGATCATCGCGATCTCGCGCCGCGCGGCCTTGTTGCCCACGGTGTCCATCTTCCAGGCCGCGTGCAGCGTCAGCAGCCGCGCCTGGTCGATGAGGATGCGCGCATTGGCCACGCGCTCCTGCGTCACGGTCTGCTCCGACAGCGCCTTCCCGAAGGGGAAGCGCGACATCGAGCGCTTGCACATCTCCTCCAGCGCCACCTCGGCAAAACCGATCAGGCGCATGCAGTGGTGGATGCGCCCCGGGCCGAGGCGGCCCTGCGCGATCTCGAAGCCGCGGCCCTCGCCCAGCAGGATGTTCGAGGCCGGCACCCGCACGTTCTCGTACACCAGCTCGGCGTGGCCATAGGGTGCATCGTCGTAGCCGAAGACATCGAGATTGCGCACGAAGCGGACGCCGGGCGTGTCGCGCGGCACCAGGATCATGGACTGCTGGCGCCGCACGTCGGGGTTGTCCGGATCGGTCTTGCCCATCACGATCAGCAGCTTGCAGGCCTCGGAGCCCGCGCCCGAGGAGAACCACTTGCGGCCGTTGATGACGTACTCGTCGCCCTCGCGGCGGATGTGCAGGCGGATGTTGGTCGCGTCCGACGAGGCCACGTCGGGCTCGGTCATCGAGAAGGTCGAGCGGATCTCGCCCGCCATCAGCGGCTCCAGCCACTGCTTCTTCTGCTCCGGCGTGCCGTAGAGGTCCAAAGTCTCCATGTTGCCCGTGTCGGGTGCCGAGCAGTTGAACACCTCCGAGGCCCAGTGCACGCGGCCCATCTGCTCGCACAGCGGCGCGTACTCCAGGTTCGTCAGGTGCGGCTCAGATTTGTGGTGGAACAGGTTCCACAGGCCGGCGTCGCGTGCCTTCTTCTTCAGCGCCTGCACGATGGGCTGCGGCGCCCAGCGGTTCTCGGCGTTGCCCAGCTGCTCCCAGTACGCGGCGTCGTTGGGGTAGATGTGTTCGTCCATGAACTGCTGCAGCTTCTGCAGCCAGGCACGGCTCTTCGCGGAGGGTTCGAAGTTCATTGGTTTTCTATCGTCCTTATTCAATGGTGATGTTGCGTTCGCGAATCAGGCTGCCATACACCGCTTCCTCATTCGCCAGCACGCTTCGGAATTTCGCCGTGTCCATGTGGATGGCCTCGGCGCTCATGTCATTGAATCGCTTCTGGATGTCGGGCCGGGCGATGACGGTCGCGAGCGACTGGTCCAGCTTCGCCACCACGGCAGGCGGCGTGCCGGTGGGCACCCACACGCCGATCCACGCGTCGGCATCCATGCCGGGGACCCCGGCTTCGGTGAATGTGGGCACCTGGGGATACTTCGGCGGACGCTTGTCGCTGGCGATGGCCAGGATCTTGAGCTTGCCTGCGTCCACATGCGGGAAGGCGATCCCCGGATCGAAGACCGCGTCGGTATCCTTCGACAGCATGGCTTGCAGCGCCGGGCCCGAGCCCCTGTAGGGCACCTGCAGGACCTTGACGCCGGCCAGCTTCTCGAAGAGCTCGCCCAGCAGGTGCGGCTGCGTCCCGGCGCCAGAATTGGCGAAGCTGAGCTTTCCGGGGTTCGCCTTGGCATAGGCGATCAGTTCAGCGACCGAGTTCACCGGCAGCTCGCTCCGCACCACCAGGTGGTACTTGTAACGCCCGATGATCGCGACCGGGATGAGGTCGCGGGCCATGTTGGGAGATCCCTTGATAAGAAATGGATTGACCGCCTGGCCGAAGCTGGTGCCAAACAAGATGGTGTAACCGTCGGGCGCGGAGCGAATCACGTCCGATGAAGCCACGTTCCCCGCGGCGCCAGGCTTGTTGTCGATGACGAACGGCTGGCCCAGCAGGTCACCCAAGGGTATGCCTACTGCGCGTGCCATGACGTCCACGCCGCCGCCCGGCGCGAAGCCGACGACGCCACGCACTGGCTTGGTGGGCCAGGCGCCCTGCGCGAAGGACCGGCCCACAGGGGCCGCGACAGACAGGGCAAGCGCTGCCTGCAGGAGGCTGCGACGCTGGAGCGGGATCGATGGAATCTGCATGTTTGTCTCCGGTAGTTGCTGGTGAGGATTAACCTGCTGTATAGCCACCATCCATGGGGATCGCGGCACCTGTCACGTAAGAGGCCGCGTCCGAAGCCAGCCACAACATGGTGCGGGCCGCCTCCTCGATGGAGGCCACGCGCTTCATGGGGATCGCGGCCATGATGGCGGCCGCCATCTCGGGCGTGGCCAGCGGGCCGGCCTTGAGCATCTCGGTCAGCACGGTGCCCGCCACCAGGGCGTTCACGCGGATGTTCTTCTCGGCATATTCCAGCGCCGCAGTGCGCGTGAGGCCGATCACGCCGTGCTTGGTCGCCACGTAGGGCGCGATGCGCGCGAAGCCCACCACGCCGCCCGTGGAGGCCATGTTGACAATGGAGCCGCCACCGGCGCGCAGCATCGCGCGCAGTTCGTGTTTCATCGCCACGAAGGTGCCACGCAGGTTCACCTGCACCAGGCGGTCGAAGGCGTCGTCGGGCGTGTCGACGAAGGCCTGGCGCGAGTTGCGCACGCCGTTCTCGTCCACGCGGATGTTCTGGATGCCGGCGTTGTTGACGACGATGTCCAGCCGGCCGAAGGCGGCCTCGGTGGCCAGCACGGCCGCCTCCACCGACGCGGAGTCCGCGACGTCCATGGCGACGTGGCGCACCTGCTCGCCCGACGGATCCAGCCGGCGCGCCAGGGTGGCCAGCGCCTCCGTGTCGCGCGCCGCCAGCATCACGCGGGCGCCCTGGGCCGCGAAGGCCTGGGCCACGCCCTCTCCGATGCCGCGGCTGGCGCCCACCACGAGCACGGATTTGCCGCGCAGGCCGAAGAAGAAAGTGGTGTCAGGGGAGGAAGCAGTGTGCATGGGAGATCAATCCAGGGTGATGTTGCGTTCCTTGATGATCGTCGAGAGCATGCGGGTCTCCTGGTCGAGCAGGGTCTTGAACTCGCCCGTGTCGCGGTACCGCGCCTCGGCGTTCAGCCCTTCGAAACGCGCCATCACGTCGGGCCGCGCCAGCACGGTGGACAGGGCCTTGGAGATGCGGTCGATCACCGGCGCCGGCGTGCCATGCGGCACCCAGATGCCGGTCCAGGCGTCGAAAGTGATGGAGGGGTACCCCGCTTCGGCCATGGTCGGCGTGTCGGGGAACTGGGCGGGCCGCTTGTCGCTGGCCACGGCCAGGATCTTGGCGTTGCCCGCCTTGATGTGCTGGAAGGCCAGGCCGGGGTCGAAGACCAGGTCCGTCTCACCGGCCAGCACGCTCTGCATGGCGGGGGCCGAGCCCTTGTAGGGCACGTGCACCATCTCCAAGCCGGTCTGCTTGAGGAACAGCTCGCCCAGCAGGTGCGGCGAGGTGGCCACGCCGGAGGACGAGTAGTTCAGCTTGCGTGGCTGCGCCTTGGCATAGGCGATCAGCTCCTGCAGGTTGTTGACCGGAAGGTCCTTCTTGACGACGAGGTGCAGCTTGTTGCGCCCCACGATGGCCACCGGCACCATGTCCTTCGCCATGTCCGGGCTGCCCTTGATGACGAAGGGATTGACGGTCTGCTGCGTCAACGGCGCGAAGAGGATCGTGTAGCCGTCTGCCGGCGCACGCGAGGCCTCCGAAGCCGAGGTGTTGCCGCTGCCGCCGGGCTTGTTGTCGACGACGATGGACTGCCCCAGCAGCTCGCCCATGGGCTGCGAGATCGCACGCGCCATGTTGTCGACGCCGCCGCCGGGGGCGAAACCCACGATGGCGCGGATGGGCCTGGCAGGCCAGGTCTGCTGGGCCTGGGCGGGCAGCCAGGCAGCGGCAGCGAGGCAGGCCAGCGCGGCGACACGCAGGCGGGCGGTGATACGGGAGGAAGAAGGGGTCATGGGATGTCTCCTGGCGCGCAGTGGTGTGGAACCGGGGCCGTTCGAGGGCCTCTACGGAGCATTGTTGAAAACCGGCTTCCAACGGTCCAATTAATAATTTGCGCCGTGTGATTAGGTGCTGGCCGCTTCAGAACACCGAGCCGCCGGCGCAGATGCCGCCGTCGATGGTGTAGATGACGCCACTGGTGTAACTCGCGCGGTCCGAGGCCACGAAGGCCATGGTGTTCGCGATCTCATCGACCGTGGCGGCCCGGCCCTGTGGCAGCTTGGCCGTGAGTTCGCGGTAGCGGCCCTCGTCGCCGAAGCGGTTCTTCGCATGGGTCTTCATCAACGAGACCACGCGGTCAGTCTCCACCGGGCCGGGGTTGATACCGACGACGCGGATGTTGTCCGCCATGCTGGCATTACCCAGCGCGCGCGTGAAGCCCATCAGCGCGGCGTTGCCCGTGCTGCCAGCGATGTACTGCGCGTCGAAACGCTCCCCGCCCGCGCCGATGTCGTTGACGATCACGCCGCCGCCCCGCGCTTTCATGTTGGCGTAGACGCGCCGCGTGAGGTTGATGTAGCCGAACACCTTCAGGTCCCAGGCATGGCGCCACGTGGCCTCGTCGATCTTGTCGATCGACCCGCCCGGGATATCGCCGGCATTGTTGATGAGGATGTCGGCGTCTTTCGCCGCCTCGGCAAGGCGGTCGACATCGGCGGTTTTGCGAAGGTCCACGGCATGGATGGCAACCTGCACGCCGTGGTCGGCTCGCAGGCGCGCCGCCGTTTCTTCCAGCGCCTGCATGTCGCGCGCGGCCAGGTGCAGGTGGCAACCTTCCTCGGCCAGTATGCGCGCGACACCCGCGCCTATGCCTTTGGAACCGCCGGTGATGAGTGCGCGTTTTCCGCGGAGGTGCAAGTCCATGATGTTTCCAGATACTTTTTCAGATGATGGTCCACTGTCGTGGGTGGGGGCAGCGTCTATTGCGCAGGAATCGCTGGTGCCGACGGCGTTGTCGCCATCAGGGCGTGTTCATCCTCGTCCATGGCCGCGCATGGGCATCGCGGGCATGAGGCTCCAGAACCTGCCTTCGTGCGGTTTCGGCCTCTGCCGCATTTGTGCGCTTTGAGTTCCTGCGCTTTGAATCTCCGAAAGCTGTAGCCACGGTCGTCTCCTCGTTGTGGTGGCATTGTTGGTTCCACGAGGCCTGCAGGTCCAATTAATTCGCCGGTCGCTGTGATTAGAACGGCGCCATCGCCGGATCGAAACCGTGCGATATGACTGCGTTTCTCCAGCCAGGCTTCACGTCGCATGCATCGCGCAATGGACCGCGCCTAATCACAGCGTGCAAAGGATTCATTTCCCAAACCAAGCGGAAGGAAGCACCATGCGCACCGCACCAACCACCTTCGCTAACCAGACCATCACCCAAGGACATCTCGACCATGAATCCAGTTTCCAGCCACGTTGCGGTGCTCGGCGCCGGACAGATGGGCACGGGCATCGCCTACGCCCTGCTCCAGGCCGGGTATTCCGTAACGCTGATGGACATCGCGCGCCCTCAGCTGGACAAGGCGACAGGCGGGATCGGCCAGATCTTCCAGGGTGCGGTGCAGCTGGGCAAGACGACGGAAGACGACGCCCGTGCGGCAATGGGTCGGCTGCATACCTCGGATGCGCTGGAGGACGGCCTGCGGTCCGCACCGTTCGAGTGGGTGATCGAGAGCGTCGTGGAGTCGTTCGCCGAGAAGTCGAGACTGCTGCCCATGATCGACCGCGCGGTGCAGCCAGGCACGCTGATCGGGAGCAACACGTCCGCGCTCAGCATCACCGAGCTGGCCGCCTGCACGCAACGCGCCGAGCGCTGCATCGGACTGCATTTCTTCAACCCGGTGCACAAGATGCGGCTGGTCGAGGTGGTCGTCGGCCTGGCCACGGCTGAGGAGACCCTGGCCGCCGCACGGCAGCTGGTGCAACGGCTCGGGAAGACCATCGCGGTCGTGAACGATTCGCCGGGCATGGCCGTGAGCCGCATGTCGGCGATGCTTGGCAACGAGGCCATGTTCATGCTTCAGGAAGGGGTGGCCAGTGCCGAGGACATCGACGCCGCCTTGCGCGGCGGACTGAACCATCCGATGGGACCGCTGGAACTCGGAGACCTGACGGGCTGGGACACACGGCTGGCCGTGATCCAGCACCTGCACCGGACGCTGGGTGAAAAATTCCGGCCCTGCCCCCTGATCCTGAAGATGGTCGCAGCCGGGCACACGGGACGCAAAGCGGGCCGGGGCGTGTACCGATACGACAACGGAACGCGCGTCGAGGGCTCCGGATTGCGCGTGCGCTGAGGACGCCGGGGCGCGTGGGGGCGCCTCCATCGAGAACCCGCCGAAGGTTCCCGATGGGCCGCTGCCGGACTATTTATCAGGCAGTGCCAGCACGTGTTTGGCCACGATGCCACGCTGGATCTCGTTGCTGCCCGAGTAGATCGTGGCCGGCCGCGCCTGCAGGAAGGCGCTGCCTACGTTCAGCTGCCGGTCACCATCCACGGGGTCCAGCAGCGCACCGTGCGCATCGGCCAGCGCCAGGGCCGTGTCGGTGATCCGCTGGTACAGCTCGCTGGCGAAGATCTTGAGCATGGACACGTCGGGCCCCAGCGGCTGGCCACGGCGCACCTGGTCCACGTACACCTCGTACAGCGCGCCCAGGTCCGCCAGGTCCATCTGCAGCCGTGCGTGGGTGTCCGCGAACACGGCATCCTGCGCCACAGCCAGCCGGCGAGCGAGTGTGCCCAGCCGGTCCAGTGCCATCGCGGACTGGCGTGGCGAGCCCACGAAGATGCGCTCGAAGCCCAGCAGCGCCTTGGCCATGGACCAGCCCTGGTTGACCTCGCCCAGCAGGCTGTCGGCCGGCACACGCACATCGTCGAAGAAGACCTCGGCGAATTCCTCGTGCTGGTCCAGCGTGCGGATGGGCCGCACGGTGATGCCCGGCGTGTCCAGTGGCGCCAGCAAAAAGCTGATGCCCTCCTGCTTCTTGGCATCGCGGTCGGTGCGGGCCAGCACGAAGATCCAGTTGGCGTCCTGCGCCAGCGTCATCCAGGTCTTCTGACCGTTGATGCGCCAGCCGTCCCCGTCGCGGACGGCCTCGGTGCGCAGGCTCGCCAGGTCCGATCCCGCATCCGGCTCGCTGTAGCCCTGGCACCAGATGTGTTCACCGCTCAGTATGCGCGGCAGGAAACGTTGCTTCTGCGCCTCCGTGCCATGGCGCAGCAGCAGCGGACCCACCATGATCAGACCCATGTCGTTGAGGCGCATGCAGCCGTGGTGCTCCATCTCTTCGTGCAGGATGATCTGCTTGGCGCCTGACAGACCCATGCCACCCCATTCGCGCGGCCAACCCGGCGCGATCCAGCCCTGGGCCGCGAGCATGTCGTACCAGAATTTGTTCTCCGCGCGGCGTGGGCGCTTGGGCGGGAAACGCTTGTCCTCCGGGTAGTGCGCGCGGATCCAGGCACGCACGGTGGCGCGGAAGGTCGTGTCGTCCAGAACATCCAGGTTCTGCATGTCAGTCATGGGACGAGCTCTCCTCAGCCTGCAGGCGAGATAGGGTGGTGAAACGCGCGCGGTGCGCGTCCGCGCTGCCAAACTGCGGCGCCACGGCCATGGCCTTGCGCAGGTACAGGCCGATGTCGAATTCGTCGGTGTAACCGATGGCGCCATGCATCTGGATCGCCTCGCGCGTGATGCGCAGCGCCGCCTCGGAGGCGCGCGCCTTGGCACGGGACACGGCCAGTGCGCAGGCAGCGGCATCGGCACCCGCATCCAGTGTGCTCGCCGCTGCCGCCACGCTGGCGCGAGTCAGCGCGAGCTGGATGTGCAGGTCCACCGCCCGATGCTGAAGCGCCTGGAAGCTGCCGATGGCGCGGCCGAACTGACGGCGCATGCGCAGGTAGTCCAGCGTGGCCTCCAGGCTGGCGGCGGCCACGCCCTGCAGGTAGGCGGCCTGCGCCAGCGCAGCGGCGTCGAAGGCCTGTGCCACGTCGCCCTCGAGCGGGCTTGCCGGCGCATCCTCCAGCCGCAGCGTGCCGTACTGGCCGCCGTCGTGGGTGGCCTGCAGTTCCAGCGACACGCCGGAGGCGCGTGCCTCCACCCATGCCGCGCCCTGCGGCGTCGTGACGATGAAGGCATCGGCACCACCGGCCTGGGCGATGAAGGCCTTGCGGCCCGTGATGCGGCCGCCGCGCAGCTGCGTGCCGCCCGCCCAGTCCAGGCCCTGCGGTGCCTCCTGCCACGCCGGCAACACGATGCGTTCACCGGCCAAGACATCCTGCAGTGCATCCCCCGCCAGCAGCCGCACGGCCATCGCGGTGCCAACCAGGGGCTCGGACGCGAGTGCGCGGCCCAGCACCTCCATCAGCACGCAGGCCTCGCGCTGGCCCAGGCCCGCACCTCCGGCCTCTTCCGGCAACGCCAGGCCTGGCCAGCCCATCTCGCAGACATGGCGCCATCGCGCACGGTCGAAACCGGGTGCCTCGAAGCGCCAGCGGCGCGCATGCGGCAGGCCCTGCTCACCCGCCAACAGGCGCACTGCGCTGTCGCGCAGCATCTCGCGCGTCTGCGCAGCCTCGTCGTCGGCCACCGTGTCCACCGTCATGGCAACCTCTCGATGATGGTGGCCGTGGCCATGCCGCCGCCGCAACAGATGGCCTGCAGCCCGCGGCGTGCACCGCGGCGCTCCAGCTCGTGCAGCAGCGAGGTCATGATGCGGGCGCCGGTGGCGCCCAGCGGGTGGCCCAGCGCGATCGCACCGCCATTGACGTTGAGCTGCTCGGACGGCACCTCCAGCTCGCGTTGCCAGGCCAGCGGCACGCAGGCAAAGGCCTCGTTGACTTCGAAGAGGTCGATGTCGCCCGGCGTGAGGCCGGCCTTCTGCAGCACGCGGCGCGTCGCGGCCATGGGGCCGGTCAGCATCAGCGTGGCGTCCGAGCCCACCGTGGCCATGGCCACGATGCGCGCCCGCGCACGCAGGCCGCGCCGCGCGGCCGTGTCGGCATCCATCAGCAGCAGGGCCGCGGCGCCATCGGAGATCTGCGAGGAGGTGCCCGCCGTGAGCCGCCCGCCCTCGGGGCGGAAGCTGGGTTGCAGCGCGGCGAGCTTGCTCGCCAGCGTGCCGGGGCGGATGGTCTCGTCGCGCGCGAACTCCGCCGCGGCCGCGTCGCGTGTCTCGGACCAGCGCGCCACGGGCACGGGCACGATCTCGCGCTGGAAGTACCCCGCCTCCTGCGCGGCCGCCGCGCGTTCATGGCTGCGCACGGCAAAGGCCTCCATCTCGGCGCGCGGGATGTCCCAGCGTTCGGCGATGCGTTCGGCGCCCTCGCCCTGCGAGACCTGCGGGAAACGCTCCGTCAGCGCCCAGCCGAAGACCGCGCCGTGCACATCGCGGTTGCCGCCCATGGGCACCCGCGACATGGTCTCGGCGCCACCGGCGATGGCCACATCGCGCATGCCCGCCGCGATCATCGAGGCCGCGAGGTGCACGGCCGCTTCGCCGGAGCCGCACTTGCGGTCCACCGTCACGCCCGGGATGCTCTCGGGCCAGCCGGCACTCAGCGCGGCCGTGCGCGCGATGTTGCCGCTCTGCTCGCCGACCTGCGTAACGCAGCCCAGCACCACGTCCTCCACGGCCTCGGGCGCCAGCCCGTTGCGCTCCACCAGCGCGGTCAACAGGTGGGCGGCGAGATGGTCGGCGCGCACCCCGGCCAGGCTGCCGTTACGTCGGCCAATGGGGGTGCGCACGGCATCCACGATCACGACTTCGCGTGGCATGGGCAGATCTCCTTGTGTTCGTTTCGGTTACTGGTTGCGGAACTGCGGCGGCCGCTTCTCGCGGAAGGCGGCCAGCGCCTCCTGGTGGTCGTCGGTGCTGGCGAGCAGGCCGAAGAGGTCGCGCTCCAGGCGCAGGCCGGCCTGCAGGTCCAGCGTGGTGGCGGCCCGCGCCGCCTCCTTGGTGAAACGTGTGGCCAGCGGCGGCTTGGCGGCGATGGACGCGGCGAGCTTCTGCACCTCGGCCGGCAGCGCCGCGGCATCCGCGGCCAGGCGCGCGACGATGCCCAGCCGCCAGGCCTCCTGCGCGTCGACACGCTCGCCCGTCAGCAGCAGGTGCAGCGCGGGGCCGAGCCCGACCAGGCGCGGCAGGCGCTGCGTGCCGCCCCCACCGGGCAGCAGGCCCAGGCCGATCTCGGGCAGGCTGAACACGGCATCGGCCGCGGCCACGCGCAGGTCGCAGGCCAGCGCGATCTCGAAACCGCCCCCCAGGCAGAAGCCGTGCACCGCAGCGATGGTGGGCTTGCCCAGGGTGTCGAAAACATCGAACCAGGCCGCGCGCGGGGGCTGCGCTCGGGCCTGCACGGGTGTCTGCGGCGCACGCTGCTCGCGCAGGTCCGCCCCCACGCAGAAGCCGCGGGGTCCGGCGCCCTGCAGCACGACCACGCGCACCGCCGGGTCCGCATCCGCCTGCCGCAGCGCGGCCGGCAGCTGCGTGCGCACGGCATCGTTGATGGCGTTGATCGCCTCGGGGCGGTTCAGCGTGAGCGTGGCTATCCCGTCCCGCACGTCCAGGAGGACGGCGGGCGCATCGTTTGTTGCGGTCATGGCGTCTAGGCGGGGAGCTTGCCTTCAGCCTTGAGCTTGGCCGTGACCATGGCCGTGAGCTGGCCCTTGGCGATCTTTGCGCCCGTGGAGCGCGGCATGTCCTCGACGATCTCCAGCCGCTCGGGCATCTGCCAGATGGCAAGCTTGGCTTCAGTCAGGAAGGTGATCATCTCCTCGAAGGTGAGGCTCTTGCCGGGCTTGAGCATCGCGAAGGCGCAGGCGCGTTCACCTAGCACGGGGTCGGGCATCGCAGCGACCGCGAACTCCAGCACCGAAGGATGCGCCATCATGGGTTCCTCGATGGTGCGCGGCGAGATGTTGCGGCCACCGCGCAGCACCATGTCCTTGATGCGGCCCACGATGCGCAGGTAACCCTGCTCGTCGAACTGGCCCAGGTCGCCGCTTCGGTAGAAGCCGTCGGCCGTGAACACGGCACGCGAGTTCACGAGGTCGTTGAGGTAGGTCCAGGATTTGGAAGGCCCGCGCCACACCACCTCGCCGGGTTCACCCGCCGGCACCTCCAGGCCCTCGGCATTCCACAGCATGCACTCGAAGCCCGGAACCACGCGGCCCGCGGTGGTCAGGCGCTTCTCCTCGGGGTCCTCGATGGTGGTCATGATGGCCGTGCCGGCGTCGGTGGCGCCGTACAGCGTCTGGATCTTGCATCCCATGAGATGCTCCACCTGCCTGGCCGTCTCGGTGGTCAGCGGCGCGCCGGCGTTGGTGAACACCTTGAAGAAGGAGAAGTCCGCCGGCTTCCTCTGCTGCAGGCCCGGCACCATCATCGTGAGCTGCGTGGGGATGCCGATGCCGTGCGTGCAGCGGTAGGCCAGGATCATCTGGATCGCTTCCTCGGGCTCCTTCCAGCGCGGCAGGATCACCGAGGTGCCGCCAAAGAGCAGCGGCGACAGCAGGCCGTAGACATACCCCGTGGCGCCCGTGCCCGCCGGCGCGATGGCCGCCGTCACGTCGCTGGGGCCGTAGCCCACGGCCTTGGCATACCCGTCCAGCGCATCGAGCAGGTTGTTGCTGCTCCACAGCGAGATCTTCGACAGCGAGGTGGTGCCGCCCGACAGCATCACGGTGGCCGGGTGGTCCGGGTCGGGGCGCTGCGCATCGAGGTCTGCGCCGCTGTAGCTGTGCGGCTTCAGCAGCTCGGCGAAATCGCGGAAGGGCCCGGGCTTGCCATCGAGCACGAACACGTGTTGGAGCGGCAGGCGGCCGATCATCTCCTGGATCATCGCGCCATGGTCGAAGTCGCGGTAGACGCCGGGGATGATGAGCGCTTTGGCTTCGGAGCGGGACAGCGTGTGTTCCACCTCGGTGGCGCGCCAGCTGTCGTGCAGCGGGATGTACAACAGGCCGATGCGCTGCGCCGCCATGTGCATCAGCGGCAGTTCGGCCGCGTTCTTGCACTGCACGGCCACCACGCTGCCCTTGGGCAGACCCAGGGCCAGCAGGTTGCCGGCGATGGTGTCGATGGTGCGCAGCACGTCGGCATACGTGAAGCGGCGCTCCGAATCGATGATGGCCAGCTTGTCGGGGTCGACCAGCGCGGCCTGCCGCACACGCTCGTAGACCGTCTGGTCCTTCCAGAAGCCCAGGGCACGGTATTCAACGGCCTTGTCGGGCTGGGTGATGAAGATGCTCTTGACCATGGGGGTGTCTCCGACGAGGAATCTCAGCGCCACTTGGAAAAATCGGGCTTTCGCTTTTCGAGGAAGGCATTGCCGCCTTCCAGCTGCTCACCCGTCTCGAAATAATCGGGCGCCACCATCTCGACCACGTCCGAGACGTTCAGGTCCAGGTAGTGCTGCATGTGGTAACGGAACGAGGTCTTGACGGTGCGCAGGCAGGTGGGGCTGAGGGCCAGCATCTCGTCGGCCCACTTGCGCACCTCGGCGTCGAGCTGCTCCTTCGGCACCACAGCATTGACCATGCCCCATTCCAGCGCCTGCTGCGCGGAATAACGGCGGCACAACATCCACATCTCGCGGGCGCGCTTGTGGCCCAGCACGCTGATGGCATGCGCCACCGGGTAGCCCCCGGCCGGTGAGCCCACGCGCGGGCCGTTCTGGCCGAAGATGGAATGGTCGGCCGCGATGGTGAGGTCGCAGCAGTAGGCCACGTGGTTGCCACCACCGATGGAGTAGCCGCTGACGCGGGCGATCACGGGCTTGGGGTGCTCGACGATCTGGCGGCCCAGGTGGAAGTCGTGGCCCTTGAGGCCGCCGCCGACTTCCCATTCCACATCGCCGCCCGCGCAGAAGGCCCGGTCGCCCGCGCCGGTGAGCACCACCACGCCCACCGAATGGTCGGCACCGGCGCGCTCGAAGGCATCCTTCAGTTCCTCCAGCGTGTGGCCCGTGAAGGCGTTCATGCGCGAGGGGCGGTTGATGGTGATGGTGGCCACACCGTTGTCGGTGGTGTAGAGCAGATCCTGGTAGCTGGGCATGGGCGTTGCAGTGCAGAGGGACGGTGGGAGGGTTTTCACTCGATGCCGAGCTGGGGCGCAGCGGGCTTTTCCGAGAAGTGATGCTGCAGGATCTTCCACTGGCCATCGCGGCGAACCAGCACGAGAGTCGTGCGCTGCACGAATTCGGAGCTGCGCCCATCGGCGAATCCGAGCGCAAAATGGCCGAAGCCCTGCGCCAGAATCACGTCGGGCGCAAGGCGGAAGACCTGCTGGTCCTGCAGCGTCAGCGTCGCCCGGTTGATGATGCCGGCATAGGAATCGAAGTACCCGCGGACACCCGCACTGCCCTGCTGCATGCCGGGGCGGCCGCCGAAGAACACGGCGTCATCGGTGTAGTTCGCGGCGATGCCGGCGGCATCCCAGGTGCGGCCGGCCGCGCTCCAGGCCTCGGCCATGGCGGTCAATATGGCGCGGGAGTCATCGGAAGAACTCATTTCGCACCGCCCTTCTGCTGCCGATCATTGAGCAACGCGCGGCGCTCGTCGATCAGACCCGGGGCACTGAGCGCAGCCACGCCCGTCAGCACCAGCTGCAGGTCTTTCTGCTTGGCCGCGTACACGGCCTCCCACAGGTCCTTGTAGAGCACATCGCGTTGCGGGTGTGTCTTGATCAGGTTGTCGACGAACTCCCAGTGCTCGGTGTACCAGGACATGCCGGTGCTGACCGAGGCCACCTTGCGCACCATCTCCTCGTCGATGCCGTAGCTCGCGCCCAGCTTCATGGCCTCCACCACGGCGTAGGTGTTGCACAGGCCCATGAGGTTGTTGCAGAGCTTGGCGACCTCGCCCAAGCCGGGCTTCTCGCCCACGTGGAAGAGGTGCGCCCCCACCGTGTTCAGGTAGGGCAGCAGACGCTCGTAGCTCGCCTTCGGTGCGCCCACCATCAGCGACAGCGTGCCCGTGAGCGAGGCCGCGCGGCCGCCGCTCACCGGTGCGTCCACCACCTCCCAGCCCTTGGGTGCGAAGGCGGCGGCGATGCGGTCGATGGTCTGCGGCCGCACGGTGCTGTGCACGACGAGCGTGAAAGCCTTGGCGTCGCCGGTGATGAGGCCCTGCGGGCCCAGCACGGCGTCGTTGACCTGATCGTCGCTCCACACGCAGATACCGACGGTACGGCAGGACTGCGGCAGGCCGGCCAGGCTGTCGGCGATGCGCGCGCCCTTCTCCTTGGCCGCCAGCAGCGCCTCGCGGCGCAGGTCGAATACCGTCACGTCGAAGCCGCCGGCTATGAGGTTGTGGGCCATGGGTCCACCCATGTCGCCCAAGCCGATGAAGCCGATGGGGCCGAAGCCATGGGGGGCGGACGCCGTTGTCACTGGCATGGACTGTCTCCTGAGGTTATTGGTGCGGCTGATCTTAGGATTCAATGGATCGCCAGCCAAATTAATTGTCGGTATTCTGTGATTAGAGATTCAGTGGCGACCGTTGCTTGCGCAACCGCGCAGCCGGCGCGTTCAGCCCTTGCGAAAGTCCGCCCGCAACCTGCGCATTCCGCGCAGCCACCGGTCGTAGTCCGCCGTCTTGCGCTGGAGGTATCCCAGCACCGCAGGGTGCGGCAGGATCAGGAACTGTCCGCTCTCCAGCGCCTGGACCACGCTGGTCGCCAGTTCTTCCGGTTCGATCATTCCGTCCGCGAGGCTTGCCGACCCGCTCAGGTTGTCCGTCATGGGCGTACGAACGCGCTGCGGACACAGCACCGCGACCTGCACATTGCGCTCGCCATGCTCGATGGCGAGGTACTCCGCGAAGGCGATCGCGGCGTTCTTCGTGACGGCGTAGGGCGCGGAGCTGAGGTGGGACAGCAAGCCGGCGGCCGATGACGTCACGATGAACGCGCCGCTGCCACGCGCGGCCATCTGGGGCATCAGGGTGCGCGCGGCGTACACATGGGCCATGACGTGCAGGTTCCAGAGCCCCGTCCACAATTCGTCGGGCGCGTCCTCATCGCCGGTAACATACGCGCCAGCGTTCGAAATGAAGATGTCAATGGCACCGAAAGCATCCTCGGTGGCCGCAATCAGTGCGCGGACATCGGATTCACGGGTGACGTCGCAGGCCATCGCCAAGCCCCCCGTCGCCGCGGCCGCTTCCTTCAGGTTGCTGTGGGCACTGTCGGCCAGCACCACGCCTTTCGCCCCCTCACGCACCAGACGCTGCACCAGCGCCCTGCCGATGCCCCCTGCCCCGCCGGTCACGACGGCGACCTTGCCTTCGATCTTCATCGGCCCTCACTTTGCCGTGTCGGAGGCCGATGGTCCGGCCCGCCCGCGGCGACACGTCCGCCCGCCAGCCTGCCGCCATCGATGACCATGGTCTGTCCGGTCATGAAGCTGCCTGCCGGCGATGCCAGGAAGACGGCTGCACCGGCGATGTCGTCGGGCTCGCCGATGCGCCCGAGCGTCGCTTGCGCCTCGGCGCGGGCGCGGCTGTCGGGGTTCTCCCAGATCGCCCTGGCGAAGTCCGTCCGCACGAGGCCGGGCGCGATGCAGTTGGCCCGGATGCCTGCATGCCCCCATTCCAGCGCGATGTTGCGCGCCAGCTGCATCTCCGCCGCCTTCGAGATGGCATACACCCCGATGCGATCGTTGCCCTGCAGGCCACCGATCGAGGAGATTAGGATGATGCTGCCGCCGCCCGCGGCCGCCATGTGGGGCAGCACCATGTTGCACAACCAGAAATTGCTGCGCACGTTGTAGCCCATGATCCGGTCGAAGACCTCGTCGGACACGTCGATCGCCGGCCCGTAGTAGGGATTGACGGCCGCATTGCAGACGACGCCATCGATCCTGCCCCATGTCGCCAGCGCTGCGTCCACCAGCGCCTGCAGTTGCTGCTTGTGGCCGATGTGGCAGGGCTGCACCAGGGCCTGTCCTCCCCGGGCCCCGATCCCCCTGGCCACTTCCTCGCAGGCGGCGCGGTCGCGGCTCGACACCACAACCCTGGCGCCGTGCTGCGCCATGCGCTCGGCGATCGCGCGGCCAATGCCCTTGCTCGCGCCGGTGATGACGACGACCTTGTCCGCCAGGTCGAAAAGCGACATCGCAGTGTCCGCCTTGCCCATGGGAACGGCCTCAGCGCGGCCTGCGCTCGGGAATGATCACCGGTGGGGGCATGCTGCGGTAGGCCTCCATCACGCGCTGCACCGCGGGCATGTCCGCAAGCGCCCGGACCAGCTGATCCACCTTCGGATACGCCGCGATGGATATCCCCGCGGACGGCAGCCACTGCGCGATGGTGAACAGGTACACATCGCACACGCTCAATTGCGCACCCAGGACCCAGGGCCCGCGCAGCATCTCCCGCTCGATCAACGCGAAGCAGTCCGCGACGTTCTGCGGGGCCTTGGCGCGCATCGCGGCCTGCGCGGCTTCGTCGTCCGCCCAGCGGTAGGGCCGGGTCTTGTGCGCGTAGTTGACGTGCACGGTGGAGCCCAGGTAACTGTGGAACTCGCAGGCCTTCGCCAGTTGCCACGGTTCCCGCAGCGAAGCCATTTCCGGGGTCGGGTATGACTGCGCGATGAATTGCAGGATCGCCGGTGTCTCCGTCAGCACCCCCTGATCGGTGACGAGCGCCGGAACACGGCCTTTCGGGTTGGTGCGCAGGTAGACCTCGGAGCGCTGTTCGTTCCTGGAGAAATCCAATTGCACGGCGTCGTAATCGGCGCCCACGAGTTCCAGGGCGAGGTGCGCAGCGACGGCACACGAGCCCGGCGTGGAATAGAGCGTCACATGGCCCATCGTGGGCTCCGTTTCCCTGGCATGGGTTGTCTCCTGGTCTTGCTGCAATGCAGTCGATCTTAGGAAGCAACGCGTGCCAAGCCCAATTAAATGTCGGCATTCTGTGATTAGCGATCCGCACGGCCAGCCTGCGGCGCGCGTCAAGGTAGTTGTCGCCTCAGTCACGCAGCTTTCTGCTGATTCTGCGAAGCGCTGGCAGCCAGATTGACCGCCGAATCGCGTTCCGGATTGAGGGTCACCACGCCGATGTGCGACCAGTTGCGGGTGCGGCCCGACCAGCGAGCCGGATGGCGCTGCCTGGCCTGTTCGTACAGCGTGTGCCGTGCGTCCAGGATGGCGCGGTCCTCGCCGGCGTGGCGCTGCTGCGGACCTTCTCGGCGGTGGTGAACGCCTTGCGCTTCTCGATCGCCGCCACGACGCCCACGAGTTGGGGGCGACGAATGTCGTAGACCGACATCTTTCCCAAGGTGGGCAGCACGTCCTTGTTGAAGATGCGCAGGATCTGCGACAGCGTGCTCTGGCGGCCTTCCTTGAGTTCCTTGCGGCGATGCTCGACCCAGGCATCGAAGACGTTCTTGAAGGTGTATTCGCCCGCCAGCTTGGCCGCATGCCGACGCTGGTCACGTTCGATTTGGGGATCGATCCCCCTGGCGAGCAGGGCTTGGGCCTTGTCCCGCTCGGTGCGGGCCTCTCGCAGGCTGAGGGCGGGATAGCCGCCCACGGACATGCGCTTTTGCTTGCCCAGCCAGGAATAGCGGAAGATCCATGACTTGCCGCCTGCGGCAGAGACCATCAGGCTCAGGCAGTCGTTGTCGTAGAGGGTGTAGCGTTTGCCGGTGGTCTTGGCCTGCCGGACGACCAGATCAGAGAGTGCCATTTCGAGGCTCCTAAGTGATGACTTAGGCCTATGCTCGTCATGGTTCCCGCTCAGTCCCAGCAACTATCCGGAAGCCGCCTCACCCGTATTCCTGTGCCTAAATTGGCGCCTAAAAAAGGCTGGCTGTGGGTGGATTTCCGTGGCGCTCGCTGGAATGAAAAAAGGGGCCGAAGCCCCTCTTTTCAACGACTTACAGACGTCAGTGGAAGTCTGTAGATCATAACTTGGAGCGGGAAACGAGGCTCGAACTCGCGACCTCAACCTTGGCAAGGTTGCGCTCTACCAACTGAGCTATTCCCGCGTTGCAAGCCTTGCAGTATAGCCTGAATTTTCGGTTCTTGCAGCACGTGCCTTAAAAAAATTTTCAGGCCCCAGGCTCAGTGCTTGACCGCCGCGCCACGGCTGGCCTTCGGCTTGGAGATCGGAGCGCTGGCGGCCGGCGCCGCCTCCCCCACTTCTTCGTCCGTCAGGGCCACGGGCTGGCGCTCCAGGGCGATTTCGAGCACCTTGTCGACCCACTTGACGGGGATGATCTTCAGGCCTTCCTTCACGTTGGCGGGGATCTCCTGCAGGTCCTTGACGTTCTCCTCGGGGATGATCACCGTCTTGATGCCGCCGCGCAGCGCCGCCAGCAGCTTTTCCTTCAGGCCGCCGATGGCGGTGACTTCACCGCGCAAGGTGATCTCGCCGGTCATGGCCACCTCGCCGCGCACCGGGATGCCGGTCAGCGCCGAAACGATGGCGGTGGTCATGGCGATGCCGGCGCTGGGGCCATCCTTGGGGGTGGCGCCGTCGGGCACGTGGATGTGGATGTCCTTCTTCTCGAACACCTCGTCCTTGATGCCCAGCACGCGGGCACGCGAGCGCACCACGGTGCGCGCGGCCTCGACCGATTCCTTCATCACATCGCCCAGTTGGCCGGTGCGCTGCACGTTGCCCTTGCCGGGCATGGTGGCTGCCTCGATGGTCAGCAGGTCGCCGCCGACTTCGGTCCACGCCAGACCGACCACCTGGCCGACCTGGTTCTGCTGCTCGGCGCGACCGAAGCTGAACTTGCGCACGCCCAGGAACTCGTTCAGGTTGTCGGGCGTGACCGCCACCTTGGGCTGCATTTCCCGCAACTGCAGCGCCTTGACTACCTTGCGGCAGATCTTGGACAGCTCGCGCTCGAGCGAGCGCACACCGGCTTCGCGGGTGTAGTAGCGCACGATGTCGCGCACCGCGGCTTCGTCGACCTGCAGCTCCTCGTCCTTCACGCCGTTGTTCCTCATCTGCTTGGGCAGCAGGTACTTGATGGCGATGTTGGTCT
>WBZM01000503.1_pt2 | contig 33745 bp, 33 predicted proteins | sample 5204271 | NCBI WGS metagenome assembly WBZM01 (sample SAMN12344346, study PRJNA552823) | activated sludge metagenome | biome: Activated sludge suspended growth; feature: Nitrification reactor; material: Wastewater; isolation source: activated sludge from nitrification reactor of wastewater... | reverse complement strand
TTTCCAGCGAGGTGGGAAGCTGGGCAGCGAGCGGTCGGGCGGTTGGGGCGAGGTTGCGCAGCGCCCACCCAAGAAGAAAGATGGCGCTGGGGTGACTACACCAGCGCGTAGCGCTTTAGTTCAACGTCGCCTTTCTCGCCGGCAGTGGCATTGCGCTTGATCGCGGCGTGCTGGTCGATGCCGCCATGCAGAGCAGCGTCGCCGGCGTTTATGCCGCTGGCGATGCTGCCGAAGCGATTGAAACCGGCACCCGTCGTCGACGGGTCAATGCGATTCAGCCCGACGCCGTCGAGCAGGCACGCATTGCTGCGTTGAACATGGCCGGCCATCCGGCGCTCCTGCCCGGCACTTTCGCCTATAACATCCTCGACACCTTGGGTCTGGTTTCCGCGTCCTTTGGACAATGGCAGGAGGGAGCAGGGGGCGAGACGGCACAGTTGCTCGAAGCGGCCGATTACCGTTATCTTCGCCTCGTCTTTTCCGGTGATCGCCTGCTCGGTGCGAACAGCGTCGGCTACACCGAGCAGATCGCCGCGCTGCGCGGTTTGATCCAGGAACGCGTCAGTCTTGGAGAATGGAAGGAGCGGTTGTCGGCGGCCCCGCTGCAAGTGACCGAAGCCTACCTGGCGCGACGACTGCTGGCCACCGATTGAGCATCAACGCCGGAGCGCGGTGACCGCTGCGACATTGGCGCGCCCACGACACGAGCTTTTCGACATTTCGCTTGCGGGTTGCTGATGTGGTAGGATTGCAAGTGGCGGGTCTCCCCGCATCGCAGGGCGGTGAACCTGGTCAGGTCCGGAAGGAAGCAGCCACAGCCGTTTGATGTGAGTGCCGGGGGTAGGGCTCGCCACCTTCGCTCGACGGCTGCCCTCCCGAGCTTCGTTCTCGGCCTTTCTTGTTCCTTTACTGCCTTGCTTTGGTCAACTGCTGGCACTCGCCATTCCGCACCTGCTAGGGCATGCCGCTTGCTTCAGTCGTTTCCCCGGCAAACGTGGTCTCGGGGCCAGTGCGCCATCTGCTAGAATCGCCGAATGAGCTACCAGGTTCTGGCGCGCAAGTGGCGCCCGCGGACGTTCGCCGACCTCGTCGGGCAAGAGCACGTGGTGCGCGCACTAACCCACGCGTTGACGGCGCAGCGGCTGCACCATGCGTACCTGTTTACGGGTACACGCGGAGTCGGCAAGACGACGCTGGCGCGCATACTAGCCAAGGCGCTCAATTGTGAGTCTGGCGTCAGTGCGGTACCCTGTGGCAGCTGTGCGGCGTGCCGGGAGATTGATTCCGGCCGCTTCGTCGACCTGCTCGAAGTCGATGCGGCAACCAACACGCGGGTCGACGAAATGCGTCAGTTGTTGGAGAACGCCGTTTACGCGCCTACACGTGGCCGCTTCAAGGTCTACGTCATCGACGAGGTGCACATGCTGTCGACCTCGGCTTTCAACGCGATGCTGAAGACGCTTGAAGAGCCGCCCGAGCACGTCAAATTCATCCTGGCGACGACCGACCCGCAAAAAATTCCGGTGACCGTCCTGTCGCGTTGTTTGCAGTTCAACCTCAAGCAGATGACGCAGCCGCTGATTGCCGACCATTTGGCGCGCGTGCTCGCGGCCGAATCGATCAGCACCGACGCGCCGGCGCTCAACTTGCTCGCGCGCTCGGCTGCGGGCAGCATGCGCGATGCGCTGTCGCTGCTTGATCAGGCGATTGCCCACGGGGCGGGAAGGGTTGAGGAAGGCGCCGTGCGCGCAATGCTTGGCGCGGTCGACCTCGACCATTTGTTCGCGATCCTCGACGCATTGCTGGCTGGCGATCCTGCTGCCATGCTGCGCATTGCCGACGAAATGGCCGAACGCAGTCTTTCGTTCGACGCTGCCTTGCAGGAAATGGCTGGTCTGTTGACCCGCCTGCAGATCGCGCAGCTCGCGCCCGCCGCGCTGGCTGACGATATGCCCGAGCGCGCCCGGCTGATCGGCCTGGCGGCTGCATTTGACCTCGAGTTCGTCCAGCTCGCCTATCAGATCGTCGTCCATGGGCGCCGGGATCTCGCCTTGGCGCCCGACGAACTTGCCGGTTTCACGATGACCTTGTTGCGCCTGCACGCTTTTCGACCGATCTCCGACGGGTCTTCGCTGCGCGTGGTGTCGCGGTCGGCAGTCGCCACGCGTACTACGCCGGCGGTCGGGCCGCGCGCTCCGTCGCCGTCGTCCGGCGAGGCCGTCGCCCTGCCGTCTGGCAGCACACTTTGCGCTCCGCCAGCAGGCGCTGCTCGCGCGTTTGGCGAACCGCCAAACGGGCTACCCGCGGCGGCCGTGCGAGCAGCAGCGCCGCCGGCGAGCGGTGGCGACTGGCCAGCCATCCTCAGCGGTTTGAAGGTTGGTGGAATGGCGCGCGAACTCGGGCAGCACTGCGAGTTGCGCGATCTTTCGGCGACTCAGGTTGTTCTGCGTCTTTCACCGCGCCACCGTCATCTCGTGATGAAGCCGGCGCAGGACAAGCTGCAACAGGCGCTGGCCGAGTATTTCCAGCGACCGTTGCGGCTTGCCGTCGAGGTCGACGAAGTGTCGGGCGCTACGCCGGCGTCGGTTGCCGAGCGTGACCGACGCGAGCGTCAGGATCGGGCGATAGCCGCAGTCGAACAGGACGGCTTCGTGCGTGCGATCATCGAAACCTTCGACGCCACCTTGATCGAATCATCGATCAAACCCATTTAGTTCACAGCGAGGACAAGAGGATGATGAAGGGCGGAATCGCCGGCTTGATGAAGCAGGCGCAGCAGATGCAGGACAACATGCGCAAGGCGCAGGAGGAACTCGCGCGAACCGAGGTCGAGGGCCAATCGGGCGCTGGGATGGTCAAGGTGGTCATGACCTGCGGGCACAACGTGCGACGCGTGACGATCGATCCGACGGTGATGGACGACCGGGAGATGCTTGAGGACCTGATTGCCGCGGCAGTCAACGACGCCGTGCGGCGTGTCGAGGAAACGTCACAGGAGCGCTTGGCGGGTTTCTCGGCGGGGTTGAACCTGCCGCCGGGGTTCAAGCTGCCGTTCTAATGACGACGCCGTCGAGCCTCGAGGCGCTGATCGAGGCTTTGCGCTGCCTGCCTGGCGTCGGGCCGAAATCAGCCCAGCGAATGGCCTATCAACTGCTGCAGAACGATCGATCCGGCGCCCGCCGCTTGGCCGACGCGCTCCAGCAAGCGCTTGCCGCAGTGCGTCATTGCCAGCGCTGTAACACCTTCAGCGAGACCGACGTTTGTTCCCGCTGCCTGTCGTCCAGGCGTGACGCGGGTCTTTTGTGCGTCGTCGAGACACCCGTCGACATGAACATGATGGAACAGACGCATGCCTACGCGGGCCTCTACTACGTACTCATGGGCAGGGTTTCTCCGCTCGACGGGATCGGCCCGAACGAACTGCACCTTGATCGCCTGCTGGCGCGCTGTGCCGATGGCGTGGTGCGTGAGGTGATCATCGCGACGAACTACACGAACGAGGGCGAAGCGACCGCGCACTATCTGTCCGAGATGCTCAAGGCGCGTGCTGTGCGGGTGACGCGCATTGCGCGCGGCGTGCCGGTTGGCGGCGAACTGGAATACGTCGACGCGGGGACGCTGGCTCAGGCTCTACGTGAGCGGCGAGCGCTCGACACCTAGCCAGGGTGGGAAGGGTGGGAATGCTGCAGTGCAAACCGCGTTGGCCTTGGAGTATAATGCGCCGGTTTAGTTCGTACCAACTTTTCATTACGTGCTAGGGATCAGCGCTATGAGCAATGAGAGCAAGGTGGACGGCGGTAGGCGGCGGCTGGTTGTCGCGACTGCCGCGGTCGGCGGGGTGGGGGCGCTGGCAGCGCTCGTACCCTTCCTGTCCAGTATGCTGCCGTCCGAGCGGGCCAAGGCAGCCGGGGCGCCGGTGGAAGTCGAGATCGGTAACCTCGAACCCGGCCAGATGATGACCGTCGAGTGGCGTGGCAAACCGGTCTGGATCATCCGACGGACCCCAGAAATGCTGGAATCGCTCGCCAAGCTGGCCGATGCAGTGGCCGATCCGAAGTCCGAAAAGAAGATGCAGCCAGACTATTGCACGAACGAAGCACGTTCGATCAAGCCGGAAATCATGGTGGCAGTCGGTATCTGTACGCACCTGGGCTGCTCCCCTTCGTCCAAGTTCAAGAAGGGTGCCGAAGAAGGTATGGACGCGGCCTGGCTCGGCGGCTTCCTCTGTCCCTGTCATGGCTCGACGTTCGATTTTGCCGGCCGCGTCTTCAAGAGCAAGCCGGCGCCCGACAACCTCGAGGTGCCGCCGCACATGTATCTGTCGGAAACGCGAATCCTCATTGGCGAAGACAAGAAGGGAGCTTGAGCCATGGCGGCGAACACCAATTTCGAAAAGTACAAGTCGGACGGATCGCTGCAGGGCAATCTGCTCGAGTGGTTCGACGCGCGCTTTCCGGCAACCTCGATGTGGCGCGGCCATCTGTCCGAGTACTACGCGCCGAAGAACTTCAACTTCTGGTACTTCTTCGGCTCGCTCGCCATGCTGGTGCTGGTGATCCAGATCGTCACCGGGATTTTCCTGGTCATGCATTACAAGCCCGACGCCTCGCTGAACGAGAATGGCATCCCGGTTGCCTTCGCCAGCGTCGAATACATCATGCGCGACGTGCCCTGGGGTTGGCTGATCCGCTACATGCACTCGACCGGCGCGTCTGCCTTCTTCGTCGTCGTCTACCTGCACATGTTCCGCGGCATGCTCTACGGGTCGTACCGCCAGCCACGCGAACTGATCTGGATCTTCGGCACGCTGATCTTTCTCTGCCTGATGGCCGAAGCCTTCATGGGCTATCTCCTGCCTTGGGGACAGATGTCGTTCTGGGGCGCGCAGGTGATCGTCAATCTGTTCTCCGCCATCCCGCTGATCGGTGAGCCGCTGTCGATCTGGATTCGCGGTGACTTTGTCGTCGGCGATGCCACGCTCAACCGCTTCTTCTCGTTCCATGTCATCGCCGTACCGCTCGTCCTGCTCGGTCTGGTTGCTGCCCACATCCTGGCGCTGCACGAAGTCGGCTCGAACAACCCGGACGGTGTCGAGATCAAGAAGCGCAAGGATGTCCATGGGGTGCCACTCGACGGTATCCCGTTCCACCCGTATTACTCGGTGAAGGACATCGTGGGCGTGATCGTTTTCCTGATGGTCTTTTCGATCATCGTCTTCTTTGCACCGGAAGGCGGCGGCTATTTTCTCGAATACAACAACTTCATCCCGGCGGATCCGTTGAAGACGCCGCCGCACATCGCTCCGGTATGGTATTTCACCCCCTACTATTCGCTCCTCCGGGCGATGGTCTGGCCGCTGTTCGGGATCGATGCCAAGTTCTGGGGCGTCGTGCTGATGGGTGGCGGGGTCGTCATTCTGGCCTTCCTTCCCTGGCTTGACCGTAGCCCGGTGAAGTCGATCCGTTACCGCGGCCCGATCTTCAAGACCTTGTTGACGCTGTTCGTGATTGCCTTCCTCGTGCTCGGTTTCCTCGGCACGCAGCCGCCGTCGTACGCGTTCTTCGGTGTGATTCCGAGTGCTCCAGTAGCGCAGGTGCTGACCGCCTACTACTTCCTCTTCTTCCTGACCATGCCCTGGTGGTCGAAGATCGACAAGTACAAGCCGGAACCCGATCGCGTGACGATGTAAAGGAATGCAAAAATGAAAAAGCTACTTACGGCGTTGCTCCTCGCTCCGGCGCTTGCCTTGGCCAGTGGTGCCACGCTGCATCTTGACAAGGCGCCCGATGTGCAAGGCGACAAGGCTGCATTGCAGAGCGGGGCAAAAACCTTCATCAACTACTGCATGAATTGTCACGGGCTCAGCTACGCTCGTTACAACCGTCTCACCGAGCTCGGCCTGAGCGAACAGCAGGTGAAGGATAATCTGCTGTTCACCGCGGAAAAGATCGGCGAACCGATGCGTGTTGCCGCTCGCCCGGCGGAGCAGAAACAGTGGTTTGGCGCGGCGCCGCCCGACCTGTCGCTGATCGCGCGTTCGCGCGCTTCGGAAGCCGGTAGCGGCGCCGACTGGCTCTATACCTATCTGCGCTCCTTCTATCGCGATGACAAGCGCCCGACCGGCTGGAACAACACTGTCTTCGAGAACGTGGGGATGCCGCATGTATTGTGGGAGAGCCAGGGGCAGCGAATCCTCAACAAGGATCACAAGCTGGAACTCGCGGTGCCCGGCACACTGTCGGCGGCTGCCTACGATAAGCAGGTTGCCGAGCTCGTTGGCTTTCTGGTCTGGGTTGCCGAGCCCGGGGCTGCCTTCCGCAAGCAGCTCGGCTTCGGCGTTCTCGGTTTTCTTGTCGTGCTGTTCGCCGTTGCCTATCCAATGAAGAAGGCGTACTGGAAAGACGTAAGGTAGGCGGCGCCTGCGCGCCGGATTACCCGCCGCGGCATCGCCGGCGAGGGGGCAGTGACGTTCCCGTAGCCGTTGCGATGCCGATTCGTTTCTGAGGGGAATGATCATGATGAATCTGTATTCGGGAACCACCTGCCCATTCAGCCACCGCTGCCGCATCGTGCTGTATGAGAAGGGGATGGATTTCCAGGTGATCGACGTCGACCTGTTTGCCAAACCGGAAGACAATGCCATCATCAACCCCTACGGGCGCGTTCCGGTACTCGTCGAGCGCGATCTGATCCTCTATGAACCGAACATCATCAATGAGTATATCGACGAGCGTTTTCCCCATCCGCAGTTGATGCCGGCCGATCCGATCATGCGCGCGCGCGCGCGACAATTGCTGATTACGATGGAACGCGAGGTGTTTTCGTACATCGAAGCGCTGGAAAAGAACGGCAAGGCGGCCGACAGATCGCGTCAGCAGATCCGTGATCGGCTGACCGAGATGGCGCCAGTCTTTGTCAAACAGAAGCACATGTTGGGCGAGGACTTTTCGATGCTCGATGTGGCCATCGCGCCGCTCCTCTGGCGGCTCGACCATTACGGTATCGAGTTGCCGAGAACTGCTGCACCGCTTATGAAGTACGGCGAACGAATCTTCAGCCGGCAGGGCTTTATCGACGCGCTCACGCCGTCGGAAAAGGCCATGCGCAAGTAGCGCACAGCCTTGTCGCATTTGGCGGCAGCGCCGGCCTGGTACGGCCTGTCGCCCTTCTCCGGGGAGTCCATGGAACTGCCGTCGACCAAGCCCTATCTGATTCGGGCCATTCACCAGTGGTGTTGCGACAACGGCTTCACGCCGTACTTGGCGGTGGTCGTCGATTCGCGCACGCGCGTCCCGCCCGAACATGTTCGAGATGGACAGATCGTCCTCAATATCGGCTATGAAGCGACGGCTCACCTCAGCCTGAGCAACGACGGGATCAGCTTTCAGGCCAGGTTTGGCGGAATGGCGCGCGAGATCGCCATTCCGGTCGGTAACGTGGCGGCAATCTACGCGCGCGAAAACGGTGCCGGGATGGCGTTCGAGCCGGAGCTTGCGACGGCTGGAGAAGCTACTGGGGAGACTGCCGCCGAGAGCCACTCGGCGACCGAGGAACCCGACCCGACGACGCCATCGCCGTCGGCTGGCCGCCCGCGGCTACAGCGCGTCAAGTGATCTACCATCGGACTCGGAGCAGGGCAACCCGAGTCCCGCTGGCGAACAGAACACGAGCCCGGCTGGTGCGCGCGCGCTGTCGCCACTGTTGCGTCCAAGGCGACCGCTGCCGGATGCTACAGTTGATCGACGGAAGCGCACGTGAGCTGATCCTGATCCTGCTGCTGCCGGTACTCAGCCGAGCGGGCGTGTGCTGCGAGGCCTTCGCCGTAGGCAAGCGTTGCTGCGATCTCACCCAGGGCGTGTGCACCACTGCCGGAAACGCGGATCAGGCTGCTTCGCTTCTGAAAATCGTAGACCCCCAGGGGCGAAGAAAAGCGTGCGCTGCCCGAGGTGGGTAGGACGTGGTTGGGGCCGGCGCAGTAGTCACCGAGTGATTCTGAGGTGAACGGGCCAAGAAAGATCGCCCCAGCATGGCGAATGTGGGTTAGCCAGTCTTCCGCGTTGGCGAGGGCGAGCTCAAGATGTTCGGGGGCTATCCGGTTGGCGATCCGGCAGGCCTCGGCAAGGTCGCGAACGAGAATCAGGGCACCTCGATTTTCCAGCGCCGACCGGATGATCTGCCGGCGCGGCATGCTCGGGAGCAGCCGCGCGAGTGCCTCAGCGACTTGGTCGAGGTGCTCGGCGTTCGGCGAAATGAGAATGGGCTGCGCCAGCTCGTCGTGTTCCGCTTGCGAAAAAAGATCCATGGCGAGCCAGTCTGGACTGGCAAGGCCGTCAGAAATGATCAGGATCTCCGACGGTCCGGCGAGCATGTCAATGCCGACGATGCCGAAGACGCGGCGTTTGGCCGCGGCGACGTAGGCGTTGCCCGGGCCAACGATCTTGTCTACCTTGGGAACGGTTTGCGTGCCGTAGGCGAGTGCGGCGACCGCTTGCGCGCCGCCGATCGTGAACACGCGGTCTACGCCGGCGAGGGCCGCCGCCGCGAGCACCATCGGATTGCGTTCGCCAGCCGGTGTTGGAACAACCATGATGAGTTCCTCGACCCCGGCGACGCGCGCCGGGATTGCGTTCATCAGCACCGACGACGGATATGACGCCTTACCGCCCGGCACATAGAGTCCGACACGTTCGAGCGGGGTGACTTTCTGGCCGAGCAAGGTACCGCGCAGCGGCCCTTCCTCCTCCTCATAGTGCCAACTCTGCAGCGGTTGGCGCAGATGGTAGCTCCGTATCCGTTCGGCGGCTGCCGTGAGCGCAGTCCGCTGCTTCTCGGGTAGTCTTGCCAGCGCCTGCTGCATCTCGTCTGGAGCAAGTTCGAGTTCACCTGCCGAGTGGACCGCGATGCGGTCGAAGCGGGCGGTGTACTCGATCAGTGCAGCATCGCCTCGTTGCCTGACGTCGGCCAGGATGGCTGTAACCGTTGCCTCGACCGCGTCGTCCTGAGCCGATTCAAAGGCGAGCAGCGTCTCGAGACGTGCCGCAAAATCCGCATCGGCGGTCGTCAAGCGCTTGATTGCGATCATTGTTTGACCACGCTGGCGAGTGCGGCGAGAATCGGCATCAAGCGTTCCCGCTTGATCTTCAGCGCCGCCTGGTTGACGATCAGGCGCGAGGAGATATCCATGATATGTTCGACAGCGACAAGATTGTTTGCCTTGAGCGTGCTTCCGGTCGACACCAGGTCGACGATGGCATCGGCAAGGCCGGCAAGCGGCGCCAATTCCATCGACCCGTAGAGCTTGATCAGGTCGACATGGACGCCTTTGGCGGCAAAATGTTCACGCGCGATATTGACATACTTGCTTGCCACCCTGAGGCGGGCACCTTGGCGAACTGCCGTCTGGTAGTCGAAACCAAGCGGTGCGGCGACCATCATTCGGCAGCAGGCGATGCGCAGATCGATCGGCTGGTAAAGGCCTTCGCTGCCGTGCTCGAGCAGGATGTCGCGGCCGGCGACGCCGAGATCGGCCGCGCCGTATTGGACGTAGGTTGGCGCATCGCTCGCCCGGACGATGACTACGCGTACGTCAGCAACGTTGGTCGGGATGATCAGGCGGCGCGAAGTCTCCGGATCCTCGTGCGGAACGATGCCGGCGCTGGCCAGCAGGGGGAGCGTTTCGGCGAAGATGCGCCCCTTCGAGAGGGCAATGGTGATCCCATTCACGACATCGTTCCGGACGGAAAACCGATATTCTAGCGTAAGCGACCGTCGCTTCGTGCCGGGCAGCAGGCGGGAGAGGCCAGCGGCTGGCCGCCGCGTTGCGGCTTTTGTGCATGCAAAGCAGCCGGTTCCGCTGACAAATAGCGTATGATTCGGCCGCAGCAAGATCAGCCGGGCCATTTCAGCCAATAAAGGCAACAAGCGTGCTCGACGACCCGTCGAGTGAGGGAATGCGGCGAAATGCGGCGGCCCTGGACGGCAGACCGTTTACCGCCGGCTGCGCATAGGGGAAAGGAGGGATTTTCGATGGAACAAGCCACACTGTATTTCAACCTTGTTTTAATTCTGGTTTTCGTCGCCGGCAACGCGTTTTTCGTCGGTTCGGAGATTGCCATTTCGTCAGCCCGGCGCAGCCGGATTCGACAACTCGCCGAGGACGGCGACAAGCGCGCAGCACGCGTCGAAATGTTGCACAACGAACCCGAACGCTTCTATTCGGTGACGCAGGTGGGCATTACCCTGGTCTCGCTCGGTCTCGGTGCGGTTGGCATGGAAACGATCAGTAATCTGACCGATTCGAGCTTCGTCAAGCTGTTTTCGCTGTTCGGCAATAGCGAAGCGCTGATCAAGGCGGCGCATACGGTGTCGTACGTCTTCGCTTTCGTCGTCATCTCCTTCCTGCATGTCGTTGCCGGCGAACTCGCGCCGAAGGTGCTGGCTTTTCACAAGGCCGAACAACTGAGCATGGCGGTCGGCTGGAGCATCAACATCCTTTATCTGACTTTCCGGCCACTGATCTACGTCATGAAGCTGTCATCGAATGCACTGCTCTGGGTTTTCGGGCAACGCGATCTCGGCGGCGGGCACGGCGAAAGCCACTTCACGATGTCGGTCGAAGAGATTCGCATGATCCTCTCGGCCAGCGAGAAGGACGGCACGCTGGCCCGCGAGGAAACCGAAATGATCCGCGGTGTCTTCAAGCTGGACGAACATACCGTGCGCGAGGCGATGATTCCGCGTACCGAGATTCGGGCGCTGGCGCAGGAAGAGACGCTGGCTACCGCGCTGCGCTACTTCCGTGACATGCCACACGCGCGCTTCCCGGTTTACGACAAGAGCCTGGACCGGATCACCGGGGTGGTCGCGATCAAGGAACTGCTCACCGTGATGGCTGAAAGCAGCGGCGAGACGCTCGAGGACGTCAGCCGCAAGCCGGTCAGCGACTTCGCTCAGGCGCCGTACATCGTGCCCAACAGCAAACTGCTGAGCGACCTCTTGAAGGACTTCAAGCGCACACGCCAGCAGATGGCGGTCGTCATCGACGAGTATGGCGGGACGGAAGGCATCATCACGCTGGAAGACATTCTGGAAGAGATCGTCGGCGAATACGAGGATGAGTTCACCCGGCAGGCCCGGCGTGTCAAGAAACTCGTTGGCAGCCAGTACGAGATCGACGCCTCGATGCGCGTTTCCGACCTTGAAACCTTGCTCGACTTCCCGTTCCCGAAAGACGACGACTACGTTACGCTGGCCGGCCTCTTCTACAAAAAACTGGGCAGCGTGCCGCGTGTTGGCGATTCCGTGATGCTTGAGGGCGCCCGGTTGACCGTGATCGAGATGGACAACCACCGGATCACGCTGTTGAAATTCGAGGACACCGCGATCGGCGATGACGGCGTCGTTCGCCTGGTAGACAATTCTTCAGCCGCCGATCCAGCAGCGCTGACACCTGCGCCACAGTCGGCCGAGGGAGCCGCGCCGTCGGCCGCCGGGAATTCCGCAGCCTCGGGCGATGCGCCGCAGGCGGAGCCCCAGCGGTGAGTGAGCTTAGCTTCCGCCGCCGTGCTCCGGCCTGAGGGCTGTGCCCCTCAGGCTGACGCCGGTTTGTTCTAGCGGACGCAGTCGACAGAGTAGACTGGTTTGCCGGCGACCATCGCCTTGACGAGCCCGTGCACATCCGTCTCGAAACCGGGGAAACGTTCGTTGAAGTCGCGCGCGAACTGTAGATAGCGGACAATCGTCGCATTGAAGCGCTCGCCCGGGATGAGCAGTGGAATGCCGGGCGGGTAGGGCGTGAGCAACGTGCTGGTAATGCGCCCCTCGAGGTCGTCGATCGGCACGCGGTCGATTTCGCGATGCGCCATGCGGGAAAAGGCATCGGTTGGTTTCATCGCCGGTTCCATGTCCGACAGGTACATGCGTGTGGTCAGGTGCGCGACATCGTTGGCGGCGTAGATGCCATGAATCTGTCGGCACAGATCCTTCAGGCCATACGCCTCATAACGCGGGTTCTTGGCGAGAAACTCCGGCATCACTTTCCACAGCGGCAGATTCTGGTCGTAGCCGTCCTTGAACTGCTGCAACTCGGTGACCATCGTATTCCAGCGACCTTTCGTGATGCCGATGGTGAACATGATGAAGAACGAGTAGAGCCCACATTTCTCGACGATGATTCCGTGTTCGGCCAGATATTTGGTGACGATCGCAGCGGGGATGCCGGATTCGGCAAACTCGCCGTCCACGTCCAGACCGGGGGTGATGATCGTTGCCTTGATCGGATCGAGCATGTTGAAGCCTTCGGCGAGCATGCCGAAGCCATGCCAGCGTTCGCCCGGCTTCAGGATCCAGGCGGCGCGGTCCTCAATTCCTTCGCTTGGGGCCTCATCCGGACCCCACACCTTGAACCACCAATCGGCACCCCATTCGCCGGCGACCTTGCGCATCGTGCTGCGGAAGTTGAGGGCCTCGGCAATCGACTCCTCGACCAGCGCCGTGCCGGCCGGCGCTTCCATCATCGCCGCCGCCACGTCGCAGGAGGCGATGATCGCGTACTGCGGCGAGGTCGACGTGTGCATCAGGTAGGCCTCATTGAAGACATCGCGATCAAGTCGCCGCCCCTCAGAATCCTGCACCAGGATTTGCGAGGCTTGCGACAGGCCGGCTAGCAGCTTGTGAGTGGATTGCGTCGAGAAGATCATCGCATCCTTGCAGCGCCGGCGGTCGGCGCCGATGGCGTGGTAGTCGCCGTAGAAATCGTGGAAAGCGGCGTGTGGCAACCACGCTTCATCGAAATGCAGGGTATCGATGGCACCGTCGAGCATTTCCTTGATCTCTTCGACGTTATACAGGATGCCGTCATAAGTGCTCTGGGTGATCGTGAGCACGCGCGGTTTCGCCTTGACTGCGCGGGCAAAGGGGTGCGCCTCGATCTTCTTCTGAATGTTCTCCCAACGGAACTCGTCCTTCGGAATTGGTCCGATGATGCCGTAATGGTTGCGCGTCGGCATCAGGAAGACGGGAACTGCGCCCGTCATGATGATCGAATGAAGGACGGACTTGTGGCAGTTGCGATCGACGATGACCACATCGCCCGGGGCGACTGTCGAGTGCCAGACGATCTTGTTGGACGTGGACGTGCCGTTAGTGACGAAGAAAAGATGATCGGCGTTGAAGATGCGTGCTGCATTGCGCTCGGAGGCGGCGACCGGCCCGGTGTGATCGAGCAGTTGGCCGAGCTCTTCGACCGCGTTGCAGACATCGGCGCGCAACATGTTCTCGCCAAAAAACTGATGAAACATTCGACCGACCGGGCTCTTCAGGAAAGCAACGCCACCCGAGTGTCCTGGGCAATGCCAGGAGTATGACCCGTCTTCGGCATAGTGGGTGAGGGCACGGAAGAAGGGTGGCGCGAGACTTTCGAGATAGGCGCGCGCTTCGCGCACGACGTAGCGGCCGATGAACTCCGGCGTATCCTCGAACATGTGGATGAAGCCATGCAACTCGCGCAGCACGTCGTTCGGGATGTGGCGCGAGGTTCTCGTCTCGCCGTAGAGGAAGATCGGAATGTCCTCGTTTCTGCAGCGTATTTCCTTGACAAAGGCGCGCAGGCCGGCAACCGTTGCATCCGCTTTGCCGTTCCGGAAGTCCTCGTCGTCGATCGACAGAATGAACGCCGAGGCGCGGCTTTGCTGCTGGGCAAAGGAGGTAAGGTCACCGTAGCTGGTCAGGCCGAAGACCTCGAAACCTTTTTTCTCGATCGCTTTGGCCAGAGCCCGGATGCCGAGACCGCCGGTGTTCTCCGAGCGGTAGTCCTTGTCGATGACGATGACCGGGAAGTTGAAGTGCATGAGCAATCCAGTCGCGACGATGAACGATGGCAAGCGAGACGGTGGCTACCGCCCGCCGCTTACATCTTGGGTAAGGTGACTCCCAGCTGACCTTGGTACTTGCCACCACGGTCCCGGTACGATGTTTCACACTCCTCATCGGACTCGAAGAAAAGAACCTGGGCAATACCCTCGTTAGCGTATATCTTCGCCGGCAGGGGCGTCGTATTCGAGAACTCGAGCGTCACATGGCCTTCCCATTCGGGCTCGAACGGCGTGACGTTGACAATGATTCCACAGCGGGCATAGGTACTCTTGCCCAGGCAAACGGTCAGCACTTTGCGCGGGATGCGAAAGTATTCGACAGTTCGCGCCAGGGCAAACGAGTTTGGCGGAATGATGCAGAAGTCGTTACGGACTTCGACGAACGAGTTGGGGTCGAAGGCCTTGGGGTCCACGATCGTCGAGTTGAGATTCGTAAACAACTTGAATTCGTCTGAGCAGCGGATGTCGTAGCCGTAGCTCGAAGTGCCGTAGGAGACGATACGGCGGCCCTCTATTTCGCGCACCTGCCGTGGCTCGAAGGGTTCGATCATGCCGTACTCTGCCGCCATGCGGCGGATCCACTTATCCGACTTGATGGACATCGCTGGTCACCCGGGCACCGATAAAGCTCAGGGGCTCATTCTACGGTGTCCGGACAACAGAAGGAACAGCTGACCGCGAACACCTGGTGCTCGCGGCACCGTCCTCAGGTGTTCTGCACGATGATGTTGGGAAATTTTGCGCTCATGTCGCGCGCGCGCTCGGCAACCTTGATCGCCAACCGGCGGGCGATCGCCCGGTAAATCTCTGCTGCACGCGAGGCGGGTGCGCTGACCACCGTCGGCTGCCCGGCGTCGGTCATCTCGCGAATACCGATCTCGAGCGGCAAGGCGCCGAGCAGTTCGCTGCCGTAGTCCCGACAAATCTGCTCGCCGCCACCTTGACCGAAGATGTGTTCTTCATGACCGCATTGCGAGCAGATGTGCAGCGTCATGTTCTCGACCAGGCCGAGGATCGGGATGCCCACCTTCTCGAACATCTTGAGCCCCTTGCGGGCGTCGATCAAGGCAATGTCCTGCGGCGTGGTGACGATCACCGCACCAGTTACCGGGACCTTCTGCGCCAGCGTCAACTGCGTGTCGCCCGTACCCGGCGGCATGTCGACGATCAGGTAGTCTACATCGTGCCAGTTCGTCTGCTTGAGCAACTGCTCGAGCGCCTGCGTCACCATGGGTCCGCGCCAGACCATCGGCGAGTCGACATCGATCATGAAGCCGATCGACATCGCCTGCAGGCCGTGCGCGAGCAGCGGCTCGATCGATGCGCCGTCCGGCGACTCGGGCTTCTGTCCGGCAAGTCCGAGCATCTGCGGCTGCGATGGACCGTAGATGTCGGCGTCGAGCAAGCCCACGACGGCACCTTCCTGGGCCAACGCCAGCGCCAGATTCACCGCCGTGGTGCTTTTTCCGACACCGCCCTTGCCAGAGGCGACGGCAATGATGTTCTTCACGCCGGGCAGAGGCTTAAGGCCGCGCTGCACCGTGTGCGCAACGATCTTGCTGGTCACGCCGACGCTGACGTTGTCGACGCCAGGAATCGCTTTGAGTGCGCTCACCACCGTGCGTCGGATGTGGTCGAACTGGCTCTTGGCCGGATAGCCCAGTTCGATGTCGAGCGATACGTCCGCGCCCTCGACCTTGAGGTTCCGCGCCGAGCGGGTCGACACATAATCCTTCCCGGTGTTCGGGTCGGTTACTTTCTTCAGCGCGGCCAATGCGGATTCAGTGCTTACAGCCATCAGTCAAAGCTCCCCAATGTAGATACCCGAGTGTTCCACTATAGTTTACCCGAAAGATCGGTAAAACGCACGCCGTTCGCCGTCGAGCGCCGGGTGTCCAGCAAGCTGTCGGTCGCCTGCACGGACGGTCAGGAATCGCAGCCCTCGGCGCCTCCTCGGGAGTCGGCAAACGTGCGCGCATCCCGCCGGCGCAGCAGATGGTCCTAAAGGTGTGGCCGATGGCGCCGATTACGAACTGATGGGGCGATAGACGACAAGGCGACGAGAGGTGCTTGCAAAGTTGACAGCGGCAGCGTGGACGAAGCGTGGCGGCATCGTGTTGCCTGTCGTCGGCGCCGGCTCCGTCGCTGGGTGCGTGGCGAGCGGAGACTACTTCGCTGTGCCCGCCCGTGCGGGCAGGGTGATTGTCCCGGGCAGAACGCTGGGCTGCGCGCTGGGCGCGGTGCGCTGCGCGCTCATGAAACAAAAGGACGGGGTTCGGACCGTTCGTCGGGTCTTTGCCAGGACTCCGCTGCAAAAAAAGTTGACGACGCGCTCCTGCGACCCCTCCGACGACACACCTGCTGTGCTGCCGAAGCGCGTCCCGAGGCGGAATGAGCAGTCGGTTCGTGCCCGTTGCAACGGTGACAACACGTGTCGGCCGTGGTCCCAGCCGCCGCCGCTGACCGCCAACGGAGAGTGCCTTGGCAAGGACGATCAAGGCGCGCAGCGGCGTTTCGGGGCCGCCTGCCGGAAATGGAGAAGGCATGCGCGTACCTGCCCATTGCGCACTACGCAACGTGAGGCCGAGGAGGGAATGCGCGATGGATCGGCGTCGGTCTACGCCAGGCGACGGGATTGGGGTCTCTTCCGAGTTAGCGAGCAGACGGCGGTCTGCAATGAACGTTGGTCACGTCCGCTGGCTTGCCGCGTGCATGACGCGACCGTGGCGGTTGGATTAACATGACGGAACTGGGCGGCCCATGGCCCATCTCCCGAGGAAGACGAAAATGTCCGAATTATTGAAGAATATTGACGCGCGCACCAAGCTGGCCGGGACCAACAAGCTGGAGATTCTGCTCTTTTCGCTCGGCACCGATACCCGCACCGGGCGGCGCGAGACCTTCGGGATCAATGTGTTCAAGGTACGCGAGGTGATGCGCACGCCGCCGATTACGGCAGCGCCGGAGATGCCAGCCTCGGTCGTCGGCATGGTCAGTCTGCGTGGTGTTCTGGTGCCAGTGGTCGATCTTGCCCGCTACGCCGGCGTCGAGTGCGAGGTGGCGCGGGGAATCATGATCGTCACCGAATACGCCGGGCACACACAGGGCTTTCTCGTCGAAGCGGTCGATACGATTCTGCGCCTTGACTGGAGCCAGATGCGGGTTCCGCCGGCGATGCTTCTGGCCGAAATGGGTGGCCTGGTGACGGCAGTCACCGAACTTGCCGACGGCCGGCTGGTGATGATGATGGACGTCGAGAAAATCCTCTCGGAAACGACGAGTTACGATGACGAAATCGTCTATCGGAACATCAAGCCGCTGGAGCATCCCGAGCTGACAGTGTTTTTTGCCGACGATTCGTCGGTGGCGCGGCGTCAGATCGAGCGGACGCTGCAGGCGATGGGGGTGAAGTATGTTGCCACGATCAACGGTCGTGAGGCCTGGGATGAGCTGGAAAAAATGGCTGCGTATGCGACATCGTCGGGTCAGCAGGTGGCGGATCTGGTCAGTCTCGTGCTGACCGATATCGAGATGCCGGAAATGGACGGGTACATTCTGACCAAGAAGATCAAGTCCGATCCCCGCTTTGCCGACGTGCCGGTGATCATGCACTCGTCCTTGTCGGGCATGTCGAATCAGCAACTCGGCAAGTCGGTCGGTGTTGATGAGTACGTGCCCAAGTTTGAGCCACAGCGGCTGTCGGAGACGTTGACCCGTCGCTTGTTGAACGTGGCACATCCGGTCGTCTGAGGCGCCAGGGCAAGAGACCTTTTGGGAGCGATACGATGGATCTGGTAGAACGGAAGAGCTTGCTCGAAGGCGTAGACGCGAGAACCCGGCTGGCCGGCTCGAACAAGATGGAAATCCTCCTCTTTTCGCTCGGTACGCGCGAGACCTTCGGGATAAACGTTTTCAAGGTGCGCGAGGTTGGGCGGACGCCGCACATCACCAAGACGCCGAACATGCCGCGTGGCGTCGAGGGATTGATTTCCTTGCGCGGCAACGTGATTCCGGTCCTCTCGCTGATCTCGTTTCTCGAACATCGGGGAGAGGCGGTCGATTCGGGCAAGACGATGATGGTCGCCGAATACTCTAAGCGGACGCTGGGTTTCCTGGTTCACGAAGTCGATCGGATCATCCGCGTCGACTGGGAAAGGGTGAAGGCGCCGGAAAGTGTTTTGTCGACCAATCAGGGTCTGATCACCGCCATCACGGAACTGGAAGACGGCAAACTGGTATCGATTCTCGATGTCGAGCAGATCCTGGCCAATGCCTTCGGCGAAGCGATCATCATCGACATTCCACCAGCGAACGTCGGCGAGGATGTCGGCGTCTTCTTTGCCGATGACTCGATCGTCGCGCGCCGGAAGATCGTCGAAGTGCTCGACAAGCTCGGCGTCAAACACAAGCACGCAACCAATGGTGCCGAAGCTTTGGCGCGGCTGCAGGGAATCGCGGCCCACGCGGCCCAGAACGGGCGGAGCGTACGCGACGAAATCCGCCTGATTCTGGTGGACGCCGAAATGCCTGAGATGGATGGTTACGTGTTGACCAAGCACCTCAAGAGCGATGCGCGTTTTTCCGGCGTTCCGGTGGTCATGCATTCGTCGCTTTCGTCCGAAGCCAACCGGGCCATGGGCAAGACCGTCGGGGTGGATGCCTACGTTGCCAAATTCGACGCCGAAGTTCTTGCCGATACGTTGCGTCCATTGCTCGAACGCTAGACAACAGGAGTAAGGAATGGCTGATCCAAAATTGAAGATCCTTGTCGTGGACGACTTCTCGACGATGCGGCGAATCGTCAGGAATCTCCTGAAGGAACTTGGGTTCTCCAACGTTGATGAAGCGGAAGATGGGGCGATCGCCCTGCAAAAACTGCAGAACGGTACCTTCGAGTTTGTCGTGACCGACTGGAACATGCCCAACATGGACGGACTGCAGCTTCTTCAGGCGGTGCGCGGATCGCCGACGCTCAAGCACTTGCCGGTTCTGATGATTACCGCAGAGGCGAAGAAGGAGAACATCATTGCAGCCGCACAAGCGGGGGCGAGCGGCTACATCGTCAAACCGTTTACAGCGGCGACTCTGTCCGAGAAGCTGCAGAAGATTTTCGACAAGATGGGTGGCTGAGATGAGTGACGCCAACGTGACCGGGGACTCGAAGGAACTGGAAGATCTGTTCGACAGCATTGCCTATGGAAGTGCCGCGCCGGCGGTAGCCAGCCCACCCGCGCGCAAGCCGTCGCTACTGGATCAGTTGCATGAGGGGAATGCCGGAGCCGACGACAACGAAGAACTGCAAGCCTTGTTTGACTCGCTGGTCGATGGCCGGGGGTCGGCTGAGGGACTTGCCGATCAGCAAGCGGCGCCGGTTGGGGACGAGGAATGGCAGGGGCAGGGGAAAGTGTTTCGACGCGTGGGTCAGATGGCCAGGCAGTTGCATGACACGCTGCGCGAGCTCGGTTACCACGAGTTGATCAAAAGCACGGTCGCCGCCATCCCCGATACGCGTGACAGGTTGTCGTACGTGGCCAATCTGACCGAGCAGGCCGCCTGCCGCGTGCTCAATGCGACCGATATCGCAAATCCCTTGTTGGAAGAGCTTGACGCGCGCGCGACGGCACTCGCCGGTGAGTGGGATGCCGTGTTTGCCAACCGGATCGGGGTCGATCAGTTCAAGGCGTTGGCCGAAGACACGCGTCGTTTCTTGAAGACCGGTTTGCCCGAAAAGACCGGTGCGACCAAAGCGCAACTGCTCGAGATCATGATGGCACAGGATTTTCAGGATCTCACCGGGCAGGTCATCAAGAAGATCATTTCGGTTGCGCAGGAGCTCGAGACACAACTCATGGACGTGCTGATCGAGACGATGCCGGGGGAACGGCGCACTGAGTCGGTAATGGGTCTGCTGAACGGACCAGTGATCAACGCGGAAGGGCGCAGCGATGCCGTCGCAAGCCAGCAGCAAGTCGATGATTTGCTCGACAGCCTGGGCTTTTAGGAGAGCAAGATGAGTGACTTTGCCGGGATGGAAGACCTGTTGCGGGACTTTCTGCAGGAGGCGGGCGATCTGCTGTCCGACGTCGACAACAAGCTGGTCGAACTTGAGCGCAGCCCTGCCGATCGCCAACTGCTGAACGACATCTTTCGCGGTTTTCACACCATCAAGGGCGGTGCCGGGTTCCTCAATGCGGTCGAACTGGTGAAGCTCTGTCACCTGACCGAGAATCTTTTCGACAAACTGAGAAACGCCGAGATGGTTCTGACACCGAGCCTGATGGATATCATCATGGCGGCGACGCAGGGCGTGCGACAGATGTTTGCCGAGATTGGCCAGGGAGTACAGCCGCGCTCGGCCGAGGCCGAGATCCTTGCTGCTCTACGCAGTGTGCTTGACGGACAAGCGCCGGGCAAGCCAGCGGAGACGCCTGAGACGCCCGCGCGGCCTTCCAAACCGGAGACGCTGGTCACCAGTCCGCCCGCTGGCGGCGCTCAGGGTGGCCCCGACTGGCACGCTCTGCATGCGGCTGTTTCAGGAAGTCAGGTATCGCGGGCCACCTCGCTGACCGCCGTCAGCCCTGCTGGCGCACCCGTCGCCGCGCCAGCAACGCCGGCAGTGCCGGCGCCGAACGTCGAGAGCGGGGAGATGCGGCCGCATTTCCCACCCGAGGGACGCCGCGCAACGGACAAACCCGGTGCCGTCGCGAGCGGTGCGGTCTCCGGGCGGCGGGCTGACGAAAGGGCGGCCAATCGCGAGACAACGATCCGCGTAGACACCGCGCGCCTCGACCAGGTGCTCAACCTGTCGGGCGAAATCGGTCTGACCAAGAACCGGCTGACCAGCTTGCGCGCCGACATTCTTGCCGGGCGAAGCGACAGCGAGACTTTGCAGGCACTTGACCAGGCGGTGAGTCAACTCGACCTGCTGGTCTCCGACCTGCAAAACTCGGTGATGAAGACCCGCATGCAGCCGATTGGCCGGCTGTTCCAGAAGTACCCACGGATTGCGCGCGATCTGGCGCGGCAGTTGGGCAAGGATGTCGAACTCGCGTTGCTCGGCGAAGAGACCGAGGTCGACAAGACGATGATCGAAGACCTTGCCGATCCGCTGATACACCTCATCCGGAATGCCGTCGATCACGGCGTCGAGGCACCGGACGAACGCGTGCTGGCGGGTAAACCGGAGAAAAGTGTCGTTCGGCTGGAAGCACGCCAGGAGGGCGACCACATCGTTCTGATCGTCGCCGACGACGGGCGTGGCATGAGTGCCGAGCGTATCCGGGCGAAAGCGATCGAAAAGAACATCATTTCGGAGGAAGAAGCGAATACTCTGGATGACCGCCAGAGCCTCAATCTGATCTTCCTGCCCGGCTTTTCGACGATGTCGCAGGCGTCGGCGGTGTCCGGACGCGGTGTCGGGATGGATGTTGTCAAGACCAACATCCAGAAGCTGAACGGCTCGATCGAAATTCGCTCCGAACCCGGGAAAGGTTCGGTCTTCATCATTTCGTTGCCGCTCACCTTGGCGATCCTGCCGGTCCTCCTCGTTCTTCTCGGCGAGCAGCCGTTCGCCCTGCCCTTGTCTATGGTCAGGGAGATTCTGCCGATCGACCATGCCGCAATGCAGGAGGTGGGCGGCAAAGAAACACTTGTTGTACGTGGGGAGATTCTGCCGGTCATCGCCCTGTCGCGCCTGCTCGGCTGGCCACAGGTTCAGCAGCCTGAGTATGGCGTCCTGATGCAGACCGCCGAACGCAGTTTCATCCTGGCAGTCGACAATTTTGCTGGCCGTGACGACGCCGTGATCAAGGCGCTCGACGATTTTCGCCCGCGCGGAGTGGCTGGCGTGACGACCCTGTCGAACGGCCAGATCGTCCTGATTCTGGACATGAAGGAGTTGTTGGCCGACCTTGCCTCAAACGCTGAACGCGACACTCGTGGCAGTCACGTCCGGGCGTTGGAGTTGTTCGCCTGAGCGGCTGAGCAAGCGATCGCCATCTGTCGGCTAAGACCCGGAGAACGAGCGAGCCTTTCGCGTTTGGTCGCGAGGCGTCAGCCGGCACGTGTAGCGCGCACCGCTGCGCGCTCGATGGGCTTGGTGCGACTGATTCGCCAACCGGTAAACCGGTCGTCGAGGGGGCTTCTGCCCCCTCTTTTCTCGTTCGTCGAGCGAAGAGTGTTGTTCTTCTGCCACTAAACGAGAAGCCACCTAAATAAAGCAGCATACCTTCCTATTTTTTATAGTTTTTTCCTATAATAGCCGCGAGTATGGTGAGAACTCGACATGGCTGAGGAAAGCGACTCCGAGAGAACTGAACCCGCATCGGCTCGACGCCTCGAACAAGCGCGCGAGGAGGGTCAGGTGCCGCGTTCGCACGAGGTCGGTGCGTTTCTCGTCCTGCTCGTTGCCGCGGCGGTGTTTTGGCTTGTCGGTCCCTGGCTGGTCCTGCGCGTGTCGGACATTTTTCGCCGCGGACTGCGGGTCGACGAGGGTATTGCGCGCGAACCACAGCAGATGCTGATGCGACTGGCCGAACTGTCGACCGATGCACTGTTCACCGTTTCTCCCTTGCTGATTGCCTTGATTCTTGCCGCGCTTCTGTCGCCATTCCTTGTCGGTCGCTGGAATTTCTCGCCGAAGGCCTTGCAACCCGACCTCTTCCGCCTCGACCCCCTGCAGGGCTTGAGCAGGCTGATCTCGTTCAGCGGTTTGGCCGAACTGATCAAGGCGGTGGCCAAGGCGCTCATCGTCGGAGGCGTTGCCGCCTGGATTCTGTGGAGCGAGCGCGGCGAACTGCTGGCGCTGTTTGCGCAGCCGAGCGAGAGCAGTCTGCCGAGCGCCGGCCACTTGCTCACCTTCAGCTTCCTGGTCATCGTTTTGGCAATGTTGCTCATCGTCGCGGTTGATGTGCCGTTCCAGATCTGGCAGTACCACGATAAGCTGAAGATGAGCCGGCAGGAGGTCAAGCAGGAAGGCAAGGAACTCGAAGGCAACCCGGAAATCAAGGGGCGCATCCGGCAGTTGCAGCGTGAAGCGGCGCGCAAGCGGATGATGGCCGCGGTTCCGTCGGCCGATGTGATCGTGACCAACCCGACGCACTACGCCGTCGCGCTCGCCTATAAGAGCGGCATGCGCGCGCCACGCGTGCTGGCCAAGGGGGCTGGTCAGGTCGCCGGGCGCATCCGCGAGATTGGTGCCGAGCATGGCGTGCCGATTGTCGAGGCGCCGCCACTGGCGCGTGCGCTGCATCGCCACTCGGACATCGACCAGGAAATTCCGACGCCCCTCTATGCGGCCGTTGCCGAGGTCTTGGCCTACGTCTATCAACTTGCCGAATGGCAGCGCACGGGCGGCCATCGGCCGCTGCCGCCGCAAACCATAGCCATCCCCGAGCCGCTGGTCGGCGAGGCCGCGAATGGCTAGTACGACGAGCGCCGTTCTGCAGGGTGTCTTTGTCCGGTTTGGCCAGCGCCAATTGGCCGGGCCCCTGTTGATCCTGCTGATCCTGGCCATGATGGTGCTGCCGCTGCCACCGCTGGTGCTTGATCTGTTCTTCACCTTCAACATCGCCATCTCGGTGATCGTCATGCTGGTTGCGATGAGCGTGATGAAGCCACTCGACTTTTCGGTCTTTCCGACCGTCCTGCTGATCACCACCTTGCTGCGTTTGTCGCTCAACGTGGCCTCGACGCGGGTTGTCCTCCTCGATGGACATACCGGTCCGGGTGCTGCAGGGCGCGTCATCGAAGCTTTCGGGCATTTTCTTGTCGGTGGCAACTACGCCGTTGGTTTCGTCGTCTTCATGATTCTCGTCATCATCAATTTCGTCGTCATTACCAAGGGCGCCGGCCGGGTTGCGGAGGTGGCCGCGCGGTTCACGCTCGATGCCATGCCCGGCAAGCAGATGGCGATCGACGCCGACCTCAACGCCGGTTTGATCGGCGAGGACGAGGCGCGCAAGCGGCGCGCGACGATTGCCCAGGAAGCCGACTTCTTCGGCTCGATGGACGGCGCTTCCAAGTTCGTTCGCGGCGACGCGGTGGCCGGTATTCTGATCATGCTGATCAACGTCATTGGTGGCCTTTTTGTCGGCGTCCTGCAACACAATCTGGATGTCGCGACTGCGGCCAGAACCTATACGCTGTTGACCATAGGCGACGGTCTGGTGGCACAGATCCCGGCACTGATCATCTCGATTGCCGCCGGCATGGTCGTGACGCGCGTTGGCGACGAGGAAGATGTGTCGCAGCAGTTCATTGGCCAGTTGTTCAACAACCCCAAACTGCTTTATCTGACCGCGGCGATCATCGGCTTTCTCGGTCTGATTCCTGGCATGCCGAATCTCGTCTTCCTGCTCATTGCCGCGGCTGCGGCCGCCGTTGCCTGGCGGATCGAGGCGCGCTCGCGCGCCGTTCAGCCGCTACCGGTCGTTGCTCCGCCGGTGGCGCCACGCGAGACGCACGAAGCAACCTGGGCCGACGTCACGCTGCTTGATGTGCTGGGTCTGGAGGTCGGCTATCGACTGATTCCGCTGGTCGACAAGTCGCAGGATGGCGAGCTGCTGCGACGCATACGTGGAATTCGCAAGAAATTCGCCCAGGAGGTTGGTTTCTTGGTTTCACCGGTTCATATCAGGGACAATCTCGAGTTGAAGCCGAACGCCTACAAGATCCTCCTCAAGGGAGTCGAAATCGGCGATGGTGAGGCCTTTCCGGGCAGTTTGCTGGCGATCAATCCCGGTCGGGTCGCTGGACAGGTGCCGGGCACGGCGACCAAGGATCCCGCCTTCGGCCTGCCTGCGGTCTGGATCGACAGCGCTTTGCGCGAGCAGGCGCAGGCCTACGGCTATACGGTGGTAGACGCCAGCACGGTAGTCGCCACCCATCTCAACCACCTGATTCTCTCGCACGCCGCTGAGCTGCTCGGGCGGCAGGAAGCGCAGGCGCTGCTCGATCATCTGGCCAAGGAAATGCCGAAGCTGGTCGAGGACGTGGTGCCCAAGATGATGCCGCTGGGTATCGTGCAAAAGGTTCTGCGCAACTTGCTCGACGAAGGGGTTGCCATTCGCGACATGCGCACGATCATCGAGACGCTGGCTGACCACGCGCCACGCTCGCAGGATGCGGAGGTGCTGACCGCGCAGGTGCGCCTAGCGCTCGGGCGGTCGATTGTGCAGGAGGTATTCCCAGGCAGCAGCGAGATGCAAGTGATTGCCCTCGATCCACAACTGGAACGTATTCTTCTGCAGGCGTTTGCCGGAGGTGGCGACACTGCTGCCATCGAGCCTGGCCTGGCGGACACGCTGGTGCGCGAATCGGTTGTTGCCGCACAGCGCCAGGAGGAGGCGGGATTGCCGCCGGTGCTGCTCGTACCCGGCGCCTTGCGTCCGCTGCTGTCGCGCTTTCTGCGCCGCAGCGCGGCGCAGCTCAAGGTTCTCGCCGATGGCGAAGTGCCTGAGAACCGAGTAATCAAAGTCACCTCTATCATTGGGGGGAGGGTATGAACGTTAGGAAATTTATCGCTGCGACGGCGCGTGACGCTTTACGCAAGGTCAAAGAAACGCTTGGACCCGACGCGATCATCCTGTCCAATCGAGGGATTCCCGGAGGGGTCGAAATCATGGCGGTCGCCGCGCGCGACATGGAGATGATGGTGGCGACACCTGAGCGCCCGACGCCAGCGCGTCGGCCGGAACCACCGGTGCGTCGGTCTGAACCGCCTGTCGTCGCACCTGGTGGGTCTGAAGCAGCGACGCACGCGTTGGTCGCTGCAGCGCCCCCGTTGGGACGCTCCGCCGCGTCGCCGCCCAACAGCGCACATCCTGGCTCGCCGGTGCGGGCGCCGATGCTCGCCGCCCGGCCGCTGCCGGCGGACAGTCCCCGGCCGGAAGCTGCCAGCGTCGGCAGGGCGGAAGCGGATGTTGTGCCGGCCTCCGTGATGGACGAGATTCGTGCCTTGCGCAGGATCGTCGAGCAACACCTGGCGGGATTCGCCTACGGCGACCAGGCGCGCGCCGAGCCGGTAAAAACCGAAATGCTTCGCCAAATGCTCGACGCTGGATTCTCGCCGCAGTTCGCGCGCGAACTGCTTGCCGGGTTGCCGCGCGAGCTCGAGGCGGGCAGTGCTCTGGCCTGGGTGAAAGGGAGCGCCGACCAGTGCATGTTGACCATCGGCAGCGATACCGATGTGGTCGACCGGGGCGGCATCTATGCGCTGGTCGGACCGACGGGAGTTGGCAAGACGACGACGACCGCGAAGCTGGCCGCGCGTTGCGTCCTGCGCCATGGCGCGAGGAAACTGGCTCTCGTGACGACCGACGGCTATCGCATCGGCGCCCACGAGCAGTTGCGCATTTACGGCCGGATTCTCGGCGTGCCGGTGCACCTTGCGCGCGACGCACACGATCTCAGGGCGACATTGAGCGACTTGCAGCACACCCACATGGTGCTGATCGACACGATGGGCATGAGCCAGCGCGATCGCATGGTCAGCGAGCAGGTCGCGATGTTTGCCCAGGCCGACGTCAAGTCACTGCTGCTGCTCTCGGCAACCAGCCGGGGCGATACGCTCGACGACGTTGTCAGGGCGTATGCCGGTTTGCGTCTGGCGGGTTGCATCCTGACCAAAGTGGATGAGGCAGCAGGTCTTGCCTCGTCGCTCGACGTGATCATCCGCCATCGTCTGCGCATGTTCTATGTCTCGAACGGCCAGCGTGTGCCAGAGGACCTCCACTTGCCCAATCGCTCGTACTTGCTGCATCGCGCGTTCAAGGATCTGCCCGATGGCTCGCCGCATCATCTGGACGGCACCGAACCTGGCTTGCTGATGGCCAGCTCGGGTGCCTGGGCCGTGTCGGCAGGAGGCCGAGGTGGCTGAAAGGCGCGGCGATCAGGCGGCTGGCCTGCGCCGACTTTTCGCGGCGCGTCGATCGGTACAGTTCGTCAGCTTCGTTGCAGGCAGCGTCGGTGTTGGGCGGAGCACGCTGCTGGCCAACCTGGCGACCTGTCTGGCTCGGCGCGGTAAAGAGGTTCTGCTGGTCGACGAGAACTCGGGCGACGATTTGTTGGCCTACTTTGGCCGGCAGGCAAGTTGCGATCTGCTGCAGGCCATCGATGGCCAAAAGGCGATCGACGATGTGCTGGTCGGCGTTGCCCCAGGCGTGCGCGTCCTGCCGGCCGCGCTGCTGGTCAGGCAGCTTGCGCGGCTTGCTGCGGGTGAGCAGCAGCGTCTGATTGACTGCTTGCGGGCAATGACGCCCGCGGCCGATGTGGTCCTGATCGATACCTCGCTTGACCATCCGCTCGGTTTTTCGCCGCTCGGCCTGGCGACGCGTGAGACGATCATCGTCGTGTCGACCAGCGGCCAGTCGATCACCGAGGCGTATGCGCTCATCAAGCGAGTCAGTCTGGGCTACGCGCGACGTTCGTTTCGTATCCTGGTCACCAAGGCTCGGACGGCTGACGAAGCGCAGGCGATTCATGCGAACATGGCCCGCTTGACGCACAGCCGACGGATTGCCCAGATCGAGTACGCCGGGCATGTTCCAAACGACGAGCACTTGCGGCTTGCTGCCCGACTCTGCCAGCCGGTGACCGCACTGTTTCCCGAAGCTCCAGCAGCCAAGGCGTCCCACTGCCTCGCCGCATCGCTGCTCGATTGGCAGAACGACGACGAGGTGGCGGGCGGGATGGATGATTTTGTGCAACAATTGGTGCACTTGAGCCAACGCATCGATCCCATCGCCATCTACGCTTGATCTCCTGATCTGGAAGGGTATGTATAACGCCGCTGGTCAGCTCAGCCGGGATCAGTTGGTGGAGCGCTACGCTCGACTGGTGAAGCGCATCGCCAGCCACCTGATGGCTCGCCTGCCGGCCAGCGTGCAGGTGGATGATCTCATCCAGAATGGAATGCTCGGCTTGCTCGACGCGCTGGGTCGTTTTGAGCCGGGCATGGGAGCACAGTTCGAGGCCTATGCGGCACAGAGAATTCGCGGTGCGATGCTCGACGGACTGCGCGACAATGACTGGCTCCCGCGCAGCTTGCGGCGGGATTGCCGGCGGATCGAGGTGGCGATCGCGGATCTGGAGCAGGAGCACGGCCGTCCGCCGACGGAGAAAGAACTCGCGGATGCGCTCGGCATGCCTATCGGCGAGTATCAAAAGATGTTGCAGGATGCGCGCTGCCATCAGTTGGTCTACCTGGAAGACATGGTGGCCGAAAATGGTGAAGACTTCCTCGATCGACATCTGGTCGACGAAGGTTCCGATCCGTCGAAACTGTTTGAGGACGAAAGCCTTCGTCAGGCATTGGTACAGGCGATCGAGGGTCTGCCGGAACGCGAAAAACTGATGATGGGCCTCTACTATGAGCAAGACCTCAATCTGCGCGAAATTGGCGAAGTGATGGGCGTTTCCGAGTCGCGCGTCTGTCAGCTGCACAGTCAGGCGGTAATGCGCTTGCGGGCCCGCTTGTTCGCCAGCGGCGAGAAGAAGAAGGGCCGAGGGCGTGGATAGGATCAGCGCCCTCGGTCTGCTGACCGGGATTTTGGCGATTGTCGGCGGGCAGATTCTCGAAGGTGGGCACGTCGGGTCACTGTCGCAGCCGACGGCGATGCTGATCGTCGTTGGTGGCACCTTGGGTGCGGTCATGCTGCAGAGCCCTTACGCGACCTTCATGCGCGGCATGCGAATGGCGAAGTGGGTGTGGTATCCACCGGTGGTCAACTATCAGCAGTTGATCCAGCAAATCTCGAACTGGAGCCAGGTGTCGCGCCGGGAAGGCCTGCTCGCTCTCGATGCTGTGGTCCAGAGTCTGAAGGACGACTTCGCGCGCAAGGGCCTGCAACTGCTGGTTGATGGCGCCGAGCCCGAGCGCTTGCGCGAAGTACTCGAGGTCGAGATCAGCACCTACGAGCAGGAGATGAAGCTCTCGGCGCGCATCTGGGAGGCGGCGGGCGGTTACTCGCCGACGATCGGCATCCTTGGCGCGGTCATGGGTCTGATTCACGTGATGGAGAATCTTTCCGATCCGTCGAAGCTGGGGGCAGGGATCGCGGTCGCCTTCGTCGCGACGATCTACGGCGTCGGACTTGCCAACCTGGTCTACCTGCCCATGGCCAACAAGCTGAAGACGCACATCAGTCGCCTGATCGTACAGCGCGAGATGATCGTCGATGGTCTGGTCGGGATCGCCAACGGTGATAACCCGCGCATCATCGAAAGCCGACTGCGGGGCTACCTTTTTTAAGCGATGGCCCGGCGCAGAATTGACGACGAACACGACAACCACGAGCGCTGGCTTGTCTCGTACGCTGATTTCATTACCTTGCTCTTTGCCTTCTTCGTCGTGATGTACGCTCTTTCGTCCGTCAACGAGGGCAAGTACCGCATTCTCAGCGATTCCATGGTCAGCGCCTTTCGCAATCTTCCGGTCCAGGCAAGCGGGCAGGTGCCAACCATGCTGTCGCCGCCGGTGCCGAAATCGGGTGTGTTGACGGCCAAACCGCAGGAAGTAGCGCGCCAGAAGCAGCGCGAGAAAATGCGCAACATTGCCAAGGAGATCATGGAAGTGATGGCGCCGCTGGTCGAGCAGGGAAAGGTTCGGGTGCTCGAAACCAGCCGCGGGGTGAGCATCGAGATCAACGACAGCATTCTGTTCTCGCCTGGCCAGGCGCAAATCCAGGTACAGTTGGCGCGGGCTATGCAGTCGATTGCCGAGGTGCTGGTGTCGGCCGAGTTTCCAATCACCATCGAGGGCCATACGGATAACGTGCCGATCAAGAACGCGCAGTTTCCGTCCAACTGGGAGCTGTCGGCAGTACGCGCGACGACGGTGTTGCGGCTGTTCGCCGATGCCGGCATCGCTGCTGAGCGGCTGACGGCGATTGGTTATGCCGACACGCGGCCGGTCGAGCCGAATCTCCTGCCCGATGGTCGGGCGCGCAACCGGCGGGTGACGATCCTGATCGACTCGACGATCCCGGAGAAGGGAACGGAACTCGATTTTCCCGAGCGCAGCCCGCCATCGCCGGCGCCGCGCAGCGCAGGCGGCCCATCGGCGGTGATTCCGCGGTAGAAGGGGTTTCAGGCTCGATCAGCGATGCGGCCTCTGGCCGACGATGTGCTCTGTCCGTCCGGGCCGTAGAGGCCTGGCGGTGCTCCGGCACCGAGGATGCTCAGCGCCTCGGCGGTGTGCTGCAGATGCAGGCGGATCAGTTCACCGTTCATCTGGTTCAGATCGCGCGCTTCTTCGGTAAGCGAGCGCAGGCGGGTCCACGCGGCACAGGCTTTTGTCTCTGCGGGGTGTGCGGCAAACCATGCGGCCATGCCTTGCCGATCCGGCATGCGGCCGTCGGCCGCCAGCAGGCGGCTGCGTTGCTCGGCGAGTTGGGCAAGTTGGTTGCTCAGCCGACCCTTGTCCTGCAGCAGGTCGCTCATCTGGTCAACCTCTCCCTGGACGAGCAGTTCACGCTCGGTTCGCAGCAGCGCAACGAAGCGCTCTATCGCGAGGCACTCGTCATCCAGCGTTCGCCGCAGGTCGATCGTTGTCACGGGGTAGCGGCAGAATGACGATCAGGCACGCCTTTGCGTCGAGATCAATTCGGTTGCCGAGACGATCAGGCGGTCGGCAACCGCCGACGCATTGATCGTGAAGCGACCATCGGCGATGGCTTCCTTGATTTCGCCCACTCGTGTGACGTCAAACGACGGCGTTTCAGCCGACGATTGCAACTGGGCTGCCAGTCCACTCAGATGAACCTCGCTCGCGGCGCCGTCGGCCGGCCGGGTTCCGCCTGTTCGGTTGCGCGTCTCGCTGATGATGCTCGCGCTGCTTGTTGTGCGGTCAATTTTCACGCTCTTGCCCCTAGAAAGTTTGTGTTCAATGTCTTTATCGGCGGCCCGGGACCGAACTTTAACCTGATTTCGGCAGAATACGGGAACGCTGTCAATATCTTACTTCGACAATACCGCCGTTGCGCGCGATCCCGCTGACGATCTGGCCGGAACTTGTCCTGACCTGGGTGAGCTGGCCGTCGGCCGCGTTGTTGAGTGCCTTTCCCTCATTGCTAACGGTAAAACCTGGACCACTGGTCAGCAGTTTCACGCTCTGCCCGAGTTGGACAGCCCAGGGCGCGATCAGTGCGTCGCTGCGCAGCGCCTGGCCGGCGGCCAGACCATTGCGCAGCGCCTTGCCAATGGCCTGTCGCGGTTCGGTCAGGACGGTGGCGGGCAAGGCTCCGAGGTCGCCGTCGAGCAGGCGAACATCGGATTCAGTGATGACCTCGCCGGCGGCGAGTTGACGCGCCGCGCTCAGGTGCTTGCCGGAGATCCTGACCTGAACCGGGACGTAGATACTCCAGGGTGTTGGGCCGAGGCACCGAACGCCGATGCTGCTGCGGCCCCACAGACGATTTCCTGGCGGCAGAAAGGGTTCGAAAGCGCTGCAGGTCGCCTGCTGCGCATGCCGGTCGAGTGGCCCGAAGCTGTAAGTGACTACGCCGGGTAAGCCTCTTGTGTTGGCCCCCAGAAATTGCTCGACAGCCGTCGACAAGGACGCCTGCGCCGACACCTTGTCGGCAGAAAAGGCGAGCACAAGGCCAAACACAAGACCAAGCAGAAAACGGCAAGCGTCTCGGTGCGGAGCGCGCGGCAATGAGATACACATGCCTCCATTCTGCCCGATTCTCAGCCGGGTGGAGCAGATTCGTCGGCTCGCTTCACCGGCAAGAGGACTGCGGTTGGCGGCAATTCTTGCCGGCAACGCGGCAATCTCGGGTAGGCGCGGCTGCTGCACCGTGGTGGTCGTCGGCTGTGGTCAGTCGTCTGCGGACCTGGTACGGAGTTTGCGTCAATGTTGGCCAGAAACACTGCAGCGGAGGCCGCCATGCTGAGCAAACTCGACCGAGCGCTTTTCTTTCAGGAGCAGGCGCTGACCCTGCGTGCTGCGCGCCAGCAGGTGCTGGCAAGCAACATTGCAAACGCCGACACGCCGCACTATAAAGCGCGTGACTTCGCTTTTGCGGGTGCGCTGCAGCGGGCGTTAAGCGTCCGTGGTGTTGACAGCGTGCGTCTGCTGACAACCTCACCCAGGCATCTGGCGGGAAACGTGGACGCAGCGCTGACACCGATGCTCTACCGCCAGCCGGCACAGGCGAGCGCCGACGGCAATACCGTCGAAATGGATGTAGAGCGTGCCCAGCTCGCCGAGAACTCGATCTTCTATGAAGCCGGTCTCACCTTTCTCAGTGGTCAGTTGCGTACCCTGACCAGCGCGCTGCAAGGGCAATAGGCATGAGCATGTTCGCGACCTTTCATGTTGCCGGCAGCGCCTTGACCGCACAGTCGATGCGTCTTAACGCAGTAGCCAGCAACCTGGCCAATGTAGACAGCGTCGTCACTGCGAACGGCAAGCCCTATCGCGCGAAGCAGGTGGTGTTCGCTGCCAGCCCGATGGGCAGTAGCGCTGCACAGGGAGTTCGGGTGCAGCAGGTCGTCGAGGACAGCACTCCTGGACGACTGGTCTATGATCCGCGCAATCCGGCTGCCGACGAACGCGGCTATGTCACGATGCCGAACGTCAGCGTGGTCGAGGAGATGACCAACATGATCTCGGCGGCACGTTCCTACCAGACCAACGCGGAAGTGATGAACACCGCCAAGCAGCTCCTCCTCAAAACGCTGGCGCTCGGCCAGTGAAGGCCCGCAATCTGATCGGAGAATGGAATGGCGAGCGTACAGGCTAGCAACTCAGCGAGTGACATTTTTGCTGCGCTCAACGCGCAGGCAACGGCGGCGAGCAGCGCGGGCGGCTCGACCAGCGCAGCCGTGCAGGACCGCTTTCTTCAGTTGCTGATCACGCAACTGAAGAATCAGGACCCGCTCAACCCGCTCGATAACGCCGCGGTGACGACGCAAATCTCGCAAATCAACACGGTCGCCGGAATCGAGCGGCTGAATGCGACGTTGGAGACCCTGCTCGGAGCCTATGGCGAGAGCCAGGCAATGCAGGCGGCCGCCTTGATCGGAAAGGACGTTCTGGTCGGCGGTTCGGGGCTTGTCCTGGCCGGCAGTGAGGCGCGCGGTGGGGTGAATCTGGCTGGGCCGGCCGACCGCGTCGTGCTGACCGTTCTTGATGCTGCCGGCCGGTCCGTACAGACTCAGGTGCTCGGCGCGCACGAGGCCGGCAGCTTCAGCTTCGTCTGGGATGGCAGGACCGATACCGGGGCGGTCGCCCCCCCGGGAAACTACCGCTTCACGGTGGTCGCAGAGCGCGCCGGTGAGAAGGTCGAGGCGACTGCGCTTCAGCTTGGTACGGTTTCTGCTTTGATCCGAGACAAGAGCGGCAGTTTCCAGCTTGATCTTGGCGGGCTTGGCCGAGTCAACTTCGACCAGGTGCAGCAGGTCTTTTAGAGGTAGGGGATTGGCATGAGCTTTCAGCAGGGTTTGAGCGGTCTCGGCGCGGCAGCATCGGCGCTCGATGTGATCGGTAACAACGTGGCGAACTCGAGCACCGTCGGGTTCAAAGGTGCGCGAGCCAACTTTTCCGACGTCTATGCGGCATCGCTGGGTATCGTTGGCGCTTCGCAGGTGGGCATTGGTGTCGGGGTTTCGGCGATTCAGCAACAGTTCACGCAAGGCAACCTGACGACGACCAACAATCCGCTCGACCTGGCGCTGAATGGCGGTGGCTTCTTCCGCATGAGCAACGCCGGTGCGATCACCTATACGCGCAACGGCCAGTTCCATCTGGACAAGGAAGGCTACATCATCAACGATCAAAACCTTCGCTTGACGGGCTATCCGGCTGGTGTCAACGGGTTGATCTCGCCGTCGAATCCGATCGAACTGCAGCTTTCGGCGAGCCAGATTGC
>WBZM01000919.1_pt1 | contig 33801 bp, 28 predicted proteins | sample 5204271 | NCBI WGS metagenome assembly WBZM01 (sample SAMN12344346, study PRJNA552823) | activated sludge metagenome | biome: Activated sludge suspended growth; feature: Nitrification reactor; material: Wastewater; isolation source: activated sludge from nitrification reactor of wastewater... | reverse complement strand
GCGCGTCGGACGTCCTGATCGCCCCTCGCGGCATTCCGCGGTTTCCTCCCTGGCGCTTTGTCCAACGCCTGCCCGCTGGCCTCGTCGGGCCAGCGATCGCTCAGCGGTACGGCAGGCGTCGAACAAACCTTAACCCTTGCTGCAGCGCCTGGAGCAGAGCGATCTTGCGGATTCGCGGAGCCGCCAGGCGGTTGACCAGTTCTGCATGACCTCCGATGTGCCGCCGCCGATCGCTGGCTTCCTGCGCGACCACTGGCAGCGCGTGTTGCGCCACGTCTGGATCGAATGCGGGGAAGACGGCCCGGAGTGGCAGGAGTACACGGGGGTGCTCGACAGGCTGTTGTGGAGCATTCAGCCGAAACTCGAACTGGACGCGCGCAAGCAACTGGCGCGCGAGCTTCCGCAGATGTTGCAGGTGCTCACCAGCGGGATGCAGCGGATTTCGGTTCCGGAGACCGTGCGCGCCCGGTTTCTCGATACCTGCTTCGCCCTGCAGACCGCGGCGATGCGCGGTGGCGCCATGCCGGTCGGGGCTGCCGGGGAGACTCCGGCAGCCTCGTCCCAAGCTGTCGCGGCGCGGCCGCCGGTGGGCGCAGCGCCGGTGTCCAGCGAATTGCGGGTGGGAACACAGGTTCTCCGGATCTTAGATCTCGCCGGGGGTATTCGCCGTGGCGGCTTACCGCGGCCACAGGTGCACGCCGGGGACTGGCTGTCATTCCGGCTGCCCAACGATCAGGCACTCTGTGGACGGGTTTGTCATGTCGGCAAGGCCACGGGCAAGCTGTTGCTGGCCAACCCAGACTGGGACTTCGCCGTGGTGCTGCATCCGGCGATTGCCGAGAGCCAGCTCAAGGATGGCCGCGCCAGCATCAGTTCGCGCGGTTCGCTGTTCAACGCGGCGGCCGAGCAGGCGCTGCAGCGGATGTCCGGTTCCGCGCAAGTGCCCCAAGCCTGAGCGATTTGGCTTAGAATTCGTGGTTCGAAGAACAGTTTCCGGGGTTCGCAATGGACATCAAGAGAGTCTTGCTGCTGGGGGGTAGCGGTTTCGTCGGTACCTATATCGCCAATCGCTTGTCACAGCGCGGTATCGAGGTCACCATCCCGACGCGCCGGCGCGAGCGGACCAAGGCCCTGATCATCCAGCCGAACGTGCTGATGCCGGAAGTCAACATCAATTCCGAAGAGACCCTCGTTTCGCTGATGCAGCGTCAGGATGGGGTCATCAATCTCGTCGGCGTCCTCCATAGCCGCGATGTCGTTCTGCCGTACAGCAAGGATTTTGCCGAAGCGCACGTCGAGTTGCCGAAGAAGATCGTTGCCGCCTGCAAAAAGGCGGGTGTGCGCCGGCTGGTCCACATGAGCGCGCTTGGCGCCAACCCCAAGGGGCCGTCGGAGTACCTTCGTTCGAAGGGCGACGGCGAGGCGATCGTGATGGCCGCCCGGGGCGATCTGGATGTCACCGTTTTCCGCCCCTCGGTCATTTTCGGGCTCGGTGATTCCTTCCTGTCGATGTTTGCCGGGGTGCTGCGCAAACTGCCGGTCTTCCCGCTCGGTTTCGGGCAGGCGCGCTTCCAGCCGGTGTGGGCGGCCGATGTCGCCGACGCCTTTGTCGATAGCCTGGGTAATCCCGCAACCTTCGGCGAGGCCTACGATCTCGTCGGCCCCAAGGTATACACACTGCGCGAACTGGTCGAATACACCGCGACGCTCGTCGGCAGCAACGCGCGGATCATCGCCCTGCCCGAGGGCCTTGCCTACCTGCAAGCCGGCCTGATGTGGCTGTCGCCGAAGCCGCTGATGTCTCCGGACAACCTGCGTTCGATGGAGGTTGACAGCGTCTGCGACAGCAACTGCAAGTTGCCGGCGAAATGGAAGCCGACGGCGCTTGAAGCCATAGCCCCGACCTACATCGCCCATAACACGCCGAAGGGCAAGCTCGACAGGTTCCGCTACCGGGCCGGGCGTTAGGTTCCCCGGCTGCCGATGAAGGTCTACATCGTCGGCGGCGCGGTTCGCGACGAATTGCTCGGGCGGGCGATTACGGATTGTGATCACGTTGTCGTCGGCGCCACTCCGCAGGCCATGCTGGAAATGGGCTTTCGTCCGGTCGGCAGGGATTTTCCGGTCTTTCTGCATCCCGTGACGAACGAGGAATATGCGCTTGCCCGGAGCGAGCGCAAGACCGGCCATGGCTATCATGGTTTCACCTTCAATGCGGCGCCGGATGTCACGCTCGATGACGATCTCGCGCGGCGCGACCTGACGATCAACGCCATGGCCAGGGCGGCCGACGGGACGCTGGTCGATCCCTTCCACGGTCGACATGATCTCGAGGCCGGAATCCTGCGCCATGTCGGGCCGGCCTTTGCCGAGGACCCGGTGCGCATCCTCCGCGTCGCGCGCTTTGCCGCGCGCTATGCCGATTTTTCGGTCGCCCCGGAAACCGTCGAACTGATGCGCGGCATGGTCGCGAGCGGCGAAGTCGATCATCTGGTTGCCGAGCGCGTCTGGCAGGAACTGGCGAAGGGACTGATGGAGGCCGCGCCCTCGCGCATGTTCGAGGTGCTGCGCCAGTGCGGCGCGCTGACCCGCCTGCTGCCCGAGGTCGACGCGCTGTTCGGTGTGCCGCAGCGGGCCGATTACCATCCGGAAATCGATACCGGGGTGCACACATTGATGGTGGTGGACGAGTCCGCGCGCCAGGACTTTTCATTGCCGGTGCGCTTTGCGGCATTGACGCACGATCTTGGCAAGGCGACGACGCCGGCGGACATCCTGCCGCGTCACCATGGTCACGAAGCCCGCAGCGTGCGCCTTACGGCCGCGCTCTGCGAGCGTCTCCGGGTCCCCAACGAGTGCCGCGACCTGGCGCTGCTCGCTGCGCGTTATCACGGCGACATCCATCGCGCCGGCGAATTGCGCCCCTCGACACTCGTCGCGCTGCTGGAACAGACCGATGCGCTGCGCCGTCCCGAGCGCTTTCGGCGGCTGCTGGAAGTGTGCCAGTGCGATTTCAACGGCCGCCTCGGCTGGGCGGGTCGACCCTATGAGAGTGACAGTCTGCTGCTGGCGGTTCTGGCTGCGGTACGGACAGTCGATGGCGGGGCCATCGCCGTGGCCTGCGCTGACAAGGCTAATATTCCCGGGATGATTCACGCGGCGCGGGTTGCCGCCGTCAAGCGCCTCCTAGACGAGACGCGAGACGACCAGCAGGAGGACTGACAGGATGATCGTCGTCGCAAAAGGTAGATAGTAGGTCCGGCCGCGAAAGCGGAAGGCAATGTCGCCCGGCAAGCGGCCGAGTCGGATGAACCGGGCGACGTGCGGGGCGACGATGCCGAGCACGAAAATGGCAATTACCAGCGTCAGGATCCACTTCAGCATCTCAGCTTGAGCTACCCTTGCAAATCCCGCATTTAAGCATGCTTCGCCAGACAACAGAGCAGTAATGACAAGAACCGAAATGATCAACGGGCTCGAGGTCTTCTCGCGCCTGCCGGCAGAGATCACCGATCGCCCGCCAGTGCTTTTCGTTCATGGGGCATTCGCCGGAGGCTGGATGTGGGCCGACACCTTCATGCCATTCCTGGCCGATGCCGGTTACCCCTGCTACGCCGTCTCCCTGCGCGGTCACGGCGGCAGTCACGGGCGAGGGCAGATCGACTGGCATTCCATCGCCGACTACGTCGACGACGTCACGATGGCGATCGACTGGCTGGAGCAGGAGCCGGTCCTGGTCGGTCACTCGATGGGTGGCTTCATTGTTCAAAAGTACCTCGAGCACCATACCGCGCCGGCTGCCGTGCTGCTCTGCTCGGTTCCCCCGCAGGGGCTGATCGCCGCCCAGTTTCATCTGCTGTTCCGGAAGCCGCACCTGTTCATGGACCTCAACAGCATTATCGGCGGCGACTATGCCGATACGGGCACATTGCGCGAAGCCCTGTTCGCCGGGGAGGTCGACGAGGCGATGCTGAAGATCTGGGTGAGGCGCATGCAACCGGAGTCGCACCAGGCGCTGTGGGACATGTCGATGTTCAACCTGCCGCGCCTGCACGCCATGAGTCGCCCACCGATGCTGATTCTCGGCGCCGAGCACGATGTCCTGGTTCCGGCCTTCCTTGTGCAATCGACGGGGAACAGCTACGGGCTGCCCGTACATATCTTTCGCAACATGGGCCATGCCGTGACCCATGAGCGGGAATGGCCTCTGGTTGCCGGCACCTTGAGCGCATGGCTCGATGCGCTGGGAGCCAGACCCGGCGAGGGCTTGTAGTTATCCGGCGGCATCCGGCGTGGCCCGGGAACCGCTGCCGGCGAGCGGCTGAACTTCCGGTCGCCACGCTCGTGCGGGTGTCGGCGCCGATGGCAGCCGATTTCCCGGCCTTCGTGAAGTATTTCGCAGTCATTCCGGTCGCTATCGCGGTAACTTGGGCGCCTGGGAGAAATTCCCGTTGCCAGTGGGGCGAGGCGATCAGGGACCGGCTGAAGCATTGCATTAGCCGTTGTTTCGTTCCACCATAACTTTTTTCAGCAGAAACCTGCCGACGCAATGACCAAACACGAAAAATCCGCGGAGTCCAGCCGAATTCTCGAAGCGATCCGCGCCAAGCGGGAACGTCGGACTTCGTCGGTTGGCGACATCGAGGAACTCGAAGCCTCGCTGATGGCCGATATCGATTCTTTCGACCTGAACGAGGCAGAGCGCCAGGCGCGGCGCGAGCAACTGGCGAGCATGCAGGGCGGGATGAGCGATCTGTCGATGGTGTTCCCCGAGATCGTGCCTGCCGGCACCGTCCGCCATATCGAACTGCGCAGCAAGGACGAAGATGCCCGGGAGGATCCGGACTGGATCGTTAGGAGCAGCGATTTCCTTGGTCAGTTGCGTCATCGGGCAGAACTGCGGCAGCGCGAGTTGCACACCGAGATGGCCGTGCGTTCGGCCAGCAACGACGCGCTCGAACACGCCCTCAAGACTCTGTTTTTCTTCCTGCACGATCTCGTGCAGCAACTCAACATCCTCAAGCCGGCTGTCCCGCGCGAATACGTCGCGGCTGGCGACGTGATGTTCAGCGGCCTGGTCTGGCAGGAGGGTTTTGCCGACTATCGCACGCAGTCGCAGAGCAGGGGGGCGATGGTTGAACTGGTCACCCTTGCCTACCAGCTCGTGTCGCCGCTCAGGTTCTCGATCAGCCGCGACGGCCCGGGGGTTGAACGTCTGCGCACGGTGCTCTTCGATTACGGCCTGCAGTTCACCTGCAAGGAATTCAAGAACGAACGCAGTTTTGTCGAGCGCGCCGAATTCGAAATCGGTGGCCAGGTCGGCGTCAGCGCGCGCTGGAAGGCCGATTTCCCCAACGGTGTCCTGATCCTCGAATCGCGCAACCTGGAGCGCCTCGGCAGCGTCGTCTATACGCTCAAGCCGGGGGCGATCGACCAGGAATTGCTCGACGAGTTCGGCCGCCTGCTTCTTGGTCTGCCCAACCATTTCCGGGATCTGGTCAAGAAGCAATAGCACCTGCTTGGGGGATCCGGCGACGTGCGCCCTGCCGCTCAGGATCGATCAGCGACCGGCGTCGAAGCTCGAAACCGATTGGTCGAGGCTTTCGATGACGCTGGTTGCCAGGGCGATTTCCCGCAGGAAACAGACGAGGCCGGCAATCAGGGCGAGCATGGCGGCAATGAACAATCCGGCGATCGTGCTCGGCAGTTCGACATGCAATTCGGCGCCGATGAAGAGCGCGGCGATGACCAGGCGCACCAGCAGGTCGCAGACGGTGCACAGGGTGATTGCCCAGTGAATCAGCCGGGCCCGGCGCGCCAGCGAGCTGATCGTTGTCTGGGCCTTCTCGCGATAGTCGGATGACGGGTTCTCGGCGAGTTCCCGTTCCAGCGCGTGAAAGCGGTCGACGACCCTGGCCAGGCGATTGGTGAGCACGGCGAGCAACGCGCCAACCCCGGCGAGCAGGAATACCGGGGCGACCGCGAGCTGGATCACGTGGGCGACGGAGGAAACCTGGCTGGCGATCTCGTTCATGAGGGGGCCTCGGGCGGAAAGGACGGCTGACGTGCGGCACGGCGTATCGGAGAAATGGCACTGCGGTTCGGGCAGCCAGAACTATCCCACGATTTTCCACTCTGACCCAACTCCTGGCGCCGCAGCATTCCGCTCCCGGTAGCCGCCATCCTTGAAGATTCAAGTAGACGATGTCATGAACGCACCCGAGCAACTCCGGCGACTGGCTCGCCTCGAAGACCTCGAATTCGCCAACAGCTTTGCCGGCCTGCCCGAAGCCTTCTATACCCGTCTGGCGCCGCTCGGGCTGCCGGCGCCCTATCTGGTCGGCGCTAGCCCCGAAGTGGCGGAACTGATCGGACTCGACCCCGACGAAATCGGACGCCCCGAGTTCCGCGAAATTTTCGCCGGCAACCGCCTCCCCCCCGGCAGCGATGCGCTGGCGGCCGTTTATTCCGGTCATCAGTTCGGCGTCTGGGCCGGGCAGTTGGGCGACGGGCGGGCCCATCTGCTCGGCGGCCTGCGCGATGCGAGCGGGCATTGGGAAATCCAGCTCAAGGGCGCCGGGCGCACCCCTTACTCGCGGGGCGCCGATGGTCGCGCCGTGCTGCGTTCGTCGATTCGCGAGTTTCTATGTTCCGAGGCGATGGCAGGCCTCGGCATCCCGACCACGCGGGCGCTGTCGGTCGTCGGCGCCGACCTGCCGGTGCGCCGCGAGGAAATCGAGAGCGCGGCGGTCGTCGCCCGGGTGGCGCCGAGTTTCGTGCGCTTCGGCTCCTTCGAGCACTGGGCTGCGCACGGGCGCGGCGACGAACTCAAGCTGCTGGCCGATTACGTGATTGCCACTTTCCGTCCCGAGTGCCGTGAGGCCGCCAATCCCTATGCCGCGCTACTCGCCGATGTCAGCAGCCGCACCGGCGAACTGGTCGCGCGCTGGATGGCGGTCGGCTTCATGCATGGCGTGATGAACACCGACAACATGTCGATCCTCGGCCTCACCCTCGACTATGGGCCGTTCGGCTTCATGGAGGCTTTCGATGCCGGGCATGTCTGCAACCATTCCGACCATCAGGGGCGCTACACGTATCGTAATCAGCCGCATGTCGCGCACTGGAATCTCCATTGCCTGGCCGAGGCCTTCCGCCCCCTGGCCGGCGACAGGGCAACGGTGCAGGCGCTGGTCGATGACCACTTCGGCCCGGCTTTCGAGGCGTATTTCGAACGGCTGATGCGCGCCAAGCTCGGCCTGCGCGCGGGGCTGGCCGACGACGAAACCTTCATCGGCGAAACCTTCGGTCTGTTGCAACGGCACCGTCCCGACTTCACACTGTTCTTCCGGGCGCTGTCGCGACTGCCTGCTGCGGTTGACGGCAAGAAGCCGGGCAATACCGACGACCCGCTGCGCGACCTGTTCGTCGACCGCGCCGCCTGCGATTCCTGGCTGGCAGGATGGCGCGTCCGCCTGGCGCAGACGCCGTGGGACGACAACGCGCGGCAGGCGGCAATGCGCGCCGCCAACCCGAAATACGTGCTGCGCAACTGGCTGGCCGAAGGCGCGATCCGCAAGGCGCGCGCCAGGGATTTCGCGGAAGTCGGGCGCCTGCTCGACTGCCTGCGCCGCCCCTTCGACGAGCAGCCCGAATTCGAACACTATGCCGCCCCGCCGCCTGACTGGGCGAGCGGACTCGAGGTCAGTTGCTCGAGCTAGGATTTCCCGCCTACGCGGGAACGAAACTGCGCCGACCGCCATCCCCGATCTGGCGCAGCGGATAGCCATAGAGGGTGCTGAGCCTTTCGGCCGTCAGGACAGCGTCGACCGCGCCCAGTTCGCAGTTTCCGTTGCCGTCGATCAGCAGCGCCCGGTCGCAGAAGCGGTGGGCCAGCGCCGGATCGTGGAGCACCATGACGACGCCGGCGCGGCAGTCGCGTGCCGCGCCGGCGAAGAGTTGGAGCACGGCCATCTGGTGATTGAGGTCGAGATGGGCGAGCGGTTCGTCGAGCAGGTAGAGCGGCGCCGCCTGGGCGAGCAGGGTGGCGATGGCGAGCCGCTGCCGCTCGCCGCCGGACAGCGTGTGAATCTGGCGCTGTTCGAGCCCCGCGAGGCCGACCGCCGCCAATGCGTTGCGCGCGAGTTGGGCGTCGCGGGTGGTTTCCCAGTCCCAGCGGCCGAGGTGGGGATGACGGCCGGTCAGCGCGGTTTCCAGAACGGTCGATCCGAACGGGTCGGCCTGCACCTGCCCGAGCCAGGCGCGGCGCAGCGCCGCCTCGCGGGCGCTCAGTGCGGTGCAGGCCGTGCCGCCAAGTTCGACCCGGCCGGCGCTCGGAATGCGCAACCCGGCCAGTGTGGCAAGCAGGGTCGACTTGCCGGCTCCGTTGCGCCCGAGGATGGCCAGCCGCTGCCCGGCCATCAGGTCGAGGTCGAGTCCGCGCGCGACCTGATGCCCGCCGATTTCTACCGACAGGCCGTGGGCGGCCAGCAGCGGGACGTTCATCGGGCCTGGCGCGAGAGCAGGAAGAGAAAGACCGGCACGCCGATCAGCGCCGTCAGCACGCCGACCGGCAATTGCTGCGGAGCGATCAGCGAGCGCGCCAAGGTGTCGGCGAGCATCAGCAGGGCGCCGCCGGCCAGCGCCGAGGCCGGCAGCAGCAGGCGCTGGTCGTTGCCGGCGGCGAGGCGGACGAGGTGCGGCACGACGAGGCCGATGAAGCCGATCGACCCGGCGGTCGTCACCGACGCGGCGGTGGCCAGCGAGGCCAGCAGGAAAATGGCATGGCGCAGGCGGTTGACCGCGACACCCAGCGCCTGCGCCTGCAGCAGCCCGCGCGCCAGCAGGTTGAGTTCACGCGCGAAGGGCATGGCCAGCGCCAGCGCGATGGCCAGTGCCAGCAGCGGCGGCCAGGCGCTGGCGGCCTGGCCGAGGTCGCCCATCAGCCAGAAGAGCATGCCGCGCAGACGGTCTTCCGGGGCGATTGCCAGCATCAGCGCGACCAGCGCGCCGCAGCCGGCGGCGACGATGACGCCGGTCAGCAGCAGACGCGTCTGCGTCCAGCTGCCGTCGCCGTGCGCCAGCCCGAAGACGAGCAGCATGGCGCCGAGCGCGCCGACGAAGGCCAGCCCGTCGATGCCAAGCGCCGGCAGCCCGAGCAGGATGGCGAACAGCGCCCCGACCCCGGCGCCGCCGGAAATGCCGAGGATATAGGGGTCGGCCAGCGGGTTGCGCAGCAACACCTGCATCAGCGCGCCGGCCAGCGCCAGCAGGCCGCCGCAGGCGAAGCCGGCGAGGGCGCGCGGCAGGCGCAGCTGGCGGACGATGTCGGCGCCGGGCGCTTCCCGCCCGAGCAAGGCGGCGAGGATGTCGCCCGCCGCAACCGGGATGCTGCCGGCCGCCAGCGCCGCCCAGAAGCTCGCCAGCGCCAGCAGGAGGAGCGCGGCGAGGATCAGGGCGGCGCGACGGCGGGTCGGCATCAGCGGTAGTTGTAGCTCGCGGTCATCAGGAAGGTGCGCCCGTCGGCCGGGTAGTAATAGTAGTCCGACTGGAACGCCGAATAGCCGGCGTAGGGCGAATACACCTTGTTGAAGGCGTTGAGCAGACGCGCGGTGACCGACCACGGCTTGAAGTTCCACGACGCCATGAAGTCGGCTGTGGTGTAGGCGGGCAGCTTGTCTAGCGCGTTGGCGAAGTCGCCGCTGTAATACTGCGAGCCGACGTGGTTGACCACGGCGGTGTAGGTCCCGGCCTGCCCGCCTTCCCAGGTCAGGCGCCCCGAGGCCTTGTTGGTCGGGACCAGCGGGATCTGGTTGCCGGAATAGGGGCCGGAGCGGAAGGTCGAGTCGGCGTAGGTGTAGGTCAGGCGGAGCAGGAGCGAGGGGACGATGCGCCAGTCGCTCTCCAGCTCGACCCCCTGGCGGCGGGTCTTGTCCAGGTTCACGTTGGAGAACAGGGCGCCGTCGTAGACGATCTCGTCCTCGAGGTCGATGCGGTAGATTGCCGCGCGCGCGGTCACCGGCCCGGCGCGGAAGCTGCCGCCGATCTCGCCGAGGGTGCCGGTCTGCGGCTTCAGGTTGCCGGCGAAGGTGGGGTTGCCGGTGAACGGGTCGTAGCCGAACAGTTCGTCGGTGTTGGCGAAGCGGAACGTCGTCCCGCCCCGGACATAGGCGCGCCAGCCGTCGCCGGCGTAGCTGAAGCCGAGATCCCAGGCGTTGCGGGTGTAGTCGGCGCTGCCGCTCATCGCCGGCTGCGGGCCGAAGGAGCCGTTGTACGCATCCTGCGATGCCGACTGGTCGACGCGCTGACTGCGGAAACCGACGGTGCTGGCCAGTCCCGCGACCCATTCCGTCACGTTCTGGATGTAGGCGCCGGTGCTGGTCTGCTTGGCGGCTTGGGTCGCCGACGTGGTGTAGCTCGCGTCGACCTCGCCCGAGTAGTAGTCGATACCGGCGACGGTTTCGCTCTTCAGGGTGCCGAGGCCGTGCTGCCAGCGCAGGCGCGGCGTCACCGACCAGTTGTCGCGGACGCGCTGGGCCTTGCTGCCGAAGGAAACGTAGTTCGCATTCTGGTCCTGGCGGTCGTAGGAGACTTCCGCCTCGAGGCGCAGGGTGTTGGTCAGGGGCAATGCGATTCCCGGGCGCAGGCGGTAGCCGCTGCTGTTCTGTGAGTCCCTGGGGGTGGTGGAGGACTGCGGATTCGCCAGGTAGGCGGGCTGCAGCAGGTAGCCGGGCAGGCCGGAGCGGTTGTCGTAAGCCGCGTAATCGAGGAAGGTCTCGCCATTGCCGACGTAAAGCGCGCCGCGCCCGCTGAGGGCGGCCTGCTCGGCATGAGCGTTTTGGCGCCAGCCGTCGGTGTGGGCATAGCCCGCGAAGGCGGTGACGTAGCCCGTCTCGTTGCCGATCGCGCCGTTGGCGCTGACCGTCTGCGTATCGTAGCTGCCGAGGCCAACGGTGATGCCGGCGCGCGGGGCGCCCGACTTGTCGGTGATGATGTTGACCACGCCGCCGGTAGCCTTGTCGCCGAACATGACCGTCCCCGCGCCGCGCAGGATCTCGATGCGCTGGACGCTGTCGAGCGGGATCGCCGACCAGCTGACGCTGCCCAAGTCGATCGGGTTCAGGCGTTGGCCGTCGAGCAGGATCAGGGTGTTGCTGCCGGCCGCTTCGCCGAAGCCGCGGATGTCGACCGTGGAATCGATGCCGAGGCTGCCGTAGAGGGCGCGCACGTCGACGCCGGCGCTGCCCTTGAGCATGCTCGGCAGGTCGTAGGCCGGGGTGTTGTTGATGTCGTCGCGGGTGATGACGCTGATGTTGGCCGGCACGTTGGGGTCAGGTTCGCTGAAGCGACTGGCGCTGACGATGACCGTATCGAGTTCGGCCGGTGTGGCTTGCTGGCCCAGGGCCGGGGCGGCGACAGCCACGGATAGTGCCGCGGCGAGCGGTGTGAGGCGTGGATTCATGATTCTCCCTCTCCCGGCAGGCGTCCCCGCATGCCGGATTGACTGAACAAGGAAGTCACGGGAGAAGAAACGCAGGCCGGGAACCGGCGCCACACCCCCGTGGCACTTCCGCTGGTTGTCTCAGGCCGGTATCCGGGCTCGCAAGTCTTGACGCGCCGCCTTCCCAGGCCGAAACCCAGTGGCATCGTGGCGCGTCCGCACTTGCTTACCGTTGCGGGGGCAGCAGCGGCGTTGTCCGGGGGGACGCACCGCTTTCCCGTTTAACCGCGGTTGGAGGATCCTTCCGCGGCACCTGCTACGGGGTGCATTATACATCCGCCGATGTTGCATTGCACCAGGAACCTTCCCGCGCGGTGCCTACAAAGCACTTTCAGAATAAAGGCTTAGTCCTTGACCATGCGCTGTTCTTGCCTCTATAGTGCTTCCCATGGACACGGATCTTGAAGAACTCGAAGCCAAGATTGAACAGGTTGTTGCCCTGGTTCACCAGTTGCGCGCCGAGAATGAAGTGCTGAAGAACCAGATCGCGGAAGCGGAGGCCGAGCGTCTGCACCTGCGCCGGTCGATGACGGCCGCCCGCGAGCGCCTCGAGAGTCTGATGGACAGGTTGCCAGAGGATGCCTGAGATGAGCGGCGAGCACAGCTTTCTTGACGTCAAGATCATGGGCCGCGACTACCGGGTGGCGTGCACGCCGGAAGAGCGCGACGGACTGCTGGCCGCCGTCGAACTGGTCGACAACAAGATGCGCGAGATTGCCCAGCGGACCAGGAGCACCATCGCCGAGCGCGTGGCAGTCATGGCTGCCCTCAATATCGCGCATGAACATCTTTCCGCTCCGGGCGGCGCGGTGCAAAAAGAAGTGGATCTTGCAGTTGATACTTCCCACGCAAAGCGTAGAATCGCCCACATGGGAGCACGGATCGGTACCGTGCTTGCGCCCCAGCAGCAACTCGATCTCTAGCTGTCTGCTGGTCCCGGCGCCGCCCGCCGAGCGTCCCCTGCGGTGTTTGTTAAGGCCATAGATTCCTTGGACCAATGCTTATTGGCATCGGTTGCAGACCATTGAAATCGCTGTTGTGCGCTCTCTTCTTCGAAAGTGCCTGATGCGAGAGGAAAGCAGCCACTCTGGACCCAGGTTCAGGATGCCGGCCTGACGGCACTCGCGGGGGCCCGATTCCGGGTTCGCCGCGTCTTCGGCGCGGCGCTTGCAACCTGTTTCCAGTCCCCCGTTGGCAGCGTGAGCCTTGCGGCGGAATTGCATGAAGGCGCGCCGCCATCGCGTCATCTGCAAAGCCGTCGTCGCGATACGCGCATGCGGCGATGCCGCAGGCCTTCGGCGCAAATGCGAAATCGCGATTGACTGACGCCACCTGAGGCATGGATACTCGGGCGGCGCCGGTGCATCTTTCTCCGCTCCCCGCTGCCAGGGGAGGAAGGAACGGCTTGGCGCGCATCGACATGCCAACGACGATCGAGGGAGGTTCGGATGAAGCTGCTTTCAGGGACCGACAGCCTGTTTCTCCACATGGAGCAGGGCAATCAGTACATGCACGTCGCCGGATTGGGCATCTACGACCCGTCAACCGCGCCCGGCGGCAAGGTCCGCTTCAAGCAGATTCTGGACTTCTTCTCGCGGCGGCTGGACAGTGCCAAGGTCTTTCGTCGCCGCCTCGTCGCCGCTCCGTTCGGGCTCGACCGGCCCTACTGGATCGACGAGGGCGAGATCGACACCGAATACCATGTCCGCCACATCGCGCTGCCGCAGCCCGGCGACTGGCGGCAATTGATGATTCAGGTGGCGCGCATCCATTCGCGTCCGCTCGACCGCAGCCGGCCACTCTGGGAGGCCTACGTCATCGAGGGCCTCGACAACATCCCGGGGATCGCCAAAGGCAGCTTCGCGCTCTACGTCAAGTTCCATCATGCCGGGGTCGATGGCGAGGCCGGCGCCGAGATCATCAAGGCCATCCACACCTTGTCGGCGGATTTCGAGGAGGCGCCGCCGCCAGGTGACCGGACCGTCGTCGCCGATCGCTTTCCTTCGCGGATCGAACTCTATTCGCGGGCGGTCGGCAACCGGGCGCGCCAGGTCTTCGATGCCGCGCGGCTGGCCGTCGATCTCGGCGGGCGCGTGGCGCTGGCCGGCAAGAATCTCGTGGCGTCGGGCAAGGCGCTCGATCTGATCCAGAGCCTGGTCGCCAGGCAGTTCGGGGGAAGCGGCGGCGGTCCGGGCGGCATGGCCGGAGGCAAGCCGGAAACACGTTTCGACCGCCCGGTGTCGCCGCACCGCGTGGTCGATGCCGTGGGATTCTCGTTGGCCGAGTGCAGGACGATTCGCCAGCACCTCGACGGCGTGACGATCAACGACATCTTCATGGCGGCAACCGGCGGCGCGATCCGCAAGTATCTCGAAGGCAAGGGCGAATTGCCGGCGCGATCGCTGAACGCCATGGTGCCGATGTCGACGCGCGGCGGCAACAAGGAGATGGATTCGGGAAACCAGATCGGCATGGCGCCGATGGCCCTGCGCACGGACATCGTCGATGCGGTCGAGCGTGTCCTGGCGATCAGGCGCGGGACGACCCGGACCAAGGCGGCGACTTCGGCGCTGGGCAAGGATCTGGCGGCCAAGGTGATCCAGGTGATCCCGGCGGTAGCGGCGGAGCAGCTCCTGCGCCTGGCCATGTTTTCGCTGAGCAATGTCACGGTGTCCAATGTGCGCGGGCCGGATGTTCCGCTGTACATGGCCGGCGCGCAACTGGAAATGTTCCTTGCCGTTTCGATCGCTTTCGACGGCATCGGGCTCAACGTCACCGGCTTCAGCTACAACGGCACCTTGTGGGTCTGCTTCGTCGCCTGCCGCGACATGCTTCCCGACCCGGACCGGTTCCGCGACTGCCTCGAGGAAAGTTTCGCCGAACTGCTCGCCGGGGCGCTTGCCCGCAACGGGAAGCCGGTGAAAGTGCCGGCGAAGCGCATTCCCGCCCCCACGACCGCGCCGCCGCGCAGGCGAAAGCCGGCGAGCGCAGCGGCCGCCGGAGAGGAAGGAGCGGCGGCGACAGATCAGGCAGCCCCGCCGAAGAGAACGCGGGCGCGGAGTGTGGCCGCTGCTGCGGGGGAGTGAGGCCGCAGTGAGCGGCAGGCAACCTGATCTGCACGACAAGTGGGCGCTGGTGACCGGTGCCTCCAGTGGCCTGGGCGTCGATTTCGCGCAGCTGCTGGCGGCGCGTGGCGCCAACCTCGTGCTGGTGGCGCGGCGCAGCGAGCCGATGAAGGCACTCGCGGCCGAACTGAAGCGGACGCACGGCACGCACTGCCATGTCATCGCGATGGATCTCGCGCGTCCCGGCGTCGGCGCGGAACTGCACGCCAAGGTCAAAGCCAGGCGCGTCGCCGTCGATATCCTGGTCAACAATGCCGGCTTCGGCGTCTTCGGCGATTTCGTCGATCAGCCGCTGGCGAGCGAGACGAGGATGCTCCAGCTCAATGTCGTGGCACTGACCGAACTGACCCATGTCTTCGCCGCCGATATGGTCAAACGCGGTTCGGGCAGGATCCTCCTGGTCGGTTCGCTGGGCGGATTCCAGCCCTTGCCGAGATATGCCGCCTATGCGGCGAGCAAGGCGTATGTGTTGAGTTTCGGCGAGGCGCTGCACGAGGAACTGAAGGATCGCGGGGTCGTCGTTACCGTGCTCTGTCCGGGCGTCACGGCAACCAACTTTCTTGCCGTGTCCGGCCAGGAAGCCATGCCGTTGCCGGACGTGCTGACGATGCAGAGCCGGCCGGTGGCCGAGATCGGCCTCAAGGCGCTGGACGCCGGCCACGCTTCGGTCGTTCCCGGCCTGCCCAATCAGGCGACCGCCTTCGCCAACCGGATTCTGCCGCGCAGCCTGTTTCCGCGGCTGGCCTACCGCCTGCTCAAGCGCTGATGGCGAAGGCCCTGAATCTCCTTGTGGTTGGCGCCACTGGCGCGGTGGGCCGGGCGGTGCTGCGACAGGCCTTGGCCGAAGAGCGCATCGCTCGCATCGTCGCCCCGACCCGTCGTCCGCTGGAGGCCGCGTTGGCCGATATCGAGAGGCTCGTGAATCCGGTCATAGACTTCGCCCGGCTTCCGGAAGAAGCGCCATGGTGGAGGGTCGATGCGGTCGTGTGCACCCTTGGCACGACGCTCAGGGGGGCGGGTTCGCAAGCCGCCTTCGCCGCCGTCGACCGCGATCTGCCAATCGCCGTCGGACGGCTGGCGCGCGCCGCAGGTGCCACGCGCTATGCGCTGAACTCGTCGCTCGGCGCCAGCGCGGGCGGAAGCTTCTACCTGCGGACCAAGGCCGAGGCCGAGCAGGGCATCATCGATCTCGGGTTCGCCAGCACGACCATCGTCCGGCCGTCGCTGATCGATACCGAGCGCAGCGAGCCCCGTCCCGGCGAGCAGGTCGGGTTGTTGTTCGCCCATCTCCTGCGCCCGCTGATTCCGCGCCGCTACCGCGCGGTCAGCCCGGAGGCGATTTCCGCCGCGCTGCTCGACGGCATACTCGAAGGCCGCCCGGGGGTGAGGATCGTTGAATCCGAGGCACTCTAGGCGCCGTGGCAGGCACGCCGGGGATGATCGCCGCCTGTCGCGGTCGACCGGCAAATTGCCCCGATTTTCAGTGTCTCCGGCCTGCATCGGGATCGTGAGGCCGGTGACACTCGCCTTGCAGCCGGGGGCAGCAGTCGCCGGCGGCCGGCAGCAAATCTTGTGGAAGAGATTGCCATGACCATCGTGTGGATTGCGCAGTACCTGGCGCTCGGTGCGTTTGCAGGATTCTTCGCGGGCATGCTCGGAATCGGCGGCGGCCTCGTCCTGGTCCCGGCGCTGGCGCTGATGTTCGCCGCGCAAGGCCAGATTCAGGCGAGCGAAACGCTGCATATGGCGCTGGGAACCTCGATGGCCAGCATCATCTTTACCGCAGTCGCCAGCATCCGGACGCACCACCGTCACGGGGCGATCCTCTGGGACGTGGTCAAGACCATCACGCCCGGGATACTTATCGGCACCGCTGTGGGCACCCTGTTCGCGGCGAGTGTGCCGGCCCGCCCGCTCGCCGTGTTCTTCACCTTCTTCGTCTGTGTCGTCGCCGTGCAGATGGCGTTGAACCTCAAGCCCAAGCCGACACGTGAACTGCCGGGTCCGCTGGAGCTTGCCGGTGTCGGGCTGGGCATCGGCGTCCTGTCGTCGCTGGTGGCCATCGGTGGCGGCTCGCTGACCGTTCCCTTCCTGACCTGGTGCAATGTCCGCGTGCAGCACGCGATCGGCACTTCCGCGGCGGTCGGCCTGCCGATTGCCTTGGGCGGGACGCTGGGCTATGTATTCAACGGCTGGGGGCAGCCCGGCTTGCCCGCAGCCAGCCTTGGCTACGTCTACCTGCCGGTGCTGGCCATTCTGGTTCTGGCGACCGTGGTATTCGCGCCGTTTGGCGCGCGGTTGGCACATCGTCTGCCGGTGGCGACATTGAAGCGCCTCTTCGCGGGAATACTGATCCTGCTTGCCGCAAAGCTGCTGTGGACCCTATTCAGCGCGCCTTGAACTCTGGCTTGCGCTTTTCCAGGAAGGCGGCGAGACCTTCCCGGTAATCCTCGGTGTCGAGGAAGGCGAACGATGCCGCCTTTTCCTCGTCGTTGAGTGGCCGGCCGTCTTGCAGGCGGCGTATCCAGTGCTTGTGCCAGCCGGCCACCAGCGGCGCTGCGGCGCAGATGCGGCGGGCGGTCGCGTAGGCTTCGTCGGCCGCCTGGAGGTCGGGAACGACACGGGTGACAAGGCCCTTCTGGTACGCTTCGGCGGCAGAGAGGATCCGGCCCTCCAGCAGGATTTCCTTCATCACGGCGGCGCCGGCCAGCCTGAGCAGGCCTTCCATTTCGCCGGGGTACATCGAGAAGCCGAGGCGGTTGATCGGCGCGCCGAAGCGGGCCGATTCACCGCAGATGCGCAGGTCGCAGACGCCGGCGATCTCCATGCCGCCGCCGATGCAGGCTCCCTGGATCAGTGCCACCGTCGGGTGCGGGCAGTCGGCGATGGCATGCAGCGCCGCCGCCACCTGATCGTGATAGTGCAGCGCCTGCTCGAGCGTCGCGCGGCCAGTGACGAACTCCTCGAGATCGCCGCCGGCGGCAAAAGCCTCGTCTCCCGCCCCGCGCAGGACGATGCAGCGGACGTCGCGGTCGACCGACAGGACAGCCATGTTTTTGGCGAGCTGCAGCCACATGCCGAGATTGACGGCGTTGAGCTTGCCCGGGTTGTTCAGGGTCAGGGTGGCGATTTCACCATCGCGGGAGACGTGGACGGTACTCATTGGCGGATTCCTGGTTGCGGAAAGTTGGTTGCAGGGGATTGCAGTTTTGCGGCTTGCTTGGGATAGAATGGCGCGGCACAACTTTCACAGTGACTAGAGAGGGGGAACCATGAGCAGTGCAATGTACGAGCGTATGCGGACCAATCCGAAATTCCAGGAACTGGTCACACGCCGGGGGCGTTTCGCGTGGACACTGGCCATTATCGTCTTGACCATGTTCTACGGCTATATCCTGACCATCGCCTTCAATCCGACCGCGCTCGGCCGGCCGGTTGCGGAGGGATCGATGCTGACCGTCGGGGTCGCCGTCGAACTCTTCTTGTTCATCTTCTTCTGGGGCACGACCGCCTTCTATGTCAGGCGCGCCAACAGCGAATTCGATGCGATGACCCAGGATCTAATCCGCGACGCCTGGAAGGAGAACAAATGATGAACAAGATCGTCACCGCTTTCGCGCTGCTCGGCTTTTCAGCGCTTGCCCTCGCTGCCGACGCCGTCGGAGCGACCGAAAAGCAGGCGACCAACTGGCACGCCATCATCATGTTCCTGATCTTCGTAGGGCTGACCATGGGGATCACTTACTGGGCTGCCAGCCGGACCAAGACGACCGCCGACTTCTATACCGCCGGCGGCGGCATTACCGGCTTCCAGAACGGCCTGGCGATCGCCGGCGACTACATGTCGGCGGCGACGCTGCTCGGTCTCACGGCCATGACCTATGCCCAGGGTTACGATGCCTACGTCTACATGCTGGCGTTCTTTGCCGGCTGGCCGATCATCCTGTTCCTGATGGCGGAACGCCTGCGCAACCTCGGCAAGTTCACTTTCGCCGACATCACCGCCTACCGCCTCGACCAGGGCAAGGTGCGGACCATGGCCGCGATCTCGTCGCTGACCGTCGTCTGCTTCTACCTGCTCGCGCAGATGGTCGGCGCCGGGCAGCTGATCAAGCTGTTGTTCGGCCTCGACTACAATGTCGCGATCTTTGCCGTCGGCCTCCTGATGATGATCTACGTCACCTTCGGCGGCATGGTCGCGACGACCTGGGTGCAGATCATCAAAGCCTGCATGCTGCTCACCGGCGGCACGCTGGTCATGGTGCTGGCCTTCAGCCAGTTCGGCTTTTCCTACCAGACCCTGATGGAAAAGGCGACGGCCGTGCATAAGCTCGGTCCCAAGCTGATGTATCCGGGCAGCCTGCTGGCCGATCCGGTCACCGCGATTTCGCTGGGTCTCGGCCTGATGTTCGGAACCGCCGGCCTGCCGCACATCCTGATGCGCTTCTTTACCGTCAGCGACGCTAAGGAAGCCCGCAAATCGGTGCTCTACGCATCCGGCTTCGTCGCCTACTTCTTCAACGTCATCTTCCTGATGGGCCTCTGCGGCATCCTGATCGTCGGCCAGAATCCGGAATTCTTCGAGGGCGGCACGGTGGGCGGCAAGCTGATCGGCGGCGGCAACATGGTCGCCATGCACCTCGCGCGGGCGGTCGGCGGCAACATGCTGCTCGGCTTCTTGGCGGCAGTTGCCTTCGCCACGATCCTCGCCGTCGTTGCCGGCCTGGCGCTGGCCGGGGCTTCGGCGATCTCGCACGACCTCTACGCCCGCGTCATCATGAAGGGCAAGGCCACGGAAGCCAAGGAGATCCGCGTTTCGAAGATCGCCACCATCTGCCTCGGCTTCGTCGCGATCGTTCTCGGTATCCTGTTCGAGAAGCAGAACATCGCCTTCATGGTCGGTCTGGCGTTCGGCGTGGCGGCGGCGGCCAACTTCCCGGTCCTCATCCTTTCGATGTACTGGAAGGGTCTGACCACGCGCGGCGCCCTGTGGGGCGGCTACGGTGGCCTGCTATCGGCGGTCGCCTTCGTCGTCCTCTCGAAATCGGTGTGGGTCGACGTCATAGGCAACAAGGTGGCGATCTTCCCCTACACCCAGCCGGCGCTGTTCGCGATGCCGATCGCCTTCCTGCTCGCCTACATTTTCTCGAAGAGCGACAGCACCGTTCGTGCCAAGCAGGAAATCGAGGCTTTCGAAGACCAGTATGTGCGCGCCCAGACCGGTTTCGGCGCTTCGGGGGCAGCCAAGCACTGAGTTTCTTCGGCAGGAAGGAAGCCCCGGCCGATTGGCCGGGGCTTTTTTTTCGGCCTTCGCCGCCGGCGATGACCGGAAGGCGCTCAGGCCTGTTTCGCCGCCTTGGCTTCCATCCTCGCCAGCGCTTCGCGCCCGCACAGAATGTGGTCGTGCATGAGTTTCTCGGCCTTGGCGGCATCACCCGCCCTGATCGCCGCCATGATGGCACGGTGTTCGCCGAGCGATTGCTGGAGGCGGCCCTGCAGCGACAGCGAATGCAGACGGGACAGCTTGAGCACCTTGCGCAGGTCCTGGATGACGGAGAGCATCCAGCGATTGCCGGCGAGTCCCTGTATCTTCCTGTGGAACTCCTGGTTGGCCTCGAAAAAGGCATCGATGCGCCCTTCGTTCGCGGCAGATTCGAGGCGCTCGTGGATCTCGTCCAGTTGTGCCACATCGGCCGGCACTGCCTTGCGCACGGCGTCACCCGCACAGCGCCCTTCGAGCATCGCCATCAGCGGAAAGATGTCGTCGAGGTCCGGACGCGAGATCTCGGTGACGTAGCAACCGCGCCGCGGCTTGAGTTCGACCAGTCCCTCGGATGCCAGAACCTTCAATGCCTCGCGCAAGGGCGTGCGGGAGATCCCGTACTGCTCGGCAAGTCGCTGCTCGTCAATCCAGTCGCCCGGAGCCAGTTCGTGGGCGAAGATGCGCTGACGCAAGCGCTCCGCCACTTCCTGGTAGAGTGCGGTAGGTGCGATGCGGGTCATGTTCCTGATGCGGTGCGCGTGAGGGCGGGGCGTGCTGACTTCCCCTGTAATTATGGATACAGTATTATGTGGAACTTGGTATGTCAAGCTGAGCACGAGAGCGTAGAATTTGGAATCCGGCAGCTGCAGCCTGCACAAATCGGTCCGACGAAGGGGGTGTGTCATGTCTGAAAAGTTCTTTGATTCCAATAACCTGGACGTCTGGGAGAAGGCCGCGGCCAAGCAGGCGCCAGGCGGTGATGTCAACAACCTGGCCTGGAATACCCCGGAAGGCCTGAAGGTCAAGGCCCTGTACACAAAGAAGGATATTGAGGGCCTGCCCAACGCCGACACGCTGCCGGGCGTCGCGCCCTTCCTGCGCGGCCCGCAGCCGACGATGTACGCGGTCAAGCCGTGGACGATCCGCCAGTACGCCGGCTTCTCCACCGCCGAGGCTTCCAACGCCTTCTACCGCAAGGCGCTCGCCGCCGGCGGCCAGGGCGTTTCGGTCGCCTTCGACCTGGCGACGCACCGCGGCTACGACTCCGATAATCCCCGCGTCGTCGGCGACGTCGGCAAGGCCGGCGTGGCGATCGATTCCGTGGAGGACATGAAGATCTTGTTCGACGGTATCCCGCTCGAAAAGATTTCCGTGTCGATGACGATGAACGGCGCCGTGCTGCCGATCCTCGCCGGCTACATCGTTGCCGCCGAGGAACAGGGCGTCGCCCAGGAACAGCTCTCGGGGACAATCCAGAACGACATCCTCAAGGAATTCATGGTGCGGAACACCTACATCTATCCGCCCAAACCGTCGATGAAGATCATCGCCGACATCTTCGGCTACACCGCGCAGCACATGCCGAAGTTCAACTCGATTTCGATTTCGGGTTATCACATCCAGGAAGCCGGCGCCAACCAGGCCATCGAACTGGCCTTCACGCTGGCCGACGGCATGGAATACGTGCGTACTGGCGTCGCTTCCGGCATGGATGTCGACACCTTCGCCGGCCGCCTGTCCTTCTTCTGGGCGGTCGGGATGAACTTCTACCTCGAAATCGCCAAGATGCGCGCCGCCCGCCTGCTGTGGCACCGCATCATGTCGGGCTTCAATGCCAAGAGCCCGAAGTCGATGATGCTGCGCACGCACTCGCAGACCTCCGGCTGGTCGCTGACCGAGCAGGATCCGTACAACAACGTCGTGCGCACCACCATCGAAGCGATGGCGGCGGTCTTCGGCGGCACCCAGTCGCTGCACACCAACGCGCTCGACGAAGCGATCGCGCTGCCGACCGAGTTCTCGGCCCGCATCGCCCGCAACACCCAACTGATCGTCCAGGAAGAAACCCACATCACCAACGTCGTCGATCCGTGGGCCGGTTCCTACATGATGGAGAGGCTGACCCAGGACATGGCCGACAAGGCCTGGAGCATCATCCAGGAAATCGAGGCGATGGGCGGCATGACCAAGGCGGTCGAATCCGGCTGGGCCAAGATGCAGGTCGAAACCTGCGCCGCCGACAAGCAGGCGCGCATCGACTCGGGCAAGGACGTCATCGTCGGCGTCAACAAGTACAAGCTGGCCAGGGAAGACGCGATCGACATTCTCGATATCGACAACCATGCCGTGCGTGAAGCCCAGATCGCCCGTCTCAGGAACATCCGCGCCACCCGGGACAGCGCCGCCGTTTCTGCCGCGCTGGATGCGTTGACCGCAGCCGCCGAATCCGGAACTGGCAACCTGCTCGATCTGACCGTCAAGGCGATCCGTCTGCGCGCCACCGTCGGTGAAGTATCCGATGCACTGGAAAAGGTCTTCGGCCGTTTCCGTGCTAACAATCAGACCATTTCCGGTGTGTATGGAGGCGTTGTGGAAGGTCAGGAAAGCTGGGAAGCCATCAAGGCCGATATCGCCAAGTTCGCCGAGGAAGAAGGCCGCCGTCCGCGTATCATGATCGCCAAGCTCGGTCAGGATGGCCACGACCGGGGTGCCAAGGTGGTGGCCACCGCCTACGCCGACCTCGGCTTCGACATAGACATGGGCCCGCTCTTCCAGACACCGGAAGAAGCTGCCCGCCAGGCTATCGAAAACGACGTGCACGCCATCGGTGTTTCCTCGCTGGCGGCCGGCCACAAGACCCTGTTGCCGACGCTGGTCAAGGCCCTTCAGGATCAGGGCGCCAACGACATCATCGTTTTCGCCGGCGGCGTCATACCGGCCCAGGATTACGACTTCCTGTATTCCGCCGGCGCCAAGGCCATCTTCGGACCGGGCACCCGTATCGAAGATTCGGCCAGGAAGGTCATGGAAGAAATCCGCAAGGCACGCGCCTGACCGACGCATGAAGCTGGACGACGCGCCCGTGCGTGCCAACCTTCTGTCCGACGCCGACCGTCAGCTGGTCGACGGCGTCCTCGCCGGCCAGCGCCGGGCGCTGGCCAAGGCGATAACGCTGATCGAGTCGACCCGTGCCGATCACCAGCAGCGCGCGCAAAAGGTGTTGACCGCGCTGCTGCCGAATACCGGCAACGCGGTCCGCATCGGCATCTCCGGTGTCCCCGGCGCCGGCAAATCGACCTTCATCGAGGCGCTCGGCGTCTGGCTGATCGAGCAGGGCAAGAAACTGGCTGTTCTGGCCGTTGACCCATCCTCGTCGGTTTCCGGCGGCTCCATTCTGGGCGACAAGACACGCATGGAAATGCTCGCGCAGCGCGAGCAGGCCTTCATCCGCCCGAGCCCGTCAGCCGGCTCGCTCGGCGGCGTCGCCGAGAAGACGCGCGAGGCCATGCTGCTCTGCGAAGCCGCCGGCTACGATGTGATCATTATCGAGACCGTCGGCGTCGGCCAGTCCGAAACGACGGTCGCCGGCATGGTCGACATGTTCTGCCTGCTGCAATTGCCGAATGCGGGCGACGACCTGCAGGCGATCAAGAAGGGCATCGTCGAGATTGCTGACCTGGTGGTGATCAACAAGGCCGACATCGACCCGCGCGCGACGGCAGTCGTCCGCGCCCAGTGGCGCAACGCGCTGCACATGCTGCGCCCGGCCTCGCCCAACTGGTCGCCGCCGGTGATCACCCTCTCCGCCCTGCACAAGGAAGGCATCACCGAATTCTGGGCCGAGGTCGAGAAATACCAGTCGGCGCTCAAGCCGACCGGCGAGTTCGCCTCCAAGCGCCAGCACCAGGCGCTGGCGTGGATGTGGCAGTTGATCGATCTGGGGCTGCGCCAGCATTTCCGTCATCACCCGCGCGTCAAGGGAAACCTGCCGGCTTTGACCCGGTCGGTCGAACAGGGCCATACGACACCGGCGGCAGCGGCGTATACGCTGCTCGACTATCTCAACCATTGAATCAGATTACCCGAACCACCAAGGGAGTTTTCCATGATCGACATCATCCGCCAGCTGGAAAAAAAGCGTGAACTGGCCCGCCTCGGCGGCGGCCAGAGGCGCATCGACAGCCAGCACAAGAAGGGCAAGCTGACCGCCCGCGAACGCATCGAGCTGTTGCTCGATCCGGATTCCTTCGAGGAATGGGACATGTTCAAGGAGCACCGCTGCACCGATTTCGGCATGGATCAAGAGGAAAAGACCCCGGGTGACGGCGTCGTGGTTGGCTACGGCACGATCAACGGCCGCCTGGTCTTCGTCTTCTCGCAGGACTTCACGGTTTTCGGCGGTTCGCTGTCCGAAACCCATGCCGAGAAGATCTGCAAGGTCATGGATCACGCGATCAAGGTCGGCGCCCCGGTGATCGGCCTCAACGACTCGGGCGGCGCGCGCATCCAGGAAGGCGTCGCCTCGCTGGGCGGCTACGCCGACGTGTTCCAGCGCAACGTGATGGCTTCCGGCGTAGTGCCGCAGATTTCCCTGATCATGGGTCCCTGTGCCGGTGGCGCGGTCTACTCGCCGTCGATGACCGATTTCATCTTCATGGTCAAGGATTCGTCCTACATGTTCGTCACCGGTCCGGAAGTGGTCAAGACGGTGACCCACGAAGACGTCACTGCCGAGGAACTCGGCGGTGCGATCACCCACACCAGCAAGTCCGGCGTCGCCGACTTGGCTTTCGAAAACGATGTCGAAGCCCTGTCCATGTTGCGCCGCTTCATGAATTTCATCCCGGCCAACAATCGGGAAAAGCCGCCCCATACGCCGACCAACGATCCGGCTGGCCGCATGGATTACTCGCTCGACACACTGGTTCCAGACAGCCCCAACAAGTCCTACGACATGAAGGAACTGCTGATCAAGGTGGTCGACGACAACGACTTCTTCGAATTGCAGTCCGACTATGCGAGGAACATCATCATCGGCTTCGGACGCATCGACGGCCATCCGGTGGGGTTCGTCGCCAACCAGCCGCTGGTGCTGGCCGGCTGTCTGGACATCAAGTCGTCGATCAAGGCCGCCCGTTTCGTCCGCTTCTGCGATGCCTTCAACATCCCGGTCGTCACCTTCGTCGATGTGCCGGGCTTCATGCCGGGGACCGCTCAGGAGTATGGCGGGATCATCAAGCATGGCGCCAAGCTGCTCTATGCCTACGCCGAATGCACCGTACCCAAGGTCACCATCATCACCCGCAAGGCCTACGGCGGCGCCTACGACGTCATGTCGTCGAAGCACCTGCGCGGCGACGTCAATCTCGCCTGGCCTTCCGCCGAAATCGCCGTCATGGGGCCGAAGGGCGCCGTCGAAATCATCTTCCGCGAAGAGAAGAGCGATGTCGCGAAACTCGCCGAGCGCGAAGCCGAATACAAGGCCAAGTTCGCCAACCCGTTCGTCGCCGGCGCCCGCGGCTTCATCGACGACGTCATCATGCCGCATGCGACGCGCAAGCGGATCGCCCGCTCGCTGGCCATGCTGCGCGACAAGAAACTCGACAACCCCTGGCGCAAGCACGGCAACATCCCGCTCTGACCAATTTGGCATCGCGCATGACTTCGTTGGCTTCCTCGTCTGCTCCTCGCCGTACTGGCGTACTGTCTCGTCGCAGCCAGCGTCGCCGCCTCGTCCTGCGCGCCCCAAATTGCTCAGTCACTCTGAATTGAGGGTCATATATGTTTACGAAAATTCTGATCGCGAACCGGGGAGAAATCGCCTGCCGCGTCATCAAGACCGCCCGCAAGATGGGCATCGCCACAGTCGCCGTCTATTCCGAGCCCGACAAGGACGCCCTGCACGTCGACCTGGCCGACGAAGCCGTCTGCATCGGCCCGGCTGCGTCGAAGGAGTCCTACCTGGCGATGGACAAGATCATCGCCGCCTGCAAGCAGACCGGTGCCGAGGCGGTCCACCCGGGCTACGGCTTCCTGTCCGAGAACGCCGAGTTCTCGCGTCGCCTGGAAGAGGAAGGGATCAAGTTCATCGGCCCGAAGCATTACTCGGTCGGCAAGATGGGCGACAAGATCGAATCCAAGAGACTGGCGATCGAGGCCAGGGTCAACACCATTCCCGGCTACAACGAGGCCATTTCCGGTCCCGACGAAGCGGTCAAGATCGCCCAGGGTATCGGCTATCCGGTCATGATCAAGGCTTCCGCCGGCGGCGGCGGCAAGGGGCTGCGCGTCGCCTTCGACGACAAGGAGGCCTTCGAGGGCTTCTCGTCCTGCGTGAATGAGGCGAAGAACGCCTTCGGCGACGACCGCGTCTTCATCGAGAAGTACGTGGTGGAGCCGCGCCACATCGAGATCCAGGTGCTCGGCGACGCGCACGGCAACTACGTGTACCTGAACGAGCGCGACTGCTCGATCCAGCGCCGCCACCAGAAGGTGATCGAGGAGGCGCCGTCGCCGTTCGTCGACGCCGAGATGCGCAAGGCGATGGGCGAGCAGGCAGTGGCGCTGGCGCGTGCCGTCAATTACGAATCGGCCGGCACGGTCGAATTTGTCGTTTCCGGCGCGACCAAGGAGTTCTACTTCCTGGAAATGAACACCCGCCTGCAGGTGGAACACCCGGTAACCGAGTTGATCACCGGCCTCGACCTCGTCGAGCAGATGATCCGCGTCGCCTACGGCGAGAAGCTGCCGATCACCCAGGCCGACGTCGGCATCAACGGCTGGGCCATGGAATGCCGGATCAACGCCGAAGATCCGTTCCGCGGCTTCCTGCCCTCCACCGGTCGTCTGATCAAATTTCAGCCGCCGAAGGAAATTCCGGGTCAGGTGCGGGTCGATACCGGCGTCTATGAAGGCGGCGAGATCTCGATGTTCTACGACTCGATGATTTCCAAGCTCATCGTCCATGGTGCAACCCGTGAACAGGCGATCGCCCGCATGCGTGACGCACTGAATGCCTTCGTGATCCGCGGCATTTCCTCGAACATCCCGTTCCAGGCAGCGCTGATGCAGCATCCGCGTTTCCAGTCCGGCAATTTCAATACCGGCTTCATCGCCGAGGAATACCCCAAGGGCTTCAATTCGTCGATGGTTCCGCATGACGATCCGGCCCTGCTGGTGTCGGTCGCCGCCTATGTCTATCGCGCCTACACCGACCGCGGCGCTTCCGTTTCCGGGCAGTTGCAGGGCCATGAGCGCATCGTCAGCGACAAGTGGTGCGTGGTGCGCCTGCGCCGACGCGGCAACGAAAAGCATATGGTCATTGCCCGGCCGATCCAGGGCGGTTACCACGTCGAGTACATGGGCGAGAACTACGAGATCCGCTCGGACTGGAAGCTGGGCGAATCGCTGTTCAACGGAACCTGCAACGGCGAGGAATTCACCCTGCAGGTCGAGCGCCGCCGAACCCGCTACGTTCTGTTCCACTGGGGCTCCCACGCCAGCTTCATGGTCATGAGCGCGCGCGCCGCCGAACTGCTCGCGCTGATGCCCGAGAAGCTGCCACCCGACCTCTCGAAGTACCTGCTCTCCCCGATGCCAGGGCTGCTGCGCGAAGTGGCGGTCAAGGTCGGTCAGGAGGTCAAGGCCGGCGAGAAGCTGGCAGTCATCGAAGCGATGAAGATGGAGAACATCCTGCGGGCGGACCAGGACTGCAAGGTCAAGAAGCTCTCGGCTGCCGCCGGCGACAGCCTGGCAGTCGATCAGGTCATCATCGAGTTCGAATAGCCGGGATTTCGGTCGTCCCTGACGGTCGACCGCGTCGCCAGGGCCCGTCTTCGGACGGGCCTTGTGCCGTTATGGGAGCTTGCACGCGTAGTGTATGAAGTCGCTTCCGCGGTCAATGATCTCGGTAAGAATCACCTGCTCGACCGAGCAGTCGGCGAGGTCTAGGCTGACGCTGAGCCGGGCGCCGGAGTCCGCGGGCAGGACGAGCGAGATGCCCCACTTGTGCCGCAGCAGGAAGGCCGGTACCCGGACCAGGCGGTCGCCCTTGGGGGCGAGACGCTTGAGATTGCAGGCCTCGGCTTCCTCGTCATACCATCTCAGTCGCGCCAAGAGAGTCCCGTCGTCGTCGCACTGCAGACTGGCCATGACGCCGAGGCTGGGGCTTTCGCCGACAAGTGCAGCGATCAGGGTGGGGGCCAGCCGCCGGCTCGCCTCGGGCTGGGGCGCCCGCGTGGCCACGTTGCCGGTGAGTTTCCAGTGTTCCCCGGGCACTGTCTGGCGGCTCCTGTTGGTGCGCAGCGGCGATGATTGGTCGATGCCGAAGACGGCCTTTCGCTGATAGACAAGCGGCTGGTCCGACTTCTGAGCGCCGACCGGATTGAGTATCTTGTCTCTCAGCAAGGCATAGGCATCCTCACTGCCGAAGACGATTTCAATCTCGTCCTCCTTTTGCGGTGCTGTCCTGCTCGGCGGCTGCAGGTATTGCTCGAGATCCTGGAGTAGGCGAATTGCCGCAGGGGCTGAAAGCGAGCGCCCGAGCTTGAGGGCTTCCGGCGACTCGCCCGCCCCGAGCAGCTTGATGCGCTGCCCGAGCTTGACCGCGATCGTGCGCAGGTTGAGGAAACGCGGAACTCCTGGCGGCAGATCGTCGAATAGTGCAGCCAGATCCACGACATAGGCTGCCGCGCTCCTGTCCGGCTCGGCCTGAAAGCTGACCAGTTCGCGCCAGCGGCTGTAGAGGCGATTGACGACCGGAAGCTGGGTGGCGGTCAGGTGATAGGGATCGGCCATGCGCATCAGCATCGCCCACGCCAGTTGCCCCGAGACGCTTCCCTTGCCGTGCTGCGGGAAATCCGGGTCGGCCAGCGGCCGGCGCAACACGCCGTTGGCTTCCGCGGCGGCAAGCGCCATTACCAGCAGATTGTCCGCTATCTGTGGGCAGGTGCGGGCAGACAGAAAGTGGCAGTACTGGGCGAGGCGGAAGGCGGTGGTGGCGCGATGCAATGGCAGGGAACGATTTGCCGGTGTGCATTGCGGGCCGAAACGCAGGTAGGCAATGCCGAACTGCATCCAGAGCCGGTGAGTGATTTCAAAGGCTCGTTCTTCGTCTGCCTGCATGGGCAGGGCCTTGCGCGTGAACTGCCCTTCCACCACGGACTGCAGCGGAACCGCGACCGCACGCAACTGGTTGAGCAGGCTGACCACTTGAGCAGGTGGTATGGCCGAACCATCGAGCGCCTGGATCTGCTCAAGCAATGCGGAGAAGACCGCAAGCGGAGGTGTCGATGACAATGCTCCAAGCCAGGCTTGGGCGGATTCGGCATCCGTGAATGCAGGTGCAATGTCGCGACGCGGCTCGGGCAAGCGGAGCCAATGCATGGCAGATCCTTTCCGTTGAATCATTGACCTTTATAACAACGGCGAATTATCACTCCAAACCTCCCGATTCCGCCAGATGCAGGCGAGCGGGGAAGTGCAGGCGGCGATTCGTTGGTGTGCAAATTGGCGCGCCGCCGGCGGACAAGGCAGCCCGATGCCAGCACGTCACCCGGCAACGCCGCGTAAAGGCGCGATGGTTATCGCTGCTGTCGGGCACGGCGCGACGCAGGCCCCGCACCCGGTGCAGCTGCCCTTGTCGATGGCGGGAAACGGGGAGCCGCCCATGCGGGGGGCGAAGCCGATGGCGCGCGCATCGCAGAAGTCGCCGCAGACCCGGCATTCGCTGCCGTGCAGCGCCAGGCAGGCAGCGCCGACCAGCGCCTTGTACGGCCATGCCGGCAGACCGTCGTGGCGGACCAGCGCCGATGGCTGGCAGGCGGTGGCGCAAGCGCCGCAGAAAGTGCATTCACCGCGAGCAAAATCGACTGTCGGGAAACCGCCGTCGCCGGCAACGAGGATCTTCTGTGGGCACACCGTCAGGCAATCGCCGCAGCGGGTGCAGCGGTCGCTGAATGTTGGTTCGGGCAGGGCCCACGGCGGCCGGATTTCGGCCCTGGGGCGCGGTCGACCGCGCAGGAAGCCGCGGCGTCTGGCATCGACCATCGCGGCGGACCTACTTCCCCTGCTTCATCTTGGCGATGCCGCTGCGCAGCAACTGGTCGATTTCCGAGCCCGGCTCGACCTGCGGCAGCAAGGCTTCCCAGTAGGCGATGCCCTTGCTGTTGTCGCCGGCTTCCATGGCGGCGGCGCCGGCAAGGAAAAGCGAGTGGGGATGCCTTGGGTCGATCTCGAGCGCGCGGGCGATCAGCCGGCTCGGTTTGCCCGTGAGGCCGTTTCCGGTCGCCATGGCGATGGTTTCGGCGTAGCTGGCGAGCAGTTCGGGATCGGCGTCGATGACCTTCTCCGCCTTGGCGTAGGCGGCGACCGCATCTTCGTAGCGGCCCATCGCCTTGTACGAACGTGCAAGCATCAGCCAGCCCTGCATGTCGTCTGGGTTGGCCTGCATGCGCTCGGCGAGCCTGGCGACCATGGCATTGATCTGCTCCGCCGTCATCTTCGGCGCAGCTGAGGTCCGGGCCGGATCGAGGGCTTTCGGGTTGCCGAGGATGCCGTAGGCCAGGATCGCAAGGACCGGCAGCAGCAACAGCAGGGCGACCGCTGTCTTGCGGCTCGGCCCGTGGATGGCCGCAACGGCGGCATCGCCGGTCGCCGGTTCCACTTCCTCGAGCAGGCGGCGCTGCAGTTCGCGCCGGGCCTGTTCGAAGTCGGCCTCGGCCAGCGTGCCTTCGGCCTTTTCGCGCTCGAGCTCGGCGAGCTGGTCGCGGAAGATGGCGAGGTTGGCGGCCTTACGGTCGGCACGGGCCCCGGGGGGGCGCAGGCCGAGCCACAGCGGCGGCAGGACGAACGCGGCGGTCACCGCGACGAGCAGCGCGGCGTAGATGGCAAACTGGGTCATCGCGGGTCGGCTTCCTTCAACAGCGCTTCGGCGCGGCGCGCATCCTCGGCCGAGAGCGGCTTGTCCTCGGCGGCGACGCGCTCGGCGCGGCGGCGCTGGTAGCGGACCAGTGCGAAGAGGCCGAGGGCGAGCAGCACCAGCGGGCCGCCCCAGAGGAGCAGCGTGGCGCCCTTGAGCGGTGGCCGGTAGAGGACGAAATCGCCGTAGCGGACGACCATGAAGTCGATGATCTCCCTGTCGGACTTGCCGGCGCCGATCATGGTACGGATCTCGCGGCGCAGGTCCTGCGCCAGCTCGGCGTTGGAGTCGGCGATGTTCTGGTTCTGGCAGACGAGGCAGCGCAACTCCTCGGACAGCTTGAGCAGGCGCTTCTCGGCGACCGGGTCGGCGGCGAGCGCCGCCTCGGTGGCGCTGCTGGCGGCGACGGCTGCCGTCGACCCCGCAAAGAGGGTGAAAGCCAGGGCGCAGACGGCGAGGAACGGGCGCGTCATTTGTTCAGCTCCGCGAGCAGCGGCATAATCTTCTTGCCCAGCGTGTCCGGGGTGATCGGCCCCGTGTGCTTCATGCGGATGACGCCGGCCTTGTCGACGACGTAGGTTTCCGGGACGCCGTAGACGCCGAAGTCGATGCCGACGCGCCCGTCGAGGTCCATGACCGACAGCTTGTAGGGGTCGCCGTGTTCGGTGAGCCACTTATTGGCACGCTGCCAGGCGAGCTTCTTTTCCTCTTCCGGCGCCATCTTGCTCATGTCGAAGCTGCCGTCGCCGCGCACTTCCTTGTAGTTCAGGCCGATCAGCGGTACGTCCACCTTCTTCGAGAACTCGACGAGGACGGGGTGCTCCTGGCGGCAGGACACGCACCACGAGGCCCAGACGTTGAGCAGCCAGACCTTTCCCTGCATATCCTTCGGCCCGAAGGTCTTTTCCGGCGTTGCCAGGACGGGCAGGTTGAAGGCGGGCGCCGGTTTGCCGACCAGCGGCGACGGCACGTCGCGCGGGTTCAGGTTGAGGCCGACGGCGAGCAGGGCGACGAGGGCGGCGAAGCCGACCAGAATCCAGGCATAACGGTTCATGCTTGTTGGCTTCCGGCGGGGACCGTGGCGGCGGCGCGGGCCTTGACCCGGTAACGACGGTCGAGCATGGCGAAAAGGCCGCCCAGCGCCATCAGGATGCAGCCGCCCCAGATCCAGTCGACAAACGGTTTGTAATAGACGCGCACCGCCCATTCGCCTTCCGGCTTGTCGCGGTCGATCGGCTCGCCGAGCGAGACATAGACGTCGCGCAGGAAGCCGGTGTCGATGGCCGCTTCGGTCATCGGCATGGCCGAGGAATGGTAGTTGCGCTTTTCCGGGTACATCTTGCGCACGATCTTGCCGTCGACCGAGAGATCGAACTCGCCTTGCGCCGCCACGTAGTTCGGACCCTCGATCGCCTTCACCCCGTAGAAGGTGAAGTGATAGCCGGCGACATCGACCGACTGGCCGGGGGCGAGCTTGACGTCCTTCTCGTCCTGAAAGCTGCTGACCATGGTGACGCCGACGACGAAGACGGCGATGCCGATGTGGGCGAGGTGCATGCCGAAGAAGCTGCGCGGCTGCTTCAGCGCGGTGGTCAGGAATGAGCGGCCGGCGCGCGTATTCTGGACACGTTCGACGAAATTTAGCGCAGCGGTGCAGACGATCCACGTCGCCAGCAGCAGGCCGAGCGCGGTCAATGCCGACCAGTTGCCATAAACCAGCGGTATCGCGATGGCGACCACGGCGGCCGGGGCCAACGCCCAGCGCACTGCGCGGGTGATCTCGGCCAGCGACGCTTCCTTCCAGCGAACAAAGGGGGCGACACCCATGAGGAACAGGATCGGCGCCATCACCGGCACGAACACGGTGTTGAAGTACGGCGGGCCAACAGAAATCTTGCCGACGCCGAGCGCGTCGATCAGCAGCGGGTAGAGCGTGCCGAGCAGCACCGTCGCGCAGGCGACGACCAGCAGCACGTTGTTGGTGAGCAGCGCCGATTCCCGCGAGACGAGCCCGAAGCGCCCGCCGAGGCCGACTTTCGGTGCGCGCCAGGCGAACAGCGCGAGCGAGCTGCCGATCACGGCGACGAGGAAGATCAGGATGAAGATGCCGCGCCTGGGGTCGGTGGCGAAGGCGTGCACCGAGGTCAGCACACCGGAGCGGACGAGGAAGGTGCCGAGCAGCGACAGCGAGAAGGCCGAGATGGCCAACAGCACGGTCCAGTTCTTGAAGCTGCCGCGCTTCTCGGTGACGGCGAGGGAATGGATCAGCGCCGTGCCGACCAGCCAGGGCATGAACGACGCGTTCTCGACCGGGTCCCAGAACCACCAGCCGCCCCAGCCCAGTTCGTAGTAGGCCCACCATGAGCCCATGGCGATGCCTAGCGTCAGGAAAATCCAGGCGGCCGCCGTCCACGGCCGCGACCAGCGCGCCCAAGCCGCGTCGAGCTGGCCCGAGAGCAGCGCGGCGATGGCGAAGGCATAGGCGACCGAGAAGCCGACATAGCCCATGTAGAGCAGCGGCGGGTGGATGACGAGGCCGGGATCCTGCAGCAGCGGATTCAGGTCGCGGCCCTCCTCGGCGCCGGGCAGCAGGCGCTCGAAGGGGTTGGAGGTGAGCAGGATGAACAGCAGGAAACCGAAGGCGACCAGCCCGAGCGTGCCGAGCACGCGGGCGACCATCGTGTCCGGCAACTGGCGCGAGAGCATGGCGACCAGAAAGGCCCACCAGGTCAGCATCAGGATCCACAGCAGCAGCGAACCCTCGTGGCCACCCCAGACGCCGGCAATGCGGTACTGTATGGGCAGCAGCGAGTTCGAGTGCTGGGCGACATAGACCACCGAGAAATCGTTGGCGACGAAGGCCTGCGTCAGGCAGGCGAAGGAGAAGGTGACGAGCAGCGCCATCACCGTCGCCGCCGGGCGCGCGAGCGCGACCCAAGCCATACGCCGGGAGTGGGCGCCGATCAGGGGCAGCGTCCCGAGGACGACGGCAACG
>WBZM01000917.1_pt1 | contig 33911 bp, 29 predicted proteins | sample 5204271 | NCBI WGS metagenome assembly WBZM01 (sample SAMN12344346, study PRJNA552823) | activated sludge metagenome | biome: Activated sludge suspended growth; feature: Nitrification reactor; material: Wastewater; isolation source: activated sludge from nitrification reactor of wastewater... | reverse complement strand
CGCCGACAAGCATGCTCGTGCGTCTCTCTCATCCACGATCTTCCGCAGTTCCGACATCGGTCACCTCCGCGTCGGAGGCTCGGAGCGCGGGAGCTATGCGTCATCCCGGTGTCGCTGATGGGTCACGTCGCTGCTCGAGGCGATCGTCCTGGCCAAGGAGAGCCTCGGCGCGTACGGGCTCGTGCCGCGGACGGGCGCGTGGCTTCGAGCGGGGGCGCCGTCGGGCATGCTCCGCGCGACCTTCACGCTCGAGCCGGACGAGCAGGCCGCCGCGGAGTGTCCCGACGCGGCCGTCACGATCGAGATCGACCTCGCGCCCGACGCGGCGCTGCCGCGCGTCGCGCCGGCGGTGCGCGCGCTCTTCGAGCGCTTCGCGTTCGACGCGAGCGTGCCGAAGCTCGAGTACTTTCACGACGAGCGCTCGCTCGGCGCGGGCGCTCCGACGACCGAGGCCGACGAGCGGCGGCTTCGGCCGACGCGGCGCGCCGACAAATACGCCGGGCTCTTGCCGGCGATGACCGCTCTCTCGTTGCAGGACGGCGGGCGCGCGAACGAGGAGGCGCAGAGACACGGGCTGCTCCTCGCGGACGATCGCCCCGACTCGCTGGGCCACTACCGGAGCGCGATCGCGGAGCTGGTTCCGGAGCTCCGGCTCCTGGGCGCGGCGCCGCGCGCGCCGGGAGGCGCGCCGCAGCTGGGCTTCGCCAACAAAGACGGCGTGGAGGTCGGGGCGGAGGGCCTCTCGGCCGGCCAGCGCCAGGGTGTGCTCTTCGCGGCGACGTTCGCGCGGCTCGGGCTCGCGCGGTCGATCGTCCTCATCGACGTGCCCGAGCTCCACCTCCACGGCGCCGACCACGAGAGCTTCTTGCCGCGCCTCGTGCGCCTGGGCGGCGACAACCAGATCCTCGTCGCGACGGGATCGAGCGCCATGATCGGCTCGGCCTCACGCGAGGAGACGCTCGTGCTGAGGCGAGACGGCAATCGCTGAGGCCGGCGGCAGGATGGGCGCTTTGGGGGGTAGCCCGCGCCACAAGTACCTGGGGTTTGGCGAACCCGCGGTGGTTGTGGCGCAGGTTGCCGGTCCTCCGCCGGTCGGCCCCGGGACGCGCGACGGGATTCCGCATACTTACGTCGCTGTCATCGTCTCGAGGCCGGCGCCGGTGCGCCTGCGACGCCATAAGTCCCGCAGGTTCGCCAGACCTCCCTGGTTTGTGGCGCGCCGCCGGCCGCCGTCACGGCAGCGCGGGTGTCGAGCAACGCAGGGCGAGGCGGGTGATGTCAGCGCCAACAGAACGGCGCCGTCTCTCCGGCCACTCTGCTAAGTTCCCCGGCATGAGCACCGTCACGATCTTCCACAACCCGAACTGAAACTCCTCGGTCAATGCGGTCCGCATTGCAGAAGAGCTGGGCATCGAGGCTGAAGTCGTCCTCTACATGAAGGCACCACCGAGCGCAGAGACGCTGGGCGCGATCGTCGACAAGCTCGAGGATCCGGTGACCGACCTCGTTCGGCGCGACAGCCTCTACAAGAAGCTGGGCCTGACCGACGCGGACGTCGCGACGCGCGAGCAGGTCATCGCCGTCTTGGGCAAACACAAGGCGCTCCTGCAGCGCCCGCTGGTGGTGACGAAGAAGAAGGCGATCGTGGGCCGCCCGAAGGAGCGAGTGAGGGAGCTGCTCGCGCCGCTCGCGCCCAAGAAGTAGGTCACGCGCCCTCGACGCCGAGGGCGCGTGATCGACTTTTTTCACCCTTCGGCTCGCGCCGTGTCGAAGGCGCGATGGGTATTCGTCTCGAAGTCTTTGTTCTCGTGGGGGGGCTCGGGCTCTTCTTGGGTTGCGGTGACGCCGGCGGGGAGGGCGGCGCGGGCGGGGACGCGAGCGGGCAGGGAGCCACCGGGACCGGCGGCGCCGCGCCTACGAGCACGACGAGCACGACCTCGACGGGCGGGGGCGCCGGCGGCGGTACGGTCGAGCCCGACCCGAGCCCAGGTTGCGCGATGGCCAGCCCCTATCCGGGTGGGACCACCACCGAAGACATGCTGGTCCACGATGACCTCGAGCGGACGTTCCGGGTGCACCTGCCTCCCGCCTACGAGGACGGCACGCCTGCGCCGCTCGTCCTCATGCTCCACGGCGGCGGTGGCAGCGGGCGCCAGCTCGAGGAGGACTCGTCGAAGATGAGCGAGGTCGCCGACCGAGAGGGCTTCGTCGCGGTCTATCCCGATGGGACCGGCACGCTCCGAACCTGGAACGGGGGTGGGTGCTGCGGCTCCGCGGTCACCAACGCGATCGACGACGTGGGCTTCGTGGCCGCCTTGCTCGACCAGCTCGAAGCGACGATCTGCGTGGATCGAAGGCGTATCTACGCCTCCGGCATGTCGAACGGCGGCATCCTGTCGCACCGTCTGGCGTGTGAGCTCCCCTCGCGATTCGCGGCGGTCGCGCCGGTCGCAGGCGCCGAGATGGCCCCGACTTGCACCCCCAGCGAGCCGGTGGCGCTGATGCACATCCACGGCACCGCCGATGGGCACGTGCCTCCCGAAGGCGGCTTCGGCTGCGGACCGGCCAACGTGAGCTTTCCTCCTCTCGCCGACACGATGGAGACGCGCCGCCTGGTGAACGGGTGCCAGCCCACCACGTCGGTCACCTTCACGGCCGGTGACGGGACGTGCTCGGCCTACGACGGCTGCGCGGCGGACGTGGTGCTCTGCCTCATCCAGGGTGGCGGGCACAGCTGGCCAGGCGGCGAGCCCAACGCGGATGTCATCGAATGCCCGGAAGACGGCCCCCAGAGCACGACGTTTTCCGCCAGCGAGGAGGTGTGGCGTTTCTTCGCGGAGCACCCCAAGCCCGGCCCCGGCTGAGGCATGGTAAGGCGGGTCCGATGAAGCCGGGCCGTGGATGCAGCCTCCGGGCGCTCGCCGTCTTCACGGCGCATTTCGCCGTGCTCGCGTCGGGGTGCGAAGACGGTGCTTCTCCGTCCGAGAAAGGCGGGGGCGCCGGAGGAGCCGGTGGCGGCGGAGCCGGTGGGGCGACCGTCGGTTCGGGGGTGGGGGGCCAGGGTGGGGACGGCGCCGGCGGTGCGGGTGGCGGCTCGTCGAGCCCCATCTTTCCGCGGGACGAGGCCGACGACGCGGCGCCCTACTCCCTGCCAGCCGACTGCGCCGCGCTGCCGTCCTGGACGCTCCCGTCGAGCGCGCTCTCGCGTGTTCATGCGCTCGGGCCTACGGAGGCCTGGGTGATCACGGAAGGTGCAGGGCTGCCGAACGCGAACGCTCGCCTCGTGCACCTTCGCCCGGATGGTGGTGTGGTCGAGGAGGAATGGACGGGGCTCAACGACGTGTGGGGCTGCGAGGTGGACGGCCAGCTCGAGACGTGGGCAGTCGGAAACGGTGGGCTTGCCCTTCGCAAACACGGGGCCGGGAGCTGGGCCGAAGTGGACCTCGGCACGAGCGCGAACATCCTCGGCGGCGCCGGCTGTGGGGACGAGGTGTGGCTCGCGGCGGATGTCGAGGTGCTCGTGCTTCGGCCGGACGGCATCACGCGGATCGACATGCCCATCGACCCGAACAACGTCGTCTACGAAGCGGCTCGGGTGCACGCCACGGGGCCTCATCGGCTCGTGACCAGCTACTACGGCTCCACGCTCTGGTGGGACTCAGCCAAACAAGACTTCGTGTTGATCAGCGGCACCGACGACATCGTCACCGACGCGTTCGTGCGGAGAAATGGCGCAGGGATGAGCCTGCACGGCGGGTACGCGATCTTCATCGATGCGGTGGAGCCCGGCGGCCATGAGTTCGTCCCCGACCTTGTCGCCGTGCGCGCCGACAGACGCGGCGACGATGACGTTGTCTTCGTCGGTGGCGATGCGATCGTGTTCGACGACGGGGTCGACCGTACGGCCTCCCCATCGCTCCACAGTGGCCTCGAGGACGTCGATGCTCGGGCCGACTCGATCTGGGTGGTCGGCTTCGAAGGGGTTCAGATCCTGACGAGCGCGGGGTGGTGTGCCGTCGGCTCCGCCGAGGAGTGACTGGGGGATGCGTCGCTCGCCGACAAAACGGCCCCGGGACGGGCAAGACGGGGCGGGGGAGCGACGTCCTTCCGAGGAGCACGCCCCCGACCCCGCCGATTGTCTTGTGACACCGGCCCTCCTGGCGTAAACGGTCGCCCTCGACTCGCGGTCCTGAATGCCCGCTCCGTCCCACTCCCTCGTGCCGTACCGATCGTCTCGCGGATCATCGCGGTTGCCGAGGCGGTGGCAGCTCGTCTTCGCGTGGCTCCTCGCTGTTTTCGCGGGCTTGGGCGCCTGGCCGCGCATCCTCCTGGCGCAGCCCGCTCCCGCGCAGCCCGCGCCCGCGCAGCCCGCGCCGGGTCAGCCCGCGCCGGGTCAGCCCGCTCCCGCGCAGCCCGCGCCGGGTCAGCCGGCTCAGCCGGGCCAGCCTGGGCAACCGAGTCAGCCGGGCCAGCCCGGGCAGCCGGGGCAGCCCGGCCAGCCCGAGCCCGAGCTCCCCGAGGTGGCGCCGACCGAGGCCGATCTCGCCCGCGGCCTGGTGATCGACAAGGTCACCATCGCCGGCAACGAGCGGATGCCCGCCGAAGACATCCAGGAGATGTTGAAGAACATGCGGGTCGGCCAGACCTTCACCCCCGAGGGCCTCTCGGAGGACGTGAAGGAGCTCTGGCGCTCGCTCTACTTCGAAGACATCCAGGTCGACCTGACCCGCAAGGACGCGGGCGTGCAGCTCCGCATCCTCGTGCGCGAGCGGCCGACCATCAAGGAGATCACGTTCACCGGCCAGAGCGCGCTCGACGAGGACGACCTGAAGGAGGCGCTCAGCGTCGAGGTGAAGGTCGGCAGCGTCCTCAGCCACTCGGCGCTCCGTCGCGGCGTGCAGAAGCTCCGCGACAAGTACGCGGAGGAGGGCTTCTTCCTCGCGGAGGTCGAATACGAGATCAAGCCGCAGAAGGAGAACGAGGTCAAAGTCGAGTTCAAGGTCATCGAGCACGAGCAGGTGACCATCCGGCGCATCACCTTCGTCGGCAACCACTCGATCCCGGACGACGAGCTGCGTGATCTCATGATCACCGGCCAGACGAGCTTCTTCGACTTCGGCACGGGCGCCTCGTTCCGCGCGGACGCGTTCGAGCGTGACGTGCTCGTCATCAACGCGATCTACTACGACCGCGGCTTCCTGAACGTGCAGGTCGCCACGCCGCGCGTGATGATCACGCCCGACCGCACCGGCATCGAGATCACCATCTCGATCAACGAGGGCCCGCGCTTCAAGATCCGGAGCCTCGCGGTCTTCGAGCGCGACGCGGACGGCAAAGAGGTCGAGCCCATCGGCGGCCGGCGCGCCCTGCGCGAGAAGATCCGCGCCAAGCCCGGGGACTTCTTCAACCGCGCGCAGCTCGCCAAGGACATCGGCACCATCCAGCGGATGTACCGCGACGAGGGCTACGCCAACGTCGAGGTGCCGCTCGACAACGACGTCGATCCCGAGAAAAACGAGGTCGACGTCCGCATCGTCATCCGCCGCAAGAACCTGGTGAAGTTCGGGCGCATCGAGATCCGCGGCAACACGAAGACGCGCGACAAGGTCATCCGCCGCGAGCTCGAGATCGAGGAGCAGAAGCTCTTCTCCGAGTCCTTGCTCGAGCGCAGCAAGCGCCGCGTGACGCAGCTCGGCTACTTCGAGCGCGTGGACGTGTCGACGGAGCAGGGCGACAGCGACGAGTTCATCAACGTCAACATCGACGTCATCGAGAAGCCGACGGGCACCTTCCAGATCGGCGCCGGCTTCTCCAGCATCGAGAGCTTCATCGCCACCGCGCAGATCCAGCAGTTCAACCTGTTCGGAAACGGGCAGTCTTTCTCGCTGCAGGCGCAGATCTCGGGCCTCAGGCAGCTCATCGACTTCCGCTTCCTCGAGCCGTACCTCTTCGACAGCCAGTTCTCCGGGTCGATCAGCCTCTACGACCGGCTCAACCTCTACGATCAGTTCTCGCAGAACTCGCTCGGCGGTGCGCTCAGCATCGGCTACCCGATCATCCAGCCGGAGCTCAGGGCGGCCCTCACGTACACGCTGCAGAACGACGAGATCTCGACCGCGACGACGTCGACCTTGTTCGGGACGGCGAGCGCGGTCAGCGTCTACCGGCGGCTTCCGCTCGCGAACCTCTTCAACGACGGCATCACGTCGAGCCTCAAGCCGAGCCTGACGCTCGACACCCGCAACAACCAGATCTTCCCGACCGAGGGCGTCTACCTCAACGCCTCGGCCGAGCTCGCCGCGAACTTCATCGGCAGCGAGAACCAGTTCATCAAGTACCGCGCGAACTTCCGCGGCTACTACCCGATCATCGGCTCCGTCATCTTCCGCTACAACAGCGAGTTCGGCGCCGTGACGAGCCCCGACCCGACGGGCGTGCCGATCTACGCGCGCTTCTTCCTGGGCGGCATCTTCGATCTTCGCGGCTTCCGCCTGCGCACCGTGGGCCCGCGTTTGCCGCTCCGCGAGGCGCTCGACGAGAACGCGCAGCCCATCCAGAACGGCGCGAACATCGGCGGCAACCTGATGTACTACCAGAACGTCGAGATCGAGTTCCCGATCATCGAGGCCGTGCAGATCCGCGGCGTCGTGTTCACCGATCTCGGCAACGCCTGGAACCTCGAGGGCGTCTACTGCGACGCCGCGCCCGCCTCGCCGGACGCGGTCACCGATCCGTGTTTCGACCCGGAGGACATCTTCCAGGTCCGCACCTCGTGGGGTTTCGGCATCCGGTGGATCTCGCCGCTCGGCCCGCTCCGCTTCGAGTGGGGTTTCCCGTTCTCGCCGCTGCCTTACGAAGAGGGCAGCGTGTTCGAGTTCACGATCGGCAACTTCTTTTAGGCGGCTGGCGTTTTTCGCCGATGGCTTCGCGATCTCGCCGTCGAGCGTGCTCGCGTACGGTCGTACGCTCCGCGCGACTCGCCGCCGACCTCGCTCGCTCTCGACGAAAACCGCTCAGCCGCCTTTGAGGGAGCCGGGGTTGGACGCGAACGCTCGAGCGATCTCGGGGTGGGCGGGGTTCGTGTAGAGCTCGGCGGTGGGGCTGTCGAGCAGGTCGGCGATTTGCGAAGCGACCTCCTCGGCCGTCTGCGGGGTCATCGCGCCGGCGGGCGCGTTGGGCAGGGCGGGGGGCGGACCTGCGGGCGGCGCGCCGCCACGGACGTTCTTCGCGAAGCTCGTCGAGACGATGCCCGGCATGACGAGCGAGACGTGCACCGCGGGGTGGGTCGCGGCGAGGTCCATCCGGAGGTTGGCGGTGAGGGAGTTCAGCGCCGCCTTCGCTGCGCTGTACGCCGATCGGATGGAGGCGAGCGGCACGCGGCCGAGGAAAGACGAGACGTTCACGAGGTGCCCCGCGTCCTGGGCCTGGAAGTACGGGATGATCGCCTGCATGCCGTAGAGCGCCGACTTGACGTTGACGGTGATCATCTCGTCGACGTCGTCGTCCGTGAGCTCGAGCGTGGGCTTGGCGATGCCGCGCCCCGCGTTGTTGATCCACGCGTCGACGTGGCCGAACACGCGAAGCGTCTCCTCGCGGACGCGCTCGACGTCGGCGCGTCGGGTGACGTCCGCCACCACGACGGCGGTCTTGGAGGGCATGTCCGCGGCAACGCGGCGCAGCTCCTCCTCGCGGCGCGCGGCCAGGGTCACGAGCCAGCCGCGCCGGCCGAGCTCCTTCGCGAGCGCTTCTCCAATGCCCCCGCTCGCCCCGGTGACGACCGCGACGCGCTTCTTCTCCGCGTTCATGGCGCGGAGGGTATCAGTTCGACTTGCGTCGCGCGTCCCGCGCTTCCTTCGCGATGCGCTCCATCAGCGACCGGACCTCGGGCGAGACCTCCTCGGCCGAGCTCGCCGGGGCGCGCCGGACCTCCGCCTTGCGCGCGGGGGCCGAGCGGCGGCGCCTGAACCGCTGAGCCAAGAGGCCCGGCAACTTCCACGCCTCGACGCCGTCGAGCGGGCCGAAGGGGATGAGGTTGATCGCCGCGAGCAAGAGGCTGCCCCAGGTCAGGGCGTAGGCGAGCTCGGCGCCCATGCGCCCGAGGGACAGGGCGAGCAGGCTCGCGAACGGCAGCACGGCGACGAAGAGGGCGAGCTGGCCCCACACGCCGCCCCAGGCGATGCACGCGCGCTGGATGGGCGTCGCGTTGCCCGACCACTGACACTCCCCACCCATGCCGTGGATGGTGACGCCGTGCACGCGCTGGCGGGTGATCTTCACGACAGCGGCGTGCCCGAGCTCGTGCACCAGGATGACGAGCACGAAGCCGAGCCACGAGCCGGGCGCGAAGCGGAAGCCGCTGAAGAACAGGGCGCCGAGCAGCGCGCTCCAGTGGAGGCGGATCGGGACACCGCTGATCTTGCCGACGGACCACCAACCCATGAGCGGGAACTTGCGGCCTCGAGGACCGCTGGTCAACGTTTCCGTGCCCGAAGGAGGGCGTGTCGTCGCGCGAGGCGCCCGGGCGAGCTAAGCTCGAAACAACGTCGTGCGAGAGCTCCGCATCCCGCTGCCGCGGCTGGGCCGAGGAACGAAGGTCGCGCTGATCCTGACCGCCGCGGTCTGGGTGGTCGTGGCCTCGGCCGGCTACTGGATGGACGACGGTCTGACCCTCTTCGGCTGGCTGGCCGGCACCGACGCCATCCTGAGAGGTCAGGTGTGGCGGCTCGCGACAGCCTGGCTCGTCCACGACCCGGTCTCCGCGTGGCATGTGGTGACCACGGGTATCGGCCTGTATTTCCTCGGGACCAGCCTCGACGAGAGCTGGGGCACGAAGCGGTACCTGCTTTTCCTGCTCGGCTCAGGGGTCTTCGCGTCGATGTGCCAGGTGCTCCTCGGCGCGGTCGTGCCCTACGTGCACGCGCCCGTGTTCTACGGCGGCGTGGGCGTCGTCGATGCGGTCGCCATCGCCTGGGCGCTGTCGTTTCGGGACCGGCAGGTGAACCTGTTCTTCGCCATGCCGATGAGCCCGCGCGGCCTGGTGCTCTTCATCTTCGCGATGAACGTGGTGTTCGGGGTCATCCTCGGCGCGCGGCACGAGGGCCTGGTGACGCCGTTCGCAGGGATGCTCGCCGGGTGGATGGGGGCGGACGGCTCGCCTGTTCGGAAGGTGTACCTCCAGTGGCGCTTCCGCAGCCTGCAGAAGCAGTCGGAGTCGCTGCGCGGGGTACGCGCCCAGCGCGTGCCCCACCTGCGCGTGGTCAAGGGCGGCGCCGGCCGCGAGGCGAAGCCCGACAAAGAGATGCTGAACTGAGCATCCGAAAAGACCGCTGACGAGCGCGAAGAGGCGGTGTAACTCTCTGCCTCGCCATGCGACTCGCGCTCCTTTCGCCCGTGCTCCTCACGCTGTCGACCCTGATCGCTTGCGGGCCGAGTGAGCCGCCGCGTGACGCATCCAATGGTCCTTCCACGAGCGCGCTGCCGGCCCCGGAGGCGAAGGTCCCCGCGGGGATGGTGCTCGTGCCGAGCGCGACCTTCAGGATGGGCTTCGACGGCGGCAGCAAGAGCGAAGCGCCCGCGCACGAGGTCAACGTCGGCCCGTTTTTGATCGACAAGCTCGAGGTGACGAGCGCGGAGTACCGCGAGTGCCTGGAGCGAAAGCAGTGTCCGCCGCCCGGGGAAGGGGAGTTCTGCAACGGCCTCCGCCCGGAGCGCGACAGGCATCCCATCAACTGCATCGACAAAGACGGCGCAGAGGCGTTCTGCAAGTTCCGCGGCAAGCGCCTGCCGACCGAGGCGGAGTGGGAGCTCGCAGCGCGCGGCACCGACGGGAGGCTCTACCCGTGGGGGGACACGTTGCCCAATCAGGACATCGTCTGCTGGAAGCGGCTCGAGGAGAAGCTCGGGACGTGTGAGGTCGGCACGCATCCGGGCGGCGCCTCGCCCTACGGCATCCTCGACATGTCCGGCAACGTCTTCGAGTGGACGAGCTCGCCGTTCTGCCGCTACGGCGAGGCCTGTGACGGCGCGGAGCTGACCGGTCGTGGCGGCAGCTGGGACTACTCGAACCCCGCCAACATGCGCGCGACCTCGCGGGCCGGCGGCCCGCCCAACCACAAGCGCGATCTGCTCGGCGTGCGCTGCGCGAAGGACGTGCCCAGCCAGTCTCCCCCCTCATCGGAGATGAGGGGGGCCGGGGGGGAGAAATAGCAACAGCACCGTCATCGAGCGGCGCGGCGCCTTGGTCTTGGCGAGGCGCTACTTCTTTTCCTGCGCGCAGCGCTGGATCTCGGCGATCGACTTGGAGGCGAGGATGCACTCGACCTCCTTGTCGTCGACCTTGCGCCCCTCGAGCTCCCGCCGGCAGTCGGCGTTCCACTCCGCTTCCATCCGGTCGCCCTCGCCTTTGATGACGAGCTTCGCGCGCTCGGCGATCGGCGCGCCGCCCTCGGGCGCCGTCGCCGAGGCCTCCGCGTCCCAGACCGAGCGCATGTGTTTGCCCACCCGCTCGCAGTCGCCATCGGTCATGGTCTTGCCGCAGGCGAGGGAGGTGATGGAGAGGACTGCCAGGCAGAGCCAAACCGAAGCCTCCGCTCCCGCACGGACCTCACCCCCCGGCCCCCTCTCCCGAGCGGAGAGGGGGAGATTGCTCGCTTCACCCCCCTCGCGAAGCGAGGGGGGCTGGGGGGGAGAAAGGGCAGCCATGAGCTCCGGGCTTGGATCGCCGTCGCAGTCTCGGCTGGACGCTAGTTGTCGATGAAGCTCTTGAGCTGCTTGCTGCGGCTGGGGTGCCGCAGCTTGCGCAGCGCCTTGGCCTCGATCTGGCGGATGCGCTCGCGGGTGACCTCGAAGTCCTGACCGACCTCTTCGAGCGTGTGGTCGCTCTTTTCGCCGATGCCGAAGCGCATGCGGAGGACCTTCTCCTCACGCGGCGTGAGGGTCTTGAGGACCTTCCGGGTCTGCTCGGCGAGGTTCATGTTGATGACCGCCTCGGCCGGGCTGACGACGCTCTTGTCCTCGATGAAGTCCCCGAGATGCGAATCTTCCTCCTCGCCGATCGGGGTCTCGAGGCTGATGGGCTCCTTCGCGATCTTGAGGACCTTGCGGACCTTGTCGAGCGGAAGCTCCATCTTCTCGGCGATCTCTTCCGGCGTCGGCTCGCGCCCGTACTCCTGCACGAGGTAACGCGAGGTGCGGATGAGCTTGTTGATCGTCTCGATCATGTGGACCGGGATGCGGATGGTCCGGGCCTGATCGGCGATGGCGCGCGTGATGGCCTGGCGGATCCACCACGTGGCGTAGGTGCTGAACTTGTAGCCGCGTTTGTACTCGAACTTGTCGACGGCCTTCATGAGGCCGATGTTGCCTTCCTGGATCAGGTCCAGGAACTGCAGGCCGCGGTTCGTGTATTTCTTCGCGATGGAGACGACGAGGCGGAGGTTCGCCTCCACCAGCTCCGCCTTGGCCTTCTCGGCCATGCGCTCGCCGGAGAGGATGGCGTCGTAGGTCGCGCGGATGGCCGCGACGTCGATCTGCATCTCCTCTTCGACCTTCTTCACGCCCTTGTGGGCGTTCTTCAGCGTCTGGTCGAAGTCCTCGAGGTCTTCGCGCTCGACGCCGAGCTTCTTGGCGAGGCGCGCCTCGAGCGGGCGGTTGCCGCGCACCTTCGACAGCTCGCGCTTCAGCTCCTCGCGGCGAAGGCCGGTGCGGCGCTCGAGCTCGTGTGCGCCGCTCTCGACCTTCTCGACCTTGAGGATGATGCTCTTCAGCTTCTGGACGATCTTGTCGGTCGTCTTCTTGTTGAGGCGCATCTCCTCGAGGGTCGTGACCATGTCGGCCGTGGTCTCTTGCGCCTCGTCGTCGATCTGCTTCTTGCGCGTGTCCTTGGCGGTCTTGCGCTCCTCGACGAGGTCCTGCTTCTTCTTGTCGAGCCGCTTGACCTTGTCGATGAGGCGGATGATGCGGCGGTCCGCCTCCTCCTCGTCGAACTCCTGGTCGTCCGCCTCGGCGTCCTTGATGAGGTCCTTGACGCGGATCTTGTGCTTCCGGAGCTTCTCGCCGAGATCGATGATCTCGCGCACGGCGATGGGCGAGTCGAGGATGGCGGCGTTGACGCGCTGCTCGCCGGCCTCGATGCGCTTCGCGATCTCGACCTCGCCCTCGCGCGTGAGGAGCGAGACGCTCCCCATCTTGCGGAGGTACATCCGGACCGGGTCGTTGGACTTCGAGTAGTGGTCGTAGTCTTCTTCTTCGCGCTCGGCGCCGATCGTGATCTTCTTCTCGCCGGCCTCTTCGTCGGCGATGCGCTTCGGCGCGATCTTCACCTGCGTCGCGCCGTCGACGATCTCGATGTCCTCGTCGCCGAGGGCGCCCACGACGTCGTCGAGCTGATCCGGCGCGACGTCCGCCGGCATCTGATCGTTCACCTCGTCGTAGGTGAGGAAGCCCTTGGCCTTGCCGCTCTCGACGAGCTTCTCGAGGCCCTTCTGGCTGCCGCGCGCGGGACGTTCGCCCATCGGCGCGAGATCGTCGTAGTCGCCGTAGTCACCCTCGGCGGGCGGCTCCGAGCCTGCGCCGCGCCCGCTGCGCCGCCCCATCGGCGGCGGCGGGCTCGAGTCGCCCTCTTCCCAGCTGGACGGATCGTGGGCGCCGTTCGCTTCGGCCTTGCCCCGCTTCGCGACGCCGTTCGCATCGGCGCGCTTCTTGGCGGGGGCGGGCTTGCCGGTCGAGGACTTCGGCGCGGGTGCCTTCAAGTCGCCCTTCGTGCTGGGGGTCGCGCTCGACTTCGTCGCGGCGCCCTTCGGGGCTGCTCCCTCTTTCGGGCGGGCTTGTTTGGTCGCAGCAGTCTTGGTCGCTGCGCCGGGGCTCGCCTTCGTCGGCTTGGAGGAAGCACCTTGCTTGGCTTTCGTCGCCATCGTTCTCTCACCTGTACCTAAAACGAAAGTTCGCGCCGTCTCTGGTCGCGAACGAAAAGTAGCACTCGCGTCCCCCAGGCCCACTGCCGGTAAGGTCAGTCGCGAAGCAGAGGACCGGTTCGTCTCAATTCTCAGTCGATTCCATGCCGCCTTCGTGCGCGTTCTAGCACCTGTCGAAGTCGCTCCTCGCTCTCCGCGTCGAGCGTAGATGGCGAACGCTGAAGGGCGTCCACATCGCGGGCGTCGTCCTGGCGCCCAAGTGAGTTCGAAAGCTGTTTAAGATTTTCCAACAAGACCGCTCGCGCGGTCCCAGCGTCCTCGAAGGCTGGAGCCGCCACGCGCCCAGCCGCAAACTTTTGGATCGATCTCGGCAGAGCGGCAAGAAAATCCTCGATGCTTCCGGCAAACGACGCGCGCCCGGGGTGGAATTGACGCAGCGCAGCAACAGCCAGGGCCAGGTCTCCTTGTGCGACTCCAAGCATCTCGATGACGCCAGGGTCGTTGAGGAGCTCGGGGAAGTCCAAGGCGGCGCCGAAAATTTCCCGAGCCCGCTTGTCCAGCGGGGTAAGGGCCGGCTCTCGCTCCGGCTGGGTCCCCGCCGATCCACGTCCTGAGCCGGCCTGCGAGACCGCCTGCGCGACCATTCGCTCGAGCTGCGTCACGTCGGTCGGGCTCTGCCCGCCCAGGATGAGCTTCGCGGAGAGCTGGTCGGCGTAGCGCTTGGCCATCAACCGGAGGTTGGGATCGTCCTCGTCGGCGAGCAGGGCGGCGACGGCACGCACGCGCGCCACGCGCTCGGCGAGCGAGGCGCCGAGAAAACCTTCGCCGTCGAGCGCGTCCTGGATGAGGTGGTCGAGCATCCCGCGCGCGTCCTTCACCACGGCGAGCAGCGCTGCGGCACCCTTCTTTTGCACGAGGTCGTCAGGGTCCACGCCGTTCGGCAGAACCGCCACTTTGGCGTCGAGGCCTCCGGTCCGGCACGGCACGCGGGCCGCGCGCGTCGCCTTGCGCCCGGCGGCGTCGCCGTCGAACGTCACGACGACCGTCGGCGCGAAGCGCTTCAAGAGCTTCGCTTGTTCGGCGGTGAAGGCGGTACCGAGCGGGGCGACCGCGTTGTCGATGCCGCGCGCGTGCAAGCTGAAGACGTCGAAGTTTCCCTCGACGAGGATGGCGTGGCCCTTCTGGCGGATGCCGGCGCGCGCCTGGTGCAACCCGAAGAGCTGCTCGCCCTTCGTGTAGACCGGCGACTCGGGGCTGTTGATGTACTTCGCGGGCTCGTCCCCCTTGTCGTACGAGGGGCCGTTCGGCGCGAAGCGCGAGAGCTCTTCCTTCGTGGGCGCGGGCAAGGCGCGCCCGCTGAACGCGACGACGCGGCCGAGCGTGTCCATCACCGCGAACATGAGCCTGTTGCGGAAGCGATCGTAGTGGCCGCGTGGCCCGGCGACGAGCAGGCCTGCGCGCTCGGCGACGACGTGCGAGATCCCTTGCTGCTTCAAGAACGCCGCCAGGCCGTCCCAGCCGGGCGGCGCGTAGCCGAGACGAAACGCCTGGGCCACGTCGAGGAGCTTGCGCGACTCCTCGGTGTGCGCGGTGGGGGAGGGCAGGCGCCGCCGCTCGAGCTCCGCCACGGCGTAGCGCGCGAGCGGATGGACGCTCTTCGCGAGCGCGCCCTCGGCGCCGAGCCCGAGCGACTGCTCGTAGAACGTCGCGGCGAGCGACATGACCTCGTAGAGCTCGTCGCGCTCGCTTTTCTTCGCCCTGTCGGCGGCGCTGCGCGTCTCCTGGATCGGGATGCCCGCGCGCTCGCCGAGCATCTTCACGGCCTCGACGAAGTCGAGGCCGCTCGTCTTCATGACGAAGTCGATCGCGCTGCCGCTCTCGTTGCACCCGAAGCAGTGGTAGAAACCGCGATCCGGGTGGACGTGGAAGCTCGGCGACTTCTCTTTGTGGAACGGGCAAAGCCCGACGAAGCTCCGCCCCCGGCGCTGCAACCGGACGGACTCGCCTATCAGCGAGACGATGTCCGTCCGTTCCTTGATCTGAGCGATGGTCTCCGGCGCGATCAACTTCGCTTCGCTCCGTGCGACCTAGGGTACTCGAAGCTCAGTGCTCCGCGTCTTTGGAGGTCTCGCCCTCGGAGGCGCCCTCTTCCGCGACGACGTTCTCGACCTCGTGGGTCTTGAAGCGGGTGAGCTCGCGGAGCGTGGCTTGAGGCGGATCGCCGATGAGCTCGAGCTGCGCGGCGAGCCACTGCTCCTCCTCGATCAGCTCGATGCGCCTGGGGTCTTCGATCTCGCCCGTCCAGCCGACGATCTCGTCGTCGACCTCCTTCAGGCGTGCGCGGACGCGCACGACGTCCACGTCTTCCTTCTTGATGAACTTCTCGGTGAGGACGAGGGCCTTTTCGTTGGCGACCTCGAGCACGCCGTGTGCGATGGCGAAGCGCTGCGGCTCCTCGCCGGCGCTGGAGCCCGCCGGGCGGACGGCCACGAGGCCGGTCCGCAAGGCGGCGAGGAAGGGGACGTGGCCGGGCAGGACGCCGATCTCTCCGTCGAGGGTCGGTGCGCCCAGCTCCACCACGTCCTTCGAGATGGCCATCCCGGTGGGGGTGACGATCTCGAGCTTGAAGGCCTCGGCTGCCATCGTCAGCCCTTCTTCTTCTCGGCCTTCTTGCCCGCGGCGTCGCGCGCCTTCACTTCGTCGATGTTGCCGGCCATGTAGAAGTCCTGCTCGGCGATGTGATCGAGCTTGCCGTCGAGGATCTCCTGGAAGCCGGCGATCGTCTCGGCGAGCGGGACGAACTTGCCTTCGCGGCCGGTGAACTGCGCGGCGACGAAGAAGGGCTGCGACAAGAATCGCTGGATCTTGCGGGCGCGGCTGACGACGAGGCGGTCGTCTTCGGAGAGCTCGTCCATACCGAGGATGGCGATGATGTCCTGCAGGTCCTTGTACTTCTGGAGGGTCTGCTGGACACCGCGGGCCACGCCGTAGTGTTTCTCGCCGATGATCTGCGGGTCGAGCATGGTCGAGCTGGAGTCGAGCGGGTCGACGGCCGGGTAGATGCCGAGCTCGCTGATCGCGCGAGAGAGGGTCGTCGTCGCGTCGAGGTGGGCGAACGTCGTGGCCGGCGCGGGGTCGGTCAAGTCGTCGGCGGGCACGTAGATGGCTTGCACGCTCGTGACCGAGCCCTTGTTCGTCGAGGTGATGCGCTCCTGCAGGGCGCCCATCTCCGTCGAGAGCGTCGGCTGGTAACCGACGGCGCTGGGGATACGACCGAGGAGGGCGGACACCTCCGAGCCGGCCTGCGTGAAGCGGAAGACGTTGTCGACGAAGAGGATGACGTCCTGGCCTTCTTCGTCGCGGAAGTACTCGGCGACCGTGAGGGCCGAGAGCGCGACGCGGGCGCGCGCGCCGGGGGGCTCGTTCATCTGCCCGAAGATCAGCGCGGCCTTCGAGATGACCGGCTCGCCGGTCTCGAGGGTCGACTCCGTCATTTCGAGGAAGAGGTCGTTGCCCTCGCGGGTGCGCTCGCCGACGCCGGCGAACACCGACACGCCGCCGTGTTTCTTCGCGACGTTGTTGATGAGCTCGAGGATGAAGACCGTCTTGCCGACGCCGGCGCCGCCGAACAGGCCGATCTTGCCGCCTTTGCGGTAGGGGGCGAGCAGGTCGACGACCTTGATGCCGGTCTCGAACACCTCCACCTTCGTCGACTGGTCGACGAACTTGGGCGGGTCGCGGTGGATGGGCAGCTTCTTCTGCGCCTCGACGGCCGGGCCGCCGTCCACCGGGGCGCCGACGACGTTGAGGATGCGGCCGAGGGTGGCGGCGCCGACGGGCATCATGATGGGCGCGCCGGAGTCCCTCACTTCCATGCCGCGGACGAGACCGTCCGTCGAGTCCATGGCGACCGTGCGGACCGTCGATTCCCCGAGATGCTGCGCGACTTCGAGGACGAGGTTGTCCTTGTCGCCGCTGATGCTGGGGTTGGAGACGGTGAGCGCATTGAGAATGCGCGGAAGCTGACCAGGGGGGAAGTCCACGTCGACGACGGGCCCAATCACCTGGCTGATCTTTCCGGACGCGGTAGCGGTCATGGGTGCGTTCGCTCCTCGATGTTTCGATGGTGCCGGGCGGATTTCTCCAAGCGGCGGCGGCCTGTTACCACGAAGCTTCCTCCATGACTAGGCGCGTGTTTAGCGGATGGGAAAATGCCGCTGCAAAAGAGGCCGGCGGTCAGCTGCGCGCTTCTCGGGCCATGGCCTCGAACGCCTCCACCGCGAGCGTCTCGCCTCGTCTGTCGAGATCGATGCCGGCCCGAGCGGCGCGCGCCGCGAGCTCCTCCGTGCTCCAACCGAAGACGTTGCGCCAGGCGTTGCGGAGCGTCTTGCGGCGCTGGCCAAACGCGCCCTTCACCAGCGCGCGGAGCGCGTCGTCTTCCTTGGCACGCGGCGCGGCGCGACGGACGAGCACGACGACGGCGGAGTCGACCTGGGGCCGCGGGAAAAACGCGCCGGCCTTCGCCACGAGGAGGCGCTCGACGTCGAAGGCCGCCTGGACGAACACCGTCAGCGCGCCGTACTCCTTGGTGCTCGGCTCCGCGACGAGTCGCTCGGCGACCTCGAGCTGGACCATGACCACGGCGCGATCGACGTGCTCCGCGAGCTCCACCGCGCGCTCGAGCAGCCGGCCGGTGATGAGGTAGGGCAGGTTGCCCGCGATCGCGCGCGGAGCCGGCCCCGACGTGAGGAGCGGCAGCCAGTCCATCGCGAGCGCGTCGCCCTGGTGGAGCTCCAGCCGGCCCTCCGCGATGGGCTCCTTCAGCTCCTCGCCGAGGAGCGCGAACAGATCGGCGTCCCGCTCGACGGCGATGACGCGGCCCGCGCGGGCCAAGAGCGGTCGGGTCAGCGCGCCCGTCCCGGGGCCGATCTCGAGGACGGTCCCGCCCGACGGCGCGGCGGCCTCCGCGATTCGCTCGGCGGCGCGCGCATCGAGCAAGAAATTCTGGCCGAGCGCCTTCTTGGGCGCGAGGCCGCGGGCGCGGAGGAGGGAGGCGCTCACGGTGCCGTTGGTCCGTCTGCGCCGAGCGCGCGCTTGCCGGGACGAACGTGGCCGACACGAACGCCGATCTTCGAGAGCTGCGCCTCGGCCCGGCGTTGGGCCACGGCCGCGCGAAAGCGCACGGCGTCCGCCACGCTGGGCGCCACGGGGTCGAGCGACACGACGTCCGGGGGCCGCGTGTCGTCTTCGTCGTCTCCGGGCGTGCGGCTCGTCCACGGCGGGGTCAGGGCGGGCTCGTAGAAGGGCAGCGCCCAGGACACGATGGTGCCGGAACGGCGGAGCCGGCCGATGACGTGGCTCAGCCGCTCGGTGACCTGGTTGTCGACGGGGCCGCCGAGCACGTGCACGAGGCTCGGGCGCGGCTTTCCTTTGGCGATGCCGCCGAGGACGGCGAGCAGCGCCTCCGCCGTCGCCTGCTTGTCGCTTGACGACTTGGGCGGCGAGTCGATGCCGAAGCAGGCGAGGTACCGGCGCAAGGTCGCGTCCCGCGGCGTGCGACCCTCGGGCGGCTTGGCGCGGAACGGGGCGCGGTGGCGCATGGCGTCCGCGCGCTGCGCGAGCTTGTCGAGATCGCCGCGGCGCACGTCGGCGAGCCCCCGATCGTCGAGCGGACGCAGGTGCTCGATGACCCGCACGGCGACGTCGAGCTCGTCCAGGTCGCTGCGCGAAGCGTCGATCGTCTGGCCCGCCGTGACGAGCGCGTGGAGCACCTTCTGGCCCTGGCCGGATCCGCTGTCCGGGGGAATGGTGAGGCGGGCCTCGTTCCCGTAAATGGCGAGGCCGACACGATCGCCGCGCGCGAGGTGCCGCGCGACGATCGCCGCTGCCTCGTCGATGAGCAGATCGAGCGGCGCGCGGCCGATCGGCCCGGCCCAGAGCTCGACCGAGACGTCGAGCAGCACCCACACGACGTCGCGCTCCTCGCGCTCGAACTCGCGGACGAGCAGCTTGCCTCGACGCGCCGTGGCCCGCCACGCGATGCGCCGGAACGGATCGCCCGGCTGGTGCTCGCGCAGCTCGCGGAGGCTCGTGCCGTCGCCGCGGAGCCTGCCGGCGCGTCCGCTCGGGGCCATGAGCAGGCTCGGCCCGCCGCGCCCGGCGTGGAGGTACGCCGAGAGCGGGCGCGGCCCCACCTCGACGCCGTAAGGGTTCGCGAAGGTGAGGGGGACCTCGAACATCCCGGGGGCGCCGCGGACCTCGAGCGCCAGCCCGTAGACGCCGTGTTGACCGACGCGCGGCGTCCGGACCTTCACTTTGACCTTCAACCGTCCGCCGGCGTCGACCTCGCCGGCGGCGGGCTCGAGCGTGACGTCGAGGTTGGGTGAGGACAGCGCGCGGAGCTTCACGTAGCGCGCGGCCAGCGTGTCGCGGTTGCGCACCTCCGCCTCGATCTCGATCTCGCCGCCGCGCACGGTGCGCACGACGCGGCGGGTCTGGCTCCAGAGCATCTCGAAGCCGGCCGCGCGGATCCGCGCGACCGACACGAGCGTGACGGCGCGGGCGATGGCGACGGCGACGAGGACCGCCCCGCCCCAGCCGATGACGGCCGGGGAACCGGCCAAGACACCGACGGCGCTCACCGCCACCGCTGCGATCGCGAGGTGGGCGGCGGGGCGAGTCGGGTAGAGCTGCATGGTGACGGGGATCAGGCCGGGCGCGCGGCGCGGCGGTACCCGATGCGCTGGATGGCCTCGTCGATCAGCGAGTCGCGGGCCTTGGCGTCGCCTTCCATCTCGGGCGAGAGGATGAGCCTGTGGCCGAGGACGGCGTGGGCCACGCCCCGCACGTCGTCCGGGGTGACGAACGCGCGACCCGCGAGCAGCGCCGCGCTCTTCGCGGCCTGGATGAGGCCGAGCGTGGCGCGCGGCGAGGCGCCGAGGACGACGCGCGGGTGCGTGCGCGTGAACGCGGTGAGGGCGACCGCGTATTCGTAGAGATCGTCCTCCAGGTAGATGCGGCGGGCGAGCGCCTGCAAGACGAGCAGATCGCTCACCGAGATGACCGGGTTCGACTTGGGGGGCGTCGCGTTGTGCGCCCGCACCATGGCGACCTCGTCCTTGTGGGAGGGGTAGCCGATCATGATGCGGACGAGGAACCGGTCGATCTGCGCCTCGGGGAGCGGATAGGTGCCCTCGAGATCGATGGGGTTCTGCGTCGCGAGCACCATGAAGGGGTTCGGCAGCTCGAAGCGATCGCCTTCGATCGTGACCTGGTGCTCCTGCATGGCCTCGAGGAGGGCGGACTGGGTCTTCGCGGGCGCGCGGTTGATCTCGTCCGCGAGGACGACGTTCGCGAAGATGGGGCCGGGCCGCAGGGTGAACGTGGCGTCCTTCGGCGTGAGCACGTAGGTGCCCGTGATGTCCGCCGGGAGCAGGTCCGGCGTGAACTGGATGCGCCGAACGGTCGCGCCGAGCGCCGTGGAGAAGGCCTTGACGAGGGTCGTCTTGGCGACCCCGGGCACCCCTTCGAGCAAGGCATGGCCCTGCGCGAGGAGCGTCGTGATCATGAGGTCGACCACCCGCGGGCTGCCCACGTAAACGCGGAGCACCTCGCGCCTGATCATCTCGAGGCGCTCCCTTGCGGCCGAGATTTCGTCGATTGTCGCGGGCTGCGTCGTCATGGAGGCTGGCAGAGCTTGTCTACAATACGAGTCCGTCGAGTGAAAGCAGTTCCGCCGCCGTCAGCTTGCGGGCGCGGCTCCCGGGTCCGGGTCGCCTGCGTCGGGGTGATGGGGGCGCGTCCCCTCCGAGACGGGGCCGACCGGTCCCTTCACGCGGCGCGCTTCGAGGGCGCCGCAGGCCTCGAGCACCTCCGCCACCACGACGTGCGCCTCGGTCACGACCTCCCGAGGGACACGTGACGACGAGCCGGCGAGCACGGCGGCCTCGGCTCGCTGCATGCGCGCGACCACCTGCTCGAGCCGGCCGAGCAGCGCGGCGTCGATCTGGCCCGAGCGACGGAACGCCTTCAGCACGGCGTCCGCCGTCGGTGTCGACTCCAGATCGAAGCGTGCGGCAGCGCCCTCGAAGAGCGCGCTCTTCAGCTCGAGCAACACGAGCGCCTTGGGGGAGGACGGCGCCGCGAGCATCGCGAACCGACCCGCGACGCCGCCGCGCGCGACGAGGGGGACGGGGCGGGCGTATCGCGGCAGCGGGCTCTTGTAGGGCCGGCCGGAGGCGCGACCGACCCAGACGGCCAGGGCCGCGACCGAGATCGCCGCGAGCAGCGCGAGCATCCAGGACGGCAGGCCGAGCTTGCGAGCCTCCTTGAGGTTGTCGGCCAGGGAACGGAGCGCATCCTCGATGTCTTGCCCGATGGACCCGTTCCCTCCGACCGAGCCTTCCTGCTTGAACGAGTTGGCCACGATGAAGAGCCGGCCCTGCCCGCGGTCGTTGTCGTTCGCCAGGTACCGGACGAGGCCCGCCCCGAAGGCGCGGTTGCCGGGGTAGCGGAGCATCGAGTTGATGAGCGCGGACGGATCGCTCATCGCGAAGAGCCTGCCCTTGCCGACCTGGCCCGCCACGGCGACGATCGCGTCCACCCCGCCGGCGCAACGCACCTTGAGAACGGGCGACAGGTCGGGGTGGACCAGCGCCGCCGGGTGGTTGAGCACGAGCTGGCGGACGTTGGCGACGACAGGATGCGGCGCGCCGATCTGACCTCGCGCAACGTCGAGCCACGGCTCGGCGATCGGGAGCTGGGGGTTGTTGCGCAGCGCGGCGAGCGGCCGAGCGGGCATGGTCACGCGTTCGATCTTGAACCGCCGCAGCAGGTCGTCGCCGCGTCCGAAGTCGTCCAGGATGGCGACTCGGCCGCCGAGCTTCATGAATTCGGTCGCTTCGCTCGCGTCGAGCTCGTCCACCGGGTGGACGACGAGCAGGCCGTCCTCCGGGCGCAGCGCCGACCAGTCGAGGGTTGCCACGGGCTTGACGCGCTCTGCGCCGAGCTCCGTCTTCGCGATCTGAAAGAGCTCCGCGCCGCCCTCCCATCCAGCGTCCGAGATGTCGAAGGCGCCCGCCTGTGCGCTTCTCGCGGTGAGCAGGGCAGCCGCAGCCGCGGGTGCGGCGGCGAGGCTACGGAGGATGGCGCGGCGAGTCGTCGTCAAAGGCAGCTCATCTTACCTGGGCACAGCTGGACTTGTGCGCGGCTGGTTGCTACGTTCCAGTCGAATACGGGCTCAATGTTTCCGGTCGGTGATCCGTACCGGGTTGTCAAGGAGGGCTCGGTGCTCCCCCCTTTCATCATCGAGCAGATTCGGCAGAGAGAAGAACGAGAACGCAGCCGCCGCGACGAAGAGGCGAGGCGTCCTCGTTTGGAGCTCCCTGTCGCCCCGGTCGCCCCCAAGAAGCGCCGCGTCGACGAGGACGAGCCCGACCCGGACCGCGGCGTCATCATCGTCGACCTCGGCGGGTGACGACCCGTCGCCGCCGCCTCGAGGAGGTCCCGGCCCGCGCGCTGAGCCCCAGGCCGACGGGCGCCTCTCCGGTGACTGATCACCCACTCCGGTTGTCCTTGACCAAGTGCCCGCCGTGGCCTAGGGTGCCGCGCCCTCCCCTCAGGGAGGCTGAATCCCCTACGAGAAGAGAAATGGCCGTCAGCATTCGACTTGCCCGCATGGGCACCAACAAGACCCCGTTCTACCGCATCGTCGTCGCCGATGAGCGCAGCCCGCGCGGCGGCCGCTTCATCGAGCGCGTGGGGACCTGGGATCCGCGTCGTTCCGAGCTGCGCGTCGAAGGCGCCCGGATTCAGCACTGGCTGGGCCGCGGAGCGAAGCCCTCCCACACGCTGTCTCTTCTCCTGAAGAACGCGAAGGCGCTGACGCCGGCGGCTCCCGCTGCCGAAACGAAGGGCTGATCGTGCGCTCTGGCGAAGGTCGGGGCGGCGAGGGCAGGGGCGGAGAGGGCGGCGGCGAGGGCCGATCGCGCGGCGAAGGTCGGGGTGGGCGTCGTCGCCCGCACGGCGACCGCGGCGGCGATCGAGGCGGTGAGCGCCTCACCCCCGCGGAGCTCGCGCAGATGAGCCGTCTCGTGGGCGTCATCGCTCGCGCGCTCGTCGACCAGCCCGACAAGGTCGTGGTCCGCGAGTCGAACGACCACTTCCCGCGAATCGAGCTTCAGGTCGCGCCGGACGACATCGGCAAGGTGATCGGCAAAGACGGCCGCACCGCCCAGAGCATCCGCACGCTGCTCGCCGCTGCCTCGACGCGCGGTGGTCGCCGGCCGCTCCTCGACATCGTCGACTAGTTGTCTTGAGTTTCGAGCCGTTTCGAGCGGGGCCCCAACCCCGCTCGAGCCGTTTCGAGCCGTTTCGAGCGGGGCCCCAACCCCGCTCGATTTGTTGTGGGGGGGCGTTGTAGCCTCGCGCGAATGCGAGCTGGGACGACGCTTCTCTCTGCGGCGCTGGTGGTCGGCGCTGCCTGCCTTGCCGCTCGACCCGAGTCGGCGGAGGCCTGCGGAGCATTTTTCGCCAGGGCCGCGACGCCGATCGAGCGACGCCCCTCGCTCTCGGTGGAGCGCGTGCTCATCGTGCACGACCCCGAGCAGGGAGTGGAGCACTTCATCCGCGAGGTGGTCTTCCGCGGAAGCCGTGAGACGTTCGGGTTCGTCGTGCCGACGCCGACGCGCCCCGACGTCTTCAAGGTCGGCTCGCCTCCGTTCGACAAGCTCGAGTCGGCCTTTCCGTTTGCGCCGCCTTCGCAGTCGGATGGGTCGAAGAACAGGAGCAAGGGCGCGCCCGGTGGGGCGGCGGGCGGGGGCGCACCGCCCGTCGCCATCCTCGACATCAAGAAGGTGGGGAGCTTCACCGCGTTCGTCCTCGCAGCGACCGACGCGAGCGCGCTCGCGAAGTGGCTGAAGGACAACGGGCTCTCGTCGTCGCCGGAGAACGACGCGTGGCTCGCCGGCTACGTGGAGCGGAAGTTCTTCTACGTCGCCTTCCGGTACGAGCCTTCGAAGGAGGGGAAAGACGACGGCCAGCCTCGCTCGGAGACCGTGCGCATCACGTTCAAGACCCCGCTCGCGTATTACCCGTACCGAGAGCCGGCCCACCCGTCGACGTCGCCGTCACGTGACGTGGGCCTGTGGGTCGCCTCGCCCGAGCGCGTCGTCCCCGTGGCGCTCGCCGAGGAGGAGGGCAGGGCGGTCTGGGTGAAGCCGTTCCTCGAGGGATGGACCCAGGAAGGGGTGACGAGCGACCGGCTCAAGCTCGCGCTCGGCGCGGAGGAGGCCAAGCTCCTCGCGGGCGAGAAGCTCACGGTGCAGCCGTTCGAGGACCAGAAGACCTCGCGCGTCGGCTTCGGCGACGTCGTCTTCCTGCCGGCGAAGGGCGTGCCCGAAGGAAAGCGGGCCGAGGCCGCCGCGATGCTCGATCTGCTGCGGCCCGCCGCGAAGGGGGCGAAATGAGCCGCACCACCAGCGTGATGCTCGCGGCCGCTTGGTTGCTCCTCGGCTGCGGCGCGGACCCACAGAGCTCGAGCGCGACCGGCTCGGTCCCGACGGCCCCGCGGTCCGCGTCGACCGTCGCGACGACGGCCCGCGCGAGCGCGAGCGCAGCGAGCAGCGCGGTCTCCGCGCCGAGCGCGACGGCGCTCCCGGCCGCGGGCGATCCGTCGACCTTGCTCGGCGGCGGCGCAGCGCTCGAGGCGCTGCCCACGCGAGCCACGGCGCCCGGGAAGTCGTTCGACCCGCGGCTGCGGCAGCGCCTCATGGCGCCGCCCCGCGATCCGCTGGCCGACTGACAGACTGGCCGACTGACGGATTCGTCAGCGTCGAACGTGGATGGTGATGGTCTCGCCCGCGTCCGGGGCGACCCACTTCCAACCCACGGGCACGGAAGGCCCGGCCCATTGGAAGAGCCGGCGCGCGTCGATCGGCGTGAGCGCCACGTCGTGGAACATGCGCGCCTCGCCGCCGGGGTCGCTCCAGTAGCTGCCGGTGATGGCGAAGCCGGGCGAGAACTCGAGGACCCACGGCGCGTCGAAGATGTCGTAGGCCTGCTGCGTCTCGCGCGGGTCGAGGTGCATCGACAGCGCCTTGCGCGTGACGTTGAACGTGCCCTGGATCGTGGAGGCGGTCGTCGTGGGGTCGCCGAGCATGTCGCTCCCGCTCGAGACGAGCGTCGCGTAGATCGGCTTTTTGCCTTCGTAGAGCGTCATGGTCTGCAGCGCGAGGCTGATGTCGACCCACTTCTTTCCGTCCGCCACGAACTCGGGGAACTTCGTGCGCTTCACGACCTTGATGAGGTCTTTCTCGCGGAACCAGACGCCACCCTCCGCCTCCTCGTAGCGGACAGCATCGACGGTGCGGAACCGGCCGGTGAGGTGGACGACGTGACGCCGCTCGACCTCCTCGTCTTCGAGGCGCTTGGCCTTGCCCCGCGCGAGCTCGTACGGGCAGACCTCGTGGCGCAGGACGAACCCGAGCGGCAGGCCTTTGTCCTCCGTGATGTCGACGCCGTGCCACGTGGAGCCCAGCGCCGGATCGAGCCGGTCGATGGCGACGTAGCGCCCGTCGGCGGTGAGCCCGAAGGTGCGCGGCCCGCCAGGTCCTTCCGTCTCGAACGTCGCGGCGACGGCCACGCCGCTTCCCCGGCGGAGGACGGCCGCGACGAGCGGCACCGACGGGTCGCTCGCCGGCGGCTCCTTGGGGGCGCCGGCGAACGCGAAGTGGCTCGCGTTCGTCCGCCGCCCGTCTTCCCCGATGCCGTCGCCTGCTTTGGCGATGACGGCGGGGCCGGTCGCGACGCCGCGCTCGTCGAGCGGGACGTCGTTTGCTCCCGCGCGCAGGCTCTTCGGCTTCTCCTTGGCGGCGCGAGCCAGGTGCTTGAAGAGGTCCGGCTCGTTGTCCTCTTGCTCCTTCGGCGTGGGGATCCGTGCGTAGAGCGGCGTCGCGGACTTGGCCAGGCCGTGGCGGAAGGGCAGGGCCTTGCCGGTGTCGACCTCGACGAAGGTCTTCGCCTCGAGGCTCACGTCCGGCGTCGCGCAGACGAACCCGCGCGGCGCGACCGGGTAATAGCCGCCCTCACACGCCTTGGTCTTCTTGTAAGGTTTGTCGGCGCGCGCCACGCTGCCGCCCGCGCGGACGGCGCCGATGACAGGAGCGTCAGCCTTGGGTCGCTCCAGCACGGGGATCTCGCTCCTCGACGAGCCGAGCCGTGGCCCGTTCTCGGGAGGGACGGGGACGTCGGGCTTCTCGTCGGTCTCCTCGGCGAGTGCGGCTTTCGAGAGCGGCGCGTCCTTGCTTCCCCCCTTGCAGCCGGCAGCTGAAAGGAGCGAGAGCGCGAGGAGCGTCAAGGTTCGCGGGCTCGGTCCCATGGCCAAGGCCCATGCCCCAAGGCGCTGCGCTGGGCCAACAAAGCCACGTCGGTGTCCGCTCAGCCCGATTTGTCGTCCCGGGCGGGCTTTCGTGGCCTCAGCAACTGCCTGAGGGAGGTGAGCCCAAGTGCTTGAATCGAAAAGAGGAAGCCGACTCCTGACGCGGCCAGGACGGCGGCCGCCCCGAGCACCGGTTTGAGGTCCAAAGAAGCACTTGCGAATCGCAAGCCCAACCCCGCGCCGGCGGTGACGAAAGCGGCGACGACGATCTTCATGAGCGGAATTTCGTCGAGCCCCAGGCCGCCGAGGGCGCGGGCCACCGTGCGTGACAGGAGGCCGAGCTCCACCCAGGCCGCCACCGCCGCGCCCAGGACCACGCCGGCGACCCCGATGACACGCATCGCCACGGCGGCGACCACCGTGCTCACCACCACCCGCACGATCGCAAAGCGAGCCGGGCTCGTCGTGTCGCCCAGCGCGTACGAGCTCACGCTCACCACGCGAGACGCGGCGTTGGCCGGGAGACCGATGGCGTAGAAGGCGAGCACGTAAGCGACCTCCGACGTGGACGTCGCGCCGAAGCTCCCGCCTCGGAAGAGGAGCGTCGTCACCTCGGTCGCCAGCGCCGCGAAGACGGCCGCCGCGGGCAAGCCGAGCGTGAGCACGCGGGAGAGCGAGCGACCGATCGATCGCCGAAGCGCCGTCTTCTCGGCCTCGCCCCCGCCGGCGCGCTCGGCGAGGTCCGGCAGCGCCGCCGCCGCTTCTCCCGTGCCGAGGACGGCCATCGGCAAGAGGTAGATGGTCTGGGCGTAGCCGAGCGTCGCGACGGCGCCTGCGCCGAGGAAGCTCGCAAGCATGGTGTCGACGAGGCCCGAGATCTGGATGACGCCGCGGCCGACGAGCGCGCCCGGGATGTTGCGCACGGCCTCGCGCAGCCCCGGCGCGTTGGAATCGAACGACGGCACGACGCTGCCGAGCAGCTTTCGAACCGGGATGAGCATCACGAGCACCTGGAGCGCCGCGCCCGCGAGCGCGCCCCAGGCCACGCTGCGCGCGACGCCCTCCGGCCCCAGCCCCATCGCCGTCCCCGCGACGACCAACGCCGCGATCTGGGTGAGGCTCCAGACGACGGGTGCGGCGTACGGGAGCAGAAAGCGCCGATGGGAGGTGAGCACGCCGAGCGCCCAGGCGCCGAGGACGAGCAGCGCGGTCATCGGGAAGAGGACGCGGACGAGCTCGACGGCCAGGCTCGCGCGCGAGTCGTCGAACCCGGGCGCGATGACCCCGGCCAGCGCGGGAGCGAAGGCGACGCCGAGCACCGTGAGCGCCGCCGCAGCGGGGAGCAGCAGCCCCAGCGCAGCGCGCGCGAAGCGGGTCGCGGCGCCGTCTCCCGTGAGTCGGAGCTTCACGTACACCGGGATGAAGGACGCGCTGAGGGTCCCTTCGCCCAGCAGGTTCTGCGTGAGGTTCCCGATACGGAAGGCTGCGCCGACCGCGTCCGCCTCCGGCGAAGTCCCCAGATAATGCGCGACGAATCGTTGCCTCACGAACCCCACGAGCCGCGACGCGAGGATGCCGAGCGTGACGAGCCAAGCACCTCTGCCCACCTTGCGCTCGGGAGCACGTGGCGAGCTCGGCTCGGAAGGAGAGGATTGTGTCACGCTGACTTTTCGTCCGTAACGCAGGCGTCTCGCTGACGCAGCCGGATTGTGGTATGAGCTTGCGCGAGTCAGCTGGGCTGCGATTTGCTTGTGGCTCAGCGAATCCGTCGATGTCCCGAACCCTGCTCGAGAGCGCGTCGTCCGAGAGCTCGCCGGAGTCGGCCGGTGCGTTTGCGAACCACCGGGACCTGAAGGTCTGCCTGCTGGACATGAACAGCGGGCACCAGAACCAGGCGATGCGCTGCTTCCGCGGCATCGTCACGGCGTTCTTCGATCGCGTCCGCCACCACAACCCCGGGTTGCCGTGCCGGCTGGTGGAGGTCTCGCCGCGCGACACGAACGCGCCCATCCCGCGCGACTCGGACTTCTACGTCGGCTCCGGCGGGCCCGGCTCCCCCTACGACGGCGACGACCAACCCTGGTTCACGGACTTCAACCGGTTCCTCAGCTGGATGGTCACGGAGGCGAGGCGGAGCGACCAGGATCAGAAGTCGCTCTTCGGCGTCTGTTACACGTACGAGCTCATGGTGCGCCTGCTCGGTGTGGCCGAAGTCACCATGCGCGACAGCCGTAAGTTCGGCGTGATGCCGATCTACACGACCTCCTACGGGCGCAACCACCCGCTGCTCGCGCCCTTCCGCGACCGGCTGTTTGCGTTCGAGCACCGCCACTGGGAGGCAGTGAACCTCGACAAAGATCGCCTGCTCGAGCTCGGCGGCGGCCTGCTCGCGCAGGAGAGCCGCGACGGCTACTCGAAGGGGCAGGGGTTGCTCGGCTTCGATCTCGGGCCCGGCATCGAGGCGGTGCAGTTTCACCCCGAGGCGGATCGCGCCGGCGTGATCAGCTGGGTCGCTCGCCCCGAGCAGGCCGCGGCCTTCCGCGCCACCTACGGCGAGGACACCTACCAGGCCATGCTCCGCACGCTGGACGATCCGAACCGCCTCGCGCGCACCTTCGCGCTCGTGATCCCAGGCTTCCTGCAGCGCCGCTTCAACTCGCTGTGTGAGAGCCGCGGCTACCGCCCCATCCCGCCGCCTTCCGCGGACGACGTGATGGCCGCGTTCGCCGGCGAGCCAGCCGCGTGTGTCGTGGCGCCGGCGTCGGTCGCGCCGAGCGCCAGCGCGAGCATCTGAGCGCGTCGCCCCCACGCCCGCGCCGTCGCGCCTCCACACTCGCGCCCCACGCTGCCTCCCGAAAAGGAGGTCGTCGGTGCTGGTCGGTGCGACCCATCTCGCTTTCGCCGGTCTCTTGGGGTTGGCGCGAGCCGTGCGCTCCTGTATCCCGCACCCGATGCAGAACCTCGATGCCGCCGCTACCGAGAAGGCCGTCGCGACGATCCGCATGCTCGCCGTCGACGGCGTGGAGAAGGCCAACTCCGGTCACCCCGGCACGCCGATGGCGCTCGCCCAGATCGCGTTCGAGATCTGGATGCGCGAGCTGCGCTACGACCCGAAGGCGCCATCGTGGCCCGACCGCGATCGCTTCGTGCTCTCGTGTGGCCACGCGTCGATGCTGCTCTACTCGATGCTCCACCTGTCCGGATACGAGCTGTCGCTCGACGACCTGAAGCAGTTCCGACAGTGGGGCTCGAAGACGCCGGGCCACCCCGAGGTCCACCTGACGCCAGGCGTGGAGACGACGACCGGGCCGCTCGGACAGGGCATCTCCAACGCGGTCGGCATGGCCCTCGCGCTCAAGATGCGCGCGGCCCGTCTGGGCGCGGATCTCGTCGGCGCGCGTGTCTTCGGGATCGCCTCGGACGGTGACCTGATGGAAGGCGTCAGCGGCGAGGCCTCGAGCATCGCGGGGCACCTCGGCCTGGACAACCTGATCTTCTTCTGGGACGACAACAAAATCACGATCGACGGCGAGACCGACCTCGCCTTCAGCGAGGACGTCCGGAAGCGCTACGAAGCCTACGGCTGGGCGACCTGGTCGATCGACGGCCACGACGCCGGGCAGATCCAGAAGGCGCTCGCGGAGGCCGTCGCGCTCCCGGGCAAGCCGAAGCTCATCTGCGCCAAGACGCGCATCGGCATCGGCGCGCCCACGAAGGAGAACTCGCACAAGGCGCACGGCGAGCCCCTCGGCGCTGCCGAGGTGAAGGGCACGAAGGAGAAGCTCGGCTGGCCCACCGACCAGACGTTCTACGTGCCGCCGGGCGTCTACGAGCTCTTCTCCGCGCGCGCGGCGGAGGGCCGAGCCAAGCGAGAGGCCTGGGAGGCGAAGATGGCGGCGCTCCCGCAGACGAACCCGGAGGCGGCGGCCCTCTGGCAGAAGATCTCGGAGCGCGAGGTGCCGGCCGACATCCTGAACGAGCTCTGCAAGGCCGCCCCCCAGAAGGACGCCGCGACGCGTGTCTCGGCCGGTGTGGTCGAGCAGCGCGCCGCCGCGCTCGTCCCGTCGCTCGTCGGGGGCTCGGCCGACCTCAACCCCTCGACCAAGACGTTCATCGAGGGCTCGCCCACGATCAAGAAGGGCAGCTTCGAGGGACGAAATATCCACTTCGGTATCCGCGAGCACGCGATGGGCGCCATCGTGAACGGCATCGGGCTAACCGAGGGGTTCATCCCGTTCGGCTCGACGTTCCTCGTCTTCGCCGACTACATGCGCCCGACCATCCGTCTCGCGGCGCTCTCGGAGATCCAGAGCATCTTCGTGTTCACGCACGACAGCCTCTACCTCGGGGAGGACGGGCCGACGCACCAGCCCGTGGAGCAGGTGTGGTCGCTCCGGCTCATCCCGAACGTCGACGTGGTGCGCCCGGCCGACGCGCTCGAGTGCGCCGCCGCCTGGGCCCACGCTCTCGGCCGCCGCAAGGGGCCGACGGTGCTCTCGCTGACGCGGCAGAACGTCCCGCCGCTCGACCGGCCCGCCGGGTTTGACAACACCGTCATGCTCCGCGGCGGCTATGTCCTCTCCGACGCCGAGAGCCCCACCGTCGTCCTCGTCGCCACGGGGAGCGAGGTCTCGCTGGCCGTCGCGGCCAAGCCGCTGCTCGAGGCCCGCGGCGAGCGCGTGCGGGTCGTCAGCATGCCCTGCGTGGAGGCGTTCCTCCGGCAGGACGACGCCTACCGCGCCTCGGTCCTCCCGCCAGGCATCCCGCGCGCCGCCATCGAGCTCGGCGTCACCACGCCGTGGCGCGCCATCGTCGGCACGGACGGGCTCGTCATCGGCCACGACGGCTTCGGCGTCTCGGCGCCTTACAAGGTCATCGCCAAGGAGCTCGGCTTCGTGCCGGAGGCCGTGGCGGCCACCGTGCGGGCGTGGCGCAAGGGCCCCGAGGCCTGAGGTCCCAGCGGTCGGCGCGACGTCTTCGGTCGTCGCGCCGGCCCGCCGCCGTCGTCAGCAGTTCCCGCGGTACACGTTCAGCGTCCAGGGCTGGCACGAGGCGCCGCTGTAGTGCCTCACCTCGACGTTCACGTTGAAGCTGTTGTCCGCGCCGCCGCAGTCGTCGTCGCACCAGATGACGATGCTCTCGGTCTGCCCGGTGCCGTTCAGCGATTGCCAGCCCGGGTCCGCGAAGCAGCCGTTGCCCGAGACGTAGAGATCGTAGTCGGCGCCAGCGGGGACCTGCAGCTCGAAGCGCATGGCCGTGTACGCGCAGCAGCTGCTCGCCTCGTCCGCTTCGATGTTGAAGTAGCGGCCGCGTGTCCCGGTGCGGGTGACGACGGGGCCCTCACAGGTGCCGCCGCCGTCGCAGAGGAAGCCGTAGAACGCGTCGGCCGCGTAGGCGCCCAGGTATTCGCCCGGGCTCGCGTTCGAGTAGCCGGTGTGCTGCGTCTCGCAGCCGTTCGCCTGGCTCGCGTCGCAGTTGGAGAAGCCCTGGTTGCAGCCGGTGATCGAGCAGCCGCCGCCGCCCGAGCACGACGACACGGCGTTCGGGATGTTGCAGGTGCCTTCGGCGATGTTGCCGTCGCAGTCCTGGTCGACCGCGTCGCAGATTTCGCTGCCCGGCGTGACCTGCCCGTTGCAGGCTCCCCACTGACCGCCGACGCATGTCTGGGTGCCGCCCACGCACGCGCCGACGTTCTGCGTCCCGTTGGGACCCGTGTAACAAGGCTGCGTGGTGCCGTTCACGCAGGTGCAGCCTTCGTCGACCATGCCGTTGCAGTTGTCGTCGGTGCCGTCGCAGTCCTCGTTCGGGTCGGGGGGCATGAGCGGCACACAGGTCTGCGGCGTCCCGTCCTCGCACGTCTCGACGCTGGTCTGGCAGACGCCCTGACCACAGATCTCCGGCTCGAACCCCTGGTCGACCGCGCCGTCGCAGTCGTTGTCGATGCCGTCGCAGGTTTCGTCGGTCGGGAGGGTCTCGCCGTCGCAGGCGCTCCACTTGCCCGTCTGATCACAGGTCTGCGTGCCCTCGACGCAGGCGCCCACGTTCGCGAAGACAGGATCTCCGCTGAAGCAAGGCTGGGTCTCGCCCTCGATGCAGTCGCAGCTCTCGTCAACGACGCCGTCACACGTGTTGTCGATGCCGTCGCAGAGCTCGACCGTGCCGCAGTTGTCGTCTCCGCCCTGGCCGCTGCCGGTCGTCGTGCTCCCACCCTCACCGCGGGTGCCGGAGCCGGTCGTCGTGGTGCCGTCGTCGGAGGCGCCGCCGCCGCCGGTGCCGTCGAGCTTGTCGCTGTCGGCGCAACCGGCGACCGCGACGAGACAGGCCAGGCTGACCGATCCGAGGGCGAGAAGAGAAGAATGACGACCGCGCATGAGACCTCCGAAGGCGGCCCTCGCATGGACGGAGGGCGCTGTCACATGCAGGTGTCGTTCCCGGCCCACGGACGCAGAAAAACGCGACAATTCGGCGGGGGCGCGCGATGATTCGGGCGCCTGGATCGGCGTCCCCGGATCGCGGAAGCCCCAATCGACGAGCATGAGCGACGACAAGAAGCCCTTTGAGCCCGGCATCACGGAAGAGCTGCCGACCTTGCCCCGTCCGGAGGTGAAGGCCGAGGTCTCCGATCAGGCGCCGACGCCCAAGCGACCGGACGGCAAGATCATCCTCGACGGCGTGGCCGCCGAGGACGCCGTTCCGCCCAAGAAGACCGAGCCAGGCGCGGCCGGGCCCGTCGCCGGGTCCCCGGTGCAGCGCACGCTCCCCTCGAAAGACGACGAAGCCGCGCGGGCGCGCGCGGCGCCCACGAAGGTCGACGCGGCGGGACCCACGCCGCGCCGACAGGCGGCGGCGGAGCCAGGGCCGGGCAAGAGCGTGGCTCTCGGCGTCGGGATCGGCGTCGTCGCGCTCGCGCTCGTCGCGGCCGCCGCGGGCGCGTTTTTCTACATGCGTGGTGGGGGAGACGGGTCGGCTGCATCGCCCGACGCGCCGGAGCCGTCGAAGAAGACGGATGTGTCATCTTCCTCCGCGGGCTCGCCCGAGCCCGCGACCGCGGGGGAGGCGTCGAGCGCCGCGCCGACGCTGGAGCCGCCCGCGGTGTCCGCGGAGCCTTCGTCCAGCAGCGCCGCGGCGCAGCCGGGGCCGGTCACCCCCAAGCCTGCCTCGTCGACGAGCCCGCCGACCTGGCCGAGCGGGCTCCCGCCGCTCCCCGAGTGGGTGCCGACGGCGATCCCCACAACCATCCCCACCACCTGGCCGACGGGCCTCATTCCGACGGCGATCCCCACGACTCCGCCGGCGCCGACGGCCTCGTCCAAGCCCTAGGGCCCGTGGAAACGGAGTTTCCACGCAAACAACGATGAGCCCACTCAGGAACAAACCGCCGCTTCGCCGGGGAATTCGGGCCGCCTTCGCGCCGTCAGGGGCGGCCCGAATTCTTCGAGAAGTGTTGGTTCCACGGGACTAGCCCCTAATCAAGCGAAAGAACGTGAGGCGGTGCAGCAGGCGAGCAAGCGGGGCTGGGGCCCCGCGCGCAGCGCGAAGCGGAGTTGGGGTGAAAACGCGCAGCGTTTGAGGGGGCTGCTTCAGCCCCCTGGCTCGGGAGGTTCTGCGGGGCGAGCTCGAGCAGA
>WBZM01000916.1_pt1 | contig 33925 bp, 28 predicted proteins | sample 5204271 | NCBI WGS metagenome assembly WBZM01 (sample SAMN12344346, study PRJNA552823) | activated sludge metagenome | biome: Activated sludge suspended growth; feature: Nitrification reactor; material: Wastewater; isolation source: activated sludge from nitrification reactor of wastewater... | reverse complement strand
GCGCTATCGCGTGACCGCGCTCGGCTCTTTCACAAGCTACGCCATTTCCTTCACGCTCGGCTTTCCGCTGATTACCGGCGGGGCGGTGCGCTACTGGATCTATTCGCGCGCCGGCCTGTCGGCCGGCAAGGTCGCGAGCCTCACCGTCGTGGCCGGCGTCACCTTCTGGCTCGGCATGGCCTTCGTCGCGGGCGTGAGCCTGCTTCTGCGCGCCGAAGCCATTTCCTGGATCGACAATCTGCCCGCGCGCGTGAACGCGGCCATCGGCGCCGGCGTGCTGATCGCCATCGCGGCCTATATCGCCTGGGTCGCCATGGCGCCGCGGCGCGTGCGCGTGCAGGGCTTTCGCCTGCGCCTGCCGGGCCCGCTCGTCACCCTCGGACAGATGGCGCTCGGCGTCATCGACCTCTGCGCGGCGGCCGGCGTGCTCTACGTGCTCCTGCCGGACAAGACGCCGATCGACTTTCCGAGCTTTGCGGCGACCTACGTGCTCGGCTGCATTCTCGGCATCGCGAGCCATGCGCCGGGCGGCATCGGCGTGTTCGAGGCGACCATGCTGCGCTTCGTGCCGGCGCCGAGCACAGCTTCGCTGTTCGCCTCGCTGCTGCTGTTCCGCATCATCTATTATCTCGCGCCCTTCGTGTTCGCCCTGGCGCTGCTCGGCGCCAACGAGGGCCTGCGCCGCTGGAACGCGCTGCGCACGGCGATCGAATCCGGCCAGGGCGACGACGACTGATTTCGTCTCAGGGCATCCCCTCCATGTCGACGCGCGGATAGTAGCGTCGTTCGCCCAGCGCATCGACGCGCGCCCAGAAATCCGCGTTCGCGGCGAAGCCCTGTTCGTTGCGCCCGGCGGTCTGTCGCCAGATCGTCCAGGACTCCGGATGCAGACGACGCGCGGTTTCGAAATGCGTCAGCGCTTCATCCGGCTTGCCGATGCGCGCCAGATGGCCGCCCAAGCGGAAATGGACGTGCGCGAGCGCGACGCCGTCGCTTGGGCGGCGCAAATGGGCGCGCGCCGCCTTTTCGTCGAACACATGGCGCGAGGCCGCGCCGTGGACCGCCCAGTCGCGCACCGCGTCCATGTAGGCGCGCTTGGCGCGCACGATCATGTCCATGTCTTCCTGCGGCATGACGCCCGTCGTGCGGTCGCGTCGCCGAAAGCCATCCCACGAGCCGGCGTTCTCGGCGGGACGCGCGATGCGTCCCTGCTCGTCGATCCAGACGGCTTCAGGAACATTCACCATGCCGTAGAGCGCGGCGACGCGATGGTCGCGGTCGACGAGGCAGGGATAGGCTGGTCTTGCCGCATCCACAAAAGGCCGCGCGGCGTCGGGCGTGTCCATCGCGACGGCGATGACCACGAAATCCTTGTCTTTCATCTCGTCGTAAACCTGCTGCCACACGGGCAAGTCGTTACGACAGCCTCACCACGAGGCCCACGTGGCGAGGAATACCTTTCGGCCGCGATAGTCCGAGAGCCTGTGCGTTGTCCCGTCGAAGTCAGGCAATGCGAAATCCGGCGCCTCCAGGGTCTCGAGCGCCTGCGCGCGTTCGCCGACGCCCGCGCCGAACGCCCAGATCCCGCCGGTCTCGTCGCTGACGACGAGGTTGCCGATGTAACGCCAGAAAGCGGCGGCGTCGATATTTCCGGCGTCATCGACAAAGCGCGCCGGTCCGCGCGGAACCGGCACACAGACCGGCCCCTTGCACATGCCTTCCGGCTTCGCCTCGTAGCCGGCGACCTGCGCGAAATCGGCCGCGACCAGCCAGAGGCCTGGCGGCGGGCGGGTCGTCGCCACATCGATCTCGGCTTCGTCCGTGAGAATGGTCGGCATGATGGGCCTCCTTCCCGGTTTGCAGGCGATGCGCCGGCCTATTCCTCCTCGCCGCCGTCGCCGAGGAAAGCGGCGGCGGAAAGCACGATCTTGCGATCGATCTCGCCGACCTTCTTCGGGTTCTTGCCGGTATAAGGCATGGTCTCGAGCAGGTAGCGCATGACCTCGAGCCGCGTGCGCCGCTTGTCGTTGCCGCGCACCACCGTCCAGGGCGCCGCGGCGCTATCGGATCGCGCAAGCGTGCGTTCGATGGCGCGCGAAAAATCGTCCCACTTGTCCAGCGCCTGATAGTCGAGCTGCGACAATTTCCAGCGCTTGAGCGGGTCGTGATGGCGCGCATGCAGGCGTTTCATCTGCATCTCGCGCCCGATCGTGAGGAAGAACTTGACGATGCGGATGCCGTCGCGCGCCAGCATGTCCTCGAATTCCGGAACGCGATCGAGGAAGCTCTGCGCCTGTTCCTCCGTCGCAAAGCCGAAGACGGGCTCGACGATGGCGCGGTTGTACCAGGAGCGGTCGAACACCACGATTTCGCCCTTGGCCGGCAGGTGGGGCACGTAGCGCTGGAAATACCACTCGTCGGCTTCGCGCGGCGTCGGCTTGGAAAGCGCGACGATGCGCGCCTTGCGCGGATTGAGATGCTGCGTCAGGCGCGCAATGGCCCCGCCCTTGCCGGCGGCGTCGCGCCCCTCGAACACGATGACGATGCGTTCGTCCTTTTCCTCGACCCAATCGAGCAGCTTCAGCAATTCGATCTGCAGGCCGCGCAATTCCTTGCCATAGGGCTTGCGCTTGAGTTTCTCGTTGTAGGGATAGCCGCCCGAAGTCAGCGCCGCCTTGTCGATTTCCTTCGGCAGATCCGGCGCTTCGATGGCGAAAGCCTTCACGGCTCCTGCCGCTATGGTTCGCTGTGTCGCTTTCCCGTCGCTCATGATCTATGAGCTTAGTCGAAAGGACCGCAGGCGCAAGCAAAGGCCATGCAGACAAAGGGCTTCATGATCGATCCCGTCGCCGCGCTCGTCGACGCCCTGCCCGACCCGGTTCTCGTGGTCGGGCCGGACATGCGCGTCAACGCCGTCAACACGGCGGCCGCCAAGCTCCTGCCCGCCGTGCGGAAGAACGATATGCTGGTGCGCGGGCTGCGCGCGCCGGATGTGCTGGATGCGATCGCGCGCGTCTTCAAGACCGGACAGACGCAGAGCGCAGTCTGGCTCGACCGCTTTCCGATCGAGCGCCACTACGAGATTCATCTGGCGCCGGCGCAACTCGGCGCCGATCGCGCGTGCGTCGTGGCCTTGCGCGACATGACGGAGAGCCGCCGCATCGAGCGCATGCGATCGGATTTCGTCGCAAACGCCAGCCACGAATTGCGAACGCCGCTCGCCTCGGTGCTCGGCTTTATCGAAACCTTGCAGGGGCCGGCGAAAGACGACGTCGCCGCGCGAGAAAAGTTCCTCGGCATCATGGCCGACCAGGCGCGACGCATGACGCGCCTCGTCGGCGACCTGTTGTCGCTCTCCCGGATCGAGCAAAACCTGCACATCCGGCCCAGCGCGGCAGTCGATCTGCGCGCCATCGCGGCCCAGATCGTCGACGGGCTGCGCGCGCTCGCCAGGGAGAGCGCCGTCGATCTGCGGTTCGCGCCGGGCGATCCCGTGATCGTTCTCGGCGATCGCGACGAACTGATGCGGCTCGTGGAGAACCTGATCGAGAACGCGATCAAATACGGCGCGCCTTCGCCTGTCGACGTGACGGTGGAGGCCCGGGACGGCCAGGGCGTCATCACGGTCGTCGACCATGGGCCGGGCATAGCCGCCGAACACCTGCCCCGCCTCACCGAGCGGTTCTACCGCGTCGACACCACCGCCAGCCGCGCCAAGGGCGGCACGGGACTTGGGCTCGCGCTGGTGAAACACATCGTCGCGCGCCATCGCGGGCGGCTGTCGATCGAGTCCGAGCTCGGCAAGGGCGCGACATTCGCCGTATCGCTGCCGCTCGCCAATCAACCGCGGACCTGAGAATTCAGAAAAGAAAAACGGGCCCCGCAGGGCCCGTTCGAAGTCTCCAGACTGCAGCGCCGCCGCCTTCAGCGGATGCGCGCGCGCCGGCGATCCTGCGCGGGCTGGTAGGCGACGCGCGCGTGATACTTGCAATAAGGGCCTTCGCCGATCGGCGAATCCGCGCCGCAATAGCGGAAGTCGGGCGAGGCCGGATCGCCCAGCGGCCAGCGGCACATGGACTCCCGCAACTCCATGATCGTCACGCGCTCGGACATGGGGATGACGACTTCTTCGAGCTGCGCCTTCGGCTGGGGCGGCGCTTCCATCACGCGCGGCGTGAGCGCGAAGGCGAGATTGCCGCGCATCATCGGCGCATGCGCGCGCGGCGCGGGCGAGGGCGTGCGGATCGGCTTGGCCGCGCGGGGGCGCGCGGCGGCCTGGCTCGGCGCCTTGGCGCGGCCGCTCAACCCGAGGCGGTGCACCTTGCCGATAACCGCATTCCTGGTGATGCCGTTGGAAAGTTCCGACGCGATCTGGCTGGCGCTCAATCCTTCCAGCCAAAGTTTGCGCAGAAGCTCCACGCGCTCGTCAGTCCAGGACATGAAGTCCTCCTTGAATTCCTGGGTCCGCCAATATCAGACCGAGAGTCCAAGCGCCTGATCCGGAATCGGAATCCGCCACGCGCGCCGCAAATAACGGCGTCGTTGCACGCATTGCACTCTCAGTTAGGTCCGCCGCACGAGATGTCGTAGTCGACGGAGCGGACGCTACACTAGCGGTTGAATCTTGCGCAAGAGTCCAGCGCGCGCCTTCGATGTTTTCAACAGGAGATGGCGGCATTGAGTCCATCGGCCGCCCCGGTCGCGAGGATTTGACCTGAAGCGCCGGCAACCGTATTATTGTGCTTTGCTGCCGCCCGAAGGGGCGGCAGTTTGCGTTACAACGCCGATGCGGCGGCGCGGCCGGGGCGCAAGCCTGCGGCGCTAATTTCAAAAGGCTTCGCCCCTCAGGGAGAAAGATAAAGGAGATCGAGACAGTGACTTCCGCCCTCATTCCGACCTACGCGCGCGCCGACCTCGCTTTCGAGCGGGGCGAAGGCTCCTGGCTCGTGTCGGTCAAGGGCGAGCGATATCTCGATTTCGGCGCGGGCATCGCGGTGGCCTCGCTCGGCTACACCAATGCGCATCTGATCGAGGCGCTGACCCGCCAGGCCAACAAGCTGTGGCACACCTCCAATCTCTATCAGATCCCGGAGGGCGAGCAGCTCGCGCGGCGTCTGGTCGACGCCTCCTTCGCCGACATGGCCTTCTTCACCAATTCCGGCGCCGAGGCGCTGGAATTCGCCTGCAAGACGGCGCGCAAATATCACGCTTCGGAAGGCCATCCCGAGCGCTTCCACATCATCACCTTCGAGGGCGCCTTTCATGGCCGCACGATCGCGATGATCGCGGCCGGCGGCAATCCGAAATACATCGAGGGCTTCGGTCCGAAGGCCGCCGGCTTCGATCAGGTCCCCTTTGGCGATCTCGACGCGGTGAAGGCCGCGATCGGGCCGCAGACCGCCGCCATCCTGATCGAGCCGATCCAGGGCGAAGGCGGCATCCGCAACGCCGACCCTGCTTTCCTGCGGGCGCTGCGCGCGCTGTGCGACGAGCACGGCCTGCTGCTCATCTTCGACGAGGTGCAGACCGGCGTGGGACGCACGGGCAAGTTCTTCGCCTATGAATTGTCGGGCGTCGCGCCCGATATCCTCGCCTTCGCCAAGGGCATCGGCGGCGGCTTTCCGCTCGGCGGCTGCCTCGCCACCGCGCGCGCGGCCAAGGGCATGGTCGCCGGCACGCATGGCACGACCTATGGCGGCAATCCGCTGGCCATGGCCGTCGGCAACGCCGTCCTCGACATCGTGCTTGCGCCCGGCTTCCTCGACGAGGTCGCGCGCAAGGGATTGTACCTTCGCCAGAAGCTCGCCGAATTGCGCGACCGGCATCCCGAGATCATCGCGGGCTTCCGCGGCGAAGGGCTGATGCTCGGCGTGCAGACGAAGATCCCTGTCGGCGAGTTCGTCGCCGCCGCGCGCGACGCGCATATCCTGACCATTCCGGCGGCCGAAAACGTCGCGCGGCTCCTGCCGCCGCTGAATGTTTCCGAAGAGGAACTCGCCGAGGGCGTCCGCCGGCTGGACCAGGCCTGCGTTGCGCTCGAAAAGGCGCGCGCCCCGCAGGGAGCGTCGGCATGAGCGCCTCCGCACGGGCGGGCGAGGTCCGCTCCTTCCTCGACCTCGACAGGATTTCGGCGAGCGAGCTGCGCCGCATCCTCGACATCGCGGCTGAATTGAAGAAGAACCGCGCCGCCGCCAAGGTCTCCACCGCCAAGCCTTTCGCCGGCAAGTCGCTGGCGATGATCTTCGACAAGCCGTCCACGCGGACGCGCGTGTCCTTCGACATCGCCATGCGCGAGCTCGGCGGCGAGACGATCATGCTGACCGGCGCGGAAATGCAGCTCGGCCGCGGCGAGACGATCGCCGACACGGCGCGCGTGCTGTCGCGCTACGTCGACGCCATCATGATCCGCATCCTCAGCCAGGAGGACCTGGAAGAGCTCGCCCGCTACGCGACCGTGCCGGTCATCAACGGCCTGACCAAGGTCAGCCATCCCTGCCAGGTGATGGCCGACGTGATGACCTTCGAGGAGCATCGCGGGCCGATCAAGGGACGCACCGTCGCCTGGACCGGCGATTCCAACAATGTGCTGACGAGCTGGGTGCATGCGGCGCAGCGCTTCCAGTTCCAGATCAACATCGCGACGCCGAAGGAGCTTGCGCCGCCGCCCGCGCTGATCGACTGGGCGCGCAAGAACGGCGCGAAGGTGGAGCTGACGCGCGATCCCTTTGAAGCCGCGAAGGGCGTCGATTGCGTGGTGACCGACTGCTGGGTGTCGATGGGCGATCTCGACGAGACGCACCGGCACAACCTGCTCGCCCCCTATCAGGTGAACGCGCGCCTGATGGCGGTCGCCGACAAGGATGCGGTGTTCATGCACTGCCTGCCCGCGCATCGCGGCGAGGAAGTGACGGACGAGGTGATCGACGGCCCGCATTCGGTCGTGTTCGACGAGGCGGAGAACCGGCTGCACGCGCAGAAGGGCGTGCTCGCCTGGTGCCTCGAGGCGTCGCGATGAGCCAGGGCGAAAGCCGCCCGGTTTCGGACGCCGCCGTCGACGACGTCATCCTGCCCTTCGCCGTCGAGCCGCTCGATCTGCGCGGACGGCTGGTGCGGCTCGGCCCCGCCATCGACACCATTCTGGAACGCCACGGCTATCCTGCGCCGGTGGCGCGGCTTCTCTGCGAAGCGGCCGCGCTGTGCGTGCTGCTCGGCTCGGCGATGAAGCAGGAAGGCCGCTTCCAGTTGCAGACGCGCACGGACGGCGTGGTCGACCTGATCGTGGTCGATTTCGACGCGCCGGACAGGCTGCGCGCCTTCGCCCGTTTCGACGCCGAACGTCTCGCAGCGGCGGAAGCCACGCGCAAGACCGGCGGCGCGGACCTGCTGGGGCGCGGCCATCTCGGCTTCACCATCGATCCCGGCGGGGCGATGAACCGCTATCAGGGCGTCGTCGCGCTCGCCGGCGAAGGTCTTGAGCGCGCCGCGCACGATTATTTCGACCGTTCCGAACAAATCCCGACCGTGGTGCGCCTCGCCGTGGGCGAGGTCGTCACCGGCGCCGGCGCGCACTGGCGCGCGGGCGGGCTGATCGTGCAATTTCTGCCCGAGTCGGAGGATCGTCGCCGGCAGGCCGATTTGCACCCGGGCGACGCGCCGGAAGGGGCGCAGGCGCACACGCTCGATGAGGACGAAGCCTGGACCGAAGGCCGCGCGCTCGCCGGCACGGTCGAGGACCACGAACTGATCGACCCGTCGCTGTCGGGCGAGCGCCTGCTCTACCGCCTGTTCCACGAACGCGGCGTGCGCGTTTTTGCGGCGCAGCCTGTGCGCGAGCAGTGTCGCTGCTCGACCGACAGCATCCGCACGATGCTGAAGCGCTTCACGCCACAGGAGCGCACGGACATGATCGGCGACGACGGCAAGATCGGCGTCACTTGCGAGTTCTGCTCGGAGAAACGCGAGTTCGATCCGAAGGAATTCGATTAGTCGCCGGCGCCGCTGCACGCCGACATCGGCGCTTTCGTCAGCTTCGCGACCTTGTCGGCCGGGCTCTTGTCGAAAGTCATGGTCGACTCGTCGGCCGCGTCCTGCGGCCGCCAGATCCGGAAATCGCTGAAGCGCGCAGTGACGGTCTTGCCCTCGGCATCCAGCGTCAGATCGACGGCGCCGCCGTCGCCTTCGACATAGCAATGCGCGACGAGATCCTTGTAGTCGCTGCATTGGCCGCCGCTCCAGTATTTCTGTTTCGAGCCGACGAGATGCGCGACCAGATTGTGGTCGAGGCGACGTTCGCCGTTCTCCGTCCGTATCGAGAGCCTGATCGCGACATCGCGAATGCGCTGCGCCTTGTTGGCCGCCAGATGGCCGGCATCGTAGACGCGCGCAAAGCAGATCGAGCCGTCTTTCGCGGCCGACGCGCCAAACCCCGCCTGCAGGAACCGGTCCCAGTCGGCGGCGCTCGCGGATGAGGCCATGCAGCCGAACGCGAGGACGGCGACGAGCTTGCGCATCAGACTTCTCCCGTTTCGGTCGAAGTCTAGCCGCGCGCGCCGGCGCCGCCATGCGCTGGCGCACAATTTTGCGCGCTCACCGCAAAAGTTCGTTCTTCAGTCGCCGCATAAAGGCGAGGCATTCCTCGATCTGGGAAATCTCGACATATTCGTCGGCCTGATGGGCCTGCTCGATCGAGCCAGGGCCGCAGAGCACGGTCGGCACGCCATAGGTCTGGAACTGTCCGGCCTCGGACGCGTAGGGCACGGCGACCGTGCGATTGGCCTTTGCAAGGTGCAACGCCAGCGTTTCGGCGGCCGAGCCCGGCTCCGGCGCCAGCGCGGGAATCTCGACCTCGATTTCGGTGACGACGTCGCAATCCGGAAAGCCCGCGAAGCGGCGTGCGGCGATCTCGTCGCAGGCAAGGGTGAACTTGTTGTAGGCCGTGCGCAGGGAGACGCCCGGCAGGCCGCGGAACTCCCAGAGCAGCGAGCAATCGCGCGCCATGATGTTGCGCGCGGTGCCGCCGCCGATGACGCCGACATGTACGGTCGAAACAGGCGGATCGAAACGGTCCGAGCGCGCCGTCTCCTCGGCGATCTCCGCGCCGATCTTTTCCAGCGCCATGACAAGCCGCGCGCCGACATGCACGGCGCTCACGCCCTGATGCAACTTGGCCGAATGCGATTCATGGCCGCGCACGCGCGTGCGATAGGTCGAGACGCTCTTGTGCGCATCGGCCACCTGCATCGAGGTCGGCTCGCCGACGAGCGCGACGGCGGGACGCGGCAGGTTGGCGCCGAAGCGCCTGATGATGTCGAGCGACCCCGCGCAGGTCGTCTCCTCGTCGTAGCTCAGCAGAATGTGAATGGGGCGCGCGAGATCGGCCGCCTGAAATTCCGGGATCATCGCGAGGCAGATCGCGTCGAAGCCTTTCATGTCGCAGGCGCCGCGGCCATAGAGCCGGTCGTCGACGCGGCGCAGGCGGAAGGGGTCGCCGGTCCAGCTCTGGCCTGCAACAGGCACGACATCGGTGTGTCCCGACAACACGACGCCGCCGTCGATCATAGGTCCGACGGTCGCCATGATCGCGGCCTTGTCGCCGGCCGCGTTGGGCGCGCGCACGAACGGCACGCCGAGACGGCGCAGATAGACTTCAACGTGATCGATCAGCGCGTGATTGGACTTCGAGCTCTCCGTGTCGAAGGCGATCAGTTCTTCGGCGATCTCGATGGCGCGTTCGAGGGTGGCCTGCATGTTCAATTCAGCACCTTGCGGCTGAAGGGCGAGTCCAGCGAAAAGGCCGGGATCTCGATATCGAAGGCGCGGCCGTTCTCGTCGACCATGCGATAGGTCCCGACCATGATGCCCGACGGCGTCGTCAGCGGACAGCCGGACGTGTAGCGAAAGGCGTCGCCCGGCCGAAGGATCGGCTGCTCGCCGACGACGCCCGGGCCGCGCACGTCCTCGCGCCGGCCCTCGCCATCGGTAATGATCCAGTGGCGCGTCATGAGCTGGGCGGTGACGGCGCCGAGATTGGCTATCTCGATCGTGTAGGACCAGACATAGCGGCCTTCCTCCGGGTCGGATTGTTCCGCCAGATAATTGGGCAAGACCGTCACCTGGAAGCCGTTCGTGAGCGCCCTGTACATGCGCCGACTATAGCGGCCTCATTGGCGCGCGAAAGCCCGATCGCGCGTCAGCCGCGCACGGCCTCGGCGGCCCGCGTCACGTCCTCGATCAGGTCTTCGATATCCTCGAGGCCGACCGACAGGCGCAACATCCCCTCGCCGATGCCCATGGCCTCGCGCGCCTCCTGCGTCAGGCGCTGGTGCGTGGTGGTCGCAGGATGGGTGACGAGGCTCTTGGCGTCGCCGAGATTGTTGGAAATCTTCACGATGCGCAGCGCGTTGGCGAAACGGAAGGCCGCTTCCTTGCCGCCGGCGAGGTCGAGCGCGATCAGCGTTCCGCCGCCGGCCATCTGCCGGCGCGCGAGATCGTGCTGCGGATGGTCCTTGCGGAAGGGATAGAGCACGCGGGCGACGCCGGGCAGTTCCGCCAGAACGTCGGCAAGCCGCGCCGCGCTCGCGCCCTGCTGGGCGACGCGCAGCGGCAGGGTCTCCAGTCCCTTGAGCATCACCCAGGCGTTGAAAGGCGAGAGCGCCGGCCCGGTCTGGCGCAGCGGATTGTGGAAATTCTCGTCGATCATCTTCTGCGACGACAGGATGGCGCCGCCCAGGCACCGTCCCTGGCCGTCGATATGCTTGGTGGCGGAATAGACGACGACATCGGCGCCGAGCGCGAGCGGCTGCTGCAGCAGGGGCGTGGCGAAGACATTGTCGACCACGAGCTTCGCGCCGCCCTCATGCGCGATCTTCGCGATGGCTGCGATGTCGAGAACCTCGAGCTGCGGATTGGTAGGGCTTTCGAGAAAGCAGACCTTGGTGTTGGGCCGCATGGCGGCGCGCCACTGGCCGAGGTCGGCGCCGTCGACCAGCGTCGAGGCGACGCCGAAGCGCGGCAGCCATTCCTCGACGATGTAGAGACAGGAGCCGAACAGGGCGCGGGCGGCGACGACATGATCGCCTGATCGCACGAGGCCCATCACCGCCGCCGTGACGGCCGCCATGCCGCTCGCCGTGGCGCGGGCGGCCTCGGCGCCTTCGAGCAGCGCCATGCGCTGTTCGAACATGGCGACGGTCGGGTTGGAGAAGCGCGAATAGACGAAGCCCGGCTCATTGCCCTTGAAGCGCGCCTCCGCGGCCTCGGCCGTGTCGTAGACGAAGCCCTGCGTGAGAAAGAGCGCCTCGGAGGTCTCGCCGAATTGCGAGCGCAGCGTCCCGCCATGGACAAGGCGGGTGGCGGGGCGAAGGTTCGTCGGCTTGTCGGACGCGCTCATGACATCTCCATGCGACTTTGGCCGCGAGAGGACGGAAGAACGGGAATTCCTGCGGAAAGCCCGGCCTTTTAGTCCCTTGTTTTACGTGGCGGGCAAGCCGGCCGGCTCAAATGACCACGGGTTCTCTCTACAGAGGGCCGCACTTGGCGTCAACGCGGCGATCCGGTAGCAGGAACGCGGGCATTTGGCCCGAGGGACCTTCCGATGAGCATCGCGATCTGGCCGGCGCAGCGTATCCGGGACGCCTTTGCGAAAGGCTATGTCGCAGCCGACGCGGCGCCGGACCCCGACCAGGTGCAGCCGGCGAGCCTCGACCTGCGGCTCGGCCCGAAGGCCTATCGCCTGCCGGCGAGCTTCCTGCCCGGCCCCGGCCGCACGGTGGCGCAGCGCGTCAGCGAACTGGCGACGCACGAGGTCGACCTGTCGCGCCCGACCGTGCTGGAGCGCAATTGCGTGCATATCGTGCCGCTGATGGAGCGCCTGCGGCTCCCCGCCGGCGTGGATGCGCGCGCCAATCCGAAAAGCTCGTCCGGCCGGCTCGACATTTTCGTGCGCATCATCGCCGACGGCGCGGCGACCTTCGACGAGATACCGGCCGGCTACGACGGCCCGCTCTACGCCGAGGTCGTGCCGCGCTCCTTTCCAGTGATTGCGCGGGCGGGATCGCGGCTGGCGCAGATCCGGTTTCGCGAAGACCTTCCCGCCGCCCCGGCCGCGCGGCAGGTGGCCGTCACCATCGACCTCGATCCGGCAGGCAAGGAGGGCGGCGTCGTCGGATTTCGCGCACGACGCACCTCGGGGCTGGTCGATCTCGCGAAAGTGGGCGTGCTGTCGCGCGCCGACTATTGGGAGCCGATCGTCACCCGGCCCGACCGGCGCGAACTCGTGCTCGACCCCGACGAATTCTACATCCTCGCCTCGGGGGAGGCGGTGGTGGTGGGCGCGGACGAAGCGGCCGAGATGATCGCCTACGACACGTCCGTGGGCGAACTGCGCTCGCATTACGCCGGCTTTCTCGACTGCGGTTTCGGGCTGGCGGAAGCCGGCGGCGCCGGCTCGCGCCTCGTGCTGGAAGTGCGCAGCCACGACGTGCCCTTCCTGCTCGACCACGGGCAGCGGATCGCGACGCTCGTCTACGAGCCGATGATCGAGCGGCCGGACATGCTCTACGGCTCGGGCCTCGGCTCGAACTACCAAGGCCAGCAGCTCAAGCTTTCCAAGCACTTCCGCTGATGGCGAACGACGCGTCTCGGCGAAGGTGAAACTGCGAGAAAAATATTGACTGGTTAGTCAGTCATATTATATCTTGTGCCGAGACGGTCCGGGCGGCTCTCGATGTCCAACACAGATTCCCAACCACTCGGCAAACGCCGCCAGGCGTCCGAAGCTCGCCGCCGCGCGATCCTCGACGCCGCCTTCGACATATTCATCGCCGAAGGATTTTCGGCCGCGCGACTGGACGACATTGCCAAACGCGCGGGCGTCGCCAAGGGCACCCTCTACCTCTTCTCCAAGGACAAGGAAGACCTGTTCGAGCAGGTCGCGCTGGACGCGGTCGCGCCGGTTCTTCAGCGCCTGTCGGCCCTTGCCGAACAGCCCGACCTGCCGTTTGCGACCTTGCTGACGGGAATTTTCACGCTCTTTGAACGCGAGGTGCTGCAGACCAAGCGCCGCGAGATCATGCGGCTGATCGTCGGCGAGGGCGCGCGCTTTCCGAAGATCGCGGAATTCTACCATCGCGAGATCGTCTCGCGCGGCCTGTCGCTCATTTCGACGGCCGCCGCGCGCGCGCATGGGCGCGGCGAAATTCCCTCCGATGCGCTCGCGCGCTATCCGCAACTGCTGTTCGGTCCGATGCTGGTCGGCGTCGTGTGGCGCGCCCTGTTTGAACCCTATCAACACCTCGACACGTCCGGCTTGCTTGCCGCACATCGCGACATGCTGCTCGGAAACGCGCAAACGAAAGCGAACGATCAATGACCGGCGCGAAAAAGCTCGTTCTCGTCCTCGCCGTTCTGGCGCTTGCCGGCGGCGGTTACTGGTTGTGGAAGGGCCGCGCCAAGGTCGAAGGGCCGCTGGTCCTGCAAGGCAATGTCGAAGTTCGGCAGGTCAATGTGGGCTTCAAGGTCGCAGGCCGCATCAAGTCGCTCGAGGTCGACGAAGGCGCGAACGTGAGGCAGGGACAGAAACTCGCCTCCCTCGACAAGATCTACTTCGAGGACACGCTGCGCCAGTTGCGCGCGCAGGCGGACCAGGCCGCCGCCAATCTCGCCAAGATGGAAGCCGGCAACCGTCCGGAAGAAATCGCGCAGGCCGAAGCCGCCGTGGCGGAACGCGAGGCCATGGCGACCAACGCGAAAGCCGCGATCGACCGCGCCGCGCAATTGCTCAAGACGAACGCGGGCACGCAGAAGACCTATGACGACGCGCTGGCCGCCAGCCGTCAAGCCGACGCGCAGTTGCAGTCGGCGCGTCAGGCGCTGCGGCTGATGAAGGCAGGCTTTCGCAAGGAAGATATCGATACGGCGCGCGCGCAGCTCGCCGAACGCAAGGCGACCATCGAAATCGCGGAGCGCCAGCTTGGCGACGCCGATCTGATCGCGCCGAGCGATGGAACGGTGCTGAGCCGCGTGCGCGAAGCCGGCGCCATCGTCAACGCCGGGGAGACGGTCTTCGTGCTGAGCCTCACAAATCCGGTCTGGGTGCGCACTTATGTCTCGGAGCCGGATCTCGGCCGCGTAAGGCCCGGCATGACGGTCGAGGTTCGCACGGATGCGCCCGGCGCAAAGCCCTTGAAAGGAACTGTCGGGTTCATCGCAACCACGGCGGAATTCACGCCCAAGACGGTCGAAACACGGGAGTTGCGCACCGCGCTCGTCTATCGCATCCGCATTGTCGTAGAGGATGTCGACGGCGTGTTGCGGCAGGGCATGCCTGTCACGATCGCGCTTCTCGACGAAGCGCCGGCGAGCGGCGCGAAATGAACGGGCCGCTCGTCAGGATAGACGATCTGTCGAAGGCCTTTTCGCCGGAGGGGCCCGCCGCCATCCACTCGCTGACGACGCAGATCAAGGCAGGACAGGTGACCGGGCTCGTCGGCCCCGACGGCGCCGGCAAGACGACGCTGATGCGTCTGGTCGCCGCCCTGCTCACGCCGAGCGCGGGGCGGATCGAAGTCTGCGGGCTCGACGTCGCCACGCAGGGGCCGGCCATTCACGACACGATCGGCTACATGCCGCAGCGGTTCGGGCTTTACGAAGATCTGACGGTCATCGAGAACCTGCGGCTCTACGCGGATCTGCGCGGCCTGCCGGACAGCGAGCGCGCAGCGACATTCGAGCGCCTGCTCGCCTTCACAGACCTCGCGCGATTCACCGACCGCCTCGCCGGCGCCTTGTCCGGCGGCATGAAGCAGAAGCTCGGTCTCGCCTGCGCCATGCTGCGCTCGCCTAAATTGCTGCTTCTGGACGAACCCAGCGTCGGCGTCGATCCGATCTCGCGGCGCGAACTCTGGCAGATGGTCTATGCGCTGATCGAGGACGGCGTCGGCGTCGTCTGGAGCACGGCCTATCTCGACGAGGCCGAGAATTGCGCGGAAGTGATCGTGATGAACGCCGGCCGCGTTCTCTATCAAGGCGATCCCAAGGTCATGACCGCGGGCATGGCCGGCCGCGTCTTCCAGGCGCATGGCGCCGGCGCGGAGCGGAGGACATTGCTCGCGCGGGCGCTGACCGATTCGAAGGTGATCGACGGCGTCATGCAGGGCGAGGCGATCCGGCTCGTGATGGCCGAAGGCGCCGCGCCGCCCCAACCGCGCGACATCCATGCGCCTGCGCAAACAAGGATCGAGCCGGCGCCGCCGCGGTTCGAGGATGCTTTCGTCGCCGCGCTCGGCGGCATGCCGAAACGAGCGCTCTCGGTTCCCGTCCGCAAGGATATCGGCAAGGACGACATTGCGCCGGTGGAAGCGAAAGGATTGACGCGGCGCTTCGGCAGTTTCACCGCCGCCGATCGCATTACCTTTCGCATTGCGCGCGGCGAGATATTCGGTCTGCTCGGACCGAACGGCGCCGGCAAGTCGACGACCTTCAAGATGATGTGCGGGCTCCTGCGGCCGAGCGAAGGGGCGGCGCTGGTCGACGGCCTCGATCTCTACAAGGCGCCCTCGGCCGCGCGCGCGAAACTCGGCTATATGGCGCAGAAGTTCTCGCTCTACGGCGATCTGTCGACGCGCCAGAACCTCGATTTTTTCGCCGGCGCCTACGGGCTGGCGGGAACGCGCAAACGCGAGGCGGTCGAACGCGCCATCCAGACGTTCGATCTCGCGCCCTATCTCAAGACAAATGCGGGCGAGCTGCCGCTCGGGTTCAAGCAGCGGCTGGCGCTGTCCTGCGCGATCATGCACGAGCCTCCCGTCCTTTTTCTCGACGAGCCGACGTCGGGCGTCGATCCGCTGACGCGACGCGAGTTCTGGGCCTATATCAACGCCATGGTCGGGCGCGGCGTGACCGTGATGGTGACCACGCATTTCATGGACGAAGCGGAATATTGCGATCGCGTCGCGCTGATCTATCGCGGCCGCGCCATCGCCATCGGAACGCCGGAAGACCTGCAGGCGACGGTGCGGACGCCGGAGCGCCCGAAGCCGACGCTCGAGGACGCCTTCATCGCGCTGGTCGAGGCCAGCGAAAAAGAGCGACAGGAGGCTGCATGAGCGGCGCTCCGGGCAGAGCCAGGCGCATTCGCGCGCTCATCGTCAAGGAAAGCCTGCAGGTTGCGCGCGACCCCTCGAGCTTCGTCGTCGCCATCGTCCTGCCGGCGTTGCTGCTCTTTCTCTTCGGCTTCGGCATTTCCTTCGATGCGGCGCGCCTCAGGATCGGACTGGTGATCGAGGAGCCGACGCCGGCGGCGCGCGACTTTGCGACGGCGCTCACCAACACGCCCTATTTCGCCGTGCGGCAATCCACCGATCGGCGCGCCTTTGTCGACGATCTTGCGGCCGGCAAGATCAACGGAATCGTCACGCTCTCGGGCGATTTCGCGGCCCGGCTGGCGCGCGGCGACACGGCGGCGATCCAGATCGTGACGGATGGCAGCGATCCCAATACGGCGGCGCTGACGAATGGCTATCTGCAAGGCGCGTGGCAGATCTTTCGGTCGCAGCGTCGCCTCGGCGTGCCGCGAACCATCGCGGGCATCGATATCGAATCCCGTTTCTGGTTCAACCCGGAACTCGAAAGCCGGCGTTTCCTCGTGCCGGGATCAATCTCGCTGATCCAGATGATGATCGGCTCGCTGCTGACGGCGCTGGTGGTCTCGCGCGAATGGGAGCGAGGGACGATCGAGGCGCTGCTCGCGACGCCGGTCGGCGTTGCGGAATTCATCATCGGCAAGCTCGTGCCCAATTTCGCCCTGGGCATGATCGCGATGATGGTCTGCGTGCTGGCCTCGGTCTTCGTCTTCGACATACCGCTGCGCGGCTCGTTCATGACGCTCACGCTTTTCACCGCGGCGTTCCTTGCGGTCGCGCTCAGCCTCGGCCTCCTGATCTCGACCGTCGCCCGCACGCAATTCCTGGCAAGCCAGCTCGCCATGCTCGTGGCGTTCTTGCCTGGACTTTATTTCTCGGGCTTTCTCTTCGAGATCGCCAGCATGCCGACGCCGCTGCAATGGTTTTCCGTCATCGTGCCGGCGAAATATTACGTGCGCGGATTGCAGACGATCTTTCTCGCCGGCGACATTCCCGCAGTCATCCTGCCGACCGGCGGCGTCCTTGTGCTGATGGCGACGATCCTGTTTGCGTTGACGGCGCGCAACACCAAACAAAGGCTCGACTGACATGGTTTGGACGCGCCTTGCAGCCCTCATCGTCAAGGAATTGCTCGCCGCGTTCCGCGATCCGCGAGGACGCATGGCGCTCGTCGTGCCGCCGCTGATCCAGCTCTTTCTCTTCGCCTTTGCGGCCACGCTGGAAGTGAGCAACGTGCCCATCGGCGTGGTCAACCAGGATTGGGGCGCGCAATCCAGCCAGCTCATCAGCCGGCTCCAGCGCGCCTCGGCCTTTTCGGAAGTGCGATTCTACGACGGCGAAAAGGCGGCGCGGGCCGCGATCGATCGTCAGGACGTGATGGTCGTCGTCGAAATCGGCCAGGATTTCTCGCGCAAGATCGCCGCTGGCGAAACGCCTTCGGTCCTCGTGCTGCTCGATGGCCGCAGATCCAACAGCGCGCAGATCGTCAACTCCTACGTGTCGAACATCGTCGCCCAATATGCAGCGGAAATCGGCGTGGGCCGCGGGCCGCCGCCCGACAGCGAGATCGTCGACCGGAGCTGGTACAATTCCAATCGCGAATACCGCAACGCCATGGTGCCGGTGCTGATCGCCACGCTGCCGATGATGACCGTGATGATGATCGTCGGCATGTCGGTGGCGCGCGAGCAGGAACTCGGCACATTCGAGCAATTGCTGGTGTCGCCGCTGCAACCGATCGAGATCGTCGCCGGCAAGTCCGTGCCCGGCCTCATCGTCGGGCTGGCGCAATGCGCCATCATCACGCTCATCGTCATATTCGGCTTCGGCATAGAGCTGCTCGGCTCCGCGCTCGTCCTGTTCGTCGCGCTGACGGTGTTTCTATCGTCGATCATCGGCGTCGCGCTGTTCGTCTCCTCGCTCGCGTCCAACCAGCAGCAGGCGATGATGGGCACGATGGTCGTCACCATGCCCGCCATGCTGCTGTCGGGCTTTTCCTCGCCGGTGCAGAACATGCCCGACTGGCTGCAGCCGCTGGCGCTCGCCAATCCGCTGACGCACATCCTCGTCGTCATCCGCGGCCTGTTCCTGCGCGACATGCCGGTGTGGCTGGCGGCGCAGCGCGTCTGGCCCATGGCGGCCATGGCGATCGTCACGATCGTCGTCGCCGCCTGGATGTTCCGCCGCAAGGTCCAGTAGACTGGGCGCATGAATCACGTTCTCGCCCGCGCCAATGGCGTTCCTGACGATATTATCGACGCGCTAGCGGCGGCCGGCATCGATCCGGCGTGGCATTTCCATCCCGAAGCGCCGACAGTCGCCGCGGCCATGGAGCATTGGAAAGGCATTCCCGGCGCGCACGCGAAGAACCTGTTCTTCAAGGACGCCGGCGCCCGTCTCTGGCTGCTGACGGCGCTTGCCGAACGCCGCCTCGATCTGAAGGGCCTACCGAAAATCCTGGGCTCGAAGCGCCTGTCCTTCGGCAGCGCGCCGCTGCTCGAGGAAGCGCTGGGGGTCACGCCGGGATCGGTGACCCCCTTGGCGGCGATGCGCGACACGGCGAGGCGCGTGACCGTCGCGCTCGACGCCGAGCTCATGCGGGCGGAGATCGTCAATTTTCATCCGCTGGTCAACACGGCGACGATCGGCATGAAGCCTGCGGAATTGATCGCGTTTCTGGAGCGCTGCGGCCACGCGCCGCTGGTGGTCGAACTCGGCGCGCTTTGACGCCCCGCGCGCGCTGCGCGATCATCGCGGAGCGGAAGCCGGAGCCATGCCGTGAAACAGATCTGGATCGAGAAATTCGGCGCGCCCGATGTCCTGAAGGTGAAGGACGCGCCCGACCCGACGCCGGCCGCGGGCGAAATGCGCGTCCGCGTCGAGGCGGGCGGCGTCAATTTTGCCGACATCATGGGGCGGCTCGGCCTCTATCCCGATCTCCCGCCGATCCCCGTCGTGCCGGGCTACGAGGTCGCCGGGCGTATCGACGCCGTCGGCGCGGGCGTCGATACGGCCTGGGTCGGGCGCGACGTCATCGCCATGACGCGGTTCGGCGGCTACGCCGACGTCGTCTGCGCGCCGCAGCGGCAAGTCTTCGCACGGCCCGACGGCATGTCGGCGTTGGAAGGCGCGGCGCTGCCTGTCAACTACATCACGGCCTGGCAGCTCGTCGTCGCCATGGGCGGGCTGAAGAAGGGCGAGACCATGCTCGTCCATTCCGCAGGCGGGGGCGTCGGCATTGCCGCGACGCAGATCGCCAAACACATCGGCGCAACCGTGATCGGCACGGCGTCGGCCGGCAAACATGCGGCGCTCGGCGCGATGGGAGTCGACCATCTGATCGACTACACGCGCGAGGATTTCGAGAAACGGACGCGCGAGATCACCGGCGGGCGCGGCGTCGAGCTCATTCTCGACGCGGTCGGCGGCGACAGCGTGAAGAAGGGCTTCCGCCTTCTCGCGCCCACGGGGCGGCTCGGCATGTTCGGCGCCTCCTCCATGGCGACCGGACGCACGCGTCGCCCGCTGGCGCTATTGTCGTTCGCCTTCCAGACGCCCTGGCTCCAGTTCAATCCCATTGCGCTGATGAACGAGAACAAAGGCGTGTTCGGCGTGAATGTCGGCCATATGTGGGACCAGACGGAGCGTATCGCCGGCTGGTTTCGCGATATTCTCGTACTCTGGGAAAAGGGCGTCGTCAGGCCGCAGATCGCCAGGACGTTTTCCTTCGCTGAGGCCGGCGCCGCCCACGAGTACATCCAGAGCCGCAGCAATCTCGGCAAGGTCCTGCTCGTTCCCTGAGGCAAGCCAACGGCTTGCGGGGAACAGGCCGATAGTCCATCGTCCTTTCGCCCGAGGAGGACGATGGAAATGGCGAGTGGCGCGACAACGACGACAATTCTTGGCGTTAGCCCCATGATCGCCTCCACCGTCGTTCTGGCGGCGACCTATGCGGTCGTCATTTCCGAGAAGATCAATCGCTCGATCGTCGCGCTGGTCGGCGCCTGCGTCATGGTGATCGCCGGGCTGCTGACGCAGGACGAGGCGATCAAGGGCATCGACTTCAATACGATCGGCCTGCTCACGGGCATGATGATCCTGGTGTCGATCTCGCGCCGTTCGGGCATGTTCCAATATGTCGCGATCAGGGCCGCGCAGATTGCGCGCGCGCATCCCGGCCGCGTGCTGCTCCTGCTTCAACTCGCCACCGCCGTCCTCTCCGCGCTGCTCGACAACGTCACGACGGTGCTTCTCATCGTTCCCGTCACGCTCGCGATCGTGAAGGAGCTGGACGTCCCGGTCTATCCTTTCCTCTTCGCCGAAATCTTCGCCTCCAACATCGGCGGCACGGCGACGCTGATCGGCGACCCTCCGAACATTCTGATCGGATCGCTCGCCGGGCTCGATTTCAATTCCTTCGTCGTTCATCTGACGCCGATCATCGTCGTCGTCATGGCTGTCCAGGCGCTTATGATCCACGTGTTGTGGGGCCGGGCAATGCGTTCGACGCCGGAGCACGAAGCCCGCATCATGGCTATGCGCGCCTCGGACAGCATCGAGGACTGGACGCTTCTGCGTCAGTCTCTCATCGTCATATGCGGCGTAATTCTCGGCTTTGTCGTCGCTCATCCCCTGCATCTCGAGCCGGCGACGATCGCCATGTTCGGGGCCGCCGTGCTGATGCTGCTCGACAATTGGGAACATCACAACGAGAAGGCGTCCGAAAACATCCATTCGACATTTTCCGACGTCGAATGGATCACGATTTTCTTCTTCATCGGTCTCTTCATCGTCGTGAAGGGCGTGGAAGCCAACGGCCTTCTCTCGCTCGCGGCCACCAGGCTGGCGGAAGCGACGGGCGGCTCCCTGCCGAAAACGGGATTCGCAATTCTCTGGGCGTCCGCCGTGCTCTCGGCAATCGTGGACAACATCCCCTTCGTGGCGACGATGATCCCGCTCATCAAGAACATGGCGCCGACGTTCGGCGGGCCCGAAGCCATTCAGCCTCTATGGTGGGCGCTTTCGCTCGGCGCGTGCCTCGGCGGCAACGGGACCTTGATCGGCGCTTCCGCCAATCTGACTGTCGCTGGACTTGCGGAGCGCAATGGCGTCTCGTTCAGCTTCGCAAAATATACGCTCTACGCTTTCCCGATGATGCTGGTTTCGGTCGCCATCAGCCACCTCTACATCTGGTGGCGCTATTTCTGAGGCGTGGGCGGCCGCGCAAAGGCGACTATGGCGGATCGACCGATGGCGCCGCTCTGGCGCTTTATTTCGCGGCCCCGCCAGAACAGGATCATTGTCGGGATGCCGCTTATGCCATAGCGCTGAGCAACCTCCGGAGCCGCCTCCGTGTCGAGCTTGGCGAACCGCACAGCCGGCTCGAGCTCGCGAGCGGCGGCCGTGAATTCCGGGGCCATGGCGCGGCATGGCGCGCACCAGCCCGCCCAGAAGTCGACCAGGACAGGAATATCCGTCTTGCCGACGAGACGGTCGAAAGCGTCTGCGCTTGCCAGCTCCGCCGGATGGCCGTCGAACAGGGGCGCATGACACTTGCCGCAATCCGGCGTCTCGCGCGCCTCCAGACGCGCGACCGGCGCGCGGTTCAGGCCGCCGCAATGCGGACAGGCGATAATCACTGTATCAGTCATGAACCTGTCCCGAGTCCGGCGGCCGATGCGATCCGATTGATGTCCCAACGCTCATGCGACCATCGGACGCGCCCAGCGCCGCGCGACATAAGCGGTCGCGAGGTAGACCACGACGACTCCGATGATCGCGATGAACATTCCCGTCGTCAACGGCGTGAACGACAGCCGGCCGCCAAGCGGCGTGAACGGCAGTATCGTCGCCACGGCCAGGGCCCCGAGCGACGACGCCACGAGCGCCGGATGAGGCCAGCTCGCAAACAGGCGTCCGCGCGAACGAATGACGAAGATAACGAGAATTTGCGTCGCCATGGATTCGATGAACCATGCGGTGCGGAACGTCGTCTCGTCCGCATGGAAGAACTGCAACAGCACGACGAATGTCGTCAAATCGAACAGCGAACTGACTGCGCCCATCACGAAGGTGAATCTCTTCAGCGCGCCCAGGTCCCAAACCTGCGGCTTCGCCGTCTCCTCGCTTGCCACCCGATCGAAGGGAATGCCGAGTTCGGATACGTCGTAGATCAGGTTGTTCACGAGGATCTGGACAGGCAGCATCGGCAGAAAGGGCAGAAAGAGCGAGGCCGCCGCCATCGAGAGCATATTGCCGAAATTCGAACTCGTGCCCATCAGCAGATATTTCGAGATATTGACGAAGGTGCGCCGCCCCTCCACGGCGGCTTCCGCCAATATGTGCAGATCCGCTCGCGTCAGGATCATGTCGGCCGCCTGCTTGGCGACGTCGACCGCGCTTTCGACCGAAATGCCGACGTCGGCCGCATGGAGCGAGGGGGCGTCGTTGACGCCGTCGCCGACGTAGCCAACCGTCGCGCCGCGCGCCTGCAGCGCCTTGATGACGCGGGTCTTCTGCGCCGGACTGACCCGGCAGAAGAGGCTCGTGCGCGCCGCGGCGACGGCGAGCGCCGCATCGTCCAGTTTCGCGATCTGGGCGCCCGTCAGGAAGCTTTCGGAATCGAGCCCGATCAAGCGCGCAAGATGTCGCACGACAAGCTCGTTGTCGCCCGACACCACCTTCACCCTGACGCCGGTCGCCGCGAGCTTTTCGAGCGCGTCGGCCGCCGTCGCCTTCGGGGGATCGAGAAACGCCGCATAGCCGGCGAAGACGAGCTTGTCCTCATCCTCGATGTGACATGAGGTTGCATCGGCCGCCATGTTACGCCAGGCGACGGCGAGAAGCCGCATGCCGTCGCCGGCGAAGGCGTCGTGCAACTCCATCAGTCGCGCGCGCGCCGCGCTATCGAGCGGGCGGACCGTGCGGTCGCGCGATTCGATATGCGTGCAATGCGCCAGAATGTCCTCCGGCGCGCCCTTGGCGACCAGCAGGCGCCGCCCGTCCGTCTCGAGCAGGACGGAGACGCGGCGCCGTTCGAAATCGAACGGAACTTCGTCGATCTTGCGCCATTTCGCAGCGTCGACGGGCGCGGGGCGCGCGAGCACCGCGTCGTCCATCGGACTTCGCAAGCCGGTTTCGAACTTGCTGTTGAGCCAGACCAGTTCGAAGACGTAGTCGTCGTCTCCACCGTCGTCTCGAATGGCGCGCACGAGATCGATGCGCGCTTCGGTCAGCGTGCCCGTCTTGTCGGTGCACAGGATGTCCATCGCGCCGAGGTCGTGGATCGCCGGCAAACGCTTGACGATGACGCCGTCGTTCGCGAGCCGCAGCGCGCCGCGCGACAGCGAGACGGTCATGATCATCGGCAGGAGTTCGGGCGTCAGGCCGACCGCCAGCGCCAGCGCGAACAGGAAGGATTCGAGCAGCGGCCGCTGAAAGGCGATATGCGCGAGCAGGACGACCAAGACCAGGATGCTGGTCAGCCGCACGACCAGACGTCCGAAGTCGCGCATGGATCGCTCGAAGGCGGTCGGCGGCTCGTTCGTATTGAGGGCGCTGGCGATGTCGCCCATCTGAGTCGCGGCGCCGGTGCGGACGATCAGCATCCGGCCTTTGCCGGCGACGACGGAAGCGCCCATGAACAACCCGTTCTTGGCTTCCGCAATATCATCGGTCTGCGCAGGCTCCGCCGTCTTCTGGACAGGATAGGGTTCGCCGGTCAGAAGCGCCTGGTTGACGAACAGGTCGCGGCCCTCGATGACGACGCCGTCGGCCGGCACGATGTCGCCGGCCCTCAACTCCACGACGTCGCCGGGCGCCAGCTCGCGGGTCGGCACGGACACAAGCGCCCCGTCTCGCAACGCGTCGGCATGAACGGCGACCGACTTGCGCAGCGCTTCAGCAGCCGATTCCGCGCGCACTTCCTGAAACACATCGATAGCCACAGACATGGCGAGGATCGCCATGATCGTGAAAAAGCCTGTGCGATCGCCCGTCGCCGCCGAGACGGCCGCCGCGGCCAGCAATATCAGGACGAGCGGTTCGGCGATCTTGCGCGCGATCTTGCGCAGGACGAGAAAGCGGATGCGCTTGTCGAAGGCGTTCGGGCCATAGGCCTTCAGGCGCCGCGCCGCCTCGCCGGAGGTCAGCCCCGTGGGCGAGCCCGACAGCGCCGAGAACTGATCGGCAAGCGCCTGCCGCCAATACGCGCTCGACCCGCCATCGATGCGATGTTGCACGTTGCTATCCAAGCGCGTGGTGACCTTCATTCGATAACGATCGTTAATGTCGCAGCCGCGATTTGATTGGCGCAATCTCAGCTATTTTGAGGCGATTCCTTCGACAATCGCCAAGCGAACTATATCATCGCGCCGTTGTTGTACGCGTGGGGCAGGTATGTCGACTGAGCCCGCAACGGACGAGCGGCGGGGCCGTCCGTGGGTTGATCGTTACCGCGAACTACGCCGGCGTGTCGAACGCCTCGAAGCCATGTATGAAGATCGCGAACGTCTCGCGACGATCATGGCGACGGGCCGCTATTTCAAGCTGGCCTATGCGACGGCGCGCGCCTACCAGCAGATCGAGCGAGAATTCGCCTGGACGCGGGACGCGCCTGACGGCGACTGAAAACTCAGGCGACACGGCGACGCGCATCGAGATCGGCGAGACGGGCGGGAACATCGCCTTCCTCGAGCATGGTCGCCGCCTCGCCGGGATAGCGGCGCCGCCAGTTGGGGTATTCGGTCGTCGTGCCGGGCAGGTTCGGTTGATCGCGCAAACCGAGCGCGTCTTCCAGCGGCAGAATGGCCAGCGCCGCGGGCGTCTGCGCGACAAAGCGCGTGGCGGCGCGCACGGCCGCGCCTTCTTCCTGCGCTTGCGGAGGAGGGCCGCCGGCGACATGGGCCTCGACGAAAGCGCGCCAGACCAATTCGCGTTCGGCGGCGCGCTCATTCTCGCATTGCTCGCCGCTGCGCCCCGGCGGCAATTGCGCCAGCGACGCGCGCGCGTCGATATCGGCGCCGCGCCACCATCCCCCTATCGTGGCCGTGTCGTGCGTGGCCGTCATGGCGACCGCCGTGGCAGGATACCAGTCCGGCGGGTTGAAGCGATCATGGCTTCGCTCGAATTGCAGGACTCTCAGACCCGCAATGCCTTCGCGCGCAAGCCGCTCACGCAGACCGTAAGGCACGGTGCCAAGATCCTCGCCGATGACGATCGCCTCGAGACGACGGGATTCAAGCCGCAGCAGCGCGAGAAGATCGTCGGTGGGATAAGCGAGATACACGCCCTCGGTCGCCTTCGCGCCATCCGGCACGAGCCACAGCCGCACGAGACCCATGACATGGTCGATGCGCACGCCGCCGGCGTTTCTCAGCGCGGCGCGCAGCGTTGCAAGGAATGGCGCATAGCCCGCTGCGCGCAGCGCGCGCGGCGAAAATGTCGTCAGCCCCCAGTTCTGGCCAAGCGGCGCGAGCATGTCCGGCGGCGCGCCGATGGACAGTCCCAGCAGGACATCCTCAGGCCTGCTCCAGGCGTGCGAGCCGCCGGCGTTCATGCCGACGGCAAGATCGGACAGGAGGCCGACGCGCATTCCGGCCGCCAGCGCCCTGCCCTGCGCGCGCGCCATGGACCTGTCGGCCAGCCATTGCGCGAAGACATGGAAGCCCGTCTCGCCGCAATTGTCGCGCGCGAAATTTGCGACGGCGCGCGAGGCTGGATCGCGCAGCTCGGGCGCCCAGTCGCGCCAGTTCCATTTGGTGAAATCGCGGCGGAACTCGTGAGCGTGCAGCGCTTCGAACAGCGCATGGGCTTCGAGCGCTTCGCCGCCCTGCGCACGAAAGGCGAAGAAATCGGCCGCCAGCGACGACGACGATTTCAGGTCGGTCGCGCAGAAGTCTTCGTACAGCGCGCGCAGCAGCCGGGTTCTGGCTCGCGCCGCCCACGGCCAGTCGATGAGGGTGGAAGCGGCTGGCGCATCGCTCTCGATCCGCGCCGCTATCGGCGCGACCCGTTCGGCGCCGAAGACATCGGCGGGGTCGGCATAGAGCGCATTGTAGAAGAGGCGGCTCGACGGCGAATAGGGCGTGTAATGGTTTTCGTCCGCGAGAAACAGCGCATGCGCCGGGCTCAAGGCGATGAGATCGGCGCCGCGGCGCGCAGCGCTCTCGGCGAGTTGCGCGACCGCGCCGAAATGGCCGATCCCGCCGTCGCCCTTGCTCGGCAGGCCGTAGATCTGCGCCGCCAGTCCCCACATGCGGCCGCCGCCTGCGGCTTCGCCCAGCGTGCGCGCAATCGGCGGCGCAATCGCCAGCGTGATTTCCCGATCTTCCGTATGGAGCCGATGGTAGCCTGCCCGATCGAGGCGCGGCAGCAGGCCCTCTTCATCGACCCGCAGGTCCGCTGCGCCGCCGAGTTCATATTCGATGCGCACATGCGCGCCGGATCGCGCGCGGCCTAGCGCGACGCGACCTCCCTGCTGCGCGACGAGCAACGACGGCAGCGCCGCTGCGGCCCTTTCGCTCACGAGACGCGCGCGCGTGTCGGCGATCTCGGCGGCCGATTGCGCGAACAGGCCGAGCGCCGCCAAGGAAGCGCGCAGGGTATCGGCCGAAACCTCGCGATCAACGCCCTCATTGTCGGTCCAGCGCGGCTGGAAGCCAGCTTCGGCCGCCAGGGCGCGCAGCGCGTCGTCACTCATGCGGCCGCTCCGTTGCGTGATCGAGGCGCAGGACCACGCCCGCCAACGGCGGCAGGACCAGTTCAAGCGATTGCGGATGACCATGCGCCGGCGTGTCGCGGGTCTGGGCGCCGCCGAGATTTCCGGTATTCGAGCCGCCGTAGCAGGCTGCGTCGGTGTTGAGGATCTCTCGCCAGAACCCCGCTTGCGGAACGCCGATCGAATAGAAGGAGCGCGCTTCAGGCGTCATGTTGAGCGCCACAATAACGGGACGCGCGCCGCTACTGCGCCTGAGATACACGAAAACGCTGTTGTCGCGGTCGTCGACAATCAGCCATTCGAAGCCGTCCGGCCTCGCATCGGTCGCATGCAGCGCCGGCTCGTCGCGATAGATGGCGTTGAGATCACGCACCAGCGCGACCAGACCTGCATGACCTGGCTCGTCGAACAAACGCCAGTCGAGCTGGCGGTCGTGGCTCCATTCGCGCGCCTGACCGAATTCGGCGCCCATGAAAAGCAGCTTCTTGCCGGGATGCGTCCACATCAGCGCGAGATAGGCGCGCAGGTTGGCGCGCTTGCGCCATTCGTCGCCCGGCATCTTTTCGAGAAGCGAGCGCTTGCCGTGCACGACCTCGTCGTGCGAGACGGCGAGCACGAATTTTTCGGCATAGGCGTACATCATGCCGAAGGTCATCTCGTCGTGATGCCAGCGGCGATGAACGGGATCGCGCGCGATATAGCGCAGCGTGTCGTTCATCCAGCCCATGTTCCATTTATAGCTGAAGCCGAGACCGCCCTCTTCCACGCGCGCCGTCACGCCCGGCCAGGCGGTCGATTCTTCCGCGATCGTGATCGCGCCCGGACACCGGCTGGCGATGACCGAATTGACCGCGCGCAGAAAGTCGATCGCTTCGAGATTCTCGCGCCCGCCATATTGGTTCGGCTTCCACGCGCCTTCCGCGCGAGAATAGTCGCGGTAGAGCATGGAGGCGACGGCGTCGACGCGCAGGCCGTCGACGTGAAAGTCCTCGAGCCAGCGCAGCGCGCTCGCCATCAGGAAGTTGCGGACCTCGCGGCGTCCGAGATTGTAAAGGACCGTGTCCCAGTCGGGATGCAGGCCCTCGTGCGGATCCTCATGCTCGTACAGGGCCGTGCCGTCGAAGCGCACGAGGCCATGCGCGTCGTTGGGGAAATGACCGGGAACCCAGTCCACGATGACGCCGAGGCCGGCGACATGGCAGGCGTCGACGAAACGCGCGAAGCCGGCCGGATCGCCGTGACGCGCGGTCGGCGCGAACAGGGACAGCGGCTGATAGCCCCATGAACCGCGAAACGGGTGTTCGGCGATCGGCAGCAGTTCGACATGCGTGAAGCCGAGAGCGGCCGCATAGGTCGGCAGGCGGCGCGCCGCCTCGTCCCAGTCGAGCTCGGCGCCGTTCTTGTGCAGCCAGGAGCCGAGATGAACCTCGTAGATGGAGATCGGCGCATCCGGCGCCTGTTTTCGCGCGCGACTTTCCATCCACGCGCCGTCGCGCCAGTCGTGTTCGAGCGCGGACGCGACGACGGACGCCGTCTGCGGCGGCGCCTCGGCGCGGAAGGCCATGGGATCGGCCTTGAGCGGCAGTTCGTGGCCGTCGCGATCGACGATCGCGAACTTGTAGCGCTCGCCTGCGCCAATGCGCGGCGCGAACAATTCCCACACGCCGGCGCCGTGGCGCAGCCGCATGGGGTGACGGCGGCGGTCCCAGCCGTTGAAGTCGCCCACAACCGAGACAGCGCGCGCGTTGGGGGCCCAGACGGAGAAGCGCACGCCCGGCGTCTCCGCGATCCGCATCGGCCGCGCGCCGAGCAGATCGGTCAGTTTCGGATGACAGCCGGCGGCGAAGAGCGCGAGATCTTCGTCGGGCAGAAGCTCCCAGAACGAATAGGGATCTTCCGCGACGAAAGCCGAGTCCGGCCAGACGGCGCGCAGGAGGTAGGGGCCATCGCCCGGCGCGAGCCCGCCGAACAGGCCGCGCTCGTCGATCAGGTCGAGCGCGGCGATCGTTCGCCCCTCGGTCGCGTCGAGCGCCTCTGCGGCGAGCGCCCCGGGCAGCCAGGCGCGCACGATCCTGCCCTGCGGCGTCTGGTGCGGGCCGAGCACGGCGAAGGGATCGGCGCAGCGGCCATCGGCGAGCGCGTCGACCAAAGCGGCGTCGAGCGCGGCGGGATGGACCCGCGCGCCCGCAACAGGCTGCTTCTGGATTGCCGCACCGGACATGGACGCGCCGCTCTTTCCGGCCGAACGAATCAGACGCGGCCGGAGCTTCAGATTATCGCAGGGCGTGTCCCGCCGTCAGCCGGCGCGGGCGCTTTGGTAGAGCGTGGCGTAGCGTCGCGCCGAGTCCGACCATTCAAACGTGCGCGCCATGGCGGCGCGGCGCATTTCGTCGAGCCGCCGTCCGGAGCCGAACGTGTCGAGCGCACGGCGCACCGCGCCCTTGAACTGCTGGGCGGTCGGCGTGTGGAAGAGAAAGCCCGTGCGTCCGTCCTCGATCGTGTCGGCAAGGCCGCCGGTGCGATGGGCGATGGGCAGCGAGCCGAAGCGCTGGGCGTACATCTGGCTGAGCCCGCAGGGCTCGAAGCGCGAGGGCATGAGCAGGAAGTCCGAGCCAGCGAACATGGCGCGCGCCTCTGACCCGTCGAAACCGATGCGCACGCCGACCTGGCTCGGATGCTTGCGCGCGAGCGTCAGCATCCGGTCCTCCAGATGCGTGTCGCCTTGCCCCGTCACGACGAGCTGGCCGCCATGGGCGACGATTTCCTCGGCGACCTCGAGGGAAAGGTCGACTCCCTTCTGATGCACGAGACGCGAGATGATGGCGAAGAGCGGCCCGCGCGAGAGCGCGAGTCCGAACAGGCCGCGAATGTAGTCGGCGTAGCGCCCCTTCCAGCGGTCCGGCTCGAAGCCCTCGTCGTGATGCGTGTGGCGCGGGTCCCAGGATTCGTCGATGCCGTTGAGGATGCCGCTGAGGCGGCCCTGCCGCGAGCGCTCGGCCAGGAGGCCATGCAGGCCGCAGCCGAATTGCGGCGTGGTGATTTCCTGCGCGTAGGTCTCGCTGACCGTGGTCAGATGATCGGCGTAGTAGACGCCCGCCTTGAGAAACGAGAGCCGGCCGTAGAATTCGACGCCGTCAACCTTGTAGGCGGCTTCGGGAATGGCCAGCGCCTTCAGGCGCGCCGGATCGAAGGCGCCCTGATAGGCGAGGTTGTGAATGGTGAGCAGGCTCGGCGTCTCGACGCCGCGCCAGGCGAGATAGCCGGGCGCGAGCGCCGTCGGCCAGTCGTTGAGGTGCAGATTGTCCGGCCGCCAGTTGGGATCGCCCAGTCCCGCCGCCATGTCGGCGGCCGCAAGGCTGAGGCGGGCGAAGCGGACGTCATTGTCGATCCAGTCTCGCCCGTCGGGGTCGAGATAGAGCCCGCCCGGCCGGTCATAGAGGTCTGCGTTGAGGATCACGTAGACGGGAATGCCGTCGGCGGTTCGCGCTCGCCCCAAGGCGCAGGCTGGAATTTCGCCGAGGCCCGGCAGCAGGCCGACAGGCTCTATGCAGCCGGCGCGCTCGAGCACCTGGCGATAGCCCGGCACGAGGATGCGGACGTCCGACAGGGCGCGCAGCGCGCGCGGCAGCGCCGCCGAGACCTCGCCGAGACCGCCGGTCTGCACGTAGTCGGAGATTTCCGAAGTAACGAAAAGGACCTTGCGGCGCGCAACAGGCGGCTCAGCCTGCGCGGCCTCGCTCTCAAGGTCGCAAAGACCCTGTGATCGCCAACTCATGCTTTCGTGTCCGCCGCCCTGTTAGGCCGAATCACTCGCCCGTTGGCTCATTTGTTTAATCCGGAAACTCTAGCCAATGGTTAACGCAACGGAAAATGCGCGGCGGACCTGCGATTGCCCGCCAACGCCCGGACGCCGACTGGTTAATACGCGGACCGGGAAACCTCCGCCGGTTACCGCGCGGCAGTCCTTTATCGAATTCTTCAGCAGGCGCCGGTTAACTCTGAGCCAATTGTGCCGAAGGGTTTGTGTAGATGCGTACGAACACTTTGAAGTCGGAAATGCGCGCGCCGCTGGATCGGCGTTCGAGCGCGCAGGAAGAAGCCGCCGCCGCCATCCAGGCGCTGCGCAAGGAGATCGAGGCCAAGCTGATCTACAATGTGGGCAAGCCGCCCGCGCTCGCGCTCAACCACGACTGGCTGACGGCCGCCATCCTCGCCGTGCGCGACAAGATCATCGACCGCTGGATGGCCTCCATTCGCGAGGCCAAGCGCTCGGGACGCAAGCGCGTCTACTATCTCTCGCTCGAATTTCTGATCGGACGCCTGTTCGAGGACGCGCTCGGCAACCTGGGCCTCAAGGAGCAGATGCGAGAGGCGCTGGCGCTGGTCGGCCTCGATCTCGATTCCATCGCGCAGCTCGAACCGGACGCGGCGCTCGGCAACGGCGGCCTCGGGCGCCTGGCCGCCTGCTTCATGGAGAGCATGGCGACCCTCGGCGTATCCGGGCTCGGCTATGGCATTCGCTACGACCACGGCCTGTTCAAGCAGCGCGTCGTCGACGGCGCGCAGGTCGAGACGCCGGAAGACTGGCTGTCCTTCCGCAACCCCTGGGAGTTCCAGCGCCGCGAGATCGTGCACGAGATCGGTTTCGGCGGCGAAGTGTCGAGCGAGGCCGGCTGGGACGGCGCCGAACGCCACGCCTGGCAGCCGGCGGAAAAGGTTCTGGCCGTCGCCTACGACACGCCGGTCGTCGGCTGGCGCGGCGACACGGTCAACACGCTGCGGCTGTGGAGCGCCAAGGCGATCGATCCGATCCGTCTCGACGCGTTCAACGCGGGCGACCACGTGGGCGCCATCTACGAGCGCAGCCGCGCCGAAAGCATTTCGCGCATCCTCTACCCCTCGGACTCGAGTCCCGCCGGCCACGAACTGCGGCTGAGGCAGGAATATTTCTTCGCCTCCGCCTCGTTGCAGGATCTCATCCGCCGCCACATCCAGCGGTTCGGCGACGTGCGCAACCTGCACGAAAAGGCGGCCATCCAGCTCAACGACACGCATCCATCTATCGCGGTCGCCGAACTCATGCGCCTGCTGCTCGACGTGCACGGCCTCGGCTGGGAAGAGGCCTGGGCGATCACGCGGGACGCGACGTCCTACACCAACCACACGCTGCTGCCGGAAGCGCTGGAGACCTGGCCTGTCGAGCTGATGGGGCGCCTGCTGCCGCGCCATCTGCAGATCATCTACGCCATCAACATGCGTTTCCTGGGCGAGGCCAAGGCGGCCGGCGCCGACGACGCGATGCTGCGCTCCGTCTCGCTGATCGGCGAGGAAGGCGGCAAGCGCGTGCGCATGGGCAATCTCGCCTTCGTCGGCTCGCACATGATCAATGGCGTGTCGGCGCTGCATACGGACCTGATGAAGGAGACCGTGTTCCACGATCTCGCCAAGGTCCTGCCCGGCCGCATCGTCAACAAGACCAACGGCATTACCCCTCGGCGCTGGCTCATCAATTCCAATCCCGCGCTTACCGAACTGCTGCGCGAGACCGTCGGCGCCGGCGTGGTGGACGACATCGAGCGCATCCGCGATTTCGAGCGCTACGTCGACGATTCTTCCGCGCAGGATCGGTTTGCCGCGATCAAGCGCGCGAACAAGGAGACGCTCGCCGAATACATCAACGAGCAAAGCGGCGTGCGCATCGATCCGTCGGCGGTGTTCGACGTGCACGTCAAGCGCATCCACGAATACAAGCGCCAGCTCCTCAACATCCTCGAGACGGTCGCTCTCTACGACGCGATCCGCGCCGAGCCGCACCGGGACTGGACGCCCCGCGTGAAACTGTTCGCCGGCAAGGCGGCCGCGAGCTACGTGCAGGCGAAGTCGATCATCCGCCTCGTCAACGACGTGGCGCGGCGCGTGAACAACGATCCGGCCGTGCGCAACCTGCTGAAGGTCGTGTTCATGCCGAATTTCAACGTCAGCCTCGCCGAGATGATCGTGCCGGCGGCCGACGTGTCGGAGCAGATTTCGACGGCCGGCATGGAGGCGTCGGGGACGGGCAACATGAAATTCGCGCTGAACGGCGCGGTGACGATCGGCACGCTCGACGGCGCCAATGTCGAAATCCGCGAGCATGTCGGCGACGAGAATATCGTGATCTTCGGCCTGACCGCGCAACAGGTGGAAGACGCCCGCCGCGCCGGCCACAGGCCGGCCTACGTCATCGGCGCCAATCCGATGCTCAGGCGCGCGCTGGAATCGGTGGCGGCCGGCGATTATTCGCCCGAGGACCGCAACCGCTACGCGGGCCTCTGCCAATCGCTGTGGGACAGCGATTATTTCATGGTGACGCCCGACTTCGCCTCCTATTGGGACGCGCACCGGCGCCTCGACGACATGTGGCGCGACCGCGCGCGCTGGCGGCGCATGTGCATGTTGAACACGGCGCGCATGGGCTGGTTCTCTTCCGATCGCACGATCCGCGAATATGCGGAGGAAATCTGGAAAGTGCCGCATTCCCGCACGCATGGATGAGCGAAGCTCCGAAAGCTGCGCGCGGCCGGACGGCCCAGGCCTCCGGCTGACGGCCGACGGCGCCGTGATGGGCGTCGCCTCGCGCCATGCCGATCGCATCTTCGTCTGCCTGTTCGACGACGCCGACAACGAAGTCGCGCGCGTCGCACTCGCGCAACGCGACGGCGACCTGCACTACGGCCTTGTGCGCGATCTGCACGCAGGACAGAAATACGGGCTACGCGCCGAAGGTCCGTGGGAGCCGCATCGAGGCGACAGGTTCGATCCGGCGAAGCTGCTCGTCGACCCGGCCGCGCGGCGGCTTGATCGCCCCTTCGTCTTCGACCCCGCGCTTTGCCTGCCGCGCGCAAGCGCCGTCGACACGGCGCGGCTCGCGCCAAAGGCGATCGCCGAACTTGCGCTGGCGCACCTCGATCCCGCGCCGGCGCGTGCGCCCGGCCTCATCTACGAGGTTTCCGTAAAGGCGCATACGATGCGCGATGCGCGCGTTCCGCCGCACCTCAGGGGAACGCTCGCCGGCCTCGTTTGCCCGCAT
>WBZM01000915.1_pt1 | contig 33960 bp, 37 predicted proteins | sample 5204271 | NCBI WGS metagenome assembly WBZM01 (sample SAMN12344346, study PRJNA552823) | activated sludge metagenome | biome: Activated sludge suspended growth; feature: Nitrification reactor; material: Wastewater; isolation source: activated sludge from nitrification reactor of wastewater... | reverse complement strand
GAGTGCCAGCGCGCCGGTGGTCAGCGAGAGGCCATAGACCGCCTGCAGGATCGGACTGGCGAAATTCTGGATGGCACCGAACGCGCTGGTGATCAGCAGAAAGAACAGGAAGCACAGCCAGACGGCCTTCGAGCCGAGGAAGGCGAAGGTCGGCCCGGCGTCGCCGGTCGCCCTGGCGGCGTGCGGTTCCGCATCGGTCAGCGCCTGCCGGCGCCACAGCAGCAGTCCTAGCGCGAGCAGGGCGACGACACTGGCGCCGAGCGCCGCACTGCGCCAGCCGGCGGCCGCCGCGATGCCGGTCAGGAAGATCGGCGCCGCCGCCCAGCCGAGGTTGCCGGACAGCCCGTGCACCGAAAAGGCGTGGCCCAGCCGCGGCGGCGACACGCGATGGTTCAGTACCGTGAAATCGGCCGGGTGGAAAACGCTGTTGCCAAGGCCGGCAAGCGCGGCGACAGCGATCAGCGAGGCGTAACCGGTCGCGAAATGCAGCACGACGCCGGCCAGCGCAAAGCAGGCGATGCCGGCGGCCAGCACGCGGACGGCGCCGAAGCGATCGACGAAAAAGCCGGCCGCCGCCTGGCCGACGCCGGAAACGATGAAGAAGACGGTCATCGTCGTCCCGATGCCGGTAAAGCTGAGGCCGAATTCAGGCATCAGCCATGGAAAGAGCGGCGGTAGCAGCAGGTGGAAAAAGTGTGAGACACCGTGCACGAAGCCGATCAGCGAGATGGTTTCGATATCGCGGTGCGTGGGGGAGGGGAGAACTTCGGCGGTCATCGGTCGGCAAGCGGTTTATCCGGCAGCTCAGTTTAAGCGGCCGGCTATTGACGTATATTCGATAATCAGACAAAAATTATCGCAATGCTGACACACTTGCCTTTCGACCCCTGTCCGCGCCGGGCGCCGACGCCGGATGAACCGCTGACCGTCAACCAGCGTCGTCTGCCGCCCGATGTGCGCGTGCCGCTGCACAGCCACGACTGGGCGCAACTCGCCTTTCCGCTGCGCGGCGCGCTGCGCATCGCGGCGGCCGGCATGGCCTGGCTGGCGCCGGCTTTTCGCGCGGTGTGGATACCGCCGCACATCGAGCACGAGGTCGCCGCACTCGGCGAGGTCGAGCTGCGCACCGTCTATGTCGCCGCCGAAGCGGCACCGCTGCCGCTCCACGCCTGTTCGGTGATCGAAGTGTCGGACCTGATGCGGACGCTGGTCGAAGCGATCAGCCGGGTCGAGGCGGGCGACGAAACGCGCCGCGACCTGATGATCCGCCTGCTGCTCACCGAGATCGGCCGGGCACCGCCGCTCTCGCTGGGCCTGCCGCTGCCGTCCGACCGCCGGCTGCAGACGCTGTGCGGCGCGCTGATCGACGATCCCGCCTCCCCGCTGTCGCTGGCCGAGTGGGCGGCCCGCGTCGGCGCCAGCGAGCGGACGCTGGCCCGCCTGTTCGCCGGCGAACTGAAAATGAGCTTCGGCGCCTGGCGCCAGCAGTTGCGCCTGGCGCGGGCGCTCGACCTGATCGGTCGCGGCCGCCCGTGCGGTGCCGTCGCGGCGGAACTTGGCTACGCCAGCCCGGCGGCCTTTTCGGCCATGTTCAAGCGCGCCTTTGGCATGCCGCCGGGGCGCTTCATGCAGGAACGGAGTTCGCTGCCCGCCGGCGAGCTATTAAACGACTAACCAGGGAGTAAACGATGGAAGCAAGCTTTTGGCACGCGAAATGGGAAAAAAGCGAAATTGGTTTTCATCAGGATGATTTCAATCCATTGCTGCTCGAGCATTTCGGCGCACTGTCGTTGCCAGCCGGGAGCCGTGTTTTCGTGCCGCTGTGCGGCAAGACGCGCGATATCCTGTGGTTGCTGGAATCAGGCTATCGGGTGGTCGGTGTTGAATTGAGCCGGGTCGCCGTCGATCAGCTATTTGCAGATATGGAACTGCAACCGGCCATTTCCCGGACCGGACCGCTGGCCCACTTTGCCGTCGAAGACCTCGACATCTATTGCGGCGACATCTTTGACCTGACCAGCAGCGAGCTCGGCCGGATCGACGCGGTCTACGACCGGGCCGCACTGGTCGCGCTGCCCGCCACCATGCGCCAGCGCTACGCCGACCATCTCGCCGCCGTCACCGGTCGCGCCCGGCAACTGCTGGTCGCCTACGAATACGACCAGAGCCTGCAGGACGGCCCGCCGTTCGCCGTCAGCGCCGACGAAATCCGCCGTCTTTACGGCTCGGATTACGAACTGACGCTGCTCGCCAGCACCGAGGTTGCCGGCGGCCTGCGCGGCAAATGCCCGGCCACCGAACACGTCTGGCTTCTCCGGCAGGCCTGAGGCTGTCGGCGTGCGGTCGACGCCGCTACACTGCGCTTATTGCTGAAGAATGCATGACGACAGAACGCTGCCCCTGGTGCGAAGGATTCGACCTTTACCGCGAGTACCACGACACGGAATGGAGCATGCCGCTGCGCGACGACCGCACCCTGTTCGAACTGCTGATCCTCGAAGGCGCCCAGGCCGGCTTGTCGTGGGCCACCGTGCTCAAGAAGCGCGCGCACTACCGGCAGGTATTCGACGGCTTCGACCCACACAGGATCGCCTGCTACGACGACCGCAAAGTCGCGGCGCTGCTGGCCGACCCCGGCATCATCCGCAACCGCGCCAAGATCGCCGCCACCATCCAGAACGCTAGGGCCTATCTGGCGCTGACCGCCAGCGGGCAATCGTTCAGCGAATTCCTGTGGTCCTTCGTCGGCGGCACCCCAGTGCAAAACGCCCGCTCATCGCTGGTTGAAATCCCCGCCAGGACCGCGCAATCGGGTGCAATGAGCAAAGCCTTGACCCGCGCCGGTTTCAAGTTGGTCGGTAAAATGGCTGAATGGTTTGAGCGCCTTGAGAACCTGCACTCAGATTTACGCCTACCGGTATCCACTACGACTCTCTAACGTGTTGTCAATCAGGAGCAGTTCACTCCTTATGACCATGGCGGGCCGAATGAACAGCTCTTTTCAGTACCAGGCGTCAAGAGTATGCCGTCCATTACGGAATGCATTCCCGCGAAGCATGTCCGGCATGGCGGATACGGCTGCTCAGCGGTGACGCTGCCGTGAGGCTGAGGGTGTGCGACCTTCGATGTGGCGGAACGTAATCCGCCCTTTGGTCAGGTCGTAAGGGGACATTTCGAGGGAGACCTTGTCGCCGGCAAGGACACGAATATGGTTCTTACGCATCTTGCCGCCACTGTAGGCCACCAGCATGTGTCCATTGTCCAAAGTGACACGGAAACGCGTATCTGGCAGCACTTCCATCACAACGCCTTGCATTTCGATCAGATCTTCTTTTGCCACGGTTGTATCTCCAGAGGTCGCTCGTGGGGCAAGCCCGCATGGAACAGGGCTCGGATAAATATGTTTCAGAAGCGCCTGCGCGACGCACTCAGCGTCGTGGCAGGGCTTCTGCCGAAGGGTCATTCAATTGGTGCAAACCCGTAGTAAGAACCGTAGGCCGAAGGCGCCGGTGCGTAGGCGGCCACCTTAATTGCGTCCGCCAGAGTGACCTGATTGGTAAGTCCGTCTATTCCACCCGGGTCCCCCAACCATCGCTCCTCGACCTGCTTTTCAGTCAGGCCGTTGAGGCTGATGTTACGGTCGAATCGTTCCGAGCGGTATTCGAATGCCATGTCATGAGCGATGAACAGGGTATGAGAGCAGGCGGTAATGAGAGTCTCGTCAACCGCGTCGGCGCCCATGACCCGGGTACCGCAGAATGGGCAATGGACCGGGGTGTAGTAAAAAGTCTTGAGTTCGGTACGTTGGATGGGCTGCGTCATGCTGTACTCCATGTCTTATGAAAATGCTTGGCTAGTTGCTGCTTGCCCGCCCACCACTTGAGGCCTAACGCTGGGTGCATTGATAGCGATGAAGGTCCGAGTGGGAAAGTCCGGCCAATTCGCCAACCACGCGGTTGATGCCCCGGCCCAGCAGCCACCAGGCGTTACCGTAGGGCAGGACGGAAATGCCCGATTCCGCACACAGCCGTTCGGCTTGGGCTCGTTGTTCTTTTATGTTCATTTGATTTATTTATGCTTTGCTCGGGAACGGCAGTTTTCGATCCCGGCACCCCGTGCCGGCAAGGCATGCCGACCAGAAGAGGCTGGCCACCGCGTCATGCGGTAGCCAGAGAGAACGCCCGAAGAATCAGGCGATTTGGATATTGCTGGCTTGTTTACCCTTGGGGCCGGTGGTGATGTCGAAACTCACCCGCTGACCTTCAGTCAAGGTCTTGAAGCCGTGGGATTGAATTGCGGAAAAGTGAGCGAAGAGATCTTCGCCGCCGCCTTCGGGCGTAATGAAGCCAAAACCCTTGGAATCGTTAAACCACTTGACGCTACCTGTTGCCATATCTTGAATCTCCGAAAAATTACGGGGCGGGTTGCCCCTGGTTGGGGCGAGATCAAGAGGGCGAGGCGAAAATGGGGGAATGGCGCCGTAGAACTACGGGTACTAGACCGACAAGATAACAACACAACTAGAAATCGCTGCAGTGCACAATACGCGCCATCGGATCAAACAGCAAACGAAATTTGAAGTTTTTTATTGTTTCTGGAATAGACGATTCTGATTATCAGCAACGGCAGATGTATTGCGGCCCCATTCAGTCCGTCAGGTGGGCGTTTTGGACGAAGAGTAAGCAGTAGCCGTACTGTCTGAATGGCTGCAGTAATCGAAAAACTGCCGCTCCCGCCTCCGCAAAGCTGATCGTCAGGTAACGGGTGCATAGCCGACCGAACCTGACCGGACGTCGAATGTCGGATTTGGTTTACGGTCACTTGGTGAAATTCACCGCCCTTGTTACTGCTCGTCTTCCTCCAGCTTCAGCGACGCCGAGTTGATGCAGTAGCGCAGGCCGGTCGGTGCCGGGCCGTCGGGGAAGACGTGGCCGAGGTGGGCGCCGCAGTCGTGGCAGGTGACCTCGGTGCGCAGCATGCCGAAGCTCTTGTCGACGTGCTCGTCGATCAGTTTTTCGTCGTTGGGCGTGTGGAAGCTCGGCCAGCCGCAGCCCGAATCGAACTTGGTTTCGGAGCGGAAGAGCGGGGCGCCGCAGCAGATGCAGCGGTAGGTGCCGTCGCTGTGGGTGTCCCAATACTTGCCGGTGAAGGCGGGCTCGGTGCCTTTCTCGCGGGTCACGCGGTATTCGGTGGGGGTCAGCTGGGCGCGCCATTCGGCGTCGGTTTTTTCGATTTTCGGCATGGCTGTTCTCGTCGGGTCCGGTCGGCTAAGACCGGTAGATTCGGCTATGATTCAGGGAAGTTTCACAGGATACCGCGAATGAATCCGAATCCCCTCGACGACAGCGATCTCGACCGCCTCGAACTGCTTCTGGAAACCGATGTGTTCCAGGGCGACGCCATGCGTCTCGATGAAATCCAGGCCATGCTCTGCGCCATCGTCAGCGGACCGCTGCCGGTCGAACCGGCGGTCTGGCTGCCGGAGGCGCTGGGCAAGGGGCTGGCCAGCGCCGACGACCCGCAGGTGGCGGAAACGATCGAACTGCTGATGCGCCTCAACAACGACCTTGCCGCCGCGCTGCTCGACGACGAGACCATCGCCCCCATCCTCTACCCGCTCGACGAGGACGGCGATGAATACGACTACGCCGCCTGGGCCGACACCTACGTTTTCGGTGCCGGTCTCGCCGGCGACTGGTTCGAACTCGCCGGCAAGCACGCCGACGACCTGTCCGAACTGCTCGAGCCGATGTTCCTGCTCAACGGCATGCTCAAGGAGGATGTCGAAAAGAGCGGCGAACGCTGGTTCTCGCCGGCCGAGGAGGCGCGCCTGGTGGCCGACATCCAGGACAACCTGCCGGTCATCGTCCAGACGCTCTACAACTTCTGGCGCAACAAGCGCGCCGGCGGCACCGTCCGCAACGCGGAACCGAAATCGGGTCGCAACGACCCGTGCCCGTGCGGCAGCGGCCGCAAGTTCAAGCAGTGCTGCGGGCGTCCGGACAAGCTGAACTGACCGGGCGGAATACCGGCGCCGGCAGCGTTCCCCTATTTCTGAAGTTGCGACAGGCTTGCCGGTTCGGCGAGCTGTGCGGCGATCGACGCGCCGGGACGCAGCTCGAAATCGCGGACGGTGTCGAGCGCGGTATCGGCCAGCGCCGGGCCGCCGAACAGGGCGCCCAGGCTGCCGGCGACCAGCAGCGAGCGCAGCGTGGTGTGCGGCCTGGCCGGCCGGCGCGGCGGGTTGAGGTCGAAATGGATGCGCGACGTTTCGAGAAAGGCGATGACGCTTCTGTCCCGGGATTGGCGGTGAAATGGCATGATGGCCTCCTGCGCTTTGGTTCAGCCGCCATGGTCGCGCTTTTCCGGCGTCCTGCCAGTCGCCTTTGTGCAACGGAATGTTTCGTTTTGTTTCAGAGGCGTCGTCGATGAAACTTTATCTCGCCGGTCCTGACGTTTTTCGGCCGGATGCTGCCGACTGGGCGGAACGGGCGCGCGCCCTGTGTGCGGCGCAGGGGCACGTCGCGCTGATCCCGCTCGATGGCGTCGAAACGACGGCGGCGGGCATCTATCACGCCAATATCGCGCTGATCCGCGCCGCCGACGCGGTGTTCGCCCGGCTCGATCCCTTTCGCGGCTGCGAGCCGGATTCCGGCACCTGCGTCGAGGTCGGCTTCGCGCTGGCGCTGGGCAAGCCGGTGATAGGCTATGTACAGACTGCGGAAACCACGGTCGAGCGCGTCGCGCGCCTCGCCGGCGGGGTGTCCGAAAATGATGTCAAAAGGACGGTCGACCGCAACGGACTGCTGGTCGAGGATTTCGGCCTGCCGCTCAACCTGATGCTGGCGGTTCCCGCGCGCATCGTGCATGGCGGGCTGGCGGAAGCGCTGGCTGCGCTCGCGGGGCGCTGACTCAGCCCAGCAGTTCGGTGTCGTCGTGCGCGTAGGCGGGCGCGCAGCAGCACAGGATGTGTAGCGGCCCGGCGCCGGTGTTGCGCACGCGATGCGGCGTGCCCGGCGCGATTGCGATGCTGTCGCCGGCGGCGATGGCGAATTCCTCGTCGCCGAGGGTCATGACGCCGCGGCCGCGGGTGACGTGGTAGATCTCCTCGCTGGTCGCGTGGCGGTGCAGCAGGGTGGCGACGCCGGGCGGGACGACGGCTTCGGCCAGGCTCTGGTGGCGCACCGCGTGCTGCTCGGGGTGCAGCAGTTCGCGGATTTCCGAGCCGTCCTTCGTGATGTAGGGGGCGATGTCGCCCAGCGCCGTCCGCCGCCTCACTTGCCGCCCCACGACTGGATCGGCACGGTCGAGATGGCGTTGGCCGGCGCGCCTTCGATGATCTTGCGGCTGATCGCCAGATAGACCAGCACGTTGCGCTTCTGGTCGAGGAAGCGGTGGATCTTGGTTTCCTTGAAGATCAGCGAGGTGTCTTCGCTGAACACCGTTTCGCCGTCCGGGAGTTTCGCCGGCAGCGTGATCGGGCCGACCTGACGGCAGGCCAGCGAGAATTGCGAGGGGTCTTCGGCAAGACCGAAGCTGCCCTTGACGCCGCCGGTGCGCGCCTGGCTGACGTGACAGGTGACGCCGGGAATCTTCGGGTCGTCGTAGGCGTAGATGCAGACGCGGTGGTTGGCGCCGATCAGCTTCCAGGTGGTGGTGGCGCAGCCGATCTCCTCGGCGGCGACCGTCAGGCTGGCGGCCAGCGGCAGGACGGCGAGCAGCGTCTTGAACGGGGATCTCATGTCATTCTCCGGGCGGGACGGCACGCTGCGATGATAAGGGAATCATGCGGCCGACGTATTTGGCGAGGATCTTGTAGGTGTCGCGGTCGAAGCGCGGGCGCCCGGCGGCGAGCAGGGCGTCGAGTTCGTCGTCGTTTTTCGCGGTGCCGAGATAGCGCCAGCTATCGACCAGGTGGGCTTCGTCGCCTTCGCGGATCAGCGCCGGGCCGTTCACCGGCCACGCGGCGAGCTTGAGCCGGGCGAGGGCGCCAACCAGGCGCATGGTGTGCCGGGCATAAGGCTCCCGGCCGACGCAGGCGCCCTTGCAGCGCCGGATCTGGTGGCCGAAGCAGGGCTTGCCGGGGGCGGTCCTTTCGAGGCCGAGCAGGGCGTCGCACAGGTTGTGCTCGGCGGCCAGGGCGCGCAGGACTTCGGCGGCTTCGCGGGCGCTCTTGAACAGGCCGTAGCAGGACGTGCGGGCGCCGAAGTCGAGGTCGTGCGCCGAAGCCAGTTCGGGACGCAGCCAGCCTTCGCCTTCGTCGACCAGGGTCCAGGTACACAGCTCGTCGTTCTTGCGCAGCAGGCGGTTGTGCGTCGGCAGCAGCTGCTTGACCAGCGTTGCCTCCTTGAGCAGGGCGCCGATTTCGCCGGCCGTCTCGATCCAGTCGATGCGCCGCAGCTGCTGTGCCAGCGCCATTTCCTTCGCCGAGCTGTGGTCGGCCGCGAAATGGGAGAGGACGCGCTTGCGGATGTCCTTGGCCTTGCCGACGTAGAGCGGCAGGTCGCCGCTTTCGGTCGGTTCGCCGTAGAACAGGTAGACGCCGGGGCCTTCGGGCAGGTCGTCGATGATGCCGGGGTCGAGATGCGGCGGCAGGCTGGGACGGGCGGCGAGCTTGGCGAGCGCGGCGTCGATTTCATCGCTGCTGCGGTCGACGTGTATTTTTTGCCAGAATTGGTGGATCAGCTGCGCGTCGGCCAGCGCCCGGTGGCGGGCGTCGGCACGCAGGGCGTGGCGCTCGATCAGGCTGTCCAGGTTGTGGCGGTGGAATTGCGGGTAGAGCGTCCGCGACAGCTTGACGGTGCACAGCACCGGGGCGCGGAAATCGACGCCCAGGCGTTTGAATTCGTTCTTCAGGAAGCCGTAGTCGAAACGCGCGTTGTGGGCGATGAACAGGCGGCCTTCCAGGCGGCGCAGGGTTTCCCCGGCGACGGCGGCGAACGATGGCGCGGCGGCCACCATTTCGTTGCTGATGCCGGTCAGCTGCTCGATGAAGGGCGGGATGCGCGTGCCCGGATTGACCAGCTGCTGCCACTCGCGCACCGTGCCGTCGGCATCGACCTCGACGATGCCGATTTCGGTGATGCGGTCGGCTGTAGCGGTGGCGCCGGTGGTTTCGAGGTCGACGAAGGCGAGGGGACGCATGGGGCTGGGGGCGGATCGTGGCGCAGCGATGATAGCCCTTTTCGCTGGCCGCCGCGCCCCGCCTGTCGCAAAACCGACAAGCGGGCGCCGGGCGCGCCCGCTACCGGCCGGCGCGCCGCGCCGTGGCGTGCGCTGGCGGCGTGGCATCGCTCTTGCATCGCCTGCCGGAAAATAACCTTCCCTGTTGCGACCCGACCATGACGACCTCCGCCAGCAGTCCCTTCCGTTGCCTTTCCGCCGCCGACGCGGCGACGCTGCTGCGCAGCGAGGCCGGCATCACCGTTTTCGACGTGCGCGACCTCGCCAGCTATCAGCGCGGTCACGTGAGTGGCGCCGCCCACCTTGACGAGCAGCGCTTTCCGCTCTGGCTTCGTCGCATCGAGAAGGCGGCACCGGTGGTGATCTACTGCTACCACGGCAACGCCAGCAAGACCTTCGCGCAGATGTTCGCCGATTTCCGCTTCACCCGCGTCTTCAGCGTCGACGGCGGCTACGAGCCGCTGGCCGCGGCCCTGGCGGCGGCATGACGGCGACCGAAGTCGCTGGCTGGGTGCGCCGGCATCCGCTGTCGCCGATCCACGTCGATTGCGCGACGGCGGTCATGCTCAAGATCCTCGACGGCAAGTGCAAGATGACCCCGACCGAGAAGCGCGTGATGGAACGGCTCTACGACGCGGTCAAGGCATGCCCCGGCCAGCTGCTCGGCGCCGACACCCACGACCTGATCGGCGCGGCGCGCGGCGAGCGCGACGAGGCGCTGCGCAATTTCATCTACGAAAAGCGCGTGCTGGCCGAAACGACGATCTCGCGCCCGGTGATGAAGGGCTTCAAGGCGCTGATCCGCCAGCAAGGCCTGTTCGCCGGGGAGCACGAGGTGGAGGACGAGGCGGCATGAGCAAGCGCCTCTACATGACGCCGGGCTCGTGTTCGACGGGCATCCACATCCTGCTCGAAGAGTGCGGGCTGGTCTTCGAGGCGCACCTGGTCAACCTGCTGGCCGGCGACCAGCACCGGAAGGACTACCTGGCGATCAACCCCAAGGGCACCATCCCGGCGCTGGTGCTCGACGACGGCAGCGCGCTCACCGAGTTTTCGTCGATCGCCTGGTGGCTGGCGCGCAGCTACCCGAAACGCAGGCTGCTGCCGGAGACGGTGGCCGGCGAGGTGCGCGTCCTGGAGCTGATGAACTATGCCTGCAACACGATTCACGGTGCCGGATTCGCGCGCATCTTCACCACCGAGCGCTTTTCGGCGAGCGCCGCCGAGCAGGAATCGGTCAAGGCGCAGGGGCGGCTGATCATCGACAAGGGCTTCGCCCTGGTCAACCGCGAACTGGACGGCCGCGACTACCTCGCCGACCAGTTCACCATCGCCGACGCCGCGCTGTTCTACGTCGAGTTCTGGGCCGAGCGGACGGGCGTCGCGCTGCCGGAAAACTGCGCCGCCCACTATCGCCGGATGCTGACGCGGCCGGCGGTGCGCCAGGTCGTGGCCGAAGAGGGCTACGCCTCGGCGCTGCGCTGAGCGCCGGCCGCCGCGAAATTCGCCAGCAACCGGCGGTCGACCGCAGCAGGCCTAATGGACCTGCGTCGCGGCGCGCCAGCTGCCGTCGAGATCGTCGCGGGCGACGGCGACGATGTCCGGATCGAGCACGCCCTTGCCGGCGAATTCTTCCAGGAGGCGCGAGATTTCCTCGAGCGCCTGCGGGCCGCGGTACGGACGGGCCTGGGCCAGTGCCTGGAAAACGTCGGCGACGGCGACGATGCGCGCCTCGACGGCCAGGTTGCCGGCCGAGCGGCGGAAGGGGTAGCCCTGGCCGTTGAGCGCCTCGTGGTGGAAGGCGGCCCATTCGGCGATCGTCTCTAGCCCGGGAACGTGGCGCAGGATCTCGTAGGTCTCGAAGGCGTGCCGCTCCATGACCGAGAATTCGGCGCTCGTCAGGCGCGCCGGCTTGTCGACGATCTCATCGGGTACGCAGAGCTTGCCGATGTCGTGCATCAGACCGGCGATTTCCATCCGCGAGAGGTCGTCCGGCGCGAAGCCCATGCGTTCGCCGAGGTGCCGGGAAAGCTGCGCGACGCCCAGCGAATGGGCGGCGGTGAAATGGCTCTTGGCATCGACGATGCTGGACACCAGCCGGGCAACATGGCGGAACTGGGGAAATTCGATGTCGACGCCCCATTGCGGCAGCGCCAGGTCGGCCAGGTAGGACTGGACGTGGCGCGGCACGAGGGCGATCCAGAACGCCTCGCGCGCGGATGCGGCGAGGAAGGCGGCGACCGCCTCGGGCTGCAGTGTGCGGCCGGCGAGGCCGGCGATTTCGCGGCGGATGGCGGCGCTGTGGAACAGCGGATTGTCGAGGCCGTGGCGAAGAAGCAGCGCATCGACGCGGTCGGCCAGCAGGATCAGGTTGCTGGCGAGGGCATCGGCCTCGCCGAGGTCGGCCGGCAGCTCGGCCCACGGCGTGTGGTGGTGGCGGATGGCATCGGCAAGCAGCGACAGGTGGGCGAAGGGCTGCAGCAGCTGATAGGCGCGTTCGCAATGCACGCCGGTATCGGGATAGTCGGCGCCGGAAACCAGACGCCGGTGTTCGGCGGTGGACGACACCCCGAGGTCGTGCAGCAGGCAGGCGAAGACCAGGTCGTCCAGCCGGGGTGCCGGCAGGCCCATGATGACCGCCGTCTCGCGGGCGATCATGGCGACCCGCTTGCCGTGCTGGAAATCGTTCACGCCGACCAGGTCGAGGGCGTCGGAAACGGCAAGCACGGCACTTTTCAGGTTGATCCTGAGGGGCATCGGTCACTCGCTCGGGGAGGGGACGGGAAAAGCATACCACCAGCGCGCGGGCACGGGTTTGCGCAGGGTGGCGGCCGTACCATGCGAGCTTGCCGCAAGGACCCATCCCCCGCCCGGCCCCCCCTTTGAAGGGGGAGGAGCGTGCTGCGGATCGGTGCCCGCTGGCGGAAAGCGCCCGGTGTTCTAAAGCGCGGGAAGGCAGCGCCGCGCGCTTTCGTGGGCCGCCGCGACCAGCGCGGCGAGCCGCGCCGGGGGCGGGGCGAGTTCCTCGGCGAAGATTTCGGCGACACGCCCGATAGCCGCCTCGGCCGCCCTCGCATCGAGGACCAGGGCGCGCGTGCGGCGCGCCAGCACGTCCTCGATCGTCCGCGCCGCTTCGTGGCGGATGGCGAAGCGGACCATCGCCTCGCTGTGGGGCAGCGCCGGGTGCAGGGGGATGTCGTGGCCGGGCAGGGCGGCCAGTTGCGGGGCGTCGGTGCCATAGACGTCGCCGGTCGGCCGGTCGGGGCAGCCGTGCAGCTTCAGCGTCGCGGTCGGACAGGGAACGGCGGGCAGGCTGGCGAGGCGGGCGGCGCGGTCGACGACCTGTTCGGCCATCAGCCGGTAGGTCGTCCATTTGCCGCCGGTGACGGTGAGCAGGCCGCTGTCGCTGACCAGCACCGCGTGCTCGCGCGGCAAGGCGGCGGTGTCGCGGGCGTCGGCGTGGTCCGGGTGGAGCAGCGGGCGCAGGCCGGCGAAGGCGCTGCGGATGTCGGCGCGGGTCGGCGGCCGGGTCAGCACGCCGGCGACGGTGCGCAGCAGGAAGTCGATCTCGGCGGCGAGCGGCTGCGGGTCGTCGAGGTCGTGCAGGTCAGGGCGCGGGGTGTCGGTCGTGCCGATCAGCACCTTGCCCTGCCAGGGAATGACGAACAGGACGCGGCCGTCGGCGGTTTGCGGAAGCAGCAGCGCCTGCCAGCCGGGCAGGAAGCCGGCATCGACGACGAGGTGGATGCCCTGGCTGTGGGTCAGCAGCGGCGGCGACTCCGGGTCGTCGAAGCGGCGCACGTCGTCGGCATGGACGCCGGTGGCGTTGATGACGACGCGGGCGGCGACCGCGAATTCCTCGCCGCTTTCCGCATCGCGCAGCGCGGCGCCGGTGACGCGCCCGTCGTTCGCCTTGAGCAGCCGGGTCGCCGGCAGGTAGTTGAGGCAGGTCGCGCCGCGGTCGCTCGCCGTGCGCATCAGCGCGATCGCCAGGCGGGCGTCGTCGAACTGGCCGTCCCAGTAGCGGATGCCGCCGCACAGGCCGTCGCTGCGCAGGCCGGGCAGGGCGGCGATGACGTCCCGGCGGTCCAGGCTGCGCGAGGCGGCCAGGTTGTGCGCGCCGGCCAGCAGGTCGTAGAGTTTGAGGCCGGCGCCGTAGTAGATGCGGTCGACGCGGCGCCAGGCGGGGATGACGAAGGCCAGCGGATGCACTAGGTGGGCCGCGTTCACCAGCAGGTGCGCGCGTTCGTGCAGGGCGTGGCGCACCAGGCCGAGTTCGCCCTGGCGCAGGTAGCGCACGCCGCCGTGGATCAGCTTGGTGCTGCGCGACGAGGTGCCGGCGGCGAAGTCGCGCGCTTCGACGAGCAGTGTGCGATAGCCGCGGGCGGCGGCGTCGACGGCAGTCCCGAGGCCGGTGGCGCCGCCGCCGATGACCAGCACGTCCCACGGGCGCGCCTCGCGCAGGGCGGCGAGACCGTCTTCCCGGCGGGCGGGACCGTCCATCAGCCGCCTTGGGCCCAGTTGAGGGTGCGTTCGACGGCGCGCTGCCAGTCGGCGAAGAGCGCCGCCCGGCGGTCGCCGGACATCGCCGGTTCGAAGCGGCGTTCGGCGCGCCACAGGGCGGCCAGTTCTGCCTCGTCCTGCCAGTAGCCGACCGCCAGGCCGGCCAGATAGGCGGCGCCGAGGGCGGTGGTCTCGGTGACCTGCGGCCGCACCACCGGGACGCCGAGCAGGTCGGCCTGGAACTGCATCAGCAGGTCGTTCCTGGCGGCGCCGCCGTCGACGCGCACTTCGCTCAGGCGCCGCCCGGCGTCCTTCTCCATCGCCAGGAGCACCTCGGCGCTCTGGAAGGCGATGGCCTCGAGCGCGGCGCGCGCGACGTGGGCGCGGGTCGTGCCACGCGTCATGCCGAACAGGGCGCCGCGGGCGAACGGGTCCCAGTAGGGCGCGCCGAGGCCGGTGTGCGCCGGTACCAGATAGACGCCGCCGTTGTCGGGCACGCTGGCGGCGAGCGCCTCGACCTCGCCGGCGCTGGCGATCAGCCCGAGGCCGTCGCGCAGCCATTGCACGGTGGCGCCACCCATGAAGACGCTGCCTTCGAGCAGGTAGCTGGCGCGGCCGCCGAGCTGCCAGCCGACCGTGGCGAGCAACTGGTGGCGCGAGGCCATCGGTTCGTCGCCGGTGTTCATCAACAGGAAGCAGCCGGTGCCGTAGGTGTTCTTGGCCATGCCGCGCGCCAGGCAGGCCTGCCCGAAGGTCGCCGCCTGCTGGTCGCCGATCAGGCTGCACAGCGGAATCGGCGCGCCCAGCCAGGCGGGGTCGAGGGTCGCGCTGTGTTCGCTACTGTCGACGACCGTCGGCAGCAGCGCCGGCGGAATGTCGAGGAGGCCGAGCAGTTCGTCGTCCCAGCAGCGGCGGTGGATGTCGAAAAGCAGGGTGCGCGAGGCGTTCGACGGGTCGGTGACGTGCCGGCGGCCGCCCGAGAGTTTCCACGCCAGCCAGCTGTCGATGGTGCCGCAGGCGAGTTCGCCGCGCTCGGCGCGGGCACGGGCGCCGGGCACGTGGTCGAGCAGCCACTTCAGCTTGGTGCCGGAGAAATAGGCGTCGACGACGAGGCCGGTGCGCGCGCGGAACAGTTCGGCATGGCCGGCCGCCCGCAGTTCGTCGCAGATGCCGGCGGTGCGCCGGTCCTGCCAGACGATGGCGCGGTGCACCGGTTCGCCGCTGGTGCGGTCCCACAGGACGGTCGTTTCGCGCTGGTTGGTGATGCCGGCGGCGGCTACCTGCGTCGCCGCGATGCCGTTGTCGCGCAGCACGGCCTGCGCCACGGCGAGCTGCGCCTGCCAGATTTCCCCGGCGTCGTGCTCGACCCAGCCGGGCCGCGGGTAATGCTGGGTGATTTCGCGCTGCGCGACGCCGTGGATATTGCCGTGCCGGTCGAACAGGATGGCGCGGGCGCTGGTGGTGCCCTGGTCGAGCGCGAGGATGAACTGGTCGGGACAGGCTGGCATGATGCTCTCCGGCAGGCGGTTTCGCGCCAGTATAGCCGGCTAGCCGGCGGTGCCGGCGGGCGAAAATCGGGCCCAATCGGCGGTCGACCGCAGCAATGCGGATTCGGCCCGGAGATTTTCGGTCACTGGCAATGGAACATGAGTTTTGTGAATACATGTTGCAATTCATGCGCATGAATGCCAATATTTTCCTGTCGATTTAACAGTGCCTATCCATGTCGAATAATCCATTGCCAGCATCGAACAGCGCCCGCAAGGCGACCAATGTTTCATTGGACGAAGCCTTGCTGGCCGAGGCGAAATTGCTGCGCATCAATGTCTCCCAAGCTGCCGAGGCAGGCCTGGCGCAAGCCGTCGCCGCGCGGCGGGCGGAACTCTGGCTGGCCGCAAATCGCGAAGCGCTGGAAAGCTCCAACGCCTATGTCGAACAGAACGGTCTTCCGCTGGTCGCTTACCGGAGCTTCTAATGCCACGCTTCGCCGTCTATCGGAATCCGGAAGGTGTCGGCTACCTGCTGGATATTCAGGCCGACCTGCTCAGCCACCTGAATACGCGCGTCGTCGTTCCGCTGTTGCCACTCGCTGTCGCGCCCAAGCCGGCCAGCACGCTCAATCCGGTCTTCGAGGTCGAAGGTGCCAGCGTCTGCATGGTGACGCAATTCATGGCGGCTGTGCCGGCACAGATGCTCAAGAGCCCGATGTTCAGCCTGGAGAGTAGGCGCAACGACATTACGGCGGCCATCGACTTGTTGTTTCAGGGGTTTTGATCGAATGACGGCTTGGGTTGCGGTCGACAGCGAAAAGCTGGCCGATTTCGAACGAAAGAGATTGGCGGCTCGTCTGGAACAATGCCGCTGAACATCCTTCCCTTCCAGGCGCTGGCCTGCCCGCTGGACGGCGCGCCGCTGCAGCGCCACGGCGCCGCCTGGCGCTGCGCCGCCGGCCACAGTTTCGACGTCGCCGGTCCGGGCTATGTCCATCTGCTGCCGGTCCAGAACAAGCGTTCGCGCGATCCGGGCGACAGCAGGGAGATGGTCGCGGCGCGCCGGCGCTTCCTCAACGCCGGCCATTACCAGCCGATCGCCGCCGCGGTCGCCCGCGCCGCGCTGGCCGAACTGCCGGCCACTGGCGTCGTCAGCTGTCTCGATGCCGGCAGCGGCGAGGGCTACTACCTGCGCCAGTTGGCCGCGACGCCGGGGAACGGCCGGACGCTGGCGCTGCTCGGGCTCGACATCTCCAAGTGGGCGGTCCAGGCGGCGGCGAAGCAGGATGGCCGGCCGGGCTGGGTCGTCGGCAGCAACGCCAACCTGCCGGTGCTGCCGGGCACGCTCGACCGCGTGCTGTGTCTGTTCGGCTTTCCGGTCTATGGCGAGTTCGCCCGCGTGCTGAAGGCGGACGGCCAGTTGTTGCAGGTCGATGCCGGGCCGGACCACCTGCGGGAACTGCGCGCCATCATCTATCCGCGGCCGAAGCCCGAGCGCACCGGCGAGGCGCCGGCGCCGCCGGGTTTCACCCGCCTGGCCGAAGAAAGCGTCCGCTATTCCCTGCATCTCGACGGCCCGGAGCCCATCGCCGACCTGCTGGCGATGACGCCGCACCTCTACCGCGCCAGTGCCGAGGGGCGCGCCCGGGCGGCGGCGCTGACGGCGCTGTCGCTCACCGTCGATGTGCGCCTGGTGCGGCTCGGGCGGGATCCCGCGCGCTGAGTGCATTCGGCCTGCCCGGCGCCGGCGCCCCCGCGGCCTCGGGTATAATGCCGGCCTCTCCGCCTAACCCGAAATTCCCTCCCCATGGCCGACATTCTTTGCCTCAAGGGCGACGCCGCCTTTTCCGCCTTTCGCCTGCAACGCCTGCTTGCCCGCCTGACCACGGCCGTGGCCGACATCGAGGCGGTGACCGCCGACTATTGGCACGTCGTCGCGCAGAAGCGGGCGCTGTCCGCCGACGAGCGTGCCAAGCTGGCGAAGCTGCTGGAAGAAGTGCCGGCCGGCGCGGACAAGGGCGAGCTGTTCCTGGTCGCGCCGCGCATCGGCACCATTTCGCCGTGGTCGTCGAAGGCCACCGACATTGCCTTCAACTGCGACCTGGAGCCGGCGATCGAGCGCATCGAGCGTGTCGTCGCCTTCCATGTGGTCTTGAAGCAAAACCGGGCGTTGATCGCAGAAGAGCGCAAAACCGTCGCCGGCCTGCTGCACGACCGCATGACCGAATCGGTGCTGCCCGGTTTCGATGCCGCCGGCGAACTGTTCCGCCATTTCGCGCCGAAGCCGCTGGCTACGGTCGACGTGCTGAAAGGCGGCAAAACCGCGCTGGTCGAGGCCAACGCCACGCTCGGCCTGGCGCTGTCCGACGATGAAATCGACTACCTGCTCGACATCTTCACCAAGGCCGACCGCAACCCGACCGACGTCGAACTGATGATGTTCGCCCAGGCCAACTCCGAGCACTGCCGCCACAAGATCTTCAACGCCTCGTGGGTGATCGACGGCGAGCAGAAGGACAAGACGCTGTTCGGCATGATCCGCGAGACCCACCAGGCCAACCCGCAGGGCACGGTGATGGCCTACGCCGACAACGCGTCGATCATCGAGGGCGCAACGATCCAGCGCTTCTACCCGGACGCCGACCGCGGCTATTCCTACAAGGAAGAACTGACCCACATCCTGACCAAGGTCGAGACGCACAACCACCCGACGGCCATTTCGCCGTTTCCCGGCGCCTCGACCGGCTCCGGCGGCGAAATCCGCGACGAAGGCGCCACCGGCAAGGGCTCCAAGCCGAAGGCCGGCCTCTGCGGTTTCTCGGTCTCCAACCTCAATTTGCCCGATGCGCCGCAACCTTGGGAGCACGCCTACGGCCGTCCGTCGCGCATCGCTTCCGCCCTCGACATCATGCTCGAAGGCCCGATTGGCGCTGCCGCCTTCAATAACGAATTCGGCCGTCCGAACCTGACCGGCTATTTCCGCACCTACGAGCAGGACGTGGCCGGCACGGTGCGCGGCTACCACAAGCCGATCATGATCGCCGGCGGTCTCGGTTCCATCCAGGCGCAGCAATCGTTCAAGGAAGAGACCTTCCCGGTCGGCACGCTGTTCGTGCAACTGGGCGGCCCCGGGATGCTGATCGGCCTCGGCGGCGGTGCCGCCTCGTCGATGACGGCCGGCGTCAATGCCGAAGACCTCGATTTCGCCTCCGTCCAGCGCGGCAACCCGGAAATCCAGCGGCGTGCCCAGGAAGTCATCGACCGCTGCTGGCAGATGGGCGCCAACAACCCGATCCTGTCGGTGCATGACGTTGGCGCCGGTGGAGTATCCAACGCCCTGCCGGAACTTGCCCACTCGGGCGGCGTTGGCGCCAAGTTCGACCTGCGCAAGGTGCCGACCCTGGAGCCGGGCATGTCGCCGGCCGAGATCTGGTCGAACGAATCGCAGGAGCGCTATGTGCTGGCCATCCCGCCGAACCGCATTGGCGAGTTCCGGGCGATGTGCGAGCGCGAGCGCTGCCCCTTTGCCGTGGTCGGCGAAGCGACCGGTGATGGCCACCTGACGGTGACCGACGACCATTTCGGCGTCAATCCGGTCGACATGGAAATGGAAGCGCTGCTCGGCAAGCCGCCGCGCATGACCCGCGATGTCACGTCGCAGCCGTCGACCTTCGTGCCCTTCGACGCCGTTTCCATCGAACTCAAGGACGCCGCCTACCGCCTGATGCGTCTGCCGACCATCGCCGACAAGACCTTCCTGATCTCGATCGGCGACCGCTCGGTCGGCGGCATGACCGCCCGCGACCAGATGGTCGGCCCGTGGCAGGTGCCGGTGGCTGACGTCGCGGTGACGACGATGGGCTACCAGGGTTACCTCGGCGAAGCCTTCGCCATGGGCGAGCGTACGCCGCTCGCCGTCTTCAATGCTCCGGCTTCCGGCCGCATGGCGATCGGCGAGGCGCTGACCAACCTGGCCGCCGCCGACATCGGCGAGCTCGGCAAGGTCAAGCTGTCGGCCAACTGGATGGCGCCCTGCGGCGTGCCGGGCGAGGATGCCCGCCTTTTCGACACCGTCGAGGCGGTGTCCGACCTGTGCAAAGCGATTGGCGTGTCGATCCCGGTCGGCAAGGATTCGCTGTCGATGCGCACCGCCTGGGAAGAGCAGGGCGAGAAGAAGCAGGTGGTGTCGCCGCTGTCGCTGATCGTCACTTCCTTTGCCGCCGTCGACGACGTGCGCAAGACCAAGACCCCGCAACTGGCCGTCGATCAGGGCGAAACCGAACTGCTGCTGCTCGACCTCGGCCACAATCGTCTCGGCGGCTCGGCCCTGGCCCAGGTCTATAACGCGACCGGCAGCGATGCGCCGGACGTCGATGATCCGGCCAAGCTGAAGGGCCTGTTCGACGCCGTCCAGAAGCTGAACCGCGACGGCCTGCTGCTCGCCTATCATGACCGTTCCGACGGCGGCCTGTTCGTCGCTGCCTGCGAAATGGCCTTCGCCAGCCGGCGCGGCGTGTCGCTCGACCTCGACGGCCTGTGCTTCGATGCCGCCGCGCTCGATGTCGATGGCGCCGAGAAGCGTCCGGACCTGATGGCCGGACGCGATTTCGAAAACATCGTCCGCGCCCTGTTCAACGAGGAACTGGGCGCCCTGATCCAGATCCGCCGCGCCGACCGCGAGAAGGTCACGCCGATCCTGCGCGCCAGCGGCGTGCCGTATCACTTCGTCGGCACCATGAACGAGTGGGACGAAATCCGCGTCACCCGCAACGCCAAGCGCGTGCTGCGTGAAAAGCGCGTCGACCTGCAGCGCGCCTGGTCCGAGACCAGCTACCAGATGCAGGCGATGCGCGACAACCCGAGCTGCGCGCAGCAGGAATTCGACCGCATCCTCGACACGACCGACCCCGGCCTGACGCCGAAGGTGACCTTCGATCCACAGGACGATTTCACCAAGGTCTACCAAGATCTCAGCGGCCGGCCACGCGTCGCCATCCTGCGCGAGCAGGGCGTCAACAGCCATTACGAAATGGCTGCCGCCTTCGACCGAGCAGGCTTTGCTGCGGTCGACGTCCATATGAGCGATATTCTCGCCGGCCGCGTCACGCTGAAGGATTTCAAGGGCCTCGTCGCCTGTGGCGGCTTCTCCTACGGCGACGTCCTCGGTGCCGGCCAGGGCTGGGCCAAGACCATCCTGATGCACGACGGCTGCCGCGACGAGTTCGCTGCCTTCTTCAACCGCCCGGACACCTTCGCGCTGGGCGTCTGCAACGGCTGCCAGATGATGAGCGCGCTGAAGTCCATCATCCCGGGCGCCGAGCACTGGCCGGCTTTCCGCCGCAACAAGGTCGAGCAGTTCGAGGCGCGTTTCGTGATGGCGGAGATACTCGATTCGCCGTCGATCTTCTTCGCCGGCATGGAGGGGTCGCAGGTGCCGATCGTCGTTTCGCACGGCGAAGGCCGGGCGGTGTTCGACAATGCCGACGACCAGGCGAAATGCCTGTCGGCCGTGCGCTACGTCGACAACAAGGGCGAGCCGACCGAAGTCTATCCGTTCAACCCGAACGGGTCGCCGGGCGGCCTGACGGCGGTGACAACCGCCGACGGTCGCTTCACGCTCATGATGCCGCACCCCGAGCGCGTCTTCCGCACCGTGCAGATGTCCTGGCACCCGGAAAACTGGGGCGAGGATTCGCCGTGGATGCGCATGTTCCGCAACGCGCGGCGCTGGGTGGGTTGATCGGCCTGAAACCGTTTGCATAACCCGGCGGGAACTTCCGGGTCGCATTGTCGTCCTCTGTATAGGGTTCGCCGGCGCTGGCTTCGGCGTGGGTTGCGGCGCGTCGGGCGATGACGCATGATGGCAAAGGGCGCCACCGCTGCGGCCTGTAGCGGATATCGGTGGCCCGGGATGAAAGGGGGCAGTCTGGCATGGACGGCATTTTCATCAGCTATCGACGCGACGATTCGGCGGGGTATGCCGGTCGCCTGTACGATCGTCTGGTCGCCGTTTTCGGTCCCGAGCGCGTCTTCATGGATGTCGAGGGGATCGAGCCCGGCCTCGATTTCGTGGAAGCCATCGAAGATGCGGTGAGTTCGTGCCGCGTGCTGATCGCCGTGATCGGCGACGAATGGACCACCGCTGCCGACGCCGCCGGCCGGCGGCGGCTCGACGATCCCAACGACTTCATCCGCCTGGAAACCGGGGCCGCCCTGAAGCGCGGGATTCGCGTGGTGCCGGTGCTGGTCGGCGGTGCGCTGATGCCGCAGACCGCCGACCTGCCCGAGGACCTGAAGTCGCTGACCCGGCGCCAGGCCATCGAGATCACCCACAAGCAGTGGGAAGCTTCGACCGGCGAGTTGATCCATACGCTGGAGAACATTCTCAAGGCGCCGCCGGTCGATGCCGCGGGCAAAACGCCTCCGGCCTCCCGGGCGACCCCCGAGCCGGCTGCCATTCCGACGGCGGCCGGCAGCGGCAGCGATGCGGCGAACGTGGAGAAATCCCGACGCTGGGTGGTGCCGGCTGCCGTTGCGGCGGTTGCCTTGATCGTCGCCGGCCTGTGGGCGACATTCGGCGACCGGGGGACGGCTGGCCGCGGCGAGCCGGCGCCAGCGGCGCCGAGCACCGAGGCCCCCGTGGCCAAGGCGCCATCCGGACCGCCAGGCGCCACTCGGCCGGCGCCGCCCGCGCCGGCTACCGTGGTTCCGCCGACCGCCGCTCCGGCGGCACCAGTCGCACCCGTCTCGCCGGCTGCCACGGTCCCGCCGGCTGCCACGCCGGTCGCGCCGCGCCGGCCCGAACCGGAACCCGCGCCCCGGCCGGAACCGGCTATCACACCGGCCGTACCGGTAGCACCGGTTACGCCGGCTGTCGCACCGCCGCCGACCATTCGCGAGTTCCGTGCCGACGTGACCGCCTCGCGCATGCGCATGTGCTACCGGGTGAGCAATGCCGAGAGCCTGACGCTGTCGCCACGTCCGGGCGAGCTGAGCAATACCGCCAGCGACTGCGTCGATGTCGCGGTCGATGCGCCAACGACCTTCACGCTGACCGCCCGCGGCGGCGACGTGACCGCGCGCAAGACGCTGGTGCTGGCGCCGAAAACCGAGCGCACCGTCGCCCCGGCAGAAACGCCGGCCAAGGTGACGGCCCCGGAGGCCGGCGTTTCTGCGATGCTGCCGGTCAGAGGGGAGCGCTGGACCTACCGCTCTTCGGGCAAGTGGCCGACCAGCCCGAAACGGCGTTTCGAAATCGTCGCGCAGTCGGTCGCCGACAATGTCGTCACCGACGAACTGCGGCTGCTCGAACCGGAGAGCGGCAGCGAGGTGCGCCGGGGACGCGGCAACCAGCCCGATTTCATCGCTTGGAACGCGATCGGTCCGGAGTTCAGCCCCTATTTCGGCGCCTTTGTCGACCTCGCGCGGCAGAGTCCGCTCGGCAACCTGCCGACCCCGGACCTGCACCCGCAATGGCGGAACTGGTATTCCAAGGCGGAAGTCGTCGGCCGCGAATCCGTGAGCGTTCCCGCCGGCACCTTCAACGCCTTCAAGATCGAGGTGTGGAGCAGCCGCAACCGGACCGGCTCGCAGACCGAGGCCCAGATGGAGCCGGTGCGGGTCAATTACCTGATCTGGTACGCCCCGGAGATCAAGCGCTACGTGCGGATGCAGCGTGTCATCTCGACGGTGGCCAGCAGCGAAAGCGAAAAGGATGTGTTCGAACTGGTGAACCACCGTTTGCCGTAAGGCGCGTATTGCCTGGTGGCCGGCGATCCGAATGCGAGCGGCAGTCGCCTGCCGGCGATGCTCAGGCAGGCCAGAAGAGGGCGGCCACTGTCGTTGCCGCGAACAACCCGGCGAGGACGTCCAGCGTCCAGTGGGCGCGCAGGACGATGACCAGCGCCACCTGCAGGACGGCCAGGGTCGCGCCGAGGCAGGTCAGGGCGGGGATGCCGAGGCTGGCCAACTGGATGGCGCCGAACACCGCCAGCGCCGTGTGGCCGGAAAAGAAGAAGTCGTTGCCGACGGCATAAGTGACGAACAGGCTCGGGAAGCCGGGGTGGCGCCAGATGATGCCGGGCGGCGCCGGCAGCGCGACCGCCGCCTGGCAGAGCTGGCGCAGGACGAACAGGCAGAGCAGCCCCCAGAAGGGGGCGAAGCTGGGGCCGAGCACGGCGTAGGCGAGGACGAACAGGGTGACCGCGTCGACCGCCAGCGAACTGCCGATCAGCATGACGTTCGCCGCTCGCGGATGGCCGTGCAGCCAGGCGTTGGCGCCGGCGGTCAGCTGGTGCAGGCGGTCGCTGATCGTCTGCTCGGCGAGGGGGCGCTGGCCGATCAGGCGCTGGGTGACGAACCAGGCGACGAGGCCGGCGGCGATGCCGAGCAGGCGCAGGGCGATGGTGGCGAGCGGCGGCAGCTCGGGCATCGTTCAGGCGTCGCCGGTGACGACGCGCGCGGCCCCCTCGCTGCGTTCCAGTTCGATGCGGCGGGCGGGAATCCCGGCCCAGGTTTCGCCGGCCGGGATGGAGGTGTTGGGCAGCACGAAGGAGCCGGCGAGCACCTTCGCCTTTTCGCCGACTTCGACGCCGCCCATGACGATTGCCCGCAGCCCGATCGTCGCCCCGGCGCGGAGGCGGACCGGGGCGATCACCAGGTAGCCGCCCTGGGCATAGTGGGCCATGATGCTGGCCGTGCCGCCGATCGTCACGCCGTCCTCCATCTCGATCATCGACGGGTCGGCGATGGCCGTCGAATTGATGGTGACGTTGCGCCCGATCTTCATGCCCATCAACCGGTAGTAGAGCTGGGCGAAGGGCGAAGGCGTCACGAATTCGAGAAACGAATAGCGGACGATCAGCGTCAGCGTGCAGTGGACGTACCAGCGCAATGCCGCGAGCGACACGGCGGAGCCGCGATAGGCCTGCAGGCGCCCGCCGAGGAGCAGGTTGAGCGCCGGGGCGACGAGCAGCAGCGTCAGGCCGTAGGCGAAGTAGCTGGCGGCCAGCGCCAGGCCGGTCAGCGGATGGCGCCAGCCGGATTCGACCGCGGCGATGGCGGGCGCGAACACATCGGTGAAGATCCCTACGGCGACGCCGAGGGAAAGCCCGGCGGCGAGAATCGCCAGGGCGATGAACGGCAGGGGACCGAGGAGAGCCAGCAGTCTTTGCATGGGAACATCACTGCATCGTTGGTGGGGGGCGAGCCGGCGTGGCGTTCGCGATCAGGCCGGTGCCGGGGAAAAGGCTCCGGCGGGCTCAGTCGTCCCGGTATTCGCGCAGCTTGTCCAGTTGCGTCACCAGCTGGTGCGAAGCCTCGTTCAGTTCGGGCAGCAGCAGGTCGGCGGCGTCGCCGAGGCCGTTGTTGCTGAGGTCGACGATGTCGTTGGCCAGGGCGTGGAAACGCTCGTGGGCGGCGGTCAGTTCCCGGAAGGCTGCTGATTCCGTGCCCTTGCCACCAGCCTCCCGCAGTGCCTGGGCGAGGGTGCAGGCGCGGTGTTCGGAGAGCGGCATGTCGGCGTAGTCGCCGCCGGCGAAGGCGTTGAGGAACTGGCGTCGCCACTGGGTATGCGAGCGTATGGCGCCGTCGATGTCGATACGCTTCATGGGCTGGTTCTCCGGAGGTTTATTGGTGTTTGTCGTTGCCGCAGGCTCGATTATGCCGCAGTGGCGCCGGGCGGCAAGCGATGCGGGCAGTCAGCGGGCAAACTGCTGGTGGGCGACGAAGGTTTCCAGCTGCGCGGCGTTGAAAAACACCAGCCTGACCTCGTCGATCGCAGCCGTTTCGGCGAGTGCCTCGTTCAGCGTCGTCGACACGACGACTGCCGCCGCCGCGGGCGGGTAGCCGTAGATGCCGGTGGAAATGGCCGGGAAGGCGACGGTCTTCAGTTCGAGACTGGCGGCCAGTGCGATGGCATTGCGGTAGCAGGCGGCAAGCAGGGCGGCTTCCTGGCCGCCGTGGCGCCCGTAGACCGGGCCGACGGTATGGATGACGTGGCGCGCAGGCAGTTCGCCGCCGACGGTGATGACCGCCTGGCCGGTCGGCAGGCCGTCGCGCCACAGACTGGCGCGCAGGGCGCGGCAGGCCGCGAGGATGGCCGGGCCGCCGCGGCGATGGATGGCGCCATCGACTCCGCCGCCGCCGAGCAGGCTGCTGTTGGCAGCATTGACGATGGCATCGACTGCGTGGTCAGTGAGGTCGCCGACATAAAGACGGACGCGGCCGTCGAGAAAATGGTGCAGGGCAGTGCTCATGGGGGGCGGTGAATGGCTATCAACCCATGATAGCCGCCACCTTTGCCTTTTTCGAGCCGCGCCCTGGCGCCTGGCCCGGAATCGCGCCTTTGCCGACGGTTGCGGTCGACCGCTGGAAAAGGCCAAAAAACAAGGCCGCGCCGGATTCCGGCGCCGGAACCGGCGTTCAGCGGCGCGCGACGCGGGTGCGGCGGCGCCAGCAGGCCGGGGTCTGCAGGGCGGCGACGTCGGGGCCGCTGGCGCCGAAGATGGCGCGGGCGCGTTCGAGGCGGGCCTGCTCGTCGTGGGAGATGCCGGCAATCAGATCGAACCATTGTTGAAGACGTTTCATGATGGCGACTCCTTGGGGTTGTCGGTAGCTGTATGGATGAACAGTATTCGTGTTCAGGCGCAGAATAGCTGAAAGCTGTATGAATGTACAGTATTCGAAAAATCTTTCTTCCGGAGTAGCCTGCGGCCATTGCCCAGCTGCGAAAGGCTCACCATGACGCGCGTGAAATCCGCCTGGCTGCCGCCGGCCGGTACCGTGGCCACCTACCTCGGCCGGAACCGGAAATTGACGCGCACCGTCCGGGTGATCGCCGAAGCGTCGGCCGGGCGCCTGGTGGTCGAGGCGATCGGCCGACAGGGCGTGCCGGTCCGCATCACGATCAAGCAGGAAAATCTCAGGCCCTTGCCGCCCGGCCTCTTCGACCTGCTTGAGCCGGCCCGGGCCTGCTGATCCTGCCGATTGCTGGACAAGCCCGCGCGCGGGCGCTAGGCTGACGGGAACGCTTTCTGCCGAAGGGGTGGGGTGCCATGACCGAGATGCTCGTTCCGACCGAGTTGTTGACCGGCATTGCCGAAATGGACGGCCAGCACGACCGTCTGTTCCAGGAGATGCTGCAGGTCAAGAATGCCTTGCTGGCGGTTTCCGACGACGACGCGCACGGCTTGGCGCTGCTTTCGCGACTGGCTGACGACCTGGTTCGGCACTATGCGTGGGAGGAGGCTGCCGCCCGCCGGTACGGCGTTCCGTTTGCCGACCATGCCCGCGAACACGCCCGGATGGCCGCGTTCGTGCAGGCCAAGATCGACGAGATCGAGCGCGGCGTGTGCAACATCCCCGCGCTGATGGTGTTCATGGAGCGGAAATTCGAATCCCATGTCGCGCATTTCGATCTGCAGCTGGGGCTTGCGCTCCAGGCAGCCAGGGCGGCGCGGGACGCAGCATAGTCCGTACCGCCGCCGGCCACGTGCCGGAAAGCTGGCGTAGCCCGGCCAGCCAGGTCCGCCGGAACGATCCGCTTGCCGGCCTGGCGATCCGGATGCTGCCGGCGCCGATGCTTTCGACGATGGCCAGCCCGTTTCCCTGCACGACGTACGCCTGACCGGGCGCCAGGAAGGTGTCGCCGGGCTCGTCGGCGACGGTGATCCAGATGGTGCCGGCGGTGCACGTGATACGCACCCCGCGCGCGCCGCGCAGACTGAGCGGACTGTTGTCGGCGAGGCGGATTTCTCCCGAACCGAGATCGATCTTCATGGCTCTCTCCAGCGTTTGTTGTGGGAGAAAGCTTATGCCCCGGCATCTTGGTGATACAGTAGCAATGAAATTAAATTGTGACCAATACAGTTGCGTATGATTTGCGCTGTGCTGGTCGTGGTCATTGCGAACTGTATTGGTGACTCATGGCTGCGGAATTGCTGCGTTACGAAAAACTGGCCGGCGACCTCGAAGGAATGATCGCCGGCGGCATGCTGCGCCACGGCGATCGCCTGCCGTCGGTGCGGCGTCTGGCGCAGGAGCGCCGCCTGTCGGTGTCGACCGTGGTGCAGGCGCTGCGCCAGCTGGAGGACCGCGGGCTGGTCGAGGCGCGGCCGCAGTCCGGCTACTTCGTGCGGCGGGCGCCCGCCGCGCGGGCCGAGCCGGCCCAGCGGTCGACGCCGGATGCGGCGGTCCAGGTCGATGTCACGCAGCGTCTGGTGCGTGTGCTGCAGGCCGGCATGAAGCCGGGTGTGGCGCCGCTGGCGGCGGCCTTGCCGGCTCCCGCGCTGCTGCCGGTGGCGGCGCTGCACCGCCTCTACGCCGGCGTCGCCCGGCGCCATCCGAAGCTGCTCGAAGGCGGCAGCCACATCAACATGGACGAGCCGGCGCTGGTCCGCCAGCTGGTGCGCCGTTCGCTCTCCTGGGGCGGGCCGCTGGCTGGCGACGAGATCGTCATCACCAATTCGTGCACGGAGGCGCTCGGTCTCTGCCTGCGCGCCGTCACGCAACCGGGCGACACGGTGGCTGTCGAGTCGCCGGCCTATTACCTGATGCTGCAGCTGCTCGAAACGCTGGGCCTGAGGGCGCTGGAAATTCCCACCGACCCGCGCACCGGCGTCTCCGTCGAGGCGCTCGACCTGGCGACGCGCGACGGCAGGGTCGCCGCCTGCCTGCTGGTGCCGAACGCCAGCAATCCTCTGGGCAGCGTCATGCCGGACGAGAAAAAGCGCCTGCTGGCGGCGTTGACCGCAGCCAGGGGCGTCGCCGTGATCGAGGACGACATCTACGGCGACCTCCATTTCGGCAGCCAGCGGCCGTGGCCGATCAAGGCCTTCGACACGGCCGGCAACGTGCTGCTCTGTTCGTCGTTTTCCAAGAGCCTGTCGCCGTCGCTGCGCATCGGCTTCGTCGCCGCCGGGCGCTACCGGCCGGCGCTCGCCCTGCAGAAAACGATCACCAGCGGCGGCACCAACCCGGTGACCCAGCACGTGCTCGCCGAGTACCTGGAATCGGGCGCCTACGAGCGCCACCTGCGCAGCCTGCGCCGTGCCTACGAACGCCAGGTGGAGGGCATGCGGGAGGCGGCGACGCGCCATTTCCCGGCGGATACCTGCATCACGCAGCCGCAGGGCGGCTACGTGCTGTGGGTCGAGCTGCCGGAGGATATCGACACGACGGCGCTGCACGGCCGGGCGGTCGCCCAGGGACTGGCCTTCGTGCCCGGCGAGCTGTTCTCGGCCAGCGGCATGTATCGCAACTGCCTGCGCCTCAACTGCGGCAACCCGCATACGCCCGAAATCGAGGATGCGGTGCGCCGGCTGGGACAATTGATCGGGCAGAGCGAATCCCGCAACGCGCTTTCGCGTCAATGAAGGGGGGCGAAACTACGGTATCATTGACGCTTTTGGCGAACCCGCGTTCGCCGTTTTGAACGTATCTGAAGGGTTGTTCATCTCATGTTTGATGCAGTTCGCAACAACAAAAAGATCGTCCAGATCTTTCTCGCGCTGATTACGCTGCCGTTCGCCTTCTTCGGCGTCGAATCCTACGTGCGCAGCGTCGGCGCCGGCGACGACGTCGCCCGCATCGGCGACGTCAAGATTACCCAGCAGCAGTTCCAGCAGGCGCTGCGCGAACAGCAGGAGCGCCTGCGCAACCAGATGGGCGGGCAGTTCGATCCCAAGCTGCTGGACAACCCGGAGGCGCGCACGGCGATCCTCGACGATCTCGTCGACCAGCAGCTGCTGCTGCAGGAAGCCAACAAGCGCAAGCTCTTCGCCAGCGACGAGGCGATTCGCCGCACCATCGCCGCGATCGACGCCTTCAACGTCGACGGCAAATTCTCGCCGGAACGCTACGCCGCGGTCCTGCAGGCGCAGGGGATGACGCCGGCCGGTTTCGAGGCCCGCCTGCGCCAGGACCTGACCCTGCAGCAGCTGGCCACCGCCGTTGGGCAATCCGGATTGATGGCGCGCACGGTCAGCGACCGCATCCTGGCGATGCAGACCGAAAAGCGCGACGTCCAGGAATACCGCATCGGCCTCGACGCCTTCCTCGACAAGGTCAAGCTGGCCGACGGCGCGGCGAAGAAGTTCTACGACGAGAACAGCCGCCAGTTCGAGGTGCCGGAGCAGGCCAGGGCCGAATTCGTCGTCCTCTCGATGGAGGCCATCGGTGCCCAGCTGACGGTCGGTGATGCCGAGATCAAGGCCTGGTACGACGGCCACAAGGACCGCTACCAGCAGCCGGAAGAGCGGCGCGCCAGCCATATCCTGGTCGCCTCGGAAAAGCTCGGCAAGGACAAGGCGCGGGCCCGCGCGGAGGAACTGCTCGCGGAAGTCCGCAAGAATCCGGCATCCTTCGCCGACCTCGCGAAAAAGAATTCCGACGACCCGGGTTCGGCCGCCAAGGGCGGCGACCTCGGTTTCTTCGGCCGCGGCATGATGGTCAAGCCGTTCGAGGAAGCGACCTTCGCACTCAAGGATGGCGAGATTTCCGGCGTCGTCGAATCCGATTTCGGCTTCCACATCATCAAGCTGACCGGCATCCACGCCGCCAAGGAAAAGCCGCTGGCCGACGTCAGGGGCGAGATCGAGGCCGAGCTGAAGAAGGCGGCCGCTTCGCGCAAGTTCGCCGAAGCGGCGGAAGCCTTCAGCAACATGGTCTACGAGCAGTCCGACAGCCTCAAGCCGGCCGCCGAGAAGTTCGGCCTCGGCGTCAAGCAGTCGGAATGGCTGGGGCGCCAGGCGAACCCGGCGAGCGGCCCGCTGGCCAACGAAAAGCTGCTGGCAGCGGTCTTCTCCGAGGACTCGGTCAAGAACCGGCGCAATACCGAAGCCGTCGAGATCGCGCCGAACACGCTGGTCGCGGCGCGCATCGTTGACTACAAGCCGGCGACGCTGCAGCCCTTCGAGGGCGTCCGCAACAGCATCGAAACCCTGCTCAAGCGCCAGGAAGCGCAGGCACTGGCGCGCAAGGACGGCGAGGCGCGCCTGGAAGCGCTGAAGAAGGGCGAGGACAAGCTCGCCTGGGGGCCGGTCAAGCGGGTTTCCCGCCTCGATCACGGTGCCCTGCCGCCGGTCGCCGTGCCCGCTGTGTTCCGCATGGAGGCTGCCAAACTGCCGGCTTTCGCCGGGGTCGAACTGCCGGGCAGCGGCTACGCGCTGTTCCGCCTGAACAAGGTGGAAACCGGCGAGGCGCTCGACGAGGCGCGCAAGCAGGCCATGCTGCGCCAGCTGGCGACGCTGGAGATGCAGGAAGAGGTGCAGAGCTACCTGGCCGCCCTGCGCGCCCGCTACAAGGTGGAAATCAACAAGGCGGCGCTGGAAGCGAAGGACAAGTAAGCCGCGCCCGGGCTGGCGACGGCGGGGCGAGCAGCAAAAAAAACGCCGACCGGATTTCCGGTCGGCGTTTTGATTTTCGGCTGTTTTTGCCGGTCGACCGCAGCAGCCGTCAGGCGGGCAGCGGCTCCGGGTTGCCGAGCGCCGTGGTGTTCATGCCGCCATCGACGTACATGATTTCGCCGGTGATCCCGCTCGCCAGGTCGGAGAGCAGGAAGGCGGCGGCGTTGCCGACTTCCTCGATGGTCACGTTGCGACGCAGCGGGGCGTGGTGGGCGTTGTAGGCCAGCAGCTTGCCGAAGTTGCCGATGCCGGAAGCGGCCAGGGTCTTGATCGGGCCGGCCGAGATGGCGTTGGCGCGGATGCCCTCGGGGCCGAGGGAAAAGGCCAGGTAGCGGGTGGCCGCCTCGAGGCTGGCCTTGGCCAGGCCCATGGTGTTGTAGTTGGGCATGGTGCGCTCGGCGCCCAGGTACGAGAGGGCGAGCAGCGAGGCCTTGCGCCCCTGCATCATCGGGCGGGCGCCCTTGGCCAGGGCGGCGTAGCTGTACGACGAGATGTCGTGCGCGATGCGGAAGGCTTCGCGCGAGATGCCGTTCAGGAAATCGCCCTCGATCGCCTCGGTCGGCGCATAGGCGATCGAATGGACGAGGCCGTCGAGGCCGTCCCAGCGCTTGCCAAGTTCGCCGAACAGGCTGTCGATCTGCTCGTCGCTGCTGACGTCGAGCGGGATGGTGATGTCGCTGCCGAATTCGGCAGCGAACTTCTTGATCCGGTCCTCGAAGCGCTCGTTCTGGTAGGTGAAAGCGAGCTGCGCGCCTTCGCGGTGGCAGGCCTTGGCGATGCCGTAGGCGATGGAGTGCTTGGACAGCAGCCCGGTGATCAGAATCTTCTTGTCGGCGAGAAAGCCCATTTGATGTTCTCCCTAAGGGGTTTAGCCGCCGAATTATAAAGCATCACATGTTCGGATAGGTCGGCCCTTCGCCCCCTTGCGGCGTCACCCAGTTGATGTTCTGCGTCGGGTCCTTGATGTCGCAGGTCTTGCAGTGCACGCAGTTCTGCGCGTTGATCTGCAGGCGCGGGTTGTTGCCCTGCTCGTCGCGCAGGATCTCGTAGACGCCGGCCGGGCAGAAACGCTGTTCCGGCGCGTCGTATTGCGCCAGATTGACCGCGATCGGCACCGCCGCATCCTTCAATTGCAGGTGGCAGGGCTGGTCTTCCTCGTGGTTGGTGCTGGAGAGGAAGACCGACGACAGGCGGTCGAAGGTCAGCACGCCGTCCGGCTTCGGATAGGCGATCGGTGCGCATTCGGCGGCGAGCTTGAGCTTGGCGTGGTCGGGCGTCCGGTTGTGCAGGGTCCACGGCGCCTTGCCGCCGAAGACGATCTGGTCGATGCCGAACATGATCGAGCCCAGCTTGAGGCCCTTGTTCATCCACGGCTTGAAGTTACGTGACTTGTGAAGTTCCTCGTATAACCAGCTGTTCCTGAAGGATTCCGGATAGGCGGTCAGTTCGTCGCGCTGGCGTTCGCCGGCCAGTGCGTCGAAGCAGGCGTCGGCCGCCAGCATGCCGGACTTGATGGCGCAGTGCGAGCCCTTGATGCGCGCCGCGTTGAGGAAGCCGGCGTCGTCGCCGACCAGAACGCCGCCCGGGAAGACGAGCTTGGGCAGCGACTGGATGCCGCCGGCGGTCAGCGCGCGGGCGCCGTAGGCGATACGCTTGCCGCCTTCCAAAAACTTGCGGATTTCCGGGTGCGTCTTGTAGCGCTGGAATTCCTCGTAGGGCGCCAGGTGCGGGTTGCTGTAGCCGAGGCCGACGACGAAGCCGACGGCGACCTGGTTGTTCTCGAGGTGGTAGAGGAAGCCGCCGCCGTAGGTGTCGGAGGCCATCGGCCAGCCGCCGCTATGGACGACGAGGCCGAGCTGGTGGTTTTCCGGCCTGATTTCCCACAGTTCCTTGAGGCCGATGCCGTAGGTCTGCGGGTCGGCGCCGTCGTTCAGGTTGAATTGCGCCATCAGCTGCTTGCCGAGATGGCCGCGGCAACCTTCGGCGAAGAAGGTGTATTTGCCGAGCAACTCCATGCCGAGCTGGAAGTTGGGGCCTTCCGAACCGTCGTGCAGGCGGCCCATGTCGCCGGTGGCGACGCCCCGGACGGCGCCGTTCTCGTCGAACAGCACCTCGGCGCCCGCGAAGCCCGGGTAGATCTCGACGCCCAGCGCCTCGGCCTGCTCGCCCAGCCAGCGGCAGACGTTGCCGAGCGAAATGACGTAGTTGCCTTCGTTGTGGAAGCACTTTGGCAGCATGCTGTTCGGCACCCTGGTCGCGCCGTTCTCGGAAAGGATGAAGAAGCGGTCTTCCGACACCGGTGCGTTGAGCGGGGCGCCGTCCGCCTGCCAGTTCGGGAGCAGTTCGTTCAGGGCGCGCGGGTCCATGACGGCGCCGGACAGGATGTGGGCGCCGATCTCGGCGCCTTTCTCGATCAGGCAGACCGAGATGTCCGACCCGCTCTCCGCCGCCCGCTGCTTCAGGCGAATCGCCGACGCCAGGCCGGCGGGGCCGCCGCCGACGACGACGACGTCGAATTCCATTGCTTCGCGTTCCATGATGTCTCCTCTTGATTTATTTGTGACGCTGTTGACAATACGGTACAGTATGGAGACTTATTCAGCAACCCCCCGAAAAGAGTGGCCTCATGGAGCACAGAAGAAAACTTGTTCATGTTACGCAGATCCCCATCCGCTGGGGCGACATGGATGCCTACGGGCACGTCAACAACACCATCTATTTCCGCTTCATGGAGCAGGCGCGCGTCGAATGGATCGAGGCGCTTGAGGTGCCGGTCCGCCCTGGCGGCGCCGGTCCGGTGATCGTCAACGCCAGTTGTACCTTCCTGATGCCGATGAATTATCCGGGCACCGTCGAGGTGCGCACCTACGTCGGCCATGCCGGCCGCTCCAGCGTGCCGACCCATGTCGAGATGCGCATCGTCGGCGACGACCGCATCTACGCCGAGGGCGCGGCCAAGGTGGTGTGGATGGATACCCAGACCGGAAAATCGGTGCCCTTGCCCGAGCATGTGCGGGCGCTGATCGAAGCGGAGTAAACTCGCAGCCCATCGCGTCGCCAATCCGGAACACCATGGGCCAACGAAAAATCTGGGAAAAGCTGCTCTCCGCCGAACGGCCGGGCGCCGGCAAGGCGCCGGGAACGCCCGAGCGGACGGCTTTCCAGCAGGACTACGACCGCATCGTCTTCACCTCCGCCTTCCGGCGCATGAAGGACAAGACGCAGGTCTTCCCGCTCTCCAAGAGCGACTACGTGCGCACCCGCCTGACGCACAGCCTGGAAGCCAGCTGCGTCGGCCGCTCGCTGGGCGCCGTGGTCGGCCGCGAGATCATCGCCCGCCACGGCCTGCGCGACGTAGAGTCGGGCGATTTCGGGGCGAT
>WBZM01000914.1_pt1 | contig 33989 bp, 14 predicted proteins | sample 5204271 | NCBI WGS metagenome assembly WBZM01 (sample SAMN12344346, study PRJNA552823) | activated sludge metagenome | biome: Activated sludge suspended growth; feature: Nitrification reactor; material: Wastewater; isolation source: activated sludge from nitrification reactor of wastewater... | reverse complement strand
GTTGCCCCAGTCGTCAGTCGCCGTCCATACGCGGGTGATCGTACCGGCGTCGCACGTGCCGTCTGTCTGGCTGTCAACGTGCGTAAGGCTCACGCCGCTGCAGTTGTCCGTAGGAATAATAGCAGGAGCATCAACTTCAAGGATTACACCTACTTCTTCAATAACACCGTCATCAACACCAACTGCATCGGTTACCCGAACAGTCCAAGTACCGCTTGCGTCCTTGCCATCGAAGAAGGACAAGAGTGTAGCTTGTGGAACAGTGAGGAGCATGGCCTGAGCCTCAGCACCACCAAAGTTCAATTGGTTGCAAGCATTGAGGGCAGCTCCCTCGTCAGAGAATACCAAATCGATATCCTGCTCTACACCAATGCAACCAGCACCAGTGTTGGTTGTAAAGATGACACGTTGAGTTGCATCTGGTGCAATCAATGTAATCGTAAGGTCTTGCAACCAAGTGTGGCCGGTCAGCAAGATACGAACGTTGGCATCCAATACCGGAGCGCCAGCAGGCAAGTAGCTGAAATCGAAATTGTAGTTACGAGGAGAAGTACCAGCACCGTTCTCGATGATGTCATTGAGACCGCTGTAGATGATAGCTTGTGGGCCATCAATACCAGGAGCTGGCTGATCAATAGTAGCAGGATCAACCGTGCAAGGAATCGTTACGTTGCGGCACTCGATCACTGGTGGGAGCTTGTCCTTCACCATGATGGTACCCCAGCAGCTTTGGCCGGTAACCACGTCAACGACCTTCACTGTGTGCGGGCCGCCGATGTAGGTGCTGTTCACGATGGCCTCGCCGTTCGGGCCGCTGATGATGCCGCCCATCGGCGTAACAATCATCGTCGTGTAACGGGTGTCGTAGCAGCCGTAGAGGCCACCCTCAAGGATGTCGTCAGCACCGATGACTGCTTCGCAGTTCTGGTCGAGGCTGATCTGAACGTTGTCGTTGCAAGCCATCTGTTGTGATGGGTTGGCGAACGGAAGGATGATTACGTCAAAGCAGCAAGAAGATGTAAGACCTACACCGTCAGTAGCCGTGAAGCAGTTCGTAGTAGTACCAACGAAGAACTCGCTGCCAGAAGGCAAGCCAGCAGTCTGCGTAGGAACAAGCGGAGTTTCAACCTCAGCAACTACGTTGAAGGCCAAAGAAAGGTCAGGGAAGCCAACAGAAGCGAAAGTACCATAGTTGGCCAAGCCGCAAGCTGCAGCTGCGATATAAGATGGTGTAGCAGCATTGTCAGGAGTTGCAATGTTGCCCATTGTGAAGTTACCATCTTGGTCAATGATCTCGATGAAGTAACGGTCGCCAGCTGCGATGTTGGTCACAGTTGGGAAGTTAACAGTAGCGTAACCAGTGCCGATGTTAGGCATGGTAACGTTGAAAGGGCCGTTCAGCAACTGCAGGTTGGCGTTGCCAGCAGCAGGAGCAGTACCAGAAGTCAAACGGTAGATGTTGAAAGTGTAAGCACCACCGCCGCTTACGCGCTGACCTACCTGCAAGCCAGTAATCCTGATTGCAGAAGAAGCCAAGAACACGCGGCCAAACTTGGTCTGAGCGAAACCGCAGTTCAAAGACAGACCTGGGTCAATTGTCTCGGCCGGGTTGTTGGTCGGAGGGTTCTGCGTGAAGATAGCAGGAGCGAATACCGGACAGTTGTCGGTAGCCGTCACGTTGTAGCTAACGAAAGCAGAGCACTCACCAGCGTCGAGGTTGATGGTGATGTTGGCCGGGCAGGTAACCACCGGAGGCGTAGTATCGTTCACCGTAATGGTCTGAGTAGCGGAAGTCAACACAGTACCGCCGCATGGGTCAACCAATTCCCAAGTGATGGTATTTACACCAACTGGGATGCCGAGGATAGTTACCGTGGCAGGTACAACACCGCCAATGACAACTGGAGCACCAGCGCCCACCCTGTACTGCAGTGAGTAAGCTGAGTTACAGCCCACTGGAGCGAAGGTAGGAGTTGCCGTGGTCACGTTGGCAGCGCAAGCCGAAGCAGGCGAGTTGCCAGTGATGATGTTAGCAGGACCCGTCATAACGCAAGCAGCACGTGGCACTTGAGTGATGGCAGCTGCCCAACCAGTGCTAACGACGCTGCCGTCAGAATCGAACTGGAAGGTCAATGCACCAGAGGCAGACGTAGAAGTACGGATGCCAGGTGATAAAGCACCATAGAAACCACCAGCGCGGAAGGTGTTGGCTTGGCCCAAACCAGAGTTGAACTGGTTGTTCTGAACCAAGTTACCAACAGTGATGCTGGCGTTTGGACCGGCTGCGTTGGTTTCAGCTACGTCACCATTGTAGATGTAAAGTGCATCAAAGGTGTTTTCCGTGCTGAAGGAAGAGAAGTTTGCACGAATAACCGACGCTGCGTTTGATGGAGCGAAGGTCACGATTGACGTGGCCGGGTTGGAACTGTTGGAATAGTTGCCAGCAGTGCCCCCGTTGTCAAAGAAATTGAAAGAACAGGTGCCCGGAGGAGCAATAGTAAAAGTTGAAAACACACCTGTGTTATAAGGCATATTGACGGTTACCTGGGCAAAAAGCTGGGCCGCAAGCAACACGTTCAACACAACCATACCGAGGTATGTCAATGTTCTTTTTTTCATGAGATTATGAAAATTTAAGTTAAAGAATTAAAACCAAAAATTATGGAAGGAAGCTGGCCAAGCCAGTCGCTCGCTTCCGGTTTTCATTAGTCGAGCAACGAGATTGCCTGGCTCCTCAAGTTGAGGTAGCTGGAGGGAATCTTGGTGCTGAATTCGGTGCTACTAACAGCGCCAAGCCCCGTCACAATTGCCTGGGCAACAGTCTGACCAGAAGCGATTGCTTGGTTGATGGCTGTGTAGTAGGTAAGTAGTCGTGCCAAAGCGAGATAGGAAGGATCCGTCTCGTTGGTCATTTGTGCCAACAAGTTCTTGATGTTGGTCATTTCGGTCGTCAGCGTGTTCATAGCCTGCGCAGGGCTTTGGAAATTCCCCTGTGGAAGCGACAGAATAGCTGAATTGACCTTGTCGGGGTGCACCCCAACACCGCCATTCGGCAAAGATGTACCTGTCTGCGCTTCCGCCATGTTAACCCCCAAGAAGAAGGCAAACGCGAACGAAAGTGCCGTCAGGACAACTTTAAAATTCACTTTTTTCATAAGATTAAAGATTTTAGTTAAAAATATTTGAAAAAAACAAACACAAAGCAAGAAGGAATCGGACGCAACTTGTTGAATGTCAATCCCTTGTTTTTTCTCTTAAGCCTTTATCAGAACATCAGTTGAGCCAAAAAAAGGCATTAGCCGTGCCGCTGGAGCCGACTAATGCCGTTGCCTTACGCTGAAGGCATATTGTGTAAGATTCGTTTTCCAAATGAGATTATAATTTGTCATGGATTATAATTTGCCAATAGCAAATTTGAAAAATAGGCAAAAGCCAAAATTTTATGTGTCGTGGTTAAAGGAACCCAAATTTTTTGCACAAAGCAAACAATCAGAAAAAAATCAGTTAGCCGGAAACGGGCCGCCGGAACTTGGCGGAGTAGAATGGTAGTGACGTCCTTAACGGGATACTTTGAATGGAATCAAAGCGAACTGGTGTGAAATCGGTTGAAGGAAAGATGTAAAAACGGATCATAAAATGTTCACGGATTTGGATTATAATTCTGATGTTCTTGCTGTCGAAACCTTTCGGTTTTATATTCTAAAAAAGAGAATACAAATTTAACTCCATGTTGCTCTCAAATGCATACCCAAAGTTTGGTATTTAAGTCATTGCTTTTTTTCTTCAGGTGTCTGTATTCAAGAACTTGTGCTCAAAGCAGTCGCGAAGATAGAACAGTTCAAACTTTCTGACAAAATTTTTTGCAAAAAAATCAAACTTCTATCCACAATGATAGTTGCGGTCAAGTCTAAGCCCCCCTATTCCTTATCTGGCACTGGGTTCAGCCATTCCAGTTTTTTGAATGGGCTGTACTCAACCTTAGACAAATCCAGCAACGTGTCCACCATATACGCAGGAGCGTAGCCATTCCAACGCACCTTGATCTTTGCCCTGACCACGGGATCGGACACTCCAAATTTTTTGGCCTCCAATGCGATGCCTTTCGCTATGTCGGCAGCTGCCTTTGGGTCGTTCATAGCGGTTCTTATTTGGCTTAGGTTCACGAAAGTGTTCACCTCTACCGAAGTCGGCTTGCCGTTGGGCCCATCTTGCACGGAATAAGAGAACTCTTCCATTGTCCTTGATTGACATTTCATCCGCCAAGCGAACCGGTTCGCAATCATGGACCAATTCACTGGGTTGGGCAAGAAAAGCCCTCTGAATGGGAACAGCAACTGAAATACCACAAAGGCAACCATCAGTTTCTCAACCCACTTGGGTGAAGTAAGCAGCAATTTGTTCTTTGACTTTTCGGCCACCATGTTTTTCAATACGGGTAGTTCGGACGGAGGAAAATACAAGACCGTTGAACATATCATGATGAAGGGGAAAATCCCAATGTCATCGAAGGTGATAGCGTTGGAGAAGTGGAAGAACAAAAGCGGCACCAACGACCACCAACGCGTACGCTGCCACCACAATAGGAAAGGTATTGCCAAATCGAATATCAAACCGCCGTAGGTCAGCAGCACTGGTTGGAACCCGAGTCCGAGCCAACCAGCCAAAATTCCATCCTTTGGGTAACCCGCTATCATTGATTTGACGGGTTCGAGCCGAAGCAGCCAATCTGGGTTCAGCTTTGCCAAGCCTCCATAAAAATAGACAACGGCAAACTGAAACTGGAAAATGAAAACCTCCCACTGCGGAATCCTGAGGTCAGCCATTTTCTCTTTGCCCCTCAAACTGCGGACAGAAAAAAAGCGGTCTGCATGGGTAAAGCCCAACATGAAGGCCAAGAGCATGAAGAAGTAGAGGTGATTGTTGAAGATACCCTTATCCAAAAAGAGGAAATAGCCGAAAAAGATACCGAAAACAAAACAAGCTGGCCGAAACAGCCAACCAATAGTAATCAGTAGGGAGCACAGGAGCATTACCAGCAACATGGCGTCCATGATTGGCTCTGGCAGCGGTTTCCAGAAATCAAAATAGGCCAGTTGAATCTTAGGAAGTACGAAGGCGTTCTTCACAATATCAATCTGGTGGTATTGAACCATCAAGTACACCATGAAACAGCCATAGACGATACGGAACAGGCCAAGCACATGTCCGTGCGTTGGTGCCATTAAGTAGGACTTGAACTTAGCTATCATGCTTTTCGCTTTTTTAGTGAATTGCCCCACAAGTTGCGGATGACTTCAAGATGCTTGTTTCTTGGCGTCGAGACCGCCGAAAAACAATATTTTCAGGGGGTTGGATTGGTCTTCGGCCCGTATGTATTTAGCGTTCCGCTGCTCCCGTAAAAGTCGAATCGAAAATTTTGCTTTGCAAAATTTTCGATTCGACCTAAAAAATTCTTCTTGGCGGCGGAGCCGCCAGCCGCTAAGAAGAATTTTTTAGGGACGGCAAATTGGTTTTTTGCCTCAGCAAAAACCAATTTGCCGTCCCTTCGTGGAGTCCCGCCTTCCGGCGATGCGTAGAGGACACTAAATGGATACTTCTATCCGGCCAACCCCTACCTGAGATTATCCGCAAACTGCCTTAGATTATATGGTGATAGCAGCTTTTGGTTTCAAGGGCCAAAAAACAAAGCACAAAAAATCACGTACCACAGAATTCCTAATTTTGCCCGCTATCAGCATCAAAAAGAACTGTATGTCCATTCGAAAAAAACTTCCGTTCCGAAGCATGGCCAATTGCCTATTCGCTTCCCTTGCGTTGTTTTCTGTGCTGCCGTCATGTTCTAAGGATGAAAGCGCCCAGGGCAGCCCCGACCTGAAAGGGGAAGAAACCCTGGAGGCTTCCGACCCTTTGCTCAAGCTGCTGACCGCCGAGGAATCTGGCATTGACTTCCGAAACAAGATTGATGAGACATTTGAGAACAACGTGACGACCCACATCAACATAGCCAATGGTGGCGGGGTAGCCATTGCTGACATCAACAACGACTCGTTGCCAGATGTCTATTTCGTCTCGAGCACTGGCAAAAATATACTTTACCTCAATTTGGGGAACATGAAATTCAAGGACATCACCGATGCTGCGGGGGTAGGCTCAGCGGATGGGTTTGAAATCAACGTCACTACTGTTGACATCAACAATGATGGCTACCTTGATCTATATGTATGCAGGGCTGGCCCTGCTGAAAACGAAGCACGCCGCAACAAGCTCTACGTCAACAATAAAGACCTGACCTTCACGGAACGAGCCAAGGAATACGGCATTGACGATATATCCGCATGTACTGGTGCCAATTTCTTCGACTATGACAACGACGGTGACCTCGACCTCTACTTGCTCAACTACCCCACGGATTTCAGCTTTACGAGCCGCATCGAATCCATGGCGATGGAGAACAGTGGAAAACGGATGCCCGTTTTAAAACCCAAAAAGCCCCACGATTCCGATAGGCTATACAGGAACGACGGCCCTCCTGCCAATGGAAAGGGCGGCTTCAAGGACGTGTCCAAAGAAGCTGGCATCTGGAATTTTGCCTACGGCCTCAGCGTCTCCGTGGAGGACTTCAATGGCGACGGGTGGATGGATGTCTATGTAGGCAACGACTTTATCCAGCCAGACCTGCTCTATATCAACAACCGCAACGGAACCTTTACCGACCGCCTCGGCGAGTACGTGCGACACACCTCGCAGCACACGATGGGCACTGAACTTGCCGATTTCGACAACGACGGCTACTTCGACATTTTCGCCGTGGACATGCTCGCCAACGACAACTACCGCACAAAAACCACCGTCAACAACAACCCACAAGGCAAGCACACCAGCCTTATCCAGAATGGATACTTTGAGCCTGTGGTGCGCAACGTTCTCCAACACAACAACGGTAATGGCACCTTCAGCGACATCGGTTGCATGGCAAATGTTTTCCGCACGGACTGGAGTTGGAGCGGCCTTTTTGCCGACATGGACAACGATGGGCTTCGGGACTTGATGTTGACCAATGGTTACCACCGGGAAATCACGAATTCCGATTTCATCAACTTCAAGTTCACAGAAATAAAGGAAAAGAATGTGCCGCTGGAGAAGCAGTTCAAATCTGTTTACGACTTCCTCAACCTCATCCCCACCTATAAGCTCCGCAATTTTTTCTTCAAAAACAATGGCGGCTGGAATTTTGAGAACATGGCCGGCAAATGGGCTACCGCCAAAGGCTCCTGGTCGAACGGTGCCGCCTATGCCGACCTCGACAAGGACGGCGACCTTGATTATTTGGTGAACAATATAGACGACCAAGCCTTCGTGTACGAAAACCTGGCCCGCCAAAAGGCCGATGGCAATTACCTCCAATGCAAGCTGGCAGGGAGCGACCAGAACGCTTCCGGCACGGGTGCCACCGTCACGATTTTCTATGGCGACCAAACTCAGTACGCCATGCTAAGCCCGACCCGTGGCATCTTTTCGGCAGTGGAACACCTGTTGCATTTTGGTTTGGGCAAGGTGCAGAAAATTGACCGACTGCAAGTGCGCTGGCCGGATGGTAAAGCACAAACGCTGACTAACGTACCTGTCAATCAACGACTTACGCTTCGTTATAGCGATGCAAACGAAACGGCCCCGCCCAGAAATTGGGTGCAAGGCCCCACGCTCATGCAAGACCAGACAGCAAGTGCAAACCTTGACTTCGTGCACGACGAAAACGACTACAACGACTTTGAGTCCTTTTTCATGCACCCTTGGAAAAACAGTGAACTCGGTCCCCTCATGGCCACTGCCGATGTCAACGGGGATGGCCTCACCGATTTTTATGTCGGCAACTCTTTCGAAAAAGCGGGCGGCCTCTTCCTCCAAACCCCACAGGGCAAGTTCGCTCGTGCTTCTCAAGAAACTTGGGAACAGGATAAGCATTTCGAGGACCACGGCGCCACCTTCCTCGACATTGACTTGGATGGCGACCCCGACCTTTACGTGATAAGTGGGGGGATGGAGGCCAAAACGAGCGACAGCGTGAAGGTAAGCCCTTGGTCGCACCGCCTCTACATCAATATGGGCAATGGCAAGTTTACGGGCATCGGCATGACGACTGGGGCGGGCAAGGCACTGCCAAGCATGGAAGATATGGCCCTACGCATGGCACCCCATGACTACGATGAAGACGGCGACCTCGACCTTTTCATTGGGGGCCGTTTGGCACCCGGCAAATACCCCACTGCCCCTCGCAGCTACGTGCTTCGCAACGACCGAAATGCTTTTGTGGACATAACAAAGCAGATTGCACCTGAATTTGAAAAAATTGGCATGGTCACCGACCTCGTTTGGGCCAATGTGGATGGCGATCCAACCTCAGAGCTTATCGTAGTAGGGGAATGGATGCCTATAACCGTTTTCAAATACACCAATGGTAGCCTTAGAAAACTTGATGGCAACGCCAATGGCTTGGGAACCTCCAACGGCCTATGGAACCGCCTGCAAGTCGCCGACTTGGACAAAGACGGCGACCTTGACCTCATCACAGGGAATTTTGGTCTAAACAGCCGTTTGGTTGCCTCCGAAAAAGCTCCTTTGACCTTTTTCGCCCATGACTTCGACAAAAACGGCAGCATAGACCCCGTTATGGCGTTTTATGAAAAGGGGAAATTGTACCCACTTGTGCAAAAGGATGTCATCATCAAACAGATGCCGTTCCTCAAGAAGCGGTTCATCTATGCACATGATTATGGCTTGGCCACCATCCAAGATATTTTCCCAAAAGCTGACCTTGATGCCGCTTATGTCCTGAAGGCCAACCTATTGGAGACTTGCTGGTGGGAGAACCAAGGAGGAAAGTTTGTTCGGCGCTCCTTGCCTACCGAGGCACAAATCGCACCTGTATATGGGATAATTGTCCACGACTTTAATGGTGATGGAAATGCCGATATTTTAATGGCAGGCAATAAATATGGCCTTGAAGTAGAAACCAACCGCTGCGACGCAGGGAATGGCATATTGCTTGTAGGCGATGGTAAGGGCAATTTTAATTGGATGGACAATAAAAAATCTGGTTTCTGGGCTATGAAAGAAGTGCGGGATTTAGCGCTTATAAAGGCCCCGAATAATAGATTTAAAGTCATTGTCTCCAACAATAACGATAAGCTACAGGTGTTTGGAAATTGATTAATTGCGGGATTTTTTTCACCAAAATTCGTAGCATGATAAAACCCATGACACGAAGCGACTTGTGTAGTAATTCAGCAAATAATAAACCTATAAAACACCTGCGTGTAGTCAAAAAAATGATTTAATTAATTACAAAACCGACCATTACAAACATTTATCGTTCTTTGACAATTTCTGTGGAACGATATCGAAATTACTCGCACATCGCCGAAAGGCGGGACTCATCATGGGCGGCAAATTGTTTTTTTGCCTCAGCAAAAAACCAATTTGCCGCCGAGAAGATTTTTTTAGGGTGAACCGGAAATTTTGCTTTGCAAAATTTCCGGTTCACCCTTTTCGGGAAGCAGTGGCACGCCAAACATAGCCCTAAAAGGTGGTACCACAGAAATCGTCAAAGAGGATGACATTTATAAACTCAAAGCCCCCCACATTCATTTAGAAGCGGGTTTATGACTGAGAGTTGAGGCACAAATTAAAAGCCCTCTTTCACATAAAACCTACTGCATTAAATATAATCCCCTGACACCTTGAACATTTAAAAAAATTCAACAACAATGAAATTCGTTTCAATAATTCTCACAGCTTTTTATTTCATCCTCGCCAGTTGTTCCAATCCGGCAAAAAAAGAGGTTGACAAAGGCATATCTCCCCCCATAGATAGCCTCAAGATTGCAGCAATTGATTCTTTGTCGTTCGAAACAGGCAAATTATGGAAACCAGATTCCAGCATCTTCCATGTTGTCGCCTTCAATCAACGTGACACTTTAAAGTACATCGAGGTGGATGGCAAAATCCCACGTGTATCTTCCGTATTTATCACTGACACAACGTTGATATGGGTTGTTTTACAATTTGATGGCGACGAATTGGTAAATGTTCGTTATCGCGAAAAAAGGGATAACCCAATACCCGCTGTAAAAGAATCTATTAGCTACTATGACAAGGGTAAAATATTCTATTCCAAAGAAAGAGGAAAAGAACTTCAATCAGGTGAAACACCTGCGGCATTCCGGCACCTCCCCTTTGTTGAGAATAAGCGAACACAAGCAGAATTGGAAGCCGAATATGGGCCGTTTTGGGAAGCTTCGAAAAAGGCCATAGAAGACTATAAAGCAAAGCAAGGCAAGTGATGAGTATGCCCATATTTCAAAAAAGCATTCCCTTTCGCCTATCAGGGAATTGACCTTAACACCGTGAAGCGGAGCAGCATTTCGAGCATGAGCAGGAATATCGCCAGCCACACGAACCTGTAAAACTCCTCGCTGTACCGCTTCACGCTCGTCACCTCTATTTCGGTCTTTTCCAAGCGGTCAATTTCGTCGTAAATCTTCTGCAAACTCCGGGCAGTAGTCGCTCGGAAGTACTTCCCACCCGTCATTTCCGAAATCTGTTGCAGCAGCTCCTCGTCAATCTCCACCCGTGCCATGCCCATCACATAGCTGCCATCGCTGCGGCGGCTGATGGGCGACACAGCCGTGCCCTCCTGCCCCACCCCGATGGTATAAACCTTGATGCCAAATTCCTTCGCAATCTCAGCAGCTGTAAGGGGTTTCACGTAGCCAGCGTTGTTCACGCCGTCCGTCAACAGAATGATGACTTTGCTCTTGCCGGGACTGTCCTTGATGCGGTTCACCGCCGTGGCGAGGCCCATGCCGATGGCCGTGCCGTCCTCCAAAATGCCGCAACGGAGCTGCGAAATGAAGTCCGTTAGCACCCGGTGGTCGCTCGTGAGCGGGCATTGCGTGAACGCCTCGCCACTGAACACCGCCAAGCCGATGCGGTCGTATTCCCGCTTCTCCACGAACTCAATGGCCACCCGCTTACAGACCTCCAGGCGGTCGGGGTTGAAGTCCTGCGCCAACATACTGCTCGACAGGTCAATCGCCAAGAAAATATCAATCCCCTCGGCCTTGATGCTCTCCTCTTTCAGCGTCAATTGGGGCCGGGCAAGGGCGACCACCAGCGACGCAAAAGCCAGCGCCCGTAGCCAAGGCAGCAATTTTTGGAAATCGGCCTTCCAAGATTTCAGGCCAACAGCCACCTCCAAGGAGGGCATTTTCACGGTCACTTCCTGCTGGCCAGCCCGTTTGCGACGCCACCACCACATTGCTGGCAAGGCCAGCAACAACAGGAAAAACCACGGGTGCTGAAAGCTGAAATTACTGAGCATTGTTCGGTTTTGTTGCTTCCGCAATAACTGCGGCGGGCTTGGTTTCGAGGATGAATGCACGGGCCACCTCCATCGCCCGCTCATGGAATTCGGCAGTGGGCTGCGCCTTCGCAAACTTCACGAGGTCGGCGGTCTGGAGCACATCGCCCAGGCGTTGCGACAGCGACATATTGAAATCGCCTCCCCGGAGTTGCGCCAGAATCTCGTCGGTCGTCAGCTCTAGCGCCTGTATGCCGTAGCGGCCTTCGAGGTACTCCCGCACGACGTAGGTCAGGGCGCTGTGGTAGCCCTTCACGTCGCCGTTCTGCCAAAGTTTTTGCGCAGCAAGTTCGTCTAATTGCTTTAGCGCCAGTTCATGCGGTAGCAATTGCACCACTGGGGCAGGCGGTGGCGGAGGGGCCATTTTTTTGCGCTTGCGCAAATACAACACCAAGCCGATGATGCCAATCAGCGCCACCATGCCAACGATGTACCAGATGAAATCCTGCAATTTCAGGGGTTCCTCAAGGATGGGTTTGATGTCGGCGAGGGTCGTGTCCACCTGCGGCAGCCCGATTTCGATGGGGATGTCCCTTGTGAAAAACGTGTCGGTGCGCTCGCCCAGCTTGTAGGCGATGGGCAAGGCTGGCAGGCGGTGCTGGCCGGAGTCCCAAGCAATGAAAAGCAGGTTTTTCTGCAACCGAAGGCGGTCGCCAGAAGTACCGAGCGTATCCCAGCGGCTCTCGTCCAGCACCTCGAAGACCGAGTCGGCGGCGATGACCGAGCGGTCGAATGGGAGCAGTTCCACGCCCTTGTCGGCACTCAGCTCAATGCGCAGCCGCATCTGGTCGCCGATGAGCATGCGGGTGCTGTCCACGACGGCCTTGCCGCTGACCTGTGCAGCCGTTTTTACCGCAAAAAACAAGCAAAATAATAGGAAGTACCTGCTCATTTGATTCACATTCCCGAAAACCGGGCAAGTTTTCCGAAGTTAGCCGCTTCAATAACGATGAATGATAAATGGTGAATGATAAATGGGGGAGTCCCTGATTCATCATTTACCATTCATCATTGATAAAGCGGCGTCAAAATTAAACACTCCATCCAATTTTGATGAAATCAGTTTGGCAGGACAATCCAAGCATGAAACATTGGCGCTTTTTCGTGCCCTTCGTGTTTTTCTTTCATTCCAAATACCTGCGTACTTGGGATGCAGGCTTTGTGAGTGATTTCACGGGTTTTTTGCACCGAATTGATGGCGCTTCTATTAGCGGCGTTTGGGACTGCTTCGGCTTTCCGGCCATGCACCAAGTGACCAATTTATTTCTGTTTTGCTTCGTGAAATGGTTTGGTGTGGGTGGTGTGGGCTGGTACTTGGTTTTTACAACGCTGCACTTGGCCAATACCGTACTGGGCTATGTTTTGGCAAAAAAAATCTTTGAAAAATATAGCCTCGAAAAGCCGGAAAATGCTGCATTCATAGCCGCTATGCTCTTTCTGTTCTCACCCTATCAGGCTGAAGTGGTCGTCTGGCGGGTCTGCTTCAACTTTCTGTTCTGCACCTTCAACATGCTCGGCTCTATGCTGTTTTGGATGAAATATTGTGAAGCAAAACAGCATAAGCACCTGCTGTTGTCACTGGGGCTTTTCGTGGTGGCGCTGTTTACGTTTGAGTTGGCGGTGGTGCTGCCGCTGATGCTTGCCGCTATGCATTTTTTTTCATTGCCGAAGGCAATCTCTGAATCACGTGACGCAGGGGTTGCCTTCGGCAATGACAAAAGCACAGCCCTGGCGCTACTCCCCTATTTCACCATTTTGGCAGGCTATTTCCTCCTCAACAAGCTCGCGCTCGGCGCATGGGCGGGACATTATGGCGAGGCTACGCACCTAAATTTCGACCTGCGGCTCATCGCCTCCAACTGCCTGAAATATTTCACGAAATACCTGCTCTGGTGGCGGGAGTGGCCGCACAATGCAAAGGAGCAGTTCCTGCTGCTTTTGGAGAAACCAATGGTGGCTTGGAGCGGGTTGGCAGTGGGCTTGGCGATGTTGTGGCTGTTAATGTCGGCGAGGTTCAAAACCTCACCGTCGTTGCGCTTAGTCGGCTTTTCATGGCTGCTTTTTTTCCTCGCCCTCGCACCTGTGGCGAACCTCTATGTGGCGTACATCCTGCATGGCGAGAACGACCGTTATGGCTATTTTGCCTCGCTGTTTTTCTTCATGGGGTTGGTGTCGCTCACAAACATTTTTCCAAAAACACTCCGCTACGGGGTACTTATCACGTACCTGGTGGCATCCTATATTTTCCTCAATTCCATCACCAAAGATTGGAAGCACGCCACCGAATTTACCCACAGCCTGCTCAAAGACTTCCGCTGGCAAGATGCCCCGGAGGTGTACGTCCTCGCCAGTCCCGACAACTACCAAGGCATCCCGATTTTCAAGGATTTTTCGAGGGAAAACCTCGCCATCAAACATGCCCTGAAATACCTTGCCGACAAGCCAGCAAAGGGAGAGTTCCATCAAGTTGCCCAGTTCAATATGACCGACCGATACAATAGTTTCAGGATGAACAGGGACAGTTGTTCCGGCTTTTTCCTTCTACAGTTCAATCAATGGGGCAATTGGTGGTGGCTCTATGGCATGGGCCTTGGCGACTATCAGAACGAGCAGTACCGGTTCAGGACGGATGGCAACGGCTGCCGGGTGGAGATGAAGGAATGGCCGCCGAAGGAAGGCAGCGTTTTTATCGTTGCGCAGGGGGGAAGTTGGCAGGAATTGTGACCGACTGGCATCACGCCAAATTCAACAAATTCAACCACTTCAACAAAAAAAACCGCCTCCGGCGAAAGGCCAGAGACGGTTTCGTTTTTAAATAAAAACAGATTCAGAGCAGGTAGAAGTCATTAGTCATTGGTCATTGGTCATTGGCTGTGTGCAGCGCCGTAAATGACCAATGACTTCAATGACCAATGACAGTATCAAAGCCGCACCATCCGGCGGGTAGCAGTCTGCGAGTTCGTCTCGAGTTGGTAGAACAGGACGCCAGCGGCACCGAGTTCGCTGTGGTTCAGGATGATTTCGTTGTAGCCTTTTCCAAAATCCTTCGACACGGTTTTCAGCACCTGGCCAGAGAGGTCATAGACCGTCAGCGTGGCAGGGCCAGCGGCTGGCAGGCGGAAGCCAATCGTCGTCGTTTCATGGAACGGGTTGGGCTTGTTTTGGAACAGTTCAAAATCAACGGTCACGGTCTCAGCCTGGTTGAAGTTGAGGTTTACGTCCAGCAATTCCACCTCATTCCCGCTGCTGCGGTAGGCTTCTGCGGGGGTAGCGGTGTTGGTGATTTGAAGGAGGTTGCTCAACTTGTTGTTAGTGTTTGACTTGAAAACCAGCGTGAAAAGTACCGTGTTGTTGTCTTGCAGTGTGTTTTTTGAATTGTCCCAGCTTGTCGTGATGATGCCTTCTTCGAGCATCGTGAGGCCGAAATTTGCCTCGGTCAGTCCTTCCAATGCACCCATTTCGATGTTCTCCAGTTCCAGCGCTTCGGCGTCGAACTTGAGGGCGAACTGATAGCCCAACAGGTTGACGAAATTGCTGGCATGGAAGGGGATGCGGTAGGTCTGGCCTTTTTCAAGGGACATTTCATCCAACACAAAATCCAATTTACCTGTGAAATTGCGGTCGTCTATGCTGCCGCCGTCAAGGTTGGTAGTGGCAGAGGCGTTCACGTCGCCGATTTTCACGGCCACGAAATTGACGTTGCTATGGTCTTGCCCAAGGTCGTTCAGGTTGTAGTATTCCGGGAAAGCCGGGTTGAACGGGTCAAGTGGGTTCGGGAATGCGTAGCTGCCATCCACGAAGCGCCACGAGGTATTGTTCGGGAACGTCGTGTTGATTTGGAGTATCAATTTGCGGATCTCCACCACATCGAAAGTGGTCACTGTGCCCGATTTGTTGATGTCGGCGGCAATGATTTTGTACGGTGAATCCAACAACTGCATGTTGAGGATGTGACGGGTCATCAGCACGAGGTCAAAGGTCGTAACGCCGTTCAGCGGGTTTTGGTTATAGCCCGGCGTGAAGGTGTAATCATGGCTGAGGGCGAGGTTCGAGAAGATGAAGCTGCCATTGGCAGTGGTGTTTACGGGGTTCGTCAATGGGCCTGTGCCGCTAACGCTCACCGTCACTCCATTCACTCCGCCATTGTTCACATCCGTGATATTGCCCGACACATCGGCTGTGAGCGGATCGGGGCAAACGACCATATTATCCTGTATGATGACATAAGTCTCGCAAAAATCCGTATTGCCAGCCTGGTCGGTCACGTACATCGTCACAATATTCGTCCCTACATCGTCGCAGTCGAAAAGGGAAGGCACAATCTGCAATTGCAGGTTCTGTGGGCTGGTACAGTTGTCGAAGCTGCCAGAGTTGAACATGGCAGGCGTCAGTTGCACCATGCCGCCGCCATTCATCTGCATCAGTTCCACGGCGAGGCCGTTCACACAGACTGGGGTTGGTTTTTTCCCGTCCACCACGGTGATGTTGAAGATGCAGGTGGCAATATTGCCGCAACCATCTTCCACGGTAACCGTCACCTTGTGCGTACCAAATGGGTAGTTGCCGCTTAGGTTCGGACTGTTGCTGGTTTGGTCAATGCTGCCATTGTTGTTGAAGTCAAACTTGACCGTCCAGATGAGCGTTGGGCTGCAATCGGTGGCTGTAAGGGCTGGCACCGAAACAGCGCCCGTTCCACAATTGGCGTCGAGGCTCTGCACGGTCACGTTGCCTGGGCAAACGATGGTCGGCGGCGTGTTGTCCATCACCTTGACGACCTGCGTGTACTCCCAGTAACCCGGACTGTTCGGGATGTTCGGGTTGTAGCGGCACCAATCAATCACGATCCATTTCCTCAAAATCTTGTAGCAAGCCGGGAAGCTCGTATAAAGCGGTTGGTCGGTATGCGCTACCGCAACGAGGTCGCAGGCATCTTCGATGATGGTCGGGTAATCGTAGTTGTCGGGAAGGTCATCCGGTTCAAGTGTCGGGCTGCATTGATAGGTCGTATAATCGAGCGGCCAGATGATATTGCTTGCATTGAATGGCGAGGAGTTCCTGACGGTAATCGTTTGCACACAATTGGCCGTCCTGCCACCTGCATCTGTCACCGTATAAGTGCGCCAGATATTGCCAGTGCCGCAGTTCGTCAGGTTGTTCGTTTCAGTATGCGTCCAAGTAGCGCCAGAACAGTTATCGCTGAAGACTGGGGCAACGACCGTCGGTGTAGGGTCGGAGCACTCAATGGTTTTGTCCGCAGGGCAAACTATCTCTGGGTCTATCTTATCCTGTACTTCCACTTCCACCATGCAAGTGTTCACGTTGCCAGCAGCATCGGATACTTGCAAGGTCACCATCAGGTCTTCTCCAATATCGCAGCAGTTGAACGGAACGAACGTCTCAAACGGCGTGCCGTCGGCATCGCAGTCGGACGGCATCCTACGCACCAGCATCTTCTCGATGCCACAGTTGTCGGAGCTGCCGTTGTCAAATGAAGTGGCTGCCATGATGGCCGTGCCGTCGTCGGTCAAGGAGACTGTCGAATATTGAATGCAAACTGCAACCGGGGCCGTTTGGTCACGCACGGTCAGGGTCGTGTTGCATTGGCTCACATTGCCGCAGGCATCCGTGGCGATGTAGGTAATACTATGGGTACCGACCGGCACATTGAAAACTGGGCCGCCATTGCCGTTCACCACCCCAAAAGGCGTCAACACTTTCACCGTCACTGCCGAGCAGGCATCCGTCACCGTTGCCGCAGGCAAGTTGAAGGATGCGTAGCAACCAGCAGAGGCACTGTTCTGTGTGATAGGGCCAGGGCAGGTGATGGCTGGTGGCGTTGTATCGTTCAGTTTTATGACCTGAATGCATGACCAGGGGTTGCCGTTGCCAGTATTGGTCGGAAGGCACCAGTCGTATATGGTCCAGGTACGGAGTATTTTCTTGCCTCCACCGCAAATGGGGAACGGCTCGTCCACATAGGACGCAGCGATTTCGCAGAAATTGTTGGCACCAGGAATCACCGGATAGGCCGTTCCGCCAACAGTGATGGTCGGGTAGCCAGTGGCGGTTGGACTGGTGTTCTGTGAGCCGATATTGCACTGCAATTCCACGTTTGGCGGGCAAACAGGGGTGAATACAGGGTTGGCTAAAGTAACCCGCTGCACGGTGATGTACTGCTGGCAGGAAGAGCTGTACCCCCTGATGTCGGTCGCGGTCCAAGTGCGCAGGATGAACGCCACGTAAGGAGAGTTGCAAGTGCCGTGGTCAATCACATCGGTATAGCTGAAGCTGGCCACGCCAGAGCAATCGGCCACCGAAGGAGTCGGCACGCTGCCGCCGTCAATCGTTGGCTTGTAGTTGCGCAGGCATGGGATGACGTGGTCTCCGCAGTTCGTAATTTCTGGGCCGAGCTTGTCCTCCACGTCAAGGGTTCCCCAGCAGGAGTTTCCGCCTGGTTCCGATACGGAGAACATATAGCTGTGGCCAACATGCGTGGCGTTCAGGTAAGGGCTGGTCGGCAACGTAATGCCCTGCAGGCTCATCAGCGTGACGGTATAGGGGCCAACGCAGGCATTCGGATCCTCCAGCAAGATGTCAACGGTAAGTTCCAACTCACAGTTGTTGCTTGGGCCGGGTAAGGACACGTTCAAGTCGTCATTGCAAACAAGGGCGCATTGAGCATAAGCACGGTTACCCCAGCCCGCAAGCAGTAAAAGTCCCACAAGCAAGGCCGCCCGGTATAGGCTGCCCGCAAGGGTACGCTTGGTGGGTTTAGTAAACTCGAAATCTCTCATGGGATTTGTAAAATTGTTAATAATGATTGATTAAAGAATGCTAATGCTTGACAAGGTTTGTTTAGTAATTGAAAATCAGATTTTGCGGTTTTACGGGTCGGTTATATGTATGATTTTGGTTGCTTTAATTGACGTTGATAATTGCCTGTTAAATCTTTTACCATCACTACATATACTCATAATAGTATTTATTTTTAAAGAACATTCAATACTACCGCTCCCCAAGCCCTTTGCCATCGCTACGGTGCAGTGCACCCCAAATCTTAAGTCTGATATCTTAAATCATATATCTTAAATCAAATTAAAACCCAACCCGAACCATGGCGGGGGTGCTACCGCTTTTAATTGCAGTCGGCTCCCCCCGCCAGGCCCTGTGGCTGGTGGTATCTTTTCAAAAGTTCATGGGACGTTTTCTCATAGTATCAGCCCTTTTGATACGGATACCGGGTGTATGACAGCCCGTGTGTGTAACTAAAAAATGTGTGTAAACTGGTCAAAGTGATGTCAAAAAATCAAATTAATTGGTTGTCGAATTGAAGATTCATTTACGGGTCTATCGGAATGTGCATGGGTATCTTTGAAATGATGAATTATGAATGATAAATGATGAATTACCACCATCACTTCCCATTCTTCATTCATCATTTATCATTCATCATTTTAATCACTTGTGGTTGCCCCTCGCCCACCTGCATTTCCAGTAGGAAGAGGCCATTCGGTTGGTCGTTCAAATCAAGTTGGAACTGGTGCTGGCCCTTTTCGAAGTTGACCGCCCAGACCTTCACCACCCGGCCGAGTTGGTCGTGGAGGCGGAAGTTGGCCGGGGCTGCTTCCGGTAGTTGAACTTCGATGGTCGTAGCACCGCTGAACGGGTTTGGATAGTTGCGGAGCAGAACCGGCTGCTGTGCGTTTGCCACTTGTCCCTGTGAATCGGGTAGCCCAAACTCAAGGCCAACGCCCCAAGTTTCGAACGATTCGTCGCTGGACCTGAAATCGCCAGCGTAAGCCTCGGCCGCTGTGTTCAACGAATTGATGGCCAATGCTTTGGAAAGCATCCCTCCCGCTTTTGCCCTGAACTTCAGGGCGAAAACCGGTGCTGACTTTGGCAATGCCTGCCCGGCTTCATTCACCCAGCTAACGGTGATAGCACTGGTGCCCAGCGATTTTGGCAGGCCAAAGTTGCTTTCTTTCAAGAGAATGGAGCTTGTCCCAACGTTTTCGAGAGCAACGAAATCGAGCATCGTTTCATCGAAATCAAGTGTGAACTGGAAGCCGGCCAAAATGCCTGCCTTATCGGCAGGCGTGCGTTCTGGGTGCGCCACGAAGGGGATGGCATACGTTTGGCCAGCAACCAATTCAATATCTTCTGTATTGAAAATCAACGAGTTATCAAAGCTGCGCTCTTCGGTTTCATCCCCACCGAACTGTGTGGGGTTCGCACTGCCGTTCACGTCTCCAACCTTGATGCTCACGAAGTCCGCCGTCCAATAATTGCCCGTGATGTCGTCCAAGGACAGTGACTCCGGGAAGGGATAGGCAAACGGGTTAACCGGGTCGGGGAAGTTATGGCTTGCTGGCACGAAGCGCCACGAAGGGTTGTTGTTCGGGAACTGTGTGGTAATGGTCAAGATAAGTTTCTGGAGTTCTACAATATCGAACGTCGTCACGGAGCCGGAGCGGTTCACGTCGGCAGCGATGATGTTGTAGGGGTTGTCAAGGAGTTGGATGTTGAGGATATGCCTGCGCATAAGCACCAGGTCATAGGTCGTGACGCCGTTCAGCGGCTTAGTGTTGTAACTTGGTGTCAGTATGTAGTCTTGTCCCAAAGGAAGGTTGGCGAATGCGAAGGTGCCGTCCACGTTGGTCTGCACGGCATTGCTGATGCCGCCGCTAAGTCCGACGAGCTTGCCGGATACTGGGGCACCGTTCAATTGCGTCAGCTTACCAGCGATGGTGGCCGTTGCACCGTTGGAGCAAACGTGTAAATTGTCCTGTACCACTACATTGGTCTGGCAGAATGCCGAATTGCCGACTTGGTCAGTGACCGTAAGAGTTACGGTCTTCGTGCCGAGGTTCTGGCAGTCGAAGGTATTGGGGCTTACCTGCATGATGAGCGTGTTGGTCGGCGAGCAGTTGTCGTTGCTGCCGTTGTTTATCATGGAAGGCGTGATGGTCACAAAGCCGTTCTGCTGTATGGTGACAGCGACACCGTTGTTGCAGATGGGCGAAGGAGCCTGCGAGTCCTCCACGGTCACACGGGTCGTGCAAGTGGAGGTATTGCCACAGCCATCCGATACCGTGTAGAGGATTTCGTGGGTTCCTTTTGGGTAAACTCCGCTCGCAGCGCCATTGCCGCTCAACGCAAACTGCGAGTTGTTCGTAATCACCAATTGTTCGCTGCAATCGTCAATCGTGGGCAGGGGCACGGTCACTTGTGCGCTGCAATTGAAGCCCGTAATGCCAACGGTAAAGGGTTCTGGACAGGCGAGCGCCGGGGCCACGCTGTCCCGCACTTCAATCACTTGTGTTGCCTCCCAAAAACCCACGCCATTGGGATGGTTGGGCTGGTAGGAGCACCAGTCAATCACCGCCCAATTGCGGATGAGTTTGTAGCAGGCTGGCTGCGCCGTGTAGAAATAATAATCGGTATGGGTAATCTGCAACTGCTCGCAATCCTTGCCCGTCACCACCACGTCGCCCATGACGCTAATTTCGGTGTTCGGCTCACATTCGTAGGTCAGCACGTCGGCAGGGAAGGTCACGGTAATCGGCGTGATGTCGCCAATGGTAATCACCTGCTGGCAGGTGGCGGCATTGTTGCTCTGGTCTTTTGCCATCCAAGTGCGGGTCACAGTGCCGTTGCCGCAATTGTTCAGGTTGATTTGATTCGTGAAGGTCGTCGAGGCCACGGAGCAGTTGTCGGTGGCGAAGGGCAGGCCAGTGAGGGCCGTGTTGTTGAAGTCTTGTCCACAACCAATGGTCATGGGGCCAGGGCAAACGATGTCGGGTTGTACCAAGTCCTTCACGATGGCTTGGCTGACGCAGGTGCTGCTGAGGCCCCCGGCGTCCACCACCCTAAGCGTGACGGGTATTTGTGTGCCAATATTGGCACATTCAAAAGAAACATAAGTATCGAACGGCTGGCCGCCATAGCTCACTTCCATCTGGGCGATGGAGCAGTTGTCGTAGCTGCCGTTGTTGAAGGTTTCAGCGTAGATAAGCGTAGTGCCATCGGCCAAGAGGTTGGCCTGTACGTTGCTTTCGCAAAGCGCAACGGGCTTCACTTCGTCCTTCACCGTCACGGTCATAGCGCAGGTGCTGTTGTTGTTGCAGCCGTCCGTGGCCGTATAGGTGACGCTGTGCGTGCCAACTGGCACGTTGTTGAACGGGCCGTTTCCAGTACCATACTGCCAAGAAGGCGTCACCGTTGCGCCAGAGCAGCCATCCACGGCGTTTGCCTGCGGCAAATAAACTTGAGCAGTGCAAACACTCGGGTAAGTGGTGAAGGTCATATTGGCCGGACAGGTGATGGTAGGCGGCGTTGTGTCCAACACCCTGATTATCTGCGTGAAAATGCGGAAGTCCTCGGTGCAGAGGTCGAAGATGGACCAGGTGCGGAGTATCCTGCGGCTGCCGCCACAAATGGGAATCTGTTGGTCGTTGAAGGACACCACAAGGTCGCAGGTGAGGGTATTGTCCATCCAAACGCTGTCAATCATCGGGTAGCCCGTGATGTTGAAGTTGAGCGGGTCTTGAGCACCACATTCAAGCACGGGGAGTTGCACGCCATCACGGTGTTTCGGGAACTCCACATCGGCCAGCACCGCTTTTTTCATGAAAATATGCTGAAGGCACATCGTCGTGTTGCCGTGCTCGTCGGTGGCCGTCCAGGTGCGGCGGACGTAAGCAGTCACGGGCACATTGTTCACCATATCGTCGCAGTCGAGGTCGGTGGCCACGTCGGCATGGCTCATGGCGATATTGGCCGGGGCACTCACATTGTCGGTAACGGTGGGGTGGGCGATGCCGTTGAGCGGGGTGTTGCACCAAACGAAAACGGTGTCGTTGCTGCAATCAATCACAGGTGGCTGGCTGTCCACGAGGGTAATGGTCACGTTGCAGGAGTTTCCGCTGGCGGGGTGCAGCAGGGTGGCCGTCAGTTGCTGGTCAATCAGCGAGGCGTCGAGCTGTTGGCCGTGCTGGTTGCCGTCTTCGTCGAGTACCGTAATGTTGTAGTTGTTGGAACAGCCGTTGTTGGAAGTGAACAGCATCGGCGGGTAAATGGTGGCTTGTCCCGCATTATCGAGCGGAACCACGATGCTGTTGTGGCAGACGAGCGTGCATTGACAAAAGGCGGTTTGCCCACACAGGAAAAACAGTGCGTTTAAGGCTAGCAAATAGGCTTTGGGAGTCAGTCCAGATTTAAAATTTGCCCAAAGACCTTGGTTTTCAGCCCGTTGTGCAATCGAAAATCCTTTGTCATTCCCGAAGGGAACCGAAATCCGAAATCCAGTTGCCGTCCTAATCATGTACATGAACCTTCCTAAATACCGGGGGGCAATGGGGGATTCGCATGTCAGCCTGTGCGGAGCAAAACCGTTACCTTTTACCATGAGATTATATAAGTTAATAGTGAGTACCAAATCTGTTGTGGCGGTGCTGGAGGGCGGAATTCACTCCGCTATCAGGCATTGGCGTCCTGGCGGAATAAATTCCGCACTCCAAAAAGGACATGCCACAGCCATTCGGCCAGCTACTGCCGTCTCATCTAAAAATTGCCCTTGATTCGTTACTGCAAGGGCATCGTCATGTTGTGTGTGTAAGGTTTTGCTAAAAAAGAAATGTAAGTACATGCCGCCTCGTTTGGCAGCACCGAAAGGATTGAGATGGAGGGGATACACCGGATGCTGAGGGCAATAACCTACAGGCCATCGCAGTGCATCCCGCACTCAATATCAAACACTATCACGTAAAGATTCGACTTAGTTTTGTTGAGAAAGGCCAGGGTTCCTGGTAAAAAAGTGGGAACTGAAAAAAGCTTAGTAAGCTCGGTTTCCGGACTTTTCTCATAGTATGTCAGCCCGCTTTCTGGGCTGATGGGAATTCAAAGTTTCGTATTCTTTAATTTAAAAAATTGTGCCAATTGTACCCTTTGGAGGAGAAGGGATGTGTTTTTTTGCTTAACTATTGATGGAAAAGGTTGTTATTCATTTATTTCATAATCTGTAATTCATTACCTTACAATAGATTGGAATGGGTTTTATGACAAGATGAGTGAAAACTAAATAATTTTTATTTGGTATCTTCTGAAAGGCTGTTTAACGAACCCAGGGGGAGTCTCAAACTGCCAAAAACACAGAAAGCGGGCTGCCCGCAAAGGCAGTCCGCTCTCGTTTTGGTCTTCGCAAAGGGGTTCCGTGCAGTTTACTTCAACTTCAGTTTGGTAGTGCCCACTTGGAAGCCTTTGTTGTAAACCTCTATCTGGTATTCGCCCTTGGCGAAGGAAGCATTGGTCGGTGCCCAAACCACGCAGGACTGGGCCTCGTTGTTGCTGTAGTCCAGTTCCTCCATTTTGGTGTAGCGCACCTCTTCGCCCGTCTTCTTGTTGGTTAACATGCCAGATCCCATGTCCTCGATGGCAAGGGTCTCGCCCAGCGGGTTGATGATGCGCACATAGAATTTCTCGCTACCGGCCTTCACCACTTCGTTCTCAACCGTGGTGAAGCATACCTTTATCTGCTCAACGCTCTTGGCGGAGTCTTCGTCCTTCACTTTGCCGCTGCCTTTTACTTTCTGGCCCACAGCGGACACGGATTTCATCTTGATGGCAGAGGCCACGTTTACCTTGTCGGATAGCGCCTGCTTCTCGCTCACGAGTTGTGCTTTGCTGCTGCTCAATTCCTCGTTCTCGACTGACTTCGATTGGAGGTTGGCTGCCAATTGCTCCTTCTCGCTGGCCAAGGTGGCGTTCTCGCCAGCAAGGGCTTCGTTCTCGGCCTTGAGCTTGTCCAACTGGGCCATGTACTGGCTTACCTGCGACTTCAGGTTGTCAATTTCGACACGGGCTTTGTCCAAGGAGCCTTTATTTTTGAGCAGGCCAGCGATCTTGTTTTTCTGCTGCTCCAGGTCTGCTTTTTGCTGGTCAATGACGGCGTTCAGTTCTTGGTTGGTCGTCTTTTGGGCTTCGAGGTCGGTGAGGGCCTGGTTGTATTGGGCCTCCAGTTCTGCCTTTAGCTTAGTCGTCTCGTCCAGTTCGCTCATGGTAGTCTCCAACTGTTGGTTGGTCTTGCTGTTCTGGTAGGCAAAATAGCCGATGATGCCAAGAAGGATGACGCCGATGACGGCAGCTATCGCAATAAAATTCTGGTTTGGCTTGTTCTGATTGAAAGATGGATTGTTGTTAGACATGATTGAAATGATTTACGCGGTTCTGAAATTGTTTTTGAAGTAAATGGAGATAGAACTACGCAATAGGCTTTTTTTTATGTCAACTACAAAAAATCAAGTGTTTGCTTTCTGTTGTTGGCTTGTCTTGATGAGAATGTATTGACGGTTTGATTTGTTCGTGCAAAGCACCAAATTTTTTTTTGTATTAACTGAAAAAACTTGGCAATACGTCTATAATTAGTGCATCGCATTGGACGAAACTGTTCGTTAAAGAGGTTTAGAGGGTTTAGTGAGGTTATGAAGGTTTAGCTTGTGCCGTGTACTATACCTTCTGAACCTTACCAAACCTTCTAAACCTTCTAAACCTCACAAATTTGGCTCGTCACATCATCGCAGGCATCCTGCTCATTTCGCTTTCCGTGCTCACCTACGTGCAGTTCCGGCTGCTCATGGCAGGGGTACGCTTGGAGAAACAGCGCTTCGACCTCCGCACCGAAGATGCCCTGTTGGCGGTGTCCGATTCGCTCAACCTTCCCGGCACCCGTAGTAATACCTTGATTGAACGGCTGAAAATCAGGCAGTTGGAAGGCGACACGGTGCTTGTACACCCCATCTCCGATTCCATTGAGGCGCTGATGAAGCGGGAACTACTGCGGCACGGCATCCGAGCGGATTTTGTTTTTGCCATCACCCCTGCTTTCAATGGGCAAGTGTTGTTGACGAGCAGGCAGTTCAAGCTGGACGAATTTGATTTTGGTAAATACCAGACGAGGCTCGGCAACCATATCATCGGCAACTGCCACTTCGAATCGGTGCTGCATTTCGATGTCTTCAACCTGTTCGGCTACCTCTTGGGGCAGCTTCGCAATCTTGTAGTGCCGTCCGTGCTGAGTTTATTGGCCATACTGAGCTGTCTGTTGCTGCTGCTCAACATCCTAAAGAAAGAGCGGCAACTGAATGCCATCAAAAACGATTTCATCAACAACCTGACGCACGAACTGAAGACCCCGGCATTCTCCATTTCCCTCTCCCATAAAATGGCCACCGAAAGCCTCGACAAGGGCGATGTACAACGGGCAAAAGGTTTCTTGCAAATCATTGACAAGGAAAACAAAAAAATAAAAAACCATGTAGAAAAAGTGCTGGAACTCGCCAGCCTCGAAAGCGCCCACCACAGCCTGCAAAAATCCACGACCAGTATCCATGCGCTCATCCAAGAACTGGAAGCCGAATTCAGGCCCATCATTGCGGAGCGCAAAGGCTCGCTCGCCCTCCACCTCCATGCCGACCCCGACTTCGCCGAAGTGGATGCTGGCCACTTGAAAAACGCCTTGCACAACCTCCTCGACAATGCCTTAAAATATAGTATTGATGCCCCCATCGTTGAAATCACGACGGAAAGGAATGGGCATTCCCTCTCAATCACTGTCAAGGATAAGGGCATTGGCATTGAGCCTTCACAACAAAAATTAGTCTTCGATAAATTTTACAGGATACCCTCCAATGAAGTACAAGCGAAGGGCTTCGGGTTGGGCTTGAGCTACGTGGCGCAGATTGCGAGGGCGCACGGGGGGCGGGTCTTATTGGAGAGCGAAAAAGGGAGTGGGACGAAATTCACGCTCATTGTTCCGGGCTAATACAATAACCTGCTGCCCAAGTGGTACGGGCCATACCTCAAACCTTCATACCTTTTTAACCTCTGGCATCTTGCAAGCCTCGTCTGCTGTCTTGCCACAAACGGAGCAAGAGCCGAATTTGTCGGCCAACATAGGATTGTTGGAGGCGCAGGAACCTCTGAATTCCCTTTTTTTGAAGATATAACCGACGCTCATCAGCACAAAAGCAAGGCCGACAAGGGCAAAAACAGGGAGGAGAAGTTGAAGGAATTGCATGATGTGTTTTTATTAAGATAAACAGCAACACCTATAGACAAGTTTGGAAAGGGGTCATTTTGTGGCCGCAGTTGGCGACTATAAAATGAACTGGGAAGTCTGAATTCGACCGAAGCGAATTCAGACCTTTATTCAATAAAGCTGTTTAGACTTTCCTGTTTGAGATAAAAATGAGGGGTTTTTCGTCCAGAAATCTGGAATTTTCGAGGTAATAGCAGGGCTATTGCCGAGGAAATTGCGCGTTTCTGGGCGGAAAAGCACCATTTTTAGCCAAACGAGGAAAGTCTAAACAGCTTTAATATCGTCAGCTACCGTACTTCTGCTTAACTTCCGTGATTTCGTAGCCTTCTACGATGTCGCCAACTTTGATGTCGTTGAAGTTGTCAATGGTCATACCGCATTCCATGCCCGATTTGACCTCCTTCACGTCTTCCTTGACACGTTTCAGCGAGCCGAGCCTGCCATTGGCACCTTCCCTCGTTGGGAAAATGACGATGCCATCCCTGACCACCCGGACGTGGGTATTGCGGGTGAGCTTGCCATCCAGCACATAGCAACCGGCAACCGTGCCCACCTTGCTGATTTTGTAAACTTCCCTGACCTCCACGTTGGCCACGATTTTCTCTTCCTTGGTTGGTTCCAAAAGGCCCTCGATGGCCAGCTTGATTTCCTCGATGGCCTCGTAGATAATGGAGTACATCTTGATTTCCACGCCTTCCCTTTCGGCCAGCTTACGGGCAGAGACGGATGGGCGCACCTGGAAGCCGATAATGATGGCATCGGAGGCGGAAGCCAAGAGCACATCGGATTCGACAATTTGGCCCACCGCCTTGTGGATAACGTTGACGTTGACCGTTTCGAGCGACAGCTTGAGCAGCGAGTCGGAAAGTGCCTCCACAGATCCGTCCACGTCGCCTTTGACGATGAGGTTGAGTTCCTTGAAAGTGCCAAGTGCCAAGCGGCGTCCGATTTCGTCGAGGCTGATGCGCTTGGTAGCACGGGTGGCTTGCTCCCGGTTGATCTGTGCCCGTTTGGAAGCCAGTTGTCGGGCTTCCGAGTCGTCGTCCATGATCTTGAAACGCTCGCCAGCGGTAGGGGCACCGCCGAGGCCAAGCACGAGCACGGGGGCAGAAGGGCCAGCTTCGGTCACTTTTTGGCCACGTTCGTTGAACATAGCCTTTACCTTGCCGGAGTATTCGCCAGCAACCATCGAATCGCCGATGTGCAGCGTACCATTTTGCACAAGCATCTTGGCAATATAGCCCTTGCCCTTGTCGAGCGAGGCTTCAAGCACAGTCCCGATGGCATTGCGGTCTGGGTTGGCCTTTAGGTCGGCCAAATCGGCCACAAGCACCACTTTTTCTAACAGTTCCGTAATACCTGTACCTGCCTTGGCAGAAATTTCTTGGCTCTGGTGCACCCCACCCCATTCTTCGATGAGGATGTTCATGCTGGCCAATTCCTGTTTGATGCGACCGGGGTCGGCACCTGGCTTGTCTATCTTGTTGAAGGCAAAAACCATCGGTACATTGGCCGCCTGTGCGTGACTGATGGCCTCCTTCGTCTGGGGCATCACGTTGTCGTCGGCAGCAATCACGATGATAGCGATGTCGGTCACTTTCGTACCGCGGGCACGCATGGCGGTGAACGCTTCGTGACCCGGCGTATCGAGGAAGGTAATGGATCGGCCATTGACGTTCACCTCGTAAGCACCGATGTGCTGGGTGATTCCGCCTGCCTCGCCAGACACCACGTTCGCCTTTCGTATATAGTCGAGCAAAGAGGTTTTACCGTGGTCAACGTGGCCCATCACCGTGACAATAGGTGCACGTGGTTTCCGGTCTTCCTCTGCATCCTCTTCTTCGTCGTCGAAATCAGTTTGGTCTTCCACGCTGATGAACTGCACCTCGTGGCCAAACTCGCTGGCGACCAATTCAATGAGTTCCGCATCCAAACGCTGGTTGATGGAAACGAACACACCAAGGCTCATACAAGTCATGATGACCTGGGTGGCAGGCACATCCATCATGTTGGCAAGCTCCTGAACGGTTACGAACTCGGTAACTTCCAGCTTGTCGCTCTGGCCTTCCATGTCCCGCAGTTCCTGTTTCTCACGGATCCGCTCACGGGTTTCACGGCGCATTTTCTGGCGCTTCTTCTTGCCAGCCCCGGAAAGGGAGGCCATCGTCTTGCGGATTTGATCCTCGGCTTCCTTGCCGGAGACCTCTCTTACAGGTTCTCCGCCACGGCGCCTACGGTCGCCACCACCTTGCGATTGGTTGGGGCCACCCTGCTGTGGTGGCACGGCTTGTGGAGTAACCTTTTTGCGCTTGCGTTTATGGCGAGCATCGGCAGCATTACCACCACCGCCACCTGATTGTGTGTCGGAAGACGCCACTGGTTTTGGGCGGTTGCTGCCATCTGTACGAGGTTGCTGCGTACCAGTACGGTCGCCAGGGCCTCGGTTGTTGCCGCCTCGGTTGTCACCACCTCGATTGGCACCACGGTTGTCGCCGGTGCCACGATTGCCACCTCGGTTATCGCCGGTGCGGTTTGCAGGTTTGGGGGCTGGCTCCCGACGTTTTTCAATATCAATCTTACCAAGGATTTTCAATCCCCTAAGCTCAGGGGTATTCATCCTGACGAGTTCATCTGGGTCAGCAACTTCCGCTGGTGGCGGGGCCGTTTCCTTGGCTGGTTCAGCTATTATTTCAGGGGAAGTGCCCGGCTTATCATCCACATCGGGAACTGCCGCTGGCTTTTTGTCCTCCACGACTTCTTCGGTCGGCTTTACGACCTCAACCGGCGCTGGCTTAGGCTCTTCTTTTTTGGGCCTGACGGGCATCCCCTTGCTGTCAAGCTCTATCTTGCCTTTTATCACAAGTCCGCCGACTTGTGGCTTGGCTGGTTCTTCAACGACTGGAGCCGGTTTTTCAACCTCAGCCGGAGGTTCCGCTGGCTCGACGATTGGCGGCGGGGGCGCTACAACGGTCGGTTCCGCTGGCTTGGCCGTCAGCGATGTTTTGTGCAGCAAATCCTCCTTTTTGAGGGACGGAGCCGGCGTCAAAGGGGCCGGAGGGGCAAGCGGTTCGCGCTTGAGCAGGGGCGCAAGCGGTTCTTTTTTGCCAATGGGAGGGCGCACGCCGATGGTCATGGAGTCGGCTTTCACCTTCTCTGCCATGTCCTTTTGGTACTCCTTGAGCAATAGTGTCTCCATTTCCTCGGTGACGATGGAGGTAGGCTTGTTGTCCAAATGGAAGCCTTTATTGGCCAAGAAGTCCACGATGGTATTGGTACCAACGTTCAGCTCCTGCGCAATTTTTACTAAGCGTTTACTCATTCAATAATTAAATAAATGCGGCTTGCCTGTCTTTTTTTGCTTCGGCGGAAGCAACGAAAGGACATGTCTTTTTGGTTCCAGAAACGGGGAATTGTTCGTTGCGCCCGTGGCGCAACGAACAAGAAAAATTAAAATCAATCATCAAATTCCGCAGCGAGGATGTTCAGCACCTCTTCCACAGTTTCCTCTTCCAACTCGGTGCGGCGCACAAGCTCATCGAAGCTCAGGTCGAGCACGCTGCGGGCTGTGTCGCAGCCGATGCGCTTGAGTTCTTCGATGACCCAAGGCTCGATTTCATCTGCAAATTCATCGAGGTCAACGTCGTCAATCTCTTGGCCGTCGGTATTGCGGTAAACGTCAATCTCAAAGCCCGTCAGCTTGCTGGCCAGCTTGATGTTCGTACCACCTTTGCCGATGGCGAGCGAAACTTGGTCGGGGTCGAGATAGACGCTGGCCCGCTTGTTGGCGGAGTCGAGGTCAATGCTCGTCACCTTGGCAGGCGTCAGCGAACGCTGGATGAAGAGGCTCTCGTTGTTCGTATAGTTGATGATGTCAATGTTCTCGTTGCGAAGCTCCCGCACAATGCCGTGGATACGGGAACCCTTCATGCCCACGCAGGCGCCCACGGGATCCACCCGGTCGTCGTAGCTTTCCACGGCCACCTTGGCACGTTCGCCCGGCAGGCGCACGATGCGCTTCACGGCGATGATGCCGTCCTCGATTTCGGGTACCTCCTGTTCGAGCAGTTTTTCGAGGAAGGAGTTTTCCGTGCGGCTCACCACTACCACAGGCGTGTTGTTCTTCATCTCCACGTTCTTGATGACGCAGCGCACCATGTCGCCCTTGCGGAAGAAGTCGCCTTTGATAGTCTCTTGTTTCGGCAAAAGTAATTCGTGCCCAGTGGCATCGTCCACGATGAGGAACTCTTTCTTGATGATTTGGCTTACCTCGCCCACCACCATGTCGCCTACACGCTCCACGTACTTGCGGTAAACGTCGTCCTTCTCCAGTTCCATGATCCTCGAAATGAGGGTCTGGCGGGCGGCTTGGATGGAGCGGCGGCCAAAGTCTTCGAGGAAAAGCTGCTCGTAGCACTCCTCGCCAATCTCGTAGCTGTCGTCAATGGACAGTGCCTCGGAGATGGACACTTGGCTGCGGTCGTCCGTTACCTCGCCGTCCGGCACGATTTGGCGCACCCGCCAAAGCTCCAAGTCGCCCTGTTGGGTGTTGACGATGACGTTGAAGTTCTCGTCGGAACCGAATTTTTTCTTGATCAACGTGCGGAACACGTCTTCCAGCACCCGCACCATCGTAGGGCGGTCAATGTTCTTGCTGGACTTGAAATCGGAAAAGATATCTACTAAACTGATCATCCTTTTTTCAAAAATGCTGAATGATAAATGATGGGGGTGGTGATTGGTGAATGGTGGCTGGTGATTAGGTAGCCACGACCTCATGCTCGTTCACCCTATTTGAAAGTCAAAAACTGATGACAATCATCGTCTTCTTAACCTTGTCGTAAGGGAGTTCCGTTTGAACCTCCTGTTTTTTCTTCTTCTTGCCTTCGAGCACCGTCACCGTTTCTGTGATGGTGAAGCCCGTGTCGTTGGCGGCCACGAGCGGCCCAGTCTTGATGCTGCCGTCGGCCAGGGTCACTTCTACCTTTCGGCCAATGTTCTTCAAGTACTGCCGTTGGAGCTTCAGTGGTCGGCCAAGGCCGGGCGAAGAAACCTCCAAGGTGTAGCTTTCGCCGAGCCAGCCCTCCTCATCGAAATGGTGCTCCAAGTAACGGCTCAGCTTCTGGCATTTCTCCAGCGTCAACCCGCTGTCGCAGTCCACGAACACCTCCAGCTTATTGGTGGCACTGAGGTGGAAGTCCACTAAGAAGCAGTCCTGAAAGCCTTCCTCCGCAAACTTGGCATCAAGCAATTGGTGGATTTTTTCCTCGACAAAAAAAGCATCTACGGCCATAAAGTAAAAGAGGGAACTTCTGTTCCCTCTGTCTTTCGATTTCGTTAAGCGGGGCAAAAGTAAACAGTTTTGGTGAATTCGCCAATTGGTTAGGAAAATAAGGAAAAAATTGCACTCGGTGTCAATTAAATGACTCGCAAACCATCAAATAACAAACTTTAGGCACTGTTTTTTCTATCGGAGATAAGCTATCTCCCCGCCATTTAACACTCATCACAAAAATCACTTAGATGTCCAAAGCTCTACTAAACACTACCTTGGGGTTGGCATTCTGTCTTGCCCTTGCCCTCCCTGCCCATACTCAATCTACATGCGACTGTGTTGGTGCTGGAATTTGTCCCAGTTTGATTGCTGACAATAGCATAACTGTGATTGATTTACCCATCAACATGCCCGGCAACCCCAACCTCGGCTCCTGCCCCTTGGAAAAGGTCTGCCTCACATTCTCTCATACCTATATCGGCGACATCAGCATTAGCCTTCAATCGCCCAATGGCGAGCATTATCTCATCATGTCAGACGCAGGCAACAACTTTGGCGAATGCGGTGCAGGGCAGGACAATGCCGAAATTTGCATTGAACGAGGGACGGCCCACCCTCTGATGAACAACACGGAATACGTGTGCAATTCCGCTTTTTGTTCGCTGGGTACTTGCTGCCTAAATGGCAACTGGACGGTTCCTTGCGGCGGCGTGACCAGCCCAAATACCACTGCGACACAAGCGCCACATTGCGACCTGAACGACTTCAACGTTGCAGGAGCACCCGTCAACGGCGTCTGGAAATTGGTTTTCCTGGACATCTGTGCCGTAGATTTTGGCACACTTCACAACGCTTACTTGAGTTTTGGGTGCAGCGGCAATTCCAGTGGCACTGCATGCGAAGCAAACGGCGGTGTACTTGGCATGGACAACTTGGTGGTTTGTGACAACAGCCCACTGGATATTAACCCGCATTTTTGCGCAAACGAGCCGCCTGTTGCAAATTATTCGTACAAATATGTGGTTGCGGAGAACGGTATCATCCGCGCTTTTTTGCCGCAGATTGACCTCACAAACTTCCCCATTGGTCAATTCGAGATTTGGGGGTTTTCTCATTCAGCCTCGGATGAGAGCCTGCTAGACAACTATATAGGCAGCCCTTTACAAGGCACTATAACCTTGTTCGATTCCAATTCGGAGCCATTTTGCGGAGATTTCTCGTTAGATGGGTTCCGCCTTACAAACCTGGGGCCAGCCAGCGTGGACATCGGGCCCGACCTTGTGCTAAACTGTTGGGAAACTTCGCAGCAGTTGAACGCTATTAACTCTCCGACTGACAGCAATTTCAACTACAATTGGACATTACCAACAGGGCAGACCGTCAGCACCGGTCAAACCAGCATTCAAGCAACTACTTCAGGCCAGTATGTGTACACATTAAGTGAAAGCAATAGCGGCTGCATCATCAGCGACACCATGCTGCTGACTATTCCCCCGCCGCTCATCTCCGATATTGCTACGCAAACAGCGACCTGCAACCAAGCGGATGGGACAGCTTCCGCTATTTTACAACCAAACATAACTGATGCAGAATTTGCTTGGAGCAACGGCGAAACTGCTCAAACTACAACAGGCCTAGCACAGGGCTGGTACAGCCTCACAGTCTCCGACCAATACTGCACCTACCACCAAAACGTCTATGTGGACGAAGACCGCTCCTGCAAAGTGACCATCAGGGGCCGCATCGTCAACGACGATATAAACGAAGACTGTGTCGAAGACCCGTCGCCCATCGGTGTGGCGGGCATCATGCTTCACCTTATGCCTGCTGACATTTACACTTACTCCTTGGCCGATGGCAGCTTTGAGTTCGTGGTGGATGCTGGCGACTACACCATCGGGTATGTGGATGAAGACCTGTATGAGGTGCTCTGCCCCACAGGAGGTTCCATAGCCGTAAGCCTGCCTACCGACGGCAGCGTTAATGATGGGAATAATTTTTATGTAAAAAGGACGCCTCAGTCGAACCTGTGCATCAATATTTACAATGGCGCAGCGAGACCTGGCTTTATTCAATCCTATTATATTGAATACTGCAATATTGGCACAACGGCTACAAACGCAACTATTAGCATGGTTCACGACCCATTGTTGGAGCAGGGACCTCTGGGTACATTGGTCCCTGACAGTTACGATGCTTCAACA
>WBZM01000913.1_pt1 | contig 34055 bp, 33 predicted proteins | sample 5204271 | NCBI WGS metagenome assembly WBZM01 (sample SAMN12344346, study PRJNA552823) | activated sludge metagenome | biome: Activated sludge suspended growth; feature: Nitrification reactor; material: Wastewater; isolation source: activated sludge from nitrification reactor of wastewater... | reverse complement strand
TGATCACGGCCCAGGACGGCGTGGCCGACCGGGTGGCCGGCCTCGACGCCGGCGCCGACGACTACCTGGTGAAGCCCTTCGACCTCGAGGAGCTGTCGGCGCGCCTCCGGGCCCTGCAGCGGCGGGGCGCCGGCCGGGCCGCGCCGGTGCTGGAGCACGGTGCGCTGGTGCTCGACCCGGCCGCGCACTCCGTCACGCTCGAGGGCGCGCCGGTGGCCCTCTCGGCCCGCGAGTTCGAGGTGCTCCACGCGCTGCTGGAGCAGCCCGGCCGCCCGCTCTCGCGCACCCGGCTGGAGGAGCGGCTCTACGGCTGGGCCGACCAGGTGGAGAGCAACGCCGTGGAGGTCCACGTCCACGCCCTGCGCAGGAAGCTCGGGGCCGACCTCATCAAGACCCTGCGCGGCGTCGGCTACGTCATCCCGAGGCGGCCGTGACCTCGGTGCGCCGCACGCTGGTCGCGACGCTGCTGCTCTCGGTCCTGGCGGTGACGCTGGTGGGCGCCCTCGCCACGTACCGCCAGGCGCGCGAGGGGGTGGACCGGATCTTCGACTACCACCTGCGCCAGCTGGCCCTCTCGCTCCGCGACCAGGCCTGGTCCCGCGCCGCCGGCGAGCTGGGCGAGGCGGGGGAGGCCTCCGACTTCGTCATCCAGGTCTGGGACGCGGAGGGCCGCCGGCTCTACCTCTCCCGCCCGGGCACCGGCCTGCCGGAGGTGGCGGAGCTGGGCTTCGCCGACGTGGCGGCCAGCACCGGCCGCTGGCGCGCCTACTCGGCCGCCCTGGGCCCGCTGGTGATCCAGGTGGCCCAGCCGCTCGCGGTGCGCGAGCGGCTGGCGGTGGAGGCGGCCACCCGCACCCTCTCGCCGCTGCTGCTCCTCCTCCCGCTGCTGGCGCTCCTGGTCTGGCGGGTGGTGGGCCTGGGCCTGGCGCCCCTCGACCGGCTGGCGCGCGCCACCGCGGCGCGGACGCCGTCGGCCCTCGACCCGCTGGCGGAGGCCGGCGTGCCGGCCGAGGCGGCGCCGCTGGTGCGCGCCCTCAACGATCTCCTGGCCCGGCTCTCGACGGCGCTGGCCTCGCAGCGCGCCTTCGTGGCCGACGCGGCCCACCAGCTCCGCACGCCGCTGGCGGCGCTGCGGCTCCAGCTCCAGCTCGCCGCCGCCGCGGGCGACGAGGCGGGGCGCGCCGCGGCGCTGGCGGAGCTGGGGGCGGGGCTCACGCGGGCCGGCCGGGTGGTCGAGCAGCTCCTCACGCTGGCGCGGCTGGAGCCGGGCGTGTCGCTCCCGGTGGCGCCGGCGCCGGTGGACCTCGCCGGGCTGGCCGGGCAGGCGGTGGCCGACCACGCCGCCCTCGCCGAGGCGCGCGGCGTGGACCTGGGCGCGGCCGACCTGGACCCGGCGGCGCGGGTCCAGGGCGACCAGGAGGCGCTGCGGACGCTCCTGGCGGCGCTGGTGGAGAACGCCATCCGCGCCGCGCCGCGCGGCGGCCGGGTGGACCTCTCGGCGGGCCTCGGCGCGGGCGGCCCGTTCCTGCAGGTGGCCGACGACGGGCCGGGGATCCCCGCGGCGGAGCGCGAGCGGGTCTTCGACCGCTTCTACCGGCTGCCCGGCACCGCCGAGCCGGGCACCGGGCTCGGCCTCAGCATCGTGAAGGCGGTGGCCGACCGCCACGGGGCGCGCGTCGAGCTGGGCGACGCGCCGGGCGGCGGGCTGCTGGCGCGCGTGACCTTCCCGCCAGCAGGGGCGCCGCCGCCGGGCGGACCCAACGGGGACGGCCCGCCTTAAGCCTGCCTTCAGGTGCCGCCACCAGGCTTCTCGCGTCCGCCGGGCCCTCGCCCGGCACACCGCAAGGAGCCCACCATGAAGTCCCTCGTCACGCGCTTCGCGCTCCCCATCCTGGTCGCCGGCCTCGCGGCCACGGCCGCCGCGGTCTGGGCGCACCCCGGTTCCGTCGCCCTCACCGCCGACGCCGGGGCCGCCAGGCCCCCTGCCGCCGCGTCGGTCGGCCCGGCCGCCGGCCCGGCGGTCACCGTCGATCGGCCCGACTTCGCCGCCATCGTCCGCCAGTTCGGGCCGGCGGTGGTCAACGTCAGCACCACCGCCGAGGCCCACCCCGACGCCACCGCCCTCGGCCAGCCCGACCCCGGGGACCCCTTCTGGCAGTTCTTCCGCCGCTTCGGCGTGCCGCAGCCGGAGGGCGAGGCGCCCACCCACGGCCTCGGCTCCGGCTTCGTGGTGGCCCAGGACGGCGTGATCCTCACCAACGCCCACGTGGTGGCCGGCGCCAGCGAGATCAAGGTCCGCCTCACCGACCGCCGCGAGTTCCCGGCCACCGTGGTGGGCGTGGACAAGGCCACCGACGTGGCCGTGCTCCGCATCGCCGCCGCGGGCCTGCCCACGGTGCGCCTCGGCGACCCGGCGCGCACCCAGGTGGGCGAGTGGGTGCTGGCCATCGGCTCGCCCTTCGGCTTCGAGAACAGCGCCACCGCCGGCATCGTCTCGGCGCGGGCGCGCTCGCTGCCCAACGAGGGCTACGTCCCGTTCCTGCAGACCGACGTGGCCGTCAACCCGGGCAACTCCGGCGGCCCGCTCTTCAACGCCGCCGGCGAGGTCATCGGCATCAACTCGCAGATCTACTCCCGCTCCGGCGGCTACATGGGGCTCAGCTTCGCCATCCCCATCGACGTGGCCATGAAGGTCGAGGGGCAGCTCCTCGCCCACGGCAAGGTGGTGCGCGGGCGGCTGGGCGTCACCGTGCAGGACGTGGACCAGGCCCTCGCCGAGTCCTTCGGCCTCCCGCGCCCCGAGGGCGCGCTGGTCAGCTCGGTGGAGAAGGGGAGCGCCGGCGAGAAGGCCGGCCTCGAGCCGGGTGACGTGATCCTCTCCCTCGACGGCCAGCCCATCACCCGCTCCGGCGACCTGCCGCCCCGCGTGGCCGACCTGGCCCCCGGCAGCGCCGCGAACCTCGAGGTGTGGCGCCAGCGGGCGCGCCGCACGCTCACCGCCACCGTCGAGCCGGCCCCCGGCGAGGCGCTGGTGGCCAGCGCCGGCGGCGCGGCCCACGGGAAGGTGGGGCTCTCGGTCCGTGCGCTGACGCCCGAGGAGCGGCGCGAGGCCAACATGCCCGGCGGCGTGGTGGTGGAGGGCGTCACCGGCCCCGCCGCCAAGGCCGGCATCCAGCCCGGCGACGTGGTGCTCTCGGTGAGCGGCACCCCGGTGACCGGGGTGGAGCAGCTCCGCAGCCTGGTCGCGAAGTCGGGCAAGCACCTGGCGCTGCTGGTGCAGCGCGGCGACGCCCGGATCTTCGTCCCCGTCAACGTCGGCTAGCCGTGCCGGCGCGCCCCGGGGTGGTCCCGGGGCGCGCCCGTTTCCCGTCCAGCGAGAAGAAAGGAAGCCGCCATGCTGAAGCAGGTCGCCGTCCTCTCCGCCGTCGTCGCCGCCGCCACCCTCTCCGCCTGCGCCCACGCCAAGGCGCCGGTGGCCACCGCGCCGCCGGTCCCCGCGCCGGCCCCGGTGGCCATGGCCGTCCCGCCGGCCCCACCGCCCGCCCCGCCCATGCCCATGGCCTGCAGCGCCGACCCCCAGTGCGCCGCCAACCAGCTCTGCCTCGACGGGCGCTGCGCCGCCATCACCCCGTCCCTCTCGGCCTGCAGCCTGGCGCGGGTCCACTTCGACTTCGACAAGGACCTGCTCCACCCCGCCGAGTACCCGGCCCTGCAGCGCATGGCGCGCTGCCTCCAGGCCAACCAGCCGTCCCACGTGCTCATCGCCGGCAACGCCGACGAGCGCGGCACCGTGGCCTACAACCTGGCCCTCGGCCAGCGCCGCGCCGGGGCGGTGCGCCAGTACCTGGTGGACCTGGGCGTGCCGGCCAGGGAGCTGGAGCTGGTGACCTACGGCAAGGAGCTGCCGCTCTGCACCGCCCACGACGAGGCCTGCTGGAGCCAGAACCGCCGCGCCGCCATCCGGCCCGGCGCGGCCGAGCAGGACATCGGCGCCAAGGTGAAGGCCGACGAGGCGCGCGAGCACCACCTGGCGAGCGCCACCAGGTAGCGCCGCGCGCCGCGCGGCGACGCTACGCCACGGGCCGGGCCGGCGGCCGCAGCGGCGGCGGCACCGGCCGCCCGGCCTGGGCGTCCACCAGGAAGGCCAGCACCAGCAGCGCGCCGGCGGCGATGAGGAAGGCCACCAGGTGGGTCAGCAGGATCTGGCTCCGGAACTCCCGCCGCACCGCCTCGTAGGGCCCGTAGTCGAAGTCCACCGAGACGCCGCCGCGGATGGCGCCCAGCACGTAGCCCTGCTTGGCGTGGCAGGCCAGGCAGGCCTGGTCCACCTTGAGCGGCGCCATGTAGCGGAAGCGCTGCGGCGCGTCGGGCGCGTCCCCCAGCACCACCGTGCTGGCCTCGGGGGCGCCGGTCTCGAAGGTGGTGAGCGCGGCGGTCTCCCAGCCGTCGGGCGCGTTGCCGGGGTTGAGGGGGCGCAGCGAGGTGAGGTGGAGCTGCACGCCCTGGCTCTTCTGCAGCGTCTCGGCCACCAGGCGCGTCATGTAGGCCGGGTTGACCTTGGTGAGCGGGATGCCCTCGGCGGAGACGAGATCGCGGACCGGGTCGTCGAGGTACGGGTTGGGCACCGCCCCCTTCTCCACCGGCACGTAGACGCCGCCCATGCTGGCGTTCCAGCGGCGCGTGGCCACCACCTGCTCCACGCTGACGCGGCCGGCGCGCACCGCCAGGTCCTGCACGGCGGCGTCGAGCTGGCGCGCGCGGAACTGGTAGGAGAAGGCCATGGCGCCGGTGAGCACCAGCCCCACGGCCGCCACGGCGATCTGGTACTTCGCGTTCCTGGTCATGGCTCGTCCCTCCCGGTGGCCGCCCGGCGACCTCCTCGGTTGGAGGTCCATCGATCCGGCCTGGGAGCAGGATGGCAAGTCGCGCGGGGGCGATTCAACCGCACACCGGTCCACACGGAGTCCCAGGTCCCGGCGTGATGTCGATCCGGACGCCGCGGAGGGGAGTACACTGCGAGCGTGCGCGGCGCGATCCTCTCCCTCCTCCTGGTGACCTCGCCCTCCCTCGCCGCCGCGGCGGCCGAGGTGGTGGTGATCCGCAGCACGGACCTGCCGGCCTACCGCGCGGTGGAGCAGGCGCTGCTGGCCGACCTGGGCCCGGCGGCGCGGGCCCTGCAGCTCGCGCCGGGCAACCTGGCCGAGCAGATCCGCGTGACCGGCGGCGGCGCCAGGGTGTTCGTGGCCCTCGGGCCCGACGTGGCCCTGGCGGCGGCGGCGCAGAAGGGGCCGGCGGTGCTCCACGCCTTCGTGCCCAACCCGGCCGCGGTCGGCCTCGACCCCACCTTGCCGTCCGTCCCGACGCAGCCGTCCCTGGGCTTCCAGGTGCGGGCGCTGCGCCAGCTCCTCCCCAAGGTGCGGAGGGTGGGGGTGATCTTCGACCCCGCCCAGACGGCGGCCCTGGTGGCGGAGTGCGACTCGACGCTGGTGGCGGCCGGCCTGGTGCTGGTGCGCAAGGAGGTGGCCACGCGCGCCGAGGTGGCGGGGGCGCTGGAGGCCATCCTGCCCACGGTGGACGCGCTCTGGATCCTCCCCGACAGCACGGTGGTGGGGCTGGAGACGCTGCGGGCGCTCCTGCAGGCGCCGCTGGAGGCCCTGGTGCCGGTGATGGGCTACGGCGAGGCCCAGGCGCGGGGCGGCGCCCTGCTCACCGTGGAGGCCCGCTGGGACGACGTGGGGAAGAAGGCCGCCGCCGCGGCGCGGCGCCTGGTGGCGGGGCAGAAGGCCACGGTGGCGCCGCCGGAGGGGTCGCTCTTCCTCAACGCCCGCACCGCCGCGGCCCTGGGCCTCAAGCTCACGCCGGCGCAGCGCGCCGAGGCCGCCAAGGTCTTCGAGTAGCCCTCAGGCCGACGCGGGCGGGCGCGCCAGCGCCTCGGCCAGCGAGCTGAGGGCCTGCGCCTGGCCGGCCACCGACTGCGTCGAGGTCGAGAGCTCCTGGGTGGCCAGGTAGATCTCGTTCATGGAGCGGAGCACGGCGTCGATGCCGTGGTCCTGCTGCACCGCCATCTGCGCGATGGCGGCCGAGGCGCTGCGGGCCTCGTCGAGGGCCGCGGCCAGCTTCTGCAGGTGGGGCGCGGGGGAGTTGACCGCGCGCTGCACCTCGCCGAGGGCCGAGCGGGAGCGGGTGGCCAGGCCCACCACGGTCTCGGCGGTGAGGGCCGCCTTGGTCGCCGTCTGACCGATCTCCTGCATGGTGCCGGTGGTCTGCGCCACCGAGGAGGCGGTCTGCACGGTCATGGCGCTGAAGGAGGAGACGGCGGCGTGGAGGGTGCGGGCCGATCGGGAGAGCTCCGAGGCGGTGGCCTCGAAGCGGGCGCGGTCGGCCGCCTCCAGCGCCTGCACCTCGTCCTGCCGCCGGCCCACCAGGCCGCCGGCCAGCAGCAGCACCAGCGGCACCATGTCGGCGGCCCAGAGCAGCGGCGAGCCCTGGGCCAGCAGGAGCGCCTCGAGGAGCGGGCGCGTCGCGTGGCGCGTCAGCGCCTCCACGAAGGTCTGCAGGATCGGGAAGCCGAGCCCGAGGAGTCCGCCCAGGAGTGCGTACCGCCGGCTGCGCATGCTGCCTCCGTCACCCCGCGTTCACGAGGCTAGGGAGATTCGCGCAGCGTGTAAATGGAGGGGCGGGTGCTCCGCCATCCGCCACCACGCTCGGTCCTGGGACCAAGCGGCGAGACGGCGGCGACCCGGTGCCTATGGGGCGGGCCGGGGCCAGGGTCGGGGGCCGCTACGGGCGGTCTCCCTCGGGCCCAGGCAGGAGCGCGCCCGCGGCCCGGGTGGCCAGGGCGCCCTGGAGTGCCTCACCATGGTCCACGAGCGGAGGGCACCCGCCGCAGGGCCCAGGCACCACACAGGCCAGCGAGGGCGGCTCCGCGTGGCCTGACCCGAGCCGCTCGAACAGCGCGAGGTCGGCGACGTCGGTCGCGGAGGTACGGCTCCGCCCACGCCAGACGAGGCGGCCGGACTTGTCGTGGACCGAGATCTCCAGCTCGGCCCCGGCTGGGCAGAGGGAGTTCGACGCGGAGGCCACGGCCGGGCGGGCCTGCCACCCGAGGGTCCAGCTCCGCACGAGCAGGAACCACTCGGCCTCCGAGGCGCGCGCCAGGATGACGGCCGCCTCATCGAGCGTCGCGCCGCCGCGCGCCGCCAGCTCGCGGAGCGCCACGGCAGCCTGGTGGGACGTCGCCAGCCTGGCGACGCCGGGGCGCGAGACGGGCGTCCACCCGGCGTCGAAGGCGGCGCGCTCCACGGCCGCCGTGGCCAGCCCGAGGTCGCCCGGCAGCGGCGAGACGAGCCCATCGAGATCGGCGGCCGGCGGCACGCCGGGCGCGAAGGTCGCGCCCCCGCTCAGCTCGGCCAGGATCGACGGCGAGAGGATGAGGAGGTGCCTCGACGCCCGGGAGGACCAGGGGCGCTGGCTGGCGCTGGTCAGCGGGCTGGTGCGAGGCGCGGGCAGGGTGGTCGCGCAACCCGCCAGGAGCAGGCAGGCCGCGGCGGCGAGTCGATGCGTCATGGGTACTCCCCGTGGGTCGGCCGGGAGCGGGACCTGGTCCGCTCCCGGCCGCCAGGCGCGGCCTACTCGATCAGCGCGGACACGTCGGCCGCCTTGTCGGTGGCCTTGGTGGGGAGGGCGTCGATGCCCACCTTGCTGAGCAGCGACTTGGTGCTGGAGAGGATGCTGCCGATGCCGGAGGCCTGGCTGCCCAGGGACTCGAGCGCGTCCTTGGCCATCGGGAGCCGATCGACGATGTCGGGGCTGGGGACGCCGCCCACCAGCTTCTTGCCCTGGGCGATCAGGGCCACGTCCATCACGGACCCGATGGCGAGGTTCGTGAGGCCGCCGGCGATCTGATTCCGCTTGGCCGCGTCGTTGGCGGCCATCGCGACGTTCGCGTCCTGCTCGTACTTGATGCTGGACGCCTCGGTGACGGCGGTGGAGACCAGCTGCTTGCGCTTGGCGTCCTTCTCGGCGCCGTCCGGCATGTCCTTCACGGCCTTGAGCAGCGACTCGATCTTGGCGTTGGCCTCCTTGGAGCCCACCGCCTGGACGAGGGCGATGGCGGCGTTGCCGACCAGCTTGTCGGCGTCCCGGGCCGAGGCGAGGAACTGGTCGATGTCGGCCGCGGTGGCGCCGCCGCCGCCGGACGGCAGCTTGGGCGCGCTCAGCGGGCCGAAGGCCCGGGCCGGGCTGGCGAGGACGGCGAGACAGGCAGCGATGGCGAGCAGCATCTTCTTCATGGGTACCCCTCCGTGATGGAAAGCGGCCTACAGCTTCTTTTCCCCGAGCGCGGCCGCCGCGCTCTGGGAGAGCTTGAGGAACTCGTCGAGGAGATCGGCCCGCAGGGCGGTCGCGCGGTCCTGGGCCGGCGTCGCCACCGGCAGCGCCCCCGCGGTGAGGCGCGCCTCCAGCGCCGCCTTGCCGCGGGTCTCGCCGCTGGCGGAGCCGCCGCGGGCGCGGTAGCCCGCCACCAGCCTGGCGACGTCGGCGCAGGCCATCTCGTCGCACTTCTGGGGCTCGGTCTGGATGCGCAGGACCGGCTGGACGCAGTAGTCGACCTTGGGCTCGGGGAAGCGCAGGTCCCCCGCGAAGCCGGCCCCGCCCCGGACCAGCGCCTCCACCCGGCCCTTGAGGCCGCTGGCGTAGAAGGGCAGGCGGCTCCCGGCCGCGAAGAGCAGCTGGGCGAGCCGGCTGGCGTCCGGCAGACCGATGGTCCCCAGGTTCTCGGCCTCGGCGCCGCAGTCGCCGAAGCGCAGGCGCCGGGGGCCTGCGCTCGGCACGCCGTCGAGCATGACCAGCTGGCCGGCCTCGATGGGCGGCGCGCCGCCGAACGTGCCGAGGCCAGGGACGGCCGTGGCCGTGTCGGCCCCCACCTCCACGACCAGCAGGTCCCACGTCGGCACCCAGACCTCGACCGGGACGTCGCGCACCGCCCCGATGGAGCGGTAGGCGCGCAGCGTGGCGCCCGGCATCAGCAGGCCCTGCGGGTCCTTGACGACCACCTGGTCGCCCCCGGAGAGGACCGGCAGCCGGGCGCGCTCGAAGCGGAGCGTCGCCCCGAAGCGCTTGGCGAGGTCGAGGAGGGCGTTCTTCACGCCGACCTCGCGACGCGCCTCGGGCGCCAGGGCCATGCCGTTGGTGATCTCCTCCTCGATCCGGTCGCGGCCGACGGCCGTGAACAGCACCCGACCCGAGCCATCCACCAGGTCGGCGTAGGCGAGCGAGGTGGTGACGCGGACGGTCTTGTAGGCGAGGTTGGTGGGGCGCTCGTAGACCAGGGGCTCCGGGACGCGGAGGCGTGCGAAGTAGTGGGGGAGCTGGCGCCTGGCCAGGACCTCGCTGCTCAGGTCGATCTGCGTCCGGAGCGTGGCGAGCACCGCGCCGTGGGTCGGGTTGACCGGCACCAGGCTGATTGGCGCGCTGGCCCCCAGCGCGTCGGAGAAGAGCTGCACCACCGCCGCCTCCGGGTAGCCCTCCGGCGTGAGCTCCACTAGCGGCAGGACGCGCGGCTTCTTCACGTCGAGCAGGGTGCCGTTGCTGAACTTGGTGAAGGTCGTGCCGACCTCCGCGGGGGCGCCGAGGGAGGAGGCCACCGCGTACTCGTCGGCCGCCGAGACCACCTCCAGCATCTGGCCACCGGGGCCGAGCAGCGCCTCGCCGCGGAGCAGGCCGCTGCCCTTGCCGACCGAGAGGATCGCCAGGCCGTTCCAGGTGGCCGCGACTTTGGCCGACACCACGGCGGGCTGGAAGCGCACCTCGGCGTCGCCGATGAGGTCGTCCACCACGTCCTGGAAGGTCCTGGCGAAGAGCTCCCGGATCCGGGGGCTCCCGCTGGCCGCCTCCTCGGGGGTGAGCCGGGCCGGCTGGAGGGTGGTCCGGGTCGCCGCGTAGAGGACCTCGCCGGTGGCCACGTTGGCGAAGTAGATGCTGGCGGTGACGGGGAGGAGCACGTCGGTGCTCCCGTCGGCCTTGGAGACCGCGTAGCGGGACGCGCGGGCGACCTGGAGCGAGACGGCGAAGGTGCGGCGGAAGTTGGCCTCGGAGATGGTCGCGGCGGCCTGGGGAAACCGCCGGCGGAAGGCCGTGGCGAAGTAGGCCTGGCCCTCCGTGCCGAGGGCGGCCCGGAAGTCGGGGTCGATCAGGTTGGGCTGGTCGTCCCCCGGGAAGTAGACCCCGGGCACCGGGAACAACTCCAGCCCGAGCGCCGCAGTGCCGGCCGTCGGCGCGGCGAGCAGCGCCAGGGCGAGGAGGGCGGGGCTCACTGGCGACCCTGCGTGCTGGTCCCGGGCTGGCCGTCGTACTCGGCGCACGGGCCCATGCAGAGCACCACCTGGTTGCCCTCGGTCTTGCCGTCGAGCGCGGCGAAGGCCGGGTTGGCCGAGAGCGCCTCGGCCACGGCCTGGTCGAGCGGATCGCCGCCCTTGTAGGTGACGACGATCTGGATCCGCTTATCGCTGGCCGCGCGCTGCACGTCGCCCTCCACGCCCGGGACCGCCTTGACGGCACGGGCGAAGGCCGACCGGACGCCGAGGGTCATCCCCTTGCCCACCAGGGTGAGGACGTACTCGCGCCCGTACGCGACGCGGCGCTTCCAGTAGTCCTGGATCTTGGCCCCGATGATCGGGCCGCCCACCGCCGCGAGCTTCTTGCCGACCGCGGCGGCACAGTCGTTGAGGTTGAGGCCGGCGGAGGCCTCGGAGAATGTCTCCGAGGCGATGCTCTCCGCGTCGATGGTCGCGTAGGTCTTCAGGGTGACGACGCCGGTGCACTCCTGGCCGCCGGTGTTGGGGTTCCGGCCCTGGTCGATGATGATGGAGGTGCCCACCATGAAGAAGTCGGCGTTGGCATCGGCGCGGGCGAACGTCACGTACTTCGAGAGCGCCTCGCTCGACTGCAGCTGCTCAATGGTGATCGGCTGGGACTTGAAGTACTTCGACTTGAACAGGTCGTTGTCCAGGACGCGCAGATCGTAGTCCTGCAGCTGGCCCACGAAGGCGTTGAGCGCCTGGCTGGTCTTCTCGGGCGCCCCGCCCTGCGGCTGGAACTTCTTGAGCTTCACATAGACCTGGTCGTCATGGTTCTCGGACGCCTGGTCGAGCCGGGCGGAGGCGGTGGCGCTGGAGGAGGAGGTCCGGGCGGAGGCGGTGGACTCCGTCCCCTTGAGGGACCCCGTGGTCGAGGCCTCGACGCTGCTGCTGCCCCGATCGCCCGCCTTGACCGCGGCCCGGCCGCCGCTCCCGCTGCCGGAGGCGTCGAGGCTGCGGTCGTGGCGCTCGCTCCCCGAGAGGCGGGAGGAGACCTGCGCGTCCACCGCCGCCTGGCGGGACCGCGACTCCGCGGACGCCGAGGTCGAGGCGGTCGAGTAGCGCGACCGGTCGTGGGAGCTCTCCCCCTTGGAGCTGCTGAAGAACTCCAGCTCCTCGAGGGGCGCCTTCACGTCGCGGGGGGAGGTGATGAACTCGTCCATGACCGCAAGGATGGAGGAGGCCCGCGCCGTGGCGGTGTTGACCGCGACGCCCGCGTCGCTCAGCAGGGTGCGGAAGGCCTTGTCGTCCACCACCAGGGTGATGGTCAACTCGTAGGCGTCGCCGGCGCGTGCCCCCTTCTGGTCGATGATCCGGTCGTCGGGGACCTGCTCGGCGATGGCCGGGACCTTCGAGGCCACCCGCGGATCCTTGCAGGCGTCCGGGCCCAGCACCCTCTCGATGGCGGTGACGATCGCCTTGCGCTTGGCCTCGGCCAGCGCCTGCGACCGGACGGTCTGGGGATCCACCGGCTGTCCCTGGCTCGCGGTGAGGGCGGCGCGCCCCAGCGCAGTCACCTCGAGCTCCTTGGCGCTGGCGAGGCCAGGGACCAGGACCAGCGCGGCGAAGAGCGGCGCCATGACGCGGAACGACACGACACGTGAAAGGTGATGGTTCACCGGGTCCCTCCGTGGACGTGGGTGCCTCTAGCAATGCGCACGCCATCAATCGGGTACGCGGAAGATGGCAATTGCGGACGGTGCGTGGCGGGGCCGCTGTTACCCGGGGTCCGGGTACGCTGGGGCAAATCCCCCTGGCCACGCTGGCTCGCAGCGCCTTCCTGCGCCGTCCGGAGGCCTAGTCCAATGCGTCGGGTGCAAATCGCCATCAATGCCATTCAATGTGACCGATGGGACCGGTGCCAGGATTGTCAATCGTGCGACCGCGAAAGGCGCCGGAGACCGGGGGGTTCGGGCCCGGTCGCCCGGCCCCGCCGCGCGGCCGGTGGCTCATGATGATTGGCGTTGAAACGGAAGATCATGCCGCCAGCCGAGCGCCGCCGGCCTCCCGTGCCGGGGCGGGGAGCACCCCGGCGCGGTCGAGGGCGGCGCGCTCCGCCCCGGTGAGGGCCGGCGCCACCACCGCGGCGGTCCGCATGTAGAGGCGCACCAGGCCACCGTCCAGCTCGACGGGCAGGGCGTCGTACGGCGGGGCGAAGGGGAGGTCCACGGCGAGCAGGAGCCCGACCAGGCGGCGCAGCTCCGCCTCGTCGTCGGCGCCGCAGACGGCCGCCGCCTCGGCGAGGGGCAGGCCCGGCTCGCCGGCGGCGTCGAGGGCGGCGAGGAGCAAGAAGCCGGCGGTGACGGCGTGCTCGGTGGCCTTGCCGCGGGGGCCGGGGCCGTGGCGGGCGGTGCGCTCCATCAGCGCCCCGAGGATGGGGGCGCCCAGCACGGCCAGCTTGCGCAGGCCGGTCTCCAGGGCCGGGTCGCCGTCCATCGGGAGGGCGCGGACCCGGGCCACCAGGCCGGCGGCCCGGAGGGCGGAGCGGGGGAGGGGCGGCGGGTCGTCGCGGCGGTACTGGCGGGCGCCATCGGTGGAGAGCGCGATCCCGGCGCGGGCCAGGTGGTGCTTGTCGCGGGTCCACATCTTGTCCACCGCCGTCGGGGCGCCGCCGTAGGTGGCGGGGCGGACCGCGCGGAGGGCGTCGACGGCGTCGGGGAAGGCGAACTCCTCGGCCTGGTGGGCGGCCCAGGTGCCGAGGGCGAAGAGGCGGGCGAAGGCGTCCTGCAGGGGGTTGGTCGGGGTGGCGGCGGGCTCCGGTCGCTGGGGTGAGGGGACACGATACGGGGGGGACGGACATGGGCCGGGGAGCCCAGGTGGGAGCGGGGGAGGGGGCCTCGCCCGTTCCTCGGCTCACGCCCGCGCCACCAGTACCGCCCGGAACACCTCCCGGAACGACCACGCCAGGAACAGGTGCAGCGCCAGCACCGCCGCGGCGATGGGGAGCCCCTCCGGCGCCAGCAGCAGGTGCACCGCCACAATGTTGACCGTGATCGGTGCGAGGACGATCAGCGCCAGCGGCACGAAGCGGTTGGCGAGGAGCAGGGCGCCGACCACCGTCTCGGTCACCTTGAGGAGCGGCAGGAGGTAGCCCGAGCCGACCAGGCCGTTGAAGAGGGCCACCATGCCCGGCTTCATCGGCGGGGAGGTCGGGGTCTGCGGCGCCATGAGCAGGCCGGCCAGGCCGGCGCCGAAGAAGGTGAGGCCGAGGAGGAGTCGGGCGACGAGGACGAGGCGGCCGCGGGAGGAGGGCGTGGTGGCCATGCCCGGGTTCACTACCGGGCGCGCGCCCTGGGGCCACGCCCGGGCGGGGCGCCCCGGCGAGGCGGTGGCGCCGCCGCCCCCAGCGGCACCGACAGCCCCACCTTCACCCGGTCCATGGCCACGAAGGTCCGGAAGCGCCGCACCTCGCGGTTGTCGAAGAAGAGCCGGCGGGTCAGCGCCTCGTACTCGGCCATGCTCGGCACCGTGACCACCAGCACGAAGTCGGCCTCGCCGGTGACGTAGTAGCACTGCTGCACCTCGTCGGCCGCCGCGAAGGCCCGCTTGGCGGCGTCGAGGGCCTGGCGCCCCTCGCGCTCCATCTCCACCGCCACCACCAGCGTGATGGCCTGGCCCACCCGCGGCGGATCGACCACCGCCACGTTGGCGCGGATGACGCCCTCGGCCTCCAGTCGCCGGATGCGCCGCTGCACCGCCGGCGCCGAGAGGCCGACGTCCCGCGCGATGAGCCGCTGGGGGCGCCGGTTGTCGGCCTGGAGCGCCCGGAGGATGGCCCGGTCGAACCCGTCCAGCCCGCCCGGGGCGCTGGTGACGCGCTTGCTCATGCCGAGGCCTCCTGGCGAGCGAATGGTGCGCAAAAGGGGCCCAATGACAGCGCACGGCTCCCGGCTCGCGTGCGAAAGACTACCATCGACCCCCGCCGGAGACCGGACATGCTCCTCCGCAACACCCTCGCCGACCACGGCCGCCCCCTCGACCCGGCCGACGCCGCCGCCCTCGGGCCCGGCGCCGCCGCCGAGGTGGAGCGCTTCCTCGCCACCCGCGAGGGCCACGCCGAGACGCCGCTGGTGGCGCTGCCCGGCCTGGCCCGCCGGCTCGGCGTCGCCGCCCTGCACGTGAAGGACGAGGGGCACCGGCTCGGCCTCGGCAGCTTCAAGGCCCTCGGCGGCGCCTACGCCGTCATCCGCCTGGCGGTGGAGGCGGCCTCGCGCCGGCTGGGGCGGCCGGTGGCGCTCGCCGACTGGCGCCGCCCGGAGGTGGCCGAGGCCGCCGCCGGCCTCACCGTGGCCTGCGCCACCGACGGCAACCACGGCCGCTCGGTGGCCCAGGGGGCGCAGCTGGTCGGCGCCGGCTGCGTCATCTTCGTCCACGCCGGCGTGAGCGCGGCGCGCTGCGAGGCCATCGCCCGCTTCGGCGCCCGGCTGGTGCGGGTGGCAGGGAGCTACGACGACTCGGTGGTGGAGGCGGCGCGCCAGGCCGAGGCGCACGGCTGGACGGTGGTCTCCGACACCGCCTGGCCCGGGTACGAGCGCATCCCGCTCCTCGTGATGCAGGGCTACACCGCGCTCCTCGCCGAGGCGCTGCGCCGGCTCCCGGCGCCGCCGACCCACGCCTTCATCCAGGCCGGGGTGGGCGGCATCGCCGCGGCGGGCGCGGCCTTCTTCTCGGAGGCGCTGGGCGACCGGCGGCCGCACCTCACGGTGGTGGACCCATCGCGCGCCGCCTGCCTCTACGAGAGCGCCCGGGCCGGCCACCCGGTCACGGTGCCCCACGGCGCCCCGACCGTGATGGCCATGCTGGAGTGCCACGCGCCCTCGCTGGTGGCCTGGCGCATCCTGGCCCGCGCCGCCGACGCCTTCATGACCGTGGAGGACGAGGACGCGGTGGAGGCCATGCGGCGCCTGGCGCGGCCGGTGGACGGGGATCCGGCCGTGGTGGCCGGCGAGAGCGGCGGCGCCGGGCTGGCGGCGCTCCTCCGGGTGGCGGGCGACGCGGCGCAGCGGGAGGCGCTCGGCCTCGGCCCGGACGCGCGGGTGCTGCTCGTCAACACCGAGGGCGCCACCGATCCGGCGCGCTATGAGGAGCTGGTCGGGCTCGCGCCCGCCGCGGTGGCCTGAGGCCACCGGAGAGAGGAGCGGACCATGGCCGACTGGAAGGCCCTGCAGCGGGAGATGGCGGCGTGGCGGCACGAGCTCCACGCCCACCCGGAGTTCGGCTTCGAGGAGCGGCGCACCGCGGCCTTCGTGGCGGCGCGGCTCCGCGAGCTGGGGCTCGACGAGGTGGTGGAGGGGGTGGGCGGCACCGGCGTGGTGGCCACGCTGCGGCGCGGCCGCGGCACCCGCTCCATCGCGCTGCGCGCCGACATGGACGCCCTGCGCATCGCCGAGCAGGGGACGCCTTCCTGGCGCTCCTGCCACGAGGGCGTGATGCACGCCTGCGGCCACGACGGCCACACCGCCATGCTCCTGGGCGCCGCCCGGGCGCTGGTGGAGGAGGGCGGCTTCTCCGGCACGGTGCGCTTCGTCTTCCAGCCGGCCGAGGAGTGGGGCCGGGGGGCGCTGGCCATGCTCTCCGACGGCCTGCTGGAGCGCTTCCCCTTCACCGAGATCTACGGGCTCCACAACATGCCCGGCCTGCCCCTCGGCCAGCTCTCCACCCGCGCCGGCGCGGTCATGTCGGCCGAGGACAACTTCGAGATCGTCCTCACCGGCCTGGGCGGCCACGCCTCGCGGCCCCAGGCCGGGCGCGAGACGCTGGTGGCCGGCTGCGCGCTGGTGCTCGACCTCCAGGCCATCGTGTCCCGCCGGCTCGACCCGGCCGACACCGCGGTGGTGTCCGCCACCGAGTTCACCACCGACGGCACGCGCAACGTGCTCCCCGGCCGGACCTGGATCCGCGGTGACGTGCGCAGCTTCCGGCCCGAGGTGAGCGAGGCGGTGGAGCGGGAGATGCGGGCCATCGCCGCCGGCGTCGCGGCGGCCTACGGGGTCACGGCCGAGGTCACCTACACGCGCGAGTTCGTGCCCCTCGTCAACGACGAGGCCTGCGCGGCGGAGGCGCTGGCGGCGGGGCGGGAGGCGCTGGGGGCCGATCGGGTGGCCGTCTCGGGGAAGCCCATCACCGCCTCCGAGGACTTCGCCCACTTCCTCTCCCGCGTCCCCGGCTGCTTCGCCTTCCTCGGAAACGGCGTGGACGCGCCGCCGCTCCACAACCCGCGCTACGACTTCGACGACGCCAACCTGGAGGCCGGGGCCCGCTTCCACGTGGCCATCGCGCGGCGGCGGCTGGCAGGGGAGGGCGCGTGAGCTGGCCCGCGGCCGGGAACGCAGCCGGGATCGCGTGGGCGGAGCGCTACCTCCGGCTCCTCGGCCTCGAGCGCGAGGCGCCGGGCCTCGAGGCGCTCGGGCGGCTCGCCCGGGCGCAGATCCTCACCGTGCCCTTCGAGAACTCCCACGCGCTCCTGCGGCGGCGGGCCGCCGGCGACGGGGGCGCGCCGGTGGCGCCCATCGACCTCGAGGCGGTGCTCGCCTCCTGGGAGGCGCGGCGCGCCGGGGGCGTCTGCTTCGAGCACGCCGCCGCCTTCGGGACTCTGCTTCGCCACCTCGGCTACGACGTCACCGACATCGCCGGCGAGATCTCCTTCCCCGGCTCGCACCAGGCGCTGGTGGTGGCGCTCGGCGGCCGGCGCTTCCTCCTCGACGTCGGCGAGGGCTGCCCCTTCTTCGAGCCCATCCCCCTCGACGAGGTCCACGAGGTGCGCCGCGCCGGCCTGGCCTTCCGCTTCCGCGTGGACGCCGACGACCCGGGCCTGTGCCGGCTGGAGCGCGAGGTGGACGGCGCCTGGAGCCCCTTCTGCCGCTTCTGGCTCCGCCCCCAGCCGCCCGAGGCGCGCGAGGCGGCCTACCAGCGCCACCACACGGCGCGGCTCACCTGGGTGACCAACGCGCTGGTGCTGGTGGCCTGCCGGCCGGACGAGGTGATCTCGTTCCGCGAGTTGAGGCTCACCCGGTTCACGCCGGGCGGGAAGGCGGTGGCGCCGGTGGAGGACGCCGAGGCCTGGGCGCGGCTGCCGGTGGAGGCGGGGATCCCGGGGATGCCGCTCGCCGAGGTGGTGGGGGCGTGGTCCGCGGTGAACGGGAGGGCGGCGCCGAAGGGGATGTGAGGGGCAGCGCCCGAGGGCACGGGAGGGGCGCCCGCTGGCGCCGGTGCCTTCGCGCGCCTAGGACCATGCGGTCGGAAGGAACTGCATGGACACCATCACCCAAGCGGTCATCGGCGCGGCGGCGGGCCAGGCGGTCGGCGCTCGCGCCCTCGGCTGGAGGGCGGCCGCCGTCGGCGCCTTCGCAGGCTGGCTCCCCGACGCCGACGTGCTCATCCGCAGCGCCGCGGATCCCCTCCTTGCGATCGAGCAGCACCGCGGCTTCACCCACGCCCTGATCTTCGTGCCCGTGGGCGCCGCGGTGGCGGCGGCGCCCTTCCTCCTCTCGCGCCAGCTCCGCGCCCGGGCCGGGGCTGTGCTCCTCGCCGCCCTCGCCGGGTGGGCCACCCACGCGCCCCTCGACGCCTGCACCAGCTACGGCACCCAGCTCCTCTGGCCCTTCAGCGACCAGCGGGTGGCCTGGAATGCCGTGTCGATCGTGGACCCGCTTTTCACGCTGCCCCTCCTCGCGGCGGTGCTGCTGGCTGGCGTCCGGCGGCGGGCCGGATTGGCGGTGGCCGGGCTCGCCTGGGCCGTGGCCTGGCTCGCCCTCGGCGCCGCCCAGCACCTGCGGGCCGCCGAGGCGCAGGCGGCGCTGGCGCACGCGCGCGGCCACGAGCCGGTGCGGGCGCGGGTGGATCCCACGCTGGCCAACAACGTCCTCTGGCGGTCGGTCTACGAGACCCCCGATGGACGGATCCACGCCGACGCCGTGCGGGTCCCCTACCTCGGCGCCGCCACCGTGCGCGCCGGCCTGTCCATCCCGCGCGCCACGGAGGCGTCGGTGCGCGCCCTCCCCGCGGCTGACCCGGCTGGGATCGATCGCGCCATCCGCATCTGGTGGTGGTTCGCCGACGGCTGGGTGTCACGTGCCGACGGCCCCGGTGGCGAGGTGGTCCTCTCCGACCTGCGCTACGCCGCCGATCCCGCCGGGCTCGAGCCGCTCTGGAGCCTGACCCTGCGCACCGGCGACGCGGCGCGGCCCGTGGAGCGGACCAGCCCGCGGATGGCCGGGCGCGGGCTCGGGGCCCTCTGGGTGGAGGTGACCGGCGGCGACGTTCGCCACCGGCCCGTGGGCGACGCGCCGGCGCAGGTGGCGGGGAGGGGCGGGAGGGCGGCGGCCCGGATGTGATGGGCGGTGCGCCGCCGGCGCCGTCACCCGATGAGCGCGTCGAGCGGCACCCCGAGCGCCTCGGCCACGCGGCGCAGCGTGGAGAGGCGCGGCTCGTGGGTGCCGGCCTCCAGGCGGGCGAAGTTGGAGCGCGCCATGCCGGCCGCCTCGGCGACCGCCATGGCGGTGCGGCCCGAGGCCTGGCGGAGGGCGCGGACCCGGGCGCCGACCGTGTCGGCCTTGCGGGTCAGCGCGGCGCGGTAGGCCGGCTCGGTCAGGGCCAGGATGGCGGTCACCGGCACGTCCACCATCCCGCCGCCGGCCCGGGCCACCGCCACTGCGCGCGGGTCGGGCCCCAGCGTGGCGAGCAGCAGGCGCCCCTCGAGGCCGAGGGCGGCGGCCTCGAGCCGGTACGACTGGCCGCCGCGGAAGCGGACCTCGAGCGCCTTCCCACCCGGGAGGAGATGGGCCGCGGCGAGGTCCATGCCGCCGCGCTCCTGCCAGAAGTGGACGGCGGCGTGGGAGGGGAGGGTGGTCCTTGCCATGGTGAGGAGACGCTATCACGAATGATAACAGGATTTTGAGTTCGAGCAGGGCCCCCCGGCTCCTCGGTGCCCCGCGCCGGCAGCCGGACTCCCAGGTCGGGTAGGATCCAGGCATGGCCTACCGGCTCGACGAACTGGCGAGGCTCGCGGCCGAGCTCGGGTTCGGGTGCACGCGCCCGGACCCGAGCCGTGTGGACGTGCGGCTTACCCCCGACACAGTGATCTGCTTCCTCAACCTGATCGGGGAGGAGCACGTGGAGGGGGACCACACCCTGGTCGGCTTCGAGGGCACGCCCTGGCATACCCACGGGACACTGGAGTTCCTCGAGGGGACCGCGGCTGCCGTCGCCTGCGACGAGCTGGAGGTCTTGGTCGGCCTCGCCACTGGCGAGCTGGTGGTCGTGAGCCGGTACCGCCACGGCGCCCTGGACGACCGGTGGTTGGAGCACACGCGGGAGCCGCTGGCGCTCGAGCACATGGCGCCGGGGGAGGAGTTGCGGGTGATGCGGCTTTGGACGGTGGGCCGGGCACCAACGTAGGCCGGGCGCGTCACCCAGCTGTCAGGTGGGTCTTCCCACCGACGTCTTCCTTCCAGGGAGGCGGCATGTCACTTCAGGCGGAGCGGGAGCAGCCGGCGAGGCGTCACCTGTGTGGATGTGGGCGCCACGCCCTCTACCGGAGCCCGGCAGGGAAGCTGAAGGCGCGGACGGACCACGTCCTATGCCAGGCCTGCTACCGGGACGAGCGGAACCGGTTCTCGGCGGTGTGGATCCTGCCCTCCCGGTCGCGATCCGTCAGAGGGCTCGCGGGGGCCAGGTTCGGCGGGTAGCCTCTCGCCCATGCCCGATCGCCTCCGCCTCGACATCATCGGCGACGTCACGGCGAGTGGCCCGCGCTCCAGGCGCTCGGCCGCGAGCTCGGCTACCGGGTGGACGGCGACTGGACCCACCCCGACGGGCGGCTGCCTGTCTTCCTCGGCGACCTCATCGACCGCGGGGCGCACGGCCTCGAGGTGGCCGAGCTGGTGATGGGGCTCGCCGAGCGGCGCCGCGGCTTCTGCATCATGGGGAACCACGAGTACAACCTCGTGGCCTGACGGGCCCGGGTGCCCGGCTACGAGCAGCCCAAGCGCTCCAATCGCCTCACCGTGGAGGCCGCGGCGCGGCGTCCGGTGCGGTGGGACCCCGTCATCGACTTCTTCAAGGCGCTGCCCATCGGCCTCGCGCTCCCCGACCTGCGGATCATCCACGCCTGCTGGTACGAGCCCAGCCTGGCCCAGGTCGAGCGCCTCCTCGGGCTACCCGTACGCCCGGCCGGCCCGGGCGACGACGCCGTCGCGACGCTCGAGCGCCACGTGGTGCTCCGCTCCCCGTTCGACATCTCGGTGCACGCCTCGCGCACCCGGCTCCTCCCCGGCCTGCCCGGCGACACCAAGGACAGGGAGGCGGTCATCCCGCACGAGGATCTGATGAAGGGCCACGAGGTCCCCGCGGCCGAGCCGTTCGAGGACTTTGACAGGAAGATCCAGACCAAGATCCGCGAACTCTGGTGGCGAGACGGCCTCGCGACGGTGTGCCGGGACCGGCCACAGGTCTTCGGCCACTACTGGAACCTTCCGCCCTCCGTCGGCGGCCAGATGACACCGCCCGAGCCTCCCGGCCATCCCAAGCTCCGCGAGTGGGCCGCGGCCCGCGCGCTCGGCGTGCCACCGGCGGGGCGGCACCCCATGATCGGCGATGTGGTCTGCGTGGACTTCCAGGGTGTCACCAAGGCGACGGACCACGCGTGCATCGGGGCGCTGCGGTGGCCGGAGCGGGAGATCGCGTGGGCTTGGGCGGGGAAGACGAGCGAGGAGGGGTAGCGGGCTCCTATCGGGCGCCAGCCCACGGAGGAATCGCCGTCGCGGCGGACCTACCGCAGGTCGCTCTCCCGTGCCCACCCCTTCAGCCCGCCCGCAGTCTTCACGTAGCGGAACCCATGGAGCGGCTTGATCACAGCCTCGCCCCGCTCCTCCTCCGCCACCACCGCCTTCACGGGTGAAGCCGGGTCTGGTGCGGCGCGAAGCTCCGCGCCTCGGCGGATTCGGACCTCCGCCATGGCGCTACCAGCCGGCCTGGCCGCGGGAGCGGGGGCCTCGACAACTGGCTCTGCGGCCACCCGCGGGGCGGGCGGCGCCGATGGAGCCGGCGGGAGCGGCGGCGGTGGAGCGGCGGGTTGCGCAGGGTTGGCGAGCTCCCCCGACGGGGCGGGAATCGAGGCAGTGGGAGCAGGCGGCGCCACGCGCACCGTGCTTGCAGACGGACTGGCCCCGCCACCGAAGGCGAAGGAAAGGCCCGCGCCGAAGTAGAAGCCGCGCCCGTCGCTGGCGAACGCAGATGGTCCGAGGCGAGCCGACCCCTCCCCCAGGAGGCTGAGCGAGTCGAGGAGCCGGATCCGGACCGTCGCGCCGAGCTCCAGCGCTGCCGAGACGTAGGGCAGGTCGAACGAGCTCTCCGTGCGGCACACCAGGCCCGCTGCCCACGGCGCCAGGGTCACGGCGGGCGCCACCTTGAGCTCCGCCGCGAGGCCGGCGCGGGCCGTCAGCTCGGTGAAGGCCATTCGGTCGTCCTTCGCGTAGTCCACCCCACCGAAGAAGGCGGGCAGGCCGTCGCGCCAGAGGCGCATCCGGAAGGCCGTGGCGCCGACGTCCGTTGGCCCGGCGGAGCCGCGACCCAGGGCCAGGCGGCCGGCGGAGAGGTCGAGCCGGAGCTGTTGCGGCTCGGCGGCCTCGGGGGGCGGGGGCGCTGCTGGGGGCGGAGGCGGCGCTGGAGCCGGCGCAGGGGGCGGGGGAGACGGCTTTGGAGCGGCCGACTCCAGCGCAAGGGACACGTAGAGCCGGTGCCGATAGGCGAGCTGGGGAGGCGCAGGCGTCTCCACCTTGGTGGCTGGAGGCAGTGTCAGGGCGCGATAGGCTTCGGCGAAGCGCGCCGAGTCGAAGACGATCTCATACCCGGTCGCGGCAGCTGTGGCGTCCGGGAGCTCGGGCTTCACCGGGTGCGGAGCGAGCGCCAGGTTCCGCCGCACCAGCGCCACCACCTCGGCCTCGGAGGGGGGCCTGGGAGGACGCGGCGCAGCGGGCTCCGGCTGCGCGCTGGCGGTGGCCGCCGGCCTCGCCACCTCCATGTCCACGTCCAGGGCAAGCCAGATCAGGCCGGGCGTGCGCTCGACCACCCAGCGCCTGGAGGCGCGGGCGTCCTCCAGCGCCTGGTTGAACCGGTTCCGCGCCACGGTGGTGGCGTCCAGGTCATCGGCCGCTCGGTAGATCCGCTCGGAGTCGCGGCGCAGCGGCTCGTCGCGGTTGGTGAAGACGGCGAACAGGGGCTTCAGGTCCGGCGGCGACGAGTAGGTGGTCCGCACCTTGGACAACTCGGACAGCCCGGCGAGATCCATGGAGTGCTCGAAGCGCAGCCCGGGCCCGATGGCGCGGCGCTGGCTGCCGTCGGAGGAGCCGAGCTCGTCCGTATCGAGGCGGACGTTGATGGCGCGCGGCACCCCCACCTCGACGGGCGTGATGCTGGCGAGCAGCTCCTCCTCGGTGGAGGGGGCCCGCAGGCTGTCGCGGATCCCCAGCTTGAAGCGGTGCGGGCCCGAGCACTCGCCGGAGACGTAGAGCCAGGTGGAGGCCGTGGCCGTGGTGCCCGCCGCCAGCTCCGGCAGCTCGGTCCCCACCTCTGGAGCCCAGATGCAGGTGTCGGCGTGGACGAAGAGCGTGCTGCTGAACCAGGGCCGCTGGGAGGTGTTGGTCAAGGCGAACTCGACGCGCACCCACTCCCCCGCGTCGATGACGCCGTTGCCGGCGCCGGGGCCGCCCAGGTCCTCGAGCACGCGGGCCTTGGCCGGGTCAGCCCTGAGGTCGGCCCCGACCCGTGAGCTGATCGTGAGCTGCGCGGCCAGGCCGACGGGCGGGGCGAGAGGGTTCTCCACGTTCGCCACGACGGGGCTCCCGGCGCGTCGCTCGAGGTCGCCCGCGAATCCGAGCCAGCGGTCCACGAGGGAGGTCGCCAGGGCGCGCGTCGTGACCCGGCGTGCCAGGTCATCCAGCGCGGCGCGCCGGTCACGGAGGTCCGTCCCGAGCGCCGCCGCGGCGCGCTGAGCGACCAGTTCGCTGGCTGCGCGGTCCAGGACCTTCCGGTCTGCCGGGAGGACGTCACGAAGGCCGGCCTCGAGAAGGGCCTGGTCGCAGCCGCGCACCAGCGCCTTGAGGAGCGCCGCCTCGAGGGGCGCGGCGTCGGGAGGGTTGGCCTTGGCGGCAATCGCCACCGCGGCGAAGGCGTCAGCGACGGAGGCCACGTCGGAAGCGATGATGGCCGGCGCCGCGGGCGGCACGGCGTTCGCCGCGGGCGCGGCCTGGGTCAAGCCGAGGAGGAGCAGGGTGGTGATCAAGGTGGGTCCTCGCGATGGGACGGCGTGCCGGCGGTGGCCGCCGCGTACCGAGCCCATGTGTAGGGCTCGGCAAGGTGCGGACGTGACCGGTGAGCGGTGTCGCCGGATCGAGGGCCACGCTGGCCGGGGCAGCGGGGCCCTCAGGGCGGGTGCGACATGGCGCCCACCGCCTTGGCCAGCCGCAGGCCAGTGCGCATCCATTCCGGTGTGGCCAGGAGTTGTGCCTGGCGCGGGCGAGGCCATCGGCTTCGCAATCCGACCAACCGACAGGGGGAGTGCGTGAGCCTCGAAGCCATCGTGGCGCACTACCGGCGCTGGTATCAGCCTCATGCGGAGGCCGAGCTCGACTGCTTCCGCAGGCAGCCGACGCTCGACGCGGCCATCAGCCTCGCCGCCATGGCGACCGACTGCCATGGTCGGCGCTTCTCGCACCAGCACCGCCTCAAGGAGCCCAACCTCGAGAAGGCGCGGGACCGCCTTCTGCGGAGCAGGGAACGGCTCGAGTCACAGGAGAGCTTCGCGCGGCTCCACGACGTGGTCGGAAAGATGGTCGAGCCCATCTCCGGACTCGGGCCCTTGTACCGCTACGACACCGCGCTCCGGATCGGGGCCAAGCTGGGCCTCCTGCCGAAGGCGGTCTACCTCCACGCCGGAACGGCAACCGGGGCTGCAGCGCTCGGCATCCGGTTCGACGCCGGACAAGCGGCCCTCTTCAAGGCGGATCTGCCTACGGCGCTGCTCCTCCTCGACTTCCACCAGATCGAGGACGTGATGTGCATCTACAAGGGGGCGCTCCGGAGCGCGAAGACCGGCGAGCCGGTGGCGTTGCCGGAGGATGACCGATGCTACTTGGATGACATTGAAGAGGAGTAGGCCACCGCGCTCCCATCTCCGAAGCTCGCCACCCAGGTAGGCTCACCGCACCTGCGCCAATCCACCCACCTCGCATCCCGCGGGTGGTCACCAACCTGCCCCGGAAGCCCCGACCAGCCTGGCATCCCCGCTGCAGTGTGGTCCCTGGCAGGGAGGATCGGGGATGCAGCTGCTCCAGGTGGCAGAGCAGCACGTGCCGTGGTGCGTGCCCTCCGTGCTGGTGGAGGTGGAGCGCGGCCTCGCGTCCGGAGCCATCGCTCGGGAGGTGGTGGCGCTCCTGACGCCCGACTTCGCCGGCACCTCGGAGACCGACGAGGCCCTCGTCGCGCTCCTGCCGTGGCTGAGGCCGGCCGCCGAGCGCTACTACCGGGACAAGGGTGCGGCCCTGAGGGCGCTTCTGACGAAGCGCGAGTGCGGCGTCCTCGATCGCTGGGCCGCGGCCGAACTCGAGGCGCTCACCGAGGTGTGGCGGGCGCTCGACGCGGCTTCCGAGCGGCATCTCTCCAGGCTGAGGCGCATCCCCGAGCAACTGCGATCGCACCTCCGATCGCGGCCGCTGCCGGCGCGCGTGGGAAAGGTCCTCCTCGGGCTGGAACGGTGCGCAGTCCCGGCCCCCCACTGACTCGCCGGCGGCTGGCCCGCTTCGCGCAATGGCGCTCGACAACCCCAACGCGGCCTGGCCGCAGGAAAGAGCGCACCATGAAGATCGAGACCCTGGAGGACGTGCAGGCCCTGCTGGCGATGCTGAACGCCGAGCGCTGGTCCTTCGCCGAGCGGGTCGCCATCAACCGCGTCCTCGAGCCGCACTGCATGGCGAGGGAATGTCCGACCTGTCTGCAGCCTCACCTCGACCGGCTCGAGATCGCCTATGGGATCCTCCACGCCGCGAGGCTCGACTCGGACCTGGAGGAGAACCAGGCGCTGGTCGCGGCCCTGGACGCGGCGCTACGCCACTACATGTGGGCCGCCAGCGTTCCGGCGGACGTCGTCCGCAGATACCTGCCGGAGACGGCCTAGGCCAAGCCGAGCCCCGAAGACCCTCCCTGAAAAGGCGAAGGCCCCACCGGCTGGTACCGGTGGGGCCTTCGTTGTTGGCGGGCCCAAGAGGATTCGAACCTCTGGCCTTCGGATTCGTAGTCCGACGCTCTATCCAGCTGAGCTATGGGCCCAACTCTTCTGTCCCTTCATACACCGTCTCGCGACGGGTCCAACTGGCGGAAAGGGAGGGATTCGAACCCTCGATACAGGTCACCCCGTATACTGGTTTAGCAAACCAGCGCCTTCGGCCTCTCGGCCACCTTTCCGAAACCGTCCCTCCGTACGTCTGGCGGAGGAGGAAGGATTCGAACCTTCGGAGGGCGTGAACCCTCAGCGGTTTTCAAGACCGCCGCCTTCAACCGCTCGGCCACTCCTCCGAACCCTGCCCTGTCCGACAACCTGCCGCCGTCCCGTGGGAAACCGCCGGAAGGGCGTTGGAGCCGCCCTGTATAGAGGATGGGCGCGCGGGGATCAAGCCCGTTGACGCGGGGGCGGCCTCACCGGCCCGTGGATCGGGCGGAAACCGGCCTGGCGGCGCTCCGGGCGCGCTCCAGCGCCGCCTCGGCGTCGGCCAGGTCTGCGGTGGGGTGGCGCAGGCGGGCGCGGAGCAGCTCCACCCCCTCCTCCAGCCGCCAGACCGCCGCCCGGGCCTCCCCGGCCTCGAGCAGGTCCCGCCCCAGCTCGGCCAGGATCCGGCCGCGCAGGCCGTCCCACGCCTCGCCGGGCCGCAGCGCCTCGAGCGCCGCCTCCTGCCAGCGCCGCCCCTCGCCCGCATCGCCGGACGCCCGCCGCGCCGCGCCCACCAGGTGGCGCGCCGGCGCCGTGGCCAGGTCGCCGGGCGGCAGGTGGTCCAGCACCAGGCGCGCCTCGCCCTCGGCCGGCCCGGGCTGGCTCATCAGCAGCCAGGCCGCGGCCCGGTCGAGCCGGCCGGCGACCGTCCGCTCGTGCCAGTCGCCCAGCAGGTCGGCCTGGGTGGCGACGGCCCGCTCGAGGAGGGGCAGCGCCTCGGCGGGCCGGCGCGCCGCCAGCAGCACCTCGGCGCGCCGCTGCAGCGCGGCCGCCAGCGGGTAGGAGCCGGGCTCGGTGCGCAGGCCGTAGATGCGCACCACCCGCTCGCTGGCCGGCAGGGCCGCGGCGAGGTCGCCCACCTCCACCTGCGCCGCCACCAGCGACGCGAGGACGGCCCCGGCGATCATGCTGGTGTCGCCGAAGCGGGACGCCGCCTCGCCCTCGGCGCGGGCCAGCTGCCCGATCCCCTCGTCCAGCCGCCCGGCCTCCACCAGCGCCCGGCCCCAGGTGAAGCGCGTCTCGATGGCCCGCGGGTGGAGGTCGCCGCGCGCGTCCAGCCCCCGCGCCCGCGTGAAGGCCCGCTCGGCCGCGGCGAGGTCCAGCGTCGGCTTCATGGAGGCGAAGAACTCGCGCACCTCGTCGGTGCGGCGCTTCTCGGCCACCACCATGCCCAGCCCCACGGCGAGCGAGGTGGCCACCGCGGCGGCGGCCGCCACCCCGAGCCGGTGGCGCCCCACGAAGCGCCGCAGCCGGTAGCCGGGTCGGTCAGGGTGGGCGGTGACGGGTCGCCCGGCCAGCCAGCGCCGCAGGTCCTCGGCGAAGGCCTCGGCCGAGGGGTAGCGCTCGGCCGGCTGCTTGCGGAGCGCCCGCGCCAGCACGGCGTCGAGGTCGCCGCGCAGCGCCCGCCGCGCCGCCGGATCCGCCGCCGCCGCGCTGGCCCGCAGCGGTTCACCGGCGAGGATGGCCTCCTCCAGCGCGTGGCGCGAGGCGTCGGCGGGGCGGTAGGGGCGCGCCTCGGCCAGCAGTTCGAAGAGCAGCACGCCCAGCGCGTAGACGTCCACCGCCACGCCCACCGGCTCGCCGCGCAGCTGCTCGGGCGCGGCGTAGGCCGGCGTCAGCACGCGGGAGCCGGCCTCGGTGAGCGCGGGGCCCGTCTCCGGCCCGTCGCCGAGGAGCTTGGCGATACCGAAGTCGAGGAGCCGGGCCTGGCCGTCGGGCGTGACGAGCACGTTGGAGGGCTTGAGGTCGCGGTGCACCACCAGCCGCCCGTGGGCGTGGGCGACCGCCTCGGCCACCTGCAGCCAGAGCCGCACCCGCGCCCGCGCGTCCAGCCCGGCGGCCCGCACGTGCGCATCGATGGGCCGGCCGTCCACCAGCTCCAGCGCCAGCCAGGGCTGGCCGTCGGCCGCCACGCCGGCGTCGTAGAGCCGCGCGATGTGCGGGTGCTCGAGGCTGGCCAGGATGGCCCGCTCCCGCGCCATCCGCTCGGCCAGCCCGGCGGCGTGCCGGGCCTGGTTGGGCAGCTTCAGCGCCACCGGACGCGGCACCAGGCCGTCGTCCCGCACGGCGATCCAGACCGTCCCCATGCCGCCCTCGCCGATGGGGCGGACCAGCCGGTACGGGCCGACCAGCGCGCCGGGCCCGGGTCCGCCGTCCGGCGCGGGATCGGCCGGCAGGGCGGTGGCGGTGAGGGTGCCGAGGCGGGGGAGGGTGCCGGGCAGGCCCGGGTCGCCGGCGCGGGCCAGCAGCGCGCGCAGTCGCGTGGCCAGCGCCGCCCGCTCGCCGCCGAGGCCGGCCAGCCACGCCTCCCGCGCCTCGGGCGGCTGGTCGAGGGCCTCGTCGAGCAGGGCGTCGAGGGCCGCCCAGGTCGCGGGATCGATGGCGAGTCGCGCCACGCCGGCCTCCCCATGCACCGACAGGGGGCCGCCGCCCGCCTCCCGGTGGAGGGCCCATAACCTGGGCGCCCGGCGGCGCCAGCCTCACCGCGAGTCGATCCGGCGCGATTCCCATCCCGATCGGGGCGAGGCGGGGACCGTACGGGGCGTCAACGTCCGGATCCGGGACCCGATCGCGTTCCACACCTCCGTCCGGCCCATCTGGCCACCGCCCGGAGGAACCCCATGGTCAAGCTCCTGCTCGGCACCGCCCTCACGGCCGCCTTCCTGGCCGCCCCGCCGCCCGACCCGGCCCAGCTCCAGGCGGCCGCCGCTCCGGCCGTCCCCGCCGCCGACGACGCCCGCGACAGGGAGCGGACCCTCTACGTCTGGGCCAGCGACGAGCTGCGGGTCCACCCGGACTTCCTGGCGGTGGTCGACTTCGACGAGGACTCGCCCACCTACGGCCAGGTGCTGCGCACGGTGGAGGTGCCGCCCCCCGGCAACACCGGGAACGAGCCGCACCACTGCGGCCTCTCCGCCGACCGCCGGATCCTGGCCTGCGGCGGCCTCCTCAGCGTCCTCTCGGGCCAGCCCGGCATCTTCTTCTTCGACGTGTCGCGCCCGCGCCGGCCGCGCTTCCTCTTCTCCACCAGCGCGCCGCTGTCGAGCATCACCGACGACTTCCTGGCCCTCCCGGGCGGCGGCTTCCTGGTGACGCAGATGGGGTCGGCCACCGGCGGCGCGCCGGGCCGCCTCGCCGAGTTCGACCGGCGGCTCCGGCTGGTGGGCGAGCACCCGCTCCTCCCGCCGGGCGACGGCTTCAACCCCCACGGCATCTCCGCCGACTTCTCGCGCAACCTGCTGGTCACCTCCGACTTCCTCCTGCCGGCCAGCACCCTCAACGCCGTCCCGGGCCCGGTGGAGCTGCGCGGGGCGCTGCGCTTCTGGGACCTGGCGCGGCGGCGCATCGTCCGCACGGTGGCGCTCCCGGAGGCCTGGGGCTCCATGGACGTGAAGCTCATCCCCGGCGATCCGCACGGGAGGGCCGTCACCGCCAACATGTTCACCGGCCTGGTCTACACGGTGGACCCGACCGACGGCAGCGTGGTGCAGGCCTTCGACTGCGAGGAGATCGTCCCGCACGTGGAGGTGCCCACCCGCGGCGGCATGGTGCAGCTCCTCGCCACGCCGCGGAGCGGCGACCGGCTGATCTTCGCCTCCTTCGAGGCCGGGCAGGTGGGGCTCCTCGACATCGGCGACCCGACCCGCTTCTCCCAGCTCTCGGTGGTGAGCCTGGGCGTGGGCGCGGGCCCGCACATGCTGGCGCTCACCGAGGACGACGAGCGGCTGGTGGTGACCGACTACTTCCTGAACGAGGACGCCTTCGGGAAGGTCCACTTTGAGGGGGACCACAAGGTCCACGTGCTCAAGGTGGGCCGCTTCAGCCTGGAGGTCGATCCCCGCTTCGACCTCGACTTCAGCACCGCCTTCCCGTTCCCGGCCCGGCCGCACGGCGTGGCGATGCGGTAGCACGCGGCGGCGGCCGCGTTACCTCCATGACCTGCATGGCGCCGGGCGAGGGACTCACCGCGCTCCTGGAGCGGGCGCAGGGCGGCGACCTGGCCGCGGCGGAGGCCCTCTGCGCCGCCGCCTACCCGGAGCTGCGGCGGCTGGCGCACGCCCGCCTGCGCGGGGCCCCGCGGAGCACGCTGGTGGACACCACCGGCCTGGTCCACGAGTGGTGGCTGCGCTTCGCCCGCCGGGAGGGGGTGCCGGTGCGAAGCCGGGCCCACTTCCTGCGGTACGCCAGCCGGGCCATGCGCTCCATCATCGTGGACCTGGCGCGGCGTCGGCGCGCGGCCCGTCGCGGCGGCGGGGCGGCGCGGCTCGGGCTGAGCGAAGGCCCGGTGGCCCGGCAGGCCGAAGCCGGCGCGGCGGAGATCCTGCGGGTCCACGAGGCGCTGGAGGCGCTGGCGGCGGTGGACGCGCGGCTGGCGCAGGTGGTGGAGCTGCGCTTCTTCGGCGGGCTGACCGAGGCCGAGATCGCCGAGGTGGCCGGCGTCACCGACCGGACGGTGCGGCGCGACTGGGAGAAGGCGCGGCTCTGGCTGGCCGAGGCCATGGCCTGACGGCCGCCCGGCCCCCGGGTGCGCGCCAACTCCTTGCCCGACCCCCCGTCCCGGGGGAGGATTCGTCCCCGGTGGACGATCTCTCGGGTTCCCTGCAAGCCGCCGTGATCCTGGCCCTCGGCCTCGCCGCCGGGGCGGCCACGGCCGTCGCCGTGACGCAGTTCCTCCGCGCTCGCCGGCTGGCGGCCCGCCTCCACGCCCTGGCCACCACGGTCCACGCCCTCTCGCCCGGCGCCGCGGCCCCCGACCCGGAGGCGCCCGAGCGGGTGGACGCCGAGGCCATGGTGGCCCAGGCGCTGCGCCTCGCCGCCACCCGGCTCGACGTGGACCGCACCGCCCGCGAGGCCTTCCTGGCCCGGGCCCTCGACGAGGTGAAGCGGCCGCTGGCGCTCCTCTCCACCTCGCTGGACCTGGCCCTGCGCCGCCGCCCGGAGGTGCCGGAGCTGACCGCGGCCCTCCGCGAGGCCCGCACCGAGGCGGAGCGCATCGCCCGGCTGGCGGGGCGCCTGGCGCTCTACCGGACGGCGGCCGGCGCGGTGAAGCTGGCCCTCACCGACCTCGCCGCGGTGGCCCAGGCGGCCGGGCAGCGCGCCCAGCCGGCCTACCAGCAGAAGCAGGTGGTGCTGGCGGTGGACGCGCCGGCGGGCATCGAGATCCCGGCCGACGCGGCGCTCCTCGGGCAGGCCCTCGACGAGCTCCTCGCCAACGCCCTCGCGGCCACCCGCTTCGGCGGCAGCGTGGTGCTCCGCGTGGCGCGCGAGGGGCCGCTGGCCCGCCTCTCGGTGCGCGACGAGGGGGCCGGCCTCCCGGACGACAAGCGCGAGCGCGCCTTCGAGCCCTTCGCCCGCGGCGCCGGCGGCTTCGCCCCGGCGGGGCTGGGGCTCTCGCTGGTCCGCGAGATCGCCCGCGGCCACCGCGGCGAGGCGCGCCTGGGCGCGCCGGCCAAGGGGACCGAGGTGATCGTCGACCTGCCGGTGGACTGGCCGGCGGCGCGCTGAGCCCCCGTTCACCCCGAGCGTCGCGCCGAAGGCGCGGAGTCGAGGGGCGAGCTCCGGGGGCCTACCGCTCGACCCCGCGCGGGAACGACTGCGCGGTGATCCGCTCCAGGCCGCCCATGTAGGGCCGCAGCGCCTCCGGGACCAGGATCGACCCGTCGGCCTGCTGGCACTGCTCCAGGATGGCCACCACGGTCCGGCCGATGGCCACGCCCGAGCCGTTGAGGGTGTGGGCCAGCTTCGGCTTCCCGTCGGCGCCGCGGTAGCGCACCTTGATGCGCCGGGCCTGGAAGTCCTCGCAGTTGGAGACCGAGCTGATCTCCCGGTAGGCCTGCTGCCCGGGGCACCAGACCTCGATGTCGTAGGTCTTGGCCGAGCCGAAGCCCATGTCGCCGGCGCAGAGCAGCACCACCCGGTGGTGCAGGCCGAGGCGCCGCAGCACCTCGCAGGCGTCGTCCACCATCTTCTGGTGCTCGGCGTCGGAGCCCTCGGCGGTGGCGAACTTCACCAGCTCCACCTTGTGGAACTGGTGCTGCCGGATGAGGCCGCGGGTGTCGCGGCCGGCGGCGCCGGCCTCGGCGCGGAAGCAGGGGGTCCAGGCGCAGTAGGAGACGGGCAGCGCGCCGGCCTCGAAGATCTCGTCCCGGTGCATGTTGGTGACCGGGACCTCGGCGGTGGGGATGAGGTAGAGCGGCGTCTCGCCCTGCGTCTTGAAGAGGTCCTCCTCGAACTTGGGCAGCTGGCCGGTGCCGGTCATGGTCTCGCCGGTGACCAGGTACGGCGGCAGGATCTCGGTGTAGCCGCGCGAGGTGTGGACGTCGAGGAAGAAGCTGGCGATGGCCCGCTCCAGCCGCGCCGCCGCCCCCTTGTAGATGGTGAAGCGCGAGCCGGAGAGCTTGGCGGCCTGCTGCCACTCCAGGATGCCGAGCGCCTCGCCCAGCTCCCAGTGCGGCTTCGGCGTGAAGGCGTAGGCGGCCTTCTCGCCCCAGATCGAGACCTGCTGGTTGTCGTGCTCGTCCTTGCCGTCCGGCACCGAGGCGGAGGGCGGGTTGGGGACGAGGAGGAGGAGGCGCGTGATCTCGGCCTCCACCTGGCCGAGCTCCTGCTCGCTGGCCTTCACGGCGTCGCCGAGGGCGCGCAGGTCGGCGCGGGCCTTCTCGCCGGCCGCCTTGTCGGTCTTCATGAGGTCGCGGATCTTCGCGTTGGCCTCGCCCTGCTCCTTCTTCTGCTTCTCGATGAGGACGTTCAGCTCGCGGCGCCGTGCGGCGAGCGGCCGCACCGGCGCGATGGCGGCCACGGCCCCCTCGCCCCGGCGGGCCAGGCGGGCGGCCACCCCGTCGAAGTCGGCGACCACGGCCTTCAGGTCCAGCATGTCGATCTCCCTCGCGAAATTCCCGGCTGTCCGGGGGCGTTAGTATTCGCGCTGAACGTTCCGGCGGGCAAGGGGTCTTCTCCGATGCGATGGCGGCGACGCGCATGAGCGACGAGACGGGCGACGGGCGCCCCAGGCTGCGGGTGGTCCCCGGCGGCCGCGGGGCCGGCCGGACCGGCCCGCGCGACGAGGCGGCCCTGCTGGGCGCCTGGCTGGCCGGCGACGACGAGGCCTTCGGCGAGCTGGTGGCCCGCCACGAGCCGCTGGTCCTCTCGCTGGTGCGCCGCTACGCGGCCTCGCCGGAGGACGCCCGCGACCTCGCCCAGCGCACCTTCCTCAAGGCCTTCGAGTCGGCCCGCCGCGCCCTGCTCCGCGGGCCGGCCACCGGCCCGGGCGCCGTCCCCTTCCGCCGCTGGGTGGTGCGGGTGGCGCTCAACCTGGCCCGGAACCACCGGCGCGACGCCCGGCGCTGGACCCATTCCTCGGACAGCCTCTCCGCGCTCCCCGCGGGGCGGCCCGACGCCTCCCAGCGTCTCGAGGACGAGGAGGCGTCGGTGCGGATGCGGCGCGCCGTGCTGCGGCTGCCACGCCGCCAGCGCGAGGTGTTGACGCTCCGCATCGACGCCGACCTCCCCTTCGCGGAGATCGCCGCCGCGCTCGGCTGCACCGAGGGCGCGGCCCGCGGCTCCTTCCACCTCGCGCTCAAGAAGCTCCGCGACGAGCTGCGCGACGCCCCGGCCACGGGGCAGGAGGACGCATGACCGCCTGCCGCGAGTTCGAGCCGCTGCTCCTCGACCGGGCCGCCGGCGACCTCGACGCCGCCCGCGGCGAGGTCCTCGACCGGCACCTCGCCGGCTGCGCCGCCTGCCGCGCCGAGGCCGAGGCCTACGGGCAGGTGATCGGGCTGGCCCGGCTGCCGGCGCCTGGCGCCGCCGAGCAGTCGGCGCTCGCCGGCCTGGCCGACTCGGTCCGCCTGGCGCAGGCGCAGGGGACCCGCCGGCTGGGCTGGCCGGTCCGCTTCGCCGCCGGCCTCGCCGCGGCCGCCGCCGCCGCGGCCTTCCTGGCGGCGCCCGCCTTCTCCCGCAAGGGCCCGACCCTCACGCCCGCGGAGGCCGCCGCCGCCCGCGCCGCCGCGGCGCCCGCGGCCCGCTGGACGGCGCCGGATCCCGACGAGCTCTGGGAGACCGCCGGGACGCTGCTCGGGGAGGCCGCGACGGCCGCGGCCGCCGAGCCGGCCTCCCCCATCGACACGTCGAAGGCCATCGCCGCCGCCGACGCCTGGTTCACCACCGATTCCACCACCGAGAAGGAGACGCCATGAAGCGCTTGATCCTGGTCCTCGCCCTCG
>WBZM01000804.1_pt1 | contig 34102 bp, 25 predicted proteins | sample 5204271 | NCBI WGS metagenome assembly WBZM01 (sample SAMN12344346, study PRJNA552823) | activated sludge metagenome | biome: Activated sludge suspended growth; feature: Nitrification reactor; material: Wastewater; isolation source: activated sludge from nitrification reactor of wastewater... | reverse complement strand
GTGGTTCGACGCCATGTACCTGAACTACCCGGCCGGCGGGGACGACGCCGAGAAGATGTCCTCGCTCTGGTTCCACGACCACTTCGAGGGGCACACCGGCGCCAACGTCTACAAGGGCATGGCCGGCCTCTACCCGGTCTACGACCCGGGCGTCGACGACGGCAACGAGGCCACCTCGCAGTTCCGCCTGCCCGGCGTCCGCACCGAGAACGGCGACGGCACCTTCGACGTGGCCTACGACCACTACCTGGCCCTCCACGACGTCAACATCGACGACGGCGCCGTGCAGCACCAGGACTTCCACAACGGCTGCGGCGAGAGCCGGCCCGACCTCTTCGGCAAGGCCTACTTCCGCCACTTCCCCAACCACGGCTTCGTGGGCGACGTCTTCTGCGTCAACGGCAAGGCCTACCCGCAGGTCACGGTGAAGCGCCGCAAGTACCGCTTCCGCTTCCTGGGCGCCTCCATCTCGCGCATCTGGGAGATGCAGTTCATGACCTCGGCGCGCGGGCCGGTCTCGGCCGTGTCGCTGGGCTACGGCGGCGCCGAGCTGCAGGGGCAGTACCGGCTCACCGACGCCCGGCTGGCCATGGACTTCGCCTGGATCGGCTCCGGCGGCGGCCTCTTCTCCCGGGCCCGCCAGGCCAACCGCGTCGAGATCTGGCCGGCCAGCCGGCCGCAGGTGGTCATCGACTTCAGCCGGTACGCCGACGGGCGCCCCACGCAGAAGGGTGACGTCATCTACCTGGTCAACTCCTGCAAGATGCTCGACGGGCGCAAGCAGAGCGCCTCGCAGCGCACCGGCGACGACCCGAAGTACCGCGTGCCCGTGCTCAAGATCGTCATCGGCGACGACGCCCAGGACGACAGCCTCATGCCGACGGCCAACACGGTGCTTCGCCCCGACCCGACGCTGCCGAGCGCGGCGGTGCTCGCCGGCCTGCCCCGCCGCACCTTCGAGCTGCAGCGCGGCGGCTTCGGCGGCGAGATCCAGTGGCTCATCAACGGCCACCCGTTCGACCCGGCCGTGCCGCTGGCCACGGTGACCCAGGGCCAGCCGGAGGTCTGGACCATCCGGAACGGCGGCGGCGGCTGGGCGCACCCGATGCACGTCCACCAGGAGGAGCACCAGATCATCAGCCGGAACGGGGTGCCCGTCTCGCAGCTCCCGTCCCGCGAGGACGACCAGGGCAAGGACGACGTCATCAACCTGGATGGGGGTGAGGAGGTCGAGATCTACCGCAACTTCCGCACCTTCACCGGGAAGTACGTGGCCCACTGCCACAACCTGGCCCACGAGGACCACGCCATGATGTTCGGCTGGATCCTGGCCAAGTAGGCGACGGCACGAGACGTCCGGGAAGGAAGTGACGCGCCCTGGGGACATGTCCCCGGGGCGCGTCGTTCTTAGTTTCACGTCGATACGATCGGCGTTCCGCCCGCCCGCGCCGGTCACCACCTCCACCCGACCCAGTTGGAGCGGTGCCGACGCCATGAAGACCCTCCGCCTCGCGCTCTTCGCCCTCGCCCTCGTCGCCGCCGGCTTCATGGCCGGCCGCTGGCGGGCCAGCCCGTCCGGGGCTACCGCCGAGGCGGCCCGGCCCAGCTTCCAGTGCCCCATGCACCCGGCCGTGGTGCAGGACCACCAGGGCGACTGCCCCGTCTGCGGCATGAAGCTGGTCCCCCTGGCCGGCGCCACCGCGGCCGCCGGCGCGGCCCGCCCGGCCGGCACCGTCACCCTCGACGGCGCCCGGCGGCAGCTCCAGGGCGTGCGCGTCGGGACGGTGGAGCGGAAGCCGGCCAGCCACGCCCTGCGCCTCTTCGGCCGGGTGGTGCCGGACGAGAACCGGGTCTACAGCCTCAACGCGCCCCTCGACGGCAGCGTGCGGACCCTCGCCGACGTCACCACCGGCAGCCGGGTGCGCCAGGGCCAGTGGCTCGGCTCGGTCTTCATGGCCGACACCCGCGCCGCCCTGCAGGCCTACATCACCGCCCTCGACGTGCAGGACATGGACCCGCAGCTGCGCCGCCACGAGGGCATGACCGTCTCGGCCGGCACCACCCCCACCAAGAGCGCCCTGTTCACGGTGGAGCGGCTGCGGGCGCTGGGGGTCTCGCAGCGGCAGATCGACGGGCTGCGCACCGAGCGCATCATCCCCAACGCCATCGACCTCTACGCCCCCGCCGACGGCTGGGTGCTCTCGCGCGGCGTCTCGCTGGAGCAGAAGTTCGACAAGGGCATGGAGTGGTTCCGCATCGCCAACCTGGAGAAGGTCTGGGTGCTGGCCGACGTGCCGGACGCCGACGCCGCCCTGGTGCGCCCCGGCCAGAAGGCGGTGGTGACGCTGCCGGGCGGGCGCGGGACGCTGGCCGCGGTGGTGGGCCAGGTGCCGCCCACCTTCGACAAGGAGTCCTCCACGCTCAAGGTCCGGCTGCTGGTGGACAACCCCGGCGCGCAGCTCCGCCCCGAGATGTACGTGGACGTCGACCTGGCGGTGGAGCGCGCCGAGGCGCTCACCGTGCCGGTGGACGCGGTGGTGGACGGCGGCGTCCGCAAGACGGTCTTCGTGGAGAAGGGCGACGGCCTCTTCGAGCCCCGCCGCGTCGAGACCGGCCTGCACCTGGGCGACCGGGTGGAGGTCGTGAAGGGGCTCGCCGCCGGCGAGCGGATCGTGGTCTCCGGCACCTTCATGGTGGACTCGGAGAGCCAGATGCGGGCCGCCGCCGAGGGCTACCGCGGCGAGGCGGAGGCGGCCGCGGCGCCCGTCGCGGCGCCGCCCCCGGTCACCCAGGCGGCCGCGACCCCCGCCAAGGCCGGGGCCGCCACCCGCGACCCCATCTGCGGCATGGTGGTGGACGAGGCCCGCGCCCGCGCGGCCGGCCTGGTCCACGAGCACGGCGGCCAGGTCCACTTCTTCTGCTCCGAGCACTGCCGGAAGACCTTCGCGGCGCAGCCCGGGGCCAAGCAGACCTCCAGCGAGGAGGCGGCGCCCCCGGCCGGCGACCACGACCACCACCACGGCGAGCACGGCCGGGCCCCCGCGGCCCGCGCCGCCAGCCTCTAGCGCGTCCTCCCGGCCACCCCCGCCCACGGCCCCGAGGACGCCATGCTCGACCGCATCATCGACTTCTCCGCCCGCAACCGGTTCCTGGTCTTCGTCCTCACCGTCGGCCTCTGCATCGCCGGGTGGTGGTCGATGCGCCGGGTGGCCCTGGACGCCATCCCCGACCTGGGCGACACGCAGGTCATCATCCTCTCCAGGTGGGACCGCAGCCCCGACCTCGTCGAGGACCAGGTCACCTACCCCATCGTCACCGCCATGCTGGGCGCGCCCAAGGTCAAGGCGGTGCGCGGCTTCTCCGACTTCGGCTACTCCTACGTCTACGCGATCTTCGAGGACGGCACCGACATCTACTGGGCCCGCTCGCGGACGCTGGAGTACCTCTCCTCGGTCCTGCCCACCCTGCCGCAGGGGGTGAAGACCGAGATCGGCCCCGACGCCAGCGCCCTCGGCTGGGTCTTCCAGTACGCCCTGGTGGACGAGAGCGGGACGCACGACCTCGCCGAGCTGCGCTCGGCCCAGGACTGGTACCTGCGCTTCCAGCTCAAGTCGGTGCAGGGCGTCTCCGAGGTGGCCTCGCTGGGCGGCTACGGCAAGCAGTACCAGGTCAACCTCGACCCCAACCGGCTGCGGGCCCACGGCATCCCCATCGGCCGGGTGGTGGAGGTGGTGCGCGGCGGCAACCAGGAAGCCGGCGGGCGGCTCCTCGAGATCGCCGGCGCCGAGTACATGGTGCGCGGCCGCGGCTACGCGCGGAGCGTGCAGGACTTCGAGAACCTGGTGCTGGCCACCGGCGAGCAGGGCACGCCCATCCGCGTCAAGGACGTGGGCCAGGTGGTGGTGGGCCCCGACCTGCGCCGCGGCGTGGCCGACCTCGACGGCACCGGCGACGTGGTCTCCGGCATCGTGGTGATGCGCCAGGGGGAGAACGCCCTCGACGTCATCGACCGGGTCAAGGCCAGGCTGGCCCAGGCGGCGCCCGGCCTGCCCAAGGGCGTCAAGGTGGTGCCGGTCTACGACCGCTCGGAGCTGATCCACCGCTCCATGGACACGCTCCGCGAGACGCTGATCGAGGTGCTGGTCACCGTGTCGCTGGTGATCCTGCTCTTCCTCTGGCACGTGCCGAGCGCCCTCATCCCCATCATCACCATCCCGGTGGCGGTGCTGCTCTCCTTCATCCCCTTCAGCGCCATGGGGGTGACCGCCAACATCATGTCGCTGGCCGGCATCGCCATCGCCATCGGGGCGCTGGTGGACGCCGCCATCGTCATGGTGGAGCAGACCCACAAGCGGCTGGAGGAGTGGGAGGCCGCCGGGCGGCCGGGCAGCTACCAGGAGGTGGTGCTCTCCGCCATCAAGCAGGTGGGCTCCACCAGCTTCTTCGCCATGCTGGTGACGGCCGCCTCCTTCCTGCCGGTGCTGGCGCTGGAGGCCCAGGAGGGCCGGCTCTTCCGCCCCCTCGCCTACACCAAGACCCTGGCCATGGTGGTGGCGGCGGTGCTGGCCATCACCCTCGACCCGGCGCTGCGCCTCTCCCTCACCCACCTGCGCCGGGTGGACTTCCGGCCCCGGCTGCTCTCCCGCTTCACCAACGCCGTGCTCATCGGCAAGGTGCACCCCGAGGACCAGCACCCGGTGAGCCGCTTCCTGATGCGGCTCTACGGGCCGGCGGTGTCCTGGTCGCTGCGCCACCGCTGGTGGGTGCTGGGCGGCGCCGTGGCGGCCATGCTCGCCACCATCCCGGTCTACCGGAGCCTGGGCTCGGAGTTCATGCCGCCGCTGGAGGAGGGGGCGCTGCTCTACATGCCCTCCACCATGCCGGGCATCTCCATCGGGGAGGCGGAGAAGCTGCTGCAGCAGACCGACCGGATCCTGAAGGGCTTCCCCGAGGTGGACCGGGTGCTCGGCAAGGCCGGCCGCGCCGAGACCTCCACCGACCCGGCCCCGCTCTCCATGCTGGAGACGGTCATCACGCTCAAGCCCACCTCCGAGTGGCGCCGCGCCGACACCTGGTGGAGCGGCTGGGCCCCGGGCTTCCTGGCCCCCGCGCTCCGGCGGATCACGCCGGACCACATCTCCACCGAGCGGCTGGTCGCCGAGATGGACGAGGCGGTGCGCCTGATAGGCGTCTCCAACGCCTGGACCATGCCCATCAAGGGGCGCATCGAGATGCTCTCCACCGGCCTGCGCACCGCGGTGGGGCTCAAGATCGCCGGCGCGGACCTCGCCGAGATCGAGCGGCTCGGCACGCAGGTGGAGGCCATCCTCCCGGCCGTGGCCGGCACGCGCAGCGTCTTCGCGGAGCGCGTCGGGCGGGGCTTCTTCCTCGACGTGACCTGGAACCGCGACGCCCTGGCCCGCTACGGCCTGATGGTCGAGGACGCGCAGCTGGTCCTGCAGGCGGCCATCGGCGGCGAGAACGTCACCACCACCTTCGAGGGCCGGGCCCGCTACCCGGTCAACGTGCGGTACCAGCGCGACTTCCGCAGCGACCTCGACGCCCTGGGGCGCGTCCAGGTGCCGGTCATGGGCGGCAAGAAGCACGTGGCGCTGTCGCAGCTCGCCACCCTGCGCACCGTCACCGGCCCCTCGATGATCCGCAACGAGGACGGCCTGCTCACCGGCTACGTCTACGTGGACCTGGCCGACCGCGATCCGGTGGGCTACGTGGAGGAGGCCCGGGCGCTGCTGGCCGGCAAGGTGGCCCTGCCGGCGGGGTACGCCATGGCCTGGAGCGGCCAGTACGAGGCGCAGCAGCGGGCCAACCAGCGGCTGGCCACGGTGGTGCCGGTGACGCTGCTGCTCATCCTCCTGCTGCTCTACGCCAACACCCGCTCCCTCACCAAGACGGCCATCGTGGCCCTGGCGGTGCCCTTCTCGGCCATCGGGGCGGTCTGGCTGCTCTGGGCGCTCGGCTACAACCTGAGCGTGGGCGTCTGGGTGGGGCTGATCGCCCTCCTCGGCCTCGACGCCGAGACCGGCGTCTTCATGCTGCTCTACCTCGACATCGCCTACGACGACGCCAAGGCGGCCGGCAAGCTCACCAGCGGGGCGGCGCTCGACGAGGCCATCATGGCCGGGGCCGTCAAGCGGCTCCGCCCCAAGTTCATGACCTTCGCCACCGACTTCATCGGCCTGGCCCCCATCATGTGGGCGGTCGGCACCGGCGCCGACGTGATGAAGCGCATCACCGCGCCGGTGGTGGGCGGCCTCTTCACCTCCTTCCTGCTGGAGCTGCTGGTCTACCCGGTCGTCTACCGGACCTGGCGCTGGCACACCGAGGTGAAGGCCATGGCCGCGGCGGCCCAGGCTCCGGGCGCGGCCGGGCCGGCCGGCGCCCTGCTGGTCGGCCTGCCGCGGGCGGCGGGGGAGTAGGGGCGGCCCGGCGGGTCAGCCGCGGACGGGCCGCCGCGCCACCGCCGGCAGCAGCAGGGCCACCGCCAGCACGCCGGCCATCACCGGCAGCGCGCCGGCGTAGGAGCCGGTGGCGTCCTTCACCGCGGCCACGAAGAGCGGGCCGGCCACGCCGGCCAGCCCCCAGGCCGAGAGGATCCAGCCGTAGTTGACGCCCAGGTGGCGCGTGCCGAACCAGTCGGCCACCAGCGAGGGCATGGTGCCGAAGCCGCCGCCGTAGCAGAGCAGCACCACCGCGAAGAGGGCGGCCACCGCCGGCAGGGCGTGGACGCGGCCCACCAGCGCGAAGACGCCCACCTGCGCGCCGTAGATGAGGCCGTAGGCGAGGCGGCGCCCCAGGCGATCCGAGACCGCGCCCCAGAGCAGGCGGCCGAGCCCGTTGGCCACCGCGATGGTGCCGTAGAGCGCCACCGCGGCCTCCGGGGTGGCGCCGGTCAGCTCGCGCATGATGGGCACGGCGTTGGAGATGAAGAGGATGCCGGCGGAGACGTTGAGGAAGAGCATGGCCCAGAGGGCCCAGAACTGGGGGGTGCGGAGGGCTTCGCTGGGGGGCCACTCGTGGGGGGCTGGGGCTGGGGCTGGGGCTGGGGCTGGGGCTGGGGCTGGGCCTGGGGCAGGGACTGGGATCGAGGTCGGGGTCGAGGTCGAGGTCGAGGTCGAGGTCGAGGTCGCGGTCGGCGGGTTTCTCACCACCGCCGCGCACGCCAGCCCCACCATCCCGAACACCACCCCCGACCCCACGAACCGCGCCCCGATCGCCTCCGCCCCCGCGATCGGCCCGAGCGCCCGCATCGCCAGGTTGTACGCGAACGCCCCCAGGCCGAACCCCATCACCACCAGGCCCGACCCGAGGCCGCGGCGGTCCGGGAACCACTTGGTCACAGCCGCCACCGGCGTGACGTAGGCCAGGCCGAGGCCGAGCCCGCCCACCACGCCGTAGCTCAGGTAGAGCCAGCCGGCGCCGAGCGCCTGCGTGCCGAGGCCGGCGCCGAGGTTGCCGAGGGCCCAGAGGGCCGCGCCGGCCAGGGCCACCGGGCGCGGGCCGCGGCGGTCCTGGAGGCGGCCGCCCAGGACGGCCCCCACGCCCAGGAAGAAGATGGCGGTGGCGAAGGCCCAGGTGGTGGTGGAGGCGCTCCAGCCGTAGGCCGCCGCCAGGGGCTGGGCGTAGAGGCTCCAGCTGTAGACGGTCCCCAGGACCGCCATGAGGCAGGTGGCCGCGGCGGCGACGATCCAGCGCATGCCGAGGGTCGTCGCACGCCCCGGGGCGCGGCGTCGAGGGCCAACTGCCGCGTGCGACCAGCGCCGCCCCGGATTAGATTCGACGACCTTGCGCGCTCCGCCCCCCACCGCCGACGGCCTTGCGCCGCGCCCCGCCCCGCCGCCCGCCACGGCGCCGGCCGCCCTCACGCCGGCGGAGCGCCGGCTCGTCGAGGAGGAGGAGGCGCTCCTCGCCGCGGTGCTGGCCGCCCTGGCCCGGCGGCGCGCCGTCCACGAGGACGGCCACGAGCTGGAGTCGCGCCTCCGCGAGCTGCGCGACGAGGCGCTGGAGGCCACGCCCAAGGACCTGCCCACCGTCTTCCAGGAGATGGGCGTGGTGCGCGCCGTGATGGAGCGGAGCCGCGGCGGCGCCACCCCCGATCCCGCCGCCCCCTACTTCGCCCACCTGCGGCTCCGCGAGGGGTCCGAGGTGCGCGACTACTGCCTGGGGCGGGCCACCTTCTTCGACCGGGAGGCCGGCGTGCGGGTGGTGGACTGGCGCACCGCCCCGGTGGCGGCGCTCTTCTACCGGACGCGCGAGGGGGACGAGTTCGAGGAGCCCTTCCCCGGCCGCGCCGCCGCCGGCGTGGTGGAGGCCCGGCGGGTGGTGGTGGTGGACCGCGGGCGGCTGGTGCGCCTCAGCGCCGGCGCCACCTCGCTGGTGCGCGGGCCGGAGGGCTGGCGACGGGCCGGCGGCGGCGGCGCGCACCTGGGCGGCGGGGCGGGGCGGGCGGCCCGGGCCGGCGTGCTCGGCACCGGCGCCGGCGAGCGCGGCCGCGCCGCGGCGCCCGACGTCACCGCGCTCCTCGACCGCGAGCAGTGGGAGGCGGTGAGCGCGCCGGCCACCGAGCCCCTGCTGGTGGTGGGGAGCGCCGGCAGCGGCAAGACCACCGTGGCGCTCCACCGGCTGGCGCGCATCGCCGCGGCCTCGCCGCAGCAGTACCCGGCCTCGCGCCTCCAGGTGGTGGTGCCCGAGCCGGGCCTGGCCCGCCTGGCGACCCGGCTCCTGGCCCCCCTCGGCCTCGACAAGGTGGCGGTGCGCACCCTCGACGAGTGGGCCCGCGGCGCCTTCCAGTCCACCTTCGGCGCGCCGCCGCCGCGCCTCTGCAACGACCCGCCGGCGCTGGTCTCGCGCCTGAAGCGCCACCCGGCGCTCCACGAGGTGCTGCGCCGCCGCCCCTGGCCGGCCGGCGACGCCTCGCTCCGGCGCCTGCGCCGCGACCTGGGCGACTTCCTGGTGGAGCCGCGGCTGGTGGCCTCGGTGGTGGAGGCGGCCAGGGGCGACCTGCCCACCACCGCCATCGACGAGGTGGTGCGCCACACCCGGCTGCAGCTCGCCGAGCCGCTGGCGGCCTCGCTCACCGGCATCGACCCCGAGCGCATCGCCACGCTGGACGGCCTGGCGGTGGACGAGGACACGCCCGAGTCGCTGGCCCAGACCCTCGACCCCGAGGACCTGCCGCTGCTGCTCTTCCTGGCCGCCATCCGCTCCGGCGCCGGGGCGCGGCGGGTGGCCCACCTGGTGGTGGACGAGGCGGAGGACGTCTCGCTGGTGGAGCTCTCGGTGCTGGGGCGGCAGCTCGGCGGCCTGCGCAGCGTCACCCTGGCCGGCGACGAGGCCCAGCAGACCTTCTCCTCCTACGCCGGCTGGCCGGAGGCGCTCGCGGCGCTGGGCGTGAAGGACGCCCCGGCGGTGCGCCTCGCCACCAGCTACCGCTGCCCGGCCCCCATCGCCGCCCTGGCCCACGAGATCCTCGGGCCGCTGGCGCCGCCGGAGCCGCCGCGGGCCGGGCGGGAGGGGGCGCCGGTGGCCCGCTTCGACTTCCCCTCCGAGGCCCACGCCCAGCTCTTCCTCTGCGGCCAGCTCCGCGAGCTGCTGGAGCAGGAGCCGGAGGCCTCGGTGGCGGTGGTCTGCGCCCAGCCGGAGACGGCGCGGGCCTTCCACCGGCTGCTGGCCGACCTCCCCGAGGCGCGCCTGGCGCTCGACGGCCAGTTCACCTTCCGGCCCGGCTGCGACGTCACCGACGTGGCCAGCGTGAAGGGGCTGGAGTTCGACTACGTGGTGGTGCCGGACGCGGGGGTCCGCGCCTACCCGGACGAGCCGGAGGCGAGGCGCCGCCTCCACGTGGCCGTGACCCGGGCCGCCCACCAGCTCTGGATCGCCTCCACCGGCACGCCCTCGCCCCTCCTGGCCTCGCTGCCGCCCGGCTAGGCGCGGATCGGCCGCACCGCCCGTGCGGACGGAGCGCTGCTCCGTGCGCGGGTACCCGCGAGGGACCTCGATCTGGGACCCCTTCGGTCGCACATTGGTCCCCACCTCAAACCAGCACCCCAAACAGGGAGGATCACCTCAATGGCGAACATCACGCTCGGCGGCAACCCCATCCACACCAGCGGCAGCCTGCCGGCCGTCGGGTCCAAGGCCCCGGACTTCAAGCTGACCGCGGGCGATCTCAAGGACCTCTCCCTCGCCGACTTCAAGGGCAAGAAGAAGGTCCTCAACATCGTCCCCTCCCTCGACACGCCGGTCTGCGCCACCTCGACCCGCAAGTTCAACGCCGACGCCGGCAAGCTGCCCAACGTGGCGGTGCTGGTGGTCTCGGCCGACCTGCCCTTCGCCTCGAAGCGCTTCTGCACCACCGAGGGGCTGGCCAACGTGACGCCGCTCTCGACCTTCCGCTCCACCTTCGGCAAGGACTGGGGCTGCGCCATCGTCGACGGCCCCCTGGCCGGCGTGACCTCGCGCGCGGTGGTGGTGATCGACGAGAACGACCAGGTCACCTACGTGGAGCAGGTCCCCGAGATCAAGCAGGAGCCGAACTACGAGGCCGCCCTGGCGGCGCTGAAGTAGCGTCCCACCCCCGCCGGGTGGCGGTACCCGACCGGGCGTGCTAGCGGTAAGGCGTGCTCGGCTGGCTGCGCCGCCTCCTCGGCCGGGGGGAGCACCACGCTCCACCCCCGTCCACGACCGCCCCGGCGACCGCGCCGGGCGCGGTCGCGCCGTCCGTGCCGACCGGGGCGGAGGCGTCCCCCGCCCACCCCTTCGCCCCCTTCGCCCGCGCCCTCGGCGTGCCGGTGCCGGCCCCGCCGCTGCCGCTGCACGAGGAGGACGAGGTGGCCGACCTGGCGCTGGCCGCCCGCATCCTGGCGCACAGCCGCGCGCAGAAGCTCGGCCCCGCCTCGGCGCCCACCCAGAGCCTGCGCATCCTCAACCTGGTGGCCACGCCCGACGTGGAGCTGGGGGAGCTGGCGCGCACCATCGCCGCCGACCCGGCCCTCTCGGCCGGCCTGCTCCACGTGGCCAACTCCACCTACTACCGCGGCGTCTCGGAGATCGAGACCATCCGCGAGGCCATCGCGCGCCTCGGCCTGGAGGAGGTGGGGCGGGTGGCCGGCGCGCTCTCCGCCAAGAGCCTCTTCAACCCGCGCCTGCGCCAGGAGCTGGCCGCCTTCGGCCCGCGCTTCTCCCAGCTCTACCGGCGCGCCGTGGTGGTGGCCACCGGCGCCGCCGCGCTGGCCATGCGCTGCCGCGGCGGCCGCTCCGACCGCAGCTACCTGGGCGGCATGCTCCACGACGTGGGGCGCACCGTGGCGCTGCGGGCGGTCGCCTCGCTGTCGCTGGAGGCGGAGGGCGGGCCGCGCCTGGGCGCCGCCGCCCTGGAGCGGATCCTCGACCGCGTGCACGTGGAGCTGGGGGCCGAGGTCCACCAGGACTGGGAGCTGCCGCAGTACCTCACGGTGCTGGCGGTGCGCCACCACGACGAGGGCGTCCCCGCCGACGCGGAGTTCACCGACCTGCACGTGGTGCGCCTCGCGGCGGCGGTGCACGACCTCAAGGCCGAGCCGGCCACCGCGGCGCGCTCGGCCGCCGAGATCGTGCAGAGCGCCGGCGCGCTGCGGCTCGACGCCAACGGCGTGCGGGCGCTGGCGGCGGAGCTGCGCCAGGCCGAAGAGAAGGTGGCGGCGACCTTCGGGCTGGATGGGGCGGCGCGGACCCGGGTTCGCGGTTGAGCCGACGGGTGGTCCGTTGTCCCCTCCGGCGGAACCTTGCAGGATTCCCCGGTCTTGGGGAGCCCTGCACCATCACGCGACCGTGGCAAGCCGCGCCTGGCGCGCTACCTCGCGGTCGCGCTGATCGCCTGGACGGTGGTGGTCGGCGCGTCGCTGGCGTGGAACCTCCACCTGGTGGGCCACACCGTGGAGCGCATGGCGTCGGTGGCGGCGCGCGCCAGCTTCGAGAAGGACCTGATCTACCGGCGGTGGAACGCGGGCCACGGCGGCGTCTACGTGCCGGTCACCCCCGCCACGCCGCCCAACCCGGCGCTGGCCGGCGTGCCCGGGCGCGACCTCACCACCACCGACGGCCGGCGGCTCACGCTGGTCAACCCGGCCTACATGACGCGGCAGGTGCACGAGCTGGAGGGGCCGGAGGCCGGCGCCCGGGGGCACATCACCAGCCTGCGGCCGGTGCGCCGCGAGAACGCCCCCGACGCCTGGGAGGCGGCGGCCCTGGCGCGGCTGGAGCGCGGCGAGGCCGAGGTGAGCGAGGTGGTGGAGGATGGCGGGGCCGGCCGGCTCCGCTTCCTGGGCCGGCTGGTGGCGGAGGCGCGCTGCCTCGGCTGCCACGCGGCGCAGGGCTACCGCGAGGGCGAGGTCCGCGGCGGCATCGCCGTGGAGGTGGCCCTGGCGCCCTTCGAGGCGGCCGCGCAGGAGCAGGTGGCCGCGCTGCGCGGGTGGCACCTGACGCTCTGGGCCATCGGCGTGGCCGGGCTGGTGCTGGGCGGGACGCGGCTGCGCCGCCGGGTGGCGGAGCGCGAGGCGGCCCTCACCGCGCTCCACGACGCCGAGGCGCAGCTGGCCCACACGCGGCGGCTGGAGGCCATCGGCCAGCTGGCCGGCGGCATGGCCCACGACCTCAACAACATGCTGGCCCCGGTGCTGACCCACGCCCACGGCGCGCTGGAGGACCTGCCGCCCGACCACCCGGTGCGCGAGGACCTGGTCCAGATCGCCGGCGCCGGCGAGCGGGCGCGCGGGCTCTTGCGGCGGCTCCTGGCCTTCGGGCGCAAGCAGCCGCTGGAGGTGAAGCCGGCCGACCTGGCGGAGCTGGTGCGCGGGCTCCTGCCCATGCTGCGCGACGTGGTGGGGACGCTGGTGAAGGTGGAGGTGGCGCTGCCGGCCGGCCTGCCCCTGGTGCCGGTGGACCGGGGGCAGGTGGAGACCGCCCTCGTCAACCTGGCGGCCAACGCCCGCGACGCCATGCCGGCCGGCGGCGTGCTGCGGCTCACGCTGCGCGACGGCACGCCGGCCGAGATCCGCGCCGTGGCCGGCGATGGGCGGCCGCGCCACCTGCTGGCCCTCGAGGTGGCCGACACCGGCACCGGCATGGACGCGGCGGTGCGGGCGCGGCTCTTCGAGCCCTTCTTCACCACCAAGGCGCAGGGGAAGGGGACCGGCCTCGGCCTGGCCAGCGTCCACGGCGTGGTGAAGGGGCACGGCGGCGCGGTGCTGGTGGAGAGCGCCCCGGGGCGGGGCACCACCTTCCGGCTGCTGCTCCCGGTGGCGGACCTGGACGCCGAGGGGCCGGGGGCCCCGCCGCCTCAGGCGCCGGACGCCAGCGACTCCAGCTCGGCGGCGGCCTTCTCCCAGGCGCCGTAGAGCGCGGCCAGCTCGGCCTCGGCGGCCGCCTTCCGCTCGATGTGCGGCCGGGCGCGGGCGAAGTCCTGGTAGAGCGCCGGGTCGGCCAGCGCCGCCTCGGCCGCCTTGGCCTCGGCCTCCAGCGTGGCGATGCGGGCCTCGACCCGGGCCAGCTCCTCGCGGAGCGGCTTCTCGCGCCGGTAGCGGGCGTTGCGGGCCTCGGCCTCCAGCCGCTTGCGCTCCCTCTCGCCGAGCGGCTCCCCGCCCCGCGCCGCGCCCGGCCCCGCGCCGCCGCCGGGGCCCGGCCCGCCGGCCAGGGCCGCCGCCTCCTCCAGCTGGCGCTGGTGGTAGAGCCAGTCGTCGAGGTTGCCCGGCTGCGGGAGGACGCCGCCGTCCTTCACCTCCCAGATGGTGGTGGCCAGCTGGTTGACGAAGCTGCGGTTGTGGCTGACGAAGAGCAGCGTGCCCGGGTAGCCCTTGAGCGCCTCGATGAGCGCCTCGGAGGAGTCGAGGTCGAGGTGGTTGGTCGGCTCGTCGAGGAGCAGCAGGTTGGCCGGCACCAGCAGCAGCTTGGCCAGCGCCACCCGGGCCCGCTCGCCGCCGGAGAGCACGCCGATGCGCTTCTCGACGTCGTCGCCGCTGAAGAGGAAGGAGCCGGCGATGGAGCGGACGTAGGCCTCGCCCCGGTCCGGCACCAGGTCCCAGAGGGTCTTGAGGATGGTGGCCGCGGGGTCGAGGGAGCCGACGCCGCCGGCGCTGCCCTGCTCCACCAGGTGCTGGGCGTAGTAGCCCATGATCACGCCGTGGCCCGGCTTCACCTCGCCGGCGTCGGCGGCCAGGGCGCCGGCCACGATCTTGAGGAGGGTGGTCTTGCCGGCGCCGTTGGGGCCGATGACGCCGATGCGCTCGCCGCGCTGCACGGTGGCGGAGAGGTCGCGGTAGACCACCCGCGGGCCGAAGGCCTTGGCGATCCGCTCCAGGCGCAGCACCTCGCGGCCGGAGCGCGGCGCCTCGGCGAAGCGGAAGCGGACCGTGGCCCGCTCCTCCAGGACCTGCACCTCCTCCATCTTGTCGAGGATCTTCTGCTTCGACTTGGCCTGGGCCGCCTTGGTGTTCTTGGCCCCGAAGCGCTCGATGAAGGTCTCCAGCTGCTCGCGCTTGTCCTGCTGCTTCCTGGCCGCCGCCTCCAGCCGCGCCTCCTCCTCCTTGCGCCAGCCGCGGTAGGCGGTGACGCCGCCGGAGTAGGTGCGCACCCCCTCCGGCTCGAGGGCCAGGACGCGGCTGACCTGCCGGTCGAGGAACTCGCGGTCGTGGGAGACCAGCATGAGGGCCCGGCGCGAGCCGCGGAGGAAGGCGTCGAACCAGGTGAGGGTGGGGATGTCGAGGTGGTTGGTCGGCTCGTCGAGGAGCAGGAGGTCCGGGTCCTGGAGCAGCAGCCCGGCCAGCGCGGCCCGCATCTTCCAGCCGCCGGAGAGGGCCCGGGAGGGCTTCTCCAGGTCGGCCGCCGAGAAGCCCAGGCCGCCCAGCAGCCGCTCGGCGCGGTGCTTCCCGAAGCGCTCCTCGAAGTGGTCGAGCTGCTCGTGGAGGTCGGCCAGGGCCTCCGAGAGCTCCAGCTGCTGGGCGTGGTCGTCGGCGGGGGTGGCGGCCAGGGCCGCCTCGGCGGCGGCGAGCCGCTGCTCCAGCGAGGCGCGCCCCGGGACCACCGCCAGCACCGACTCCAGCACCGTGCCGGGGGGCAGCTCCGCCACGTCCTGGGGCAGGTAGCCGACCCGGGTGCCGCGGCGCCAGGTGAGGGTGCCGCCGTCCGGCGTGACGTCGCCGCCGAGGATCTTGAGGAGCGAGGACTTGCCGGTGCCGTTGGCGCCGAGCAGGCCGATGCGGTCCTGCGGGCCGACCGAGAAGCCGGCGCCGTCGAAGAGGACCTTGGGGCCGTGGGCCAGCGAGAGGCCGGAGACGACGAGGAGGGACATCGGGGGGCTTGAGTTAGCGCGTCCCGGGGGGTGGGGCAAGGGGCGGGGTGCCTTCACGGTTCTTCACGGAGGCGGCAAGCCCGGGACACCCCCGGGGCGCATCCTCCCACCGTCGCCGCTCCCCTCGGGCGGCCTCGAACCCAGGAGTGACCGTGAAGAAGACCGTCCTCGCCGCCCTCGGCGGCGCCCTCGTCGCCACCCTCGCCCTCGGCCTGATGGCCTTCGGCGGCGGCCGCTTCGCCCACCGCATGCACGACCCGGCCGAGGTGGCCGCCTTCGTCACCGACCGCGTCGACGACGCCCTCGACGACCTCGACGCCACGCCGGCCCAGCGCACCCGGATCACCGCCGTGAAGGACCGGATGCTGGCGGCCGCGCTCTCCCACCGCGGGACCCGCCAGGAGACCCGCGACGCCTTCGTGGCCGAGTGGAAGGCCGAGCAGCCGGACGCCGCCCGGCTCCACGCGCTGGTCGACCAGCGGGCCGCCGAGATGACCGCCATGGCCCACCAGGCGGTGGACGCCGGGATCGAGGTGCACGACGCCTTGACGCCGGAGCAGCGCGCCAAGGTGACCCGCAAGCTCGAGCGCTTCGGGCACCGCTAGGTCCCGGGCGGCCAGGCCGCGGTGCGCCCTGCGGGGCCGCGCCGCGGCAGGGCTGGGCCGCCCGGGCCACCCGGTCCGCCCGTCCAGGAGAGGGGGAGCGACGCTATGATGCCGGCCGTGACCACCGACCCCACGCTGCTCGTCCTCCTCGTCGAGGACGACCGGAAGCTGGCCGACCTGACGCGCGAGTACCTCAAGACCCACGGCGTGGAGGTGACGCACGTCGCCGACGGCAGGGCCGGCCTCGACGAGGCGCTGCGGGGGCGCTGGGACGCCGTGCTCCTCGACCTGATGCTCCCCGGCCTGGACGGCCTCACCGTCTGCCGGGAGCTCCGCGCCCGCTCCGACGTCCCCATCCTGGTCCTGACGGCGCGCGGCGAGGAGGCCGATCGGGTCATGGGGCTGGAGATGGGGGCGGACGACTACCTCGCCAAGCCCTTCTCGCCGCGCGAGCTGCTGGCCCGGCTCCGCGCCGTGACCCGGCGCGCCAAGGGGAAGGCCGGGCCGCCCACCGCGACCGTCCGCGTGGGCGGCCTCACCCTCGACCCGGCGGCCCGCCGCGCCGTGCTCGAGGGCCGGGAGCTGCCGCTCACCGGCTACGAGTTCGACCTCTTGCGGGCGCTGGCCGAGCGCGCCGGCCGCATCCTCTCCCGCGAGCAGCTCATGGAGCTCGCCAAGGGGAGCGCGGAGGAGGCCTTCGACCGCTCGGTCGACGTCCACGTCTCCCGCCTGCGGCAGAAGCTGGGCGACGATCCCAAGCGGCCGCGGCTCATCAAGACGGTGCGGGGCGCCGGCTACCTGTTCGCCGGGGAGGGCGAGTGAGGGGGCCCGGGCACCGGGGGCCGCCGGGACTGCACCAGGGCCACCACGGCCATCACGGGCACCATGGCCCGGGCCGGCACCACGGCCACCGCCGGCGGAGCCGCCTCTTCTGGCGCATCTACGGCCACGGCCTGCTGCTCCTCCTGCTGGTGATGGTGGCGGTCGGGGCGGTCGGCTGGGCCCTCGGGCGGGCGCTCCCCGCCCGCGAGCCGGTGCGGCTGGCCTCCTACGTGGCGGCCCGCCTCGGGGAGCTGGCCCCCGAGCCGGCGCGCCTGCAGGCCGAGCTCGACCAGCTGCGCGACGGCTTCGGCGTGGAGACCACGGTCTACGGCCCGGACGGCCGCCTGCTCGGCAGCAACGTCGAGCCCCCGCTCGACCCGGTGCCGCCGGACCGGATGGGCCGCCTGGACTCGGGGCCGTTCCACCTGCCCGGCCGCGGCTTCGCCTTCGCGGCCGCGCTGCCCCGCGGGCAGGGGCACCTCATCCTCACCGGCGCCCCGCGCGAGGGGGCGCTCACCCGCGCCGGCCTCTCCATCGCGGTGGTGCTGCTGGTCCTGGCCCTGGCCTCCATCCCGCTGGCGCGCTCCATCTCGACGCCGGTGGAGCGGCTCACCGCGGCGGCGCGGGCGCTGGGGGCGGGGGACCTCTCGGCGCGGGCCCGGGTGCGCGCGCCCGGCGAGGTGGGCGAGCTGGCGGCGGCCTTCGACGACATGGCCGATCGGCTGGAGCGGCTGGTCCGCTCGGAGAAGGAGCTGCTGGCCAACGTCTCGCACGAGCTGCGCACGCCGCTGGCGCGCATCCGGGTGGCGCTGGCGCTGGCCGAGGAGGGCGACGTGGCGCGCGCCCGGCAGGCCCTCGGCGAGATCGGCGACGACCTGGCCGAGCTGGAGCGGCTGGTGGAGGAGATCCTGGCGGCGGCCCGCCTCGACCTGCGCGGCGCCGACGCGCTGCCCCTCCACCTCGAGCGGACCGCGCTGGCGGAGGTGGTGGAGGAGGCGGCGGAGCGCTTCCGGACCCGGCACGCCGGCCGGGCGCTGGAGCTGTCCCTCGGCGCGGCGCTCCCGGACGTCGAGGCCGACCCCGCGCTGCTGCGGCGGCTCCTCGGCAACCTCCTCGACAACGCCGCCAAGTACTCGGAGCCCGGCACCCCGGTGCGGCTCTCGGCGCGGGCCGGGGAGGGCGGGGCGGCGGTGCTGGAGGTGGCGGATCAGGGGATCGGGATCGCGCCGGAGGACCTGCCGCGCCTCTTCACCCCGTTCTTCCGGACCGACCGCAGCCGGGCGCGGGGCACGGGCGGGGTGGGCCTGGGGCTGACGCTCGCCAAGCGGATCGCCGAGGCGCACGGCGGCGCCATCGCGGCGGAGAGCGCGCCGGGCGCCGGCGCCGTCTTCCGGGTGACGCTCCCGGCCGTGGCGTGAAAGGTGGGAGGCGCCTGCGGCGGGGTGCCGCAGGCGCGGCCGCCCCGGCGGGCCGGCGCCGCGCCGGGGGCGGGTCAGCGACCGTTTGATCAGCATCGACCTTGAGGCGTGCGGCGGCGGGGGGTACCGTCGGGTCGTCTCATGGCCTCCACCTTCAACCTGCTGCAGCGGGCCGAGCGGCTCGAGCTGGCCGCAGCCGACCTCTACGTGGCGCTGGCGGCGCGGTTCCCGGGCGAGCCCGGCGCGCTCTTCGCCCGGCTCGCCCGGGAGGAGGGGCAGCACGCCGCCCGCATCCGCCTCCTGGCGGCGCGGTACCAGCACGACTCCAGGCTGATCGCCACGCACAGCGTGGACACGCAGGAGATCGAGGCGCTGGTGGCGGAGGTCGGGGAGTCGCTGGCGGCGGTCCAGCGCGGCGAGTGGGACGGGGACGGCGCAGCGGCGGTGCGCCGGCTGGCCGAGATGGAGGAGCGCTTCTGCAAGGCGCACGCGCACACCCTGCCCCGCGACGCCCACCCGGAGCTGCTGGCGTTCTTCGAGCGGCTGGCCGCCCAGGACGATGCCCACCGCCAGCTCCTGGCCGGGTAGCCGGCGGGGCGCTCAGTCGGCGTCGGGCTCCCCCAGCCCGTACTTCTTCAGCTTGTCGTGCAGGGTGACGCGCGAGATGCCGAGCCGCCGCGCCGCCTCGCTCCGGTTGCCGCGCGCCTCCCGCAGCGCCTCGACCACGATGCCCTTCTCGTAGGCCTCGACCCGCTGCTTGAGGCCGAGCGGCTCGCCGTCGGGCGGCGCCGCCGCCTCGCCGCCGCCGAAGGGCAGCAGGGAGAGATCCAGCCCCTCGGGGGGCGAGAGGGCCACCAGGCTCTCCAGCGCGTTCTCCAGCTCCCGGACGTTCCCCGGCCAGCGGTGGGCGCGGAGCCGGTCGAAGAGCGCCTCGGGCGCCCGGAGGGTCGAGACGCCGAAGCGCCCGGCGAAGCGGTCGAGGAAGTGGCGCGCCAGCAGCGCCACGTCGTCCGGGCGCTCCCGCAGCGGCGGGATGTGGAGCCGGACCACGTTGAGCCGGTAGAAGAGGTCCTCGCGGAACTTCCCGGCCTTGACCAGGTCCTCGAGGGTCCGGTGGGTGGCGGCCATCACCCGCACGTCCACCGTGCGCGGCCGCTCCTCGCCCACCGGCCGGACCTCGCCCTCCTGGAGCACCCGGAGCAGCTTGGCCTGGGCCGCCGGGGTGAGCTCGCCCACCTCGTCGAGCAGGATGGTCCCGCCGTCGGCCTCGCCGAAGAGCCCCGGCCGCGACCGCACCGCCCCGGTGAAGGCGCCGCGGGCGTGGCCGAAGAGCTCGGCCTCGGCCAGCTCCGGCGACAGCGCCGCGCAGTTGAACCGCACGAAGGGCTTCTCGGCGCGCGGCGAGGCCCGCACCAGCGCCTCCGCCAGCCGCTCCTTCCCGGTCCCGCTCTCGCCGGTGATGAGCACGGTCACGTCGCGCGGCGCCACCCGGGCCACCAGCTTGGCCAGCTGGCGCATGGCGGCGGAGGTGAAGACCATGGTCCGGGCCAGCGCCACCTCGCCGGCCAGCCGCTCGTTCTCGTCCCGCAGCCGCACCGCCTCCACGGCCCGGCGCACCACGGCCAGCAGCTCGTCGGTGTCGAAGGGCTTGCGGAAGTAGTCGAAGGCCCCGGCCTTGATGGCCGCCACCGCCTCGCGCTCCGAGCCGTGGGCGGTGATGAGCACCACCCGCGGCGCGGGGGCCCTCTTCCCCAGCGCCTCCAGCAGCCCCAGCCCGTCGAGGCGCGGCATGCGCAGGTCGGTGATCACCAGCGGCGCCGGCGCGGCGTCGTACCGCGCCAGGGCGGCCTGGCCGTCCTCGGCCTCGTCCACCTCCAGCCCCTCCGACTCCAGGATCTCGCGGAGCGTGTAGCGGACGCCCGGGTCGTCGTCGACGACCAGCACCCTCGCGCCGGGCCCGCTCACGCCGCCGCCCCGCAGCCGAAGCCGCGCCCCGCCGCGTCGGGCGGGGGCGCCCCGGGCAGCCGCAGCACCGCCGCCGTGCCGCCGCCGGCCCGCGCCTCCAGCGCCAGGTCGCCGCCGTGCTGCCGCGCCAGGGAGCGCGCGATGGTGAGCCCGAGCCCGCTGCCGGCCGGCTTGGTGGTCACCCCCGGCTCGAAGACCCGCGTGCCCAGGCCGGGCTCCAGCCCGCGCCCGCGGTCGAGCACCTGGAGGACGCAGCCACCGCCCTCGGTGGCCTCGCCGGCCAGCGTCACCGCCGAGCCGCGCGGCGCCACGTCGAGGGCGTTCTGCACCAGGTTGATGAGCACCTGCTTCACCTTGCGCGGGTCGCAGCGGGCCGAGATGGCCGGCGCGGTCACCTCCAGGGTCACGCCGTGCTCCTGGGCCATGCCCTCGTGGAGCGCCGCCACCTCGTGGCACAGCTCGCCGACGTCGTGGTGCCCCAGCGCCAGCGGCACCAGCGGCCGGGAGTAGTTGAGGAACTCGTCGAGGATGACCTGCATCCGGTCCACCTCGCGCCGCAGCACGGCCAGCCGCTCCGACCCCTTGCCCTCGCAGAGCGACTGGGAGAGCAGGCCGGCCAGCCCCTTCACGCTCGCCAGCGGGTTCTTGAGCTCGTGGGCGATCTCGGCCGAGAGGGCGGTCAGCTCGGCGGCCCGCTCGGCGTGGGCCGAGAGCGACTCGTCCTGGGCGGCGATGGTGCGCCGCAGCATGGCGTCGAAGGTGCGCCGCAGGAACCGGCCCAGGAAGCGCGCGCCCACCAGCACCGCCGTGTAGGCGGCGGCCACCACCACGATGCGGGCCGGGATGAGCGGGATCTGCGTCCCCAGGGAGCGCAGGTGGAGGCCGCGGGCGCCGTCGGTCAGCTCCAGCACGGCGAAGCACCAGACCACCCCCACCTCGGAGAGGAGCAGCCAGGTGGCGGCGGCGGGGGACGCCAGCACGCCGATCACCACGGTGACCGGCACGTAGACCAGCAGGAAGGGGCTGTCGAGGCCGCCGCTCACCACGTTGATGAGCGTGATCCCGGCCACGCCGATGGCCAGGTTGCGGTCGAGGGCGTGGCGGGACATGCCGCGGGCCCGGTAGCGCCGGTACTCCTGGATGAAGATGGCCACGAAGGCGGGCGTGGCCACGCCGATGAGCACCAGGCGCCAGGGCGCCGGATCCTGCCAGACGGTCCAGGCCAGGAACGCCACCAGCAGCGGGATGCCCGCCACCCGGGCCTGCGTGAACAGGCCGAAGATGCGCGACACCTCCTGCCGCTGGATCTCCTCGAATCGAGCCGTGGACGTCACCGTGCCCTCGCGCGGCGCCTGCCGCCCGAAGAGGATACGCCGCCAGCCGAGCCAGCGCATCCGCGGGGCCCCGGCGGCGGCCGGGCCGCTCACGGCCCACGCCCCAGGGCCCGATCGAGGGCCACGCGGGCGGCGGCCAGGCGGGCCCGGGCCTCGGCCAGCCCGACCTCGGCGGCGTAGAGCCGGTCGTTGGCGTCCACCACGTCGAGGGAGGAGGCGATCCCGCCCTCGTAGCCGCGCCGGGCCGTGCCGGCGGCCGCCTCGGCGAGGCGCCGCTGCTCGCCCGCCAGCGCCAGCCGCTCGGCCGCCACGCCCAGGTCGCGGGCGGCGTCCTCGGCCTCCTGCGCCACCGCCACCCGCTGCGCCGCCTCGGCGGCGCGGGCGCCGGCGGCGCGGGCCTCGGCCTCGCGCCGCTTCCCGTAGCGGAAGCCGCCGTCGTAGAGCGACCAGCCGAGGTCGAGGGTGGCGCGCCAGCCCTGCCTGGTGCCGGTGGGGTACGGCACGTCGGCGGCGAAGGCCGCGGCGGAGGCGGAGAGCTGCGGGAGGAGCCGGGCCCAGGCCGAGCGGACCTGGGCGTCGGCCGCCAGGACCTGGGCGCCGGCCGCGGCCACCTCGGGGCGGCGCGCCAGGGCCTCGGCGACCAGCACCGGGCCCTCGGCGGCGGGCGGCGCGGCGGCCTCCGCCCCGTCCGAGGCCGGGACCAGCACCCGCACCGGGGAGGGGCGGCCGAGCAGGGCCCCGGCGGCCTGGCGCAGGCGGGCCAGGTCGGCGCGGGCGCGCACCAGGTCGCTCCGCCGCTTCACCAGCTCGGTGCCGGCGCGGAGGGCGTCGAGGGGCGGGGCGGTGCCGGCCTTCACCTTGCGCTCGGCGCTGGCCGAGAGCTCGGCGGCGTTGGCGACGGCGCGCCCGGCGGCGGCCTCCGCCTCCTCGGCGGCGGCGCCCAGGTGGGCGGTGGTGGCCAGGGCGGCGCGGAGGGCGGTCCGCGCGGCCTCGGCCTGGGCGGCGGCGCCGTCGCGGGCGTCGCGGGCGGCGGCCACGTCGAACCAGGCCGTCGGCACGAGGAGCGGCACGCGGGCCGCCAGCGTGCCGGTGAGCGACTCGAGGGGCTGGATGACCACCGGCGCGGGGAGGGGGGTGCCGGGCGGGAGGAGGACGCCGAGCAGGCCCCCCAGGTTGATGCGCGCGTCGTCGGAGTTGCGCAGGTAGGTGCCGGTGGCGCTCACCGTGGGGAGGAGCGCCGAGAGCGACTGGCGGACCAGCCCCGAGGCCTCCTCGGCGCGGGCGCGGGCCTGGGCCAGGGCCGGGCTCTGCTGGTCCAGCTCGGCCAGGGCGGCGGGGAGGGGGAGCTCGGCCGGAGGGCCCACCGTCGTCGCCTCGGCCGGGCCGACCGCACCGCCGGCCGCCGAGAGCACCACCGCCACCAGGACTGGGAAGTTCACGGGCCCTCCATCGAGCAAGCCGGATGCCGACGCCGCGGCGAGGGGAAAGGCGCCCCGGACCTCGGGATCGGTCCTCGAAAAGGCGTGTCGTCGCGCCAGGATCGTTCGGGCCTCCATACGGCCTGTCGGAATCCCTGACAGTCCGGGGCAGGCTAACCCACGCACAGGGCCACCTGTGGCGAGATCCGCCCTCGGCACGCGGCTTGCCCCTGGCCGGCCACACCGGGGCGCCCCGCCCCACCCGGAGAACCGCCCGCATGCGCCGCGTCGCCCTCGCCTTCGCCGCCCTGGTCATCCTCCTCGGCGCCCTCATCTCGGTCCGGCTCTGGACGCAGGCCCGCGCCCTGGCCGCCCCCTCCGGCGGCTCGGGCGAGGTGGAGGGCACCATCGTCGATCTCTCCTCCCGCGTGGGCGCCCGCATCCTGGAGCTCAAGGTGCGCGAGGGGCAGGCCGTGAAGGCGGGCGACCTGCTCGTCACCCTCGACTGCGCCGACCCGGTGGCCCAGCAGGCCGAGGCCCGGGCCCGCCTCGCCGCCGCCCGCGCCCAGGCCGCCGCCGCCGGCGCCTCTCGCGAGTCGGCCACCCGCACCCGGGCCGCCGCCGCCGCCACCCGCGACGCCGCCGCCGCCTCCGCCGAGGCCCTGGCCGCCCAGCGCGACGCCGCCGAGCGCCAGGCGAAGCGCCTGGAGGGGCTCACCGCCGACGTGGCCGCCGCCACCGTCGACCAGACCCAGGCCGCCGCCACGGGACTGGCCCGCCAGGCCGATGCCGCCCGGGCCCAGGCCGCCGCCGGCGACGCCCAGGCCCGCGCCGCCGAGGTGGCCATCCGCGCCGCCGGGGCCCAGGCCGAGGCGGCCGAGGCGCAGGTGAAGGCGGCGGAGGCCCAGGTGGCCCGCCTCGACCTCCTGGTGGGCGAGTGCGAGGTGCGCGCCCCCCGCGCCGCCGAGGTGGGCAAGCTGCCCCACGAGGCCGGCGAGCTGGTCTCCCCCGGCGCCACGCTGGTGCGCCTGGTGGACCTCTCGGCGCCCAAGGCCACCTTCTACCTGCCCAACGCCGAGGTGGGCGCGGTCAAGCCCGGCGCGCGCGCCGAGGTGCGGGCCGACGCCTTCCCCGGCGAGGTCTTCGAGGGGACCGTCCGCACGGTCTCGCTGGAGGCCGCCTTCACCCCGCGCAACATCCAGACCCGCACCGACCGCGACCGGCTGGTCTACCCGGTGGAGGTCTCGCTGCAGAACCGCGACGGCAAGCTCCGCGCCGGCATGCCGGTGCAGGTCTCCATCCCGGGCACGGGCAAGTAGGTGGGCGCCCCCCGCTCACCCGCCGCGGCGGCGGCCGCCGCCGGCCCGGCCGTCGAGGCCCTCGACCTGCGCCGCCGCTTCGGCGCGGTGGCGGCCCTCGACGGCCTCTCCTTCCACGTCGAGGCCGGGGAGATCTACGGCCTGGTCGGCCCCGACGGCGCCGGCAAGACCACCGCCATCCGCGCCCTGGCCGGCCTGGTGCGCCTCGACGGCGGCCAGGCCCGCGTCCTCGGCCTCGATCCCGACCGCGACGAGGCGGTGCGCGAGCGGCTGGGCCTGATGCCGCAGCAGTACAGCCTCTACCGCGACCTCACCGTGGGCGAGAACCTCAGGTTCTTCGGCCGCCTCTCGGTGCTGCCGCGCCCGGTGTTCAAGGAGCGGAGCGAGCGGCTCCTCGCCATCACGCGGCTGGCCCCCTTCATCGACCGCCGCGCCGACCAGCTCTCCGGCGGCATGTACAAGAAGCTGGCGCTGGCCTGCGCCCTGCTCCACCAGCCCGAGGTGCTGCTCCTCGACGAGCCGACCAACGGCGTCGACCCGGTCTCGCGCCGCGAGCTCTGGGAGCTGCTCCACGAGTTCGTCGCCGCGGGCATGGCGGTGCTGGTCTCCACCCCCTACATGGACGAGGCGGAGCGCTGCACGCGGGTCGGCCTGCAGCACCGCGGCCGGCTGCTGCTGGAGGGGCCGCCGGAGAAGCTGCTGGCGGCCTTCGAGCAGGCCGGCCACCCGCACCCGGACTTCGAGGCGCTCTTCGTGGACGCCATCTCCCGCGCCGAGGGGGTGGCCGCGTGAGCCCCGCCGCGCCGGCCGTCACCGCCGACGGCCTCAGCAAGCGCTTCGGCGCCTTCACCGCCGTGGACCGCGTCAGCTTCGAGGTGGCGCAGGGGGAGATCTTCGGCTACCTGGGCGCCAACGGCGCCGGCAAGTCCACCACCATCCGCATGCTCATCGGCCTGCTCCAGCCGAGCGGCGGCCGCGCCACGGTGGCCGGCCACGACATCGCCCGCCGCCCCGACGCGGTGAAGGCCTCCATCGGCTACATGAGCCAGAAGTTCTCCCTCTACCTGGACCTCCCGGTGATGGAGAACCTGCGCTTCTTCGGCGCCGCCTACGGCCTGGAGGGGAAGGCACTCCTCGCCCGCGCCGCCGAGCTGCTGGAGCGGGTGGGGCTGACCGGGCAGGAGGGGACCACCACCGGCGAGCTGCCGGGCGGCCTGCGCCAGCGCCTGGCCCTGGCCTCGGCCCTGCTCCACCGGCCCGGCGTGGTCTTCCTCGACGAGCCGACCGCCGGCGTCGATCCGGTGGCGCGCCGCGCCTTCTGGTCGCTCATCCGCGAGCTGGCCGCGGGCGGCACCACCGTCTTCGTCACCACCCACTACCTCGACGAGGCGGAGTACTGCCGGCGCATCGGCCTGATGGTGGACGGCAAGCTGGTGGCCCTCGACACCCCGGCCGGCCTGAAGCGCACCTGGGTGCCCGACCGCGTGCTGGTGGCGCGCGGCCGCGGCCTGGGGCCCGCCGGGGCGCGGCTGGCCTCGGCGCCGGGCGTGCGGGCGGTGGCCCCCTTCGGCGCGGCGCTCCACCTCCGCGTCGATCCGGCCGCCCTCGACGCCCCGGCCGTGGCGGCGGCCCTCCGCGCTGGCGGCGCCGAGGGGGTCGAGGTGGAGGAGGCGGCCCCCACGCTGGAGGACGTCTTCCTGGCGGCGGTGGCCCGCGGCGGCGCCGGGGCGCCGCCGGCGCCGGGGGCCGCGCCGTGACCCACACCCGGCTCACCCGCTCGCTGGTCCGCATCGGCGCCATGGCGTCGAAGGAGACCATCCACATCCTGCGCGACCCGCGCACGCTGGCCCTGGCCCTGGCCATGCCGGTGCTGATGCTCTTCCTCTTCGGCTACGGCGTCTCCACCGACCTCGACCGCATGCCCATCGCGGTGGCCGACCAGGACCGGAGCGACGCCTCGCGGGCCCTGGCCCGGGCCTTCGAGGCCTCCCACGAGTTCCAGGTGGTGGCCCACCGCGACGCCGGCGGCGCCGAGGCGCTCTTCCGCGACGGGTCGGCGGTGGCGGCGCTGGTGGTGCCGCGCGGCTACCAGGAGGACCTGCTGCGCGGCCGCAAGACCCCGGTGCAGCTCCTCGTCGACGGCGCCGACCCGGTGGTGGCCAACCAGGTGCTCACCAAGGCGGACGGCGTGCTGCGCGCCGAGAGCCAGCGCCTCGGCGGCGCCGCCTTCGCCAGGCTCGAGCCGCCCATCCAGGCCCGCACCTGGACCCGCTACAACCCCGAGGCCCGCTCGGCCCTCTTCATGGTGCCGGGGCTCTCGGCCTTCCTCCTCGCCATCACCGCGGTGATGCTCACCGCCCTGGCCATCGCCGGCGAGTGGGAGCGCGGCTCCATGGAGCAGCTGTTCGCCTCGCCGGTGGGCCGCCTGGAGATCGTCCTCGGCAAGCTGCTGCCCTACCTGGCCCTCGGCCTGCTGGAGCTGCAGCTGGTGCTCGCCTTCGGCGCGGTGGCCTTCGACCTGCCGGTGCTGGGGCCTGGCTGGCTGATCCTGCTCCTCGGCCTGGTCTTCCTGGTGGGCATGCTGGGCCAGGGGCTCTTCATCTCGGTGGTGGCGCGGAGCCAGCTGGTGGCCACCCAGGCCGGCGCCCTCTCGGCCATGCTCCCCTCCATCATCCTCTCCGGCATGATCTTCCCCATCGAGAACATGCCGCTGCCGCTCCAGCTCATCTCGCGGCTCATCCCGGCCCGCTACCTGGTCCACGGCCTGCGCGGCGTGCTCCTCAAGGGGAACGGGATCGACGTCCTCTGGCCGGACCTGCTGGCCCTCACCCTCTTCGCGGTGGCCATCGTCACGCTGGCCACCCGGCGCTTCGAGCGCAAGCTCGCCTGAGGACCCCGTGAGCCTCGCCACCGCCCGCCGCCAGCTCGCCGCCGTCTTCCGCAAGGAGGTCCGCCAGACCCTGCGCGACCGGCGGGTCATGTTCATGCTCATCGCCGCGCCGCTCATCCAGACCACCATCTTCGGCTTCGCCGTCGACTTCGACGTCGACAAGGTGCCGGCGGTGGTGGTGGACCTCGACCGGAGCGACGAGAGCCGGTCCCAGGCCCGCCAGCTCCTCGCCGACGGCACGCTCACCCGGGCCGGCGAGCGCACCTCGGTGGCCGAGGCCGAGGGCGACCTCGACGCCGGCCGCGCCGCCGCGGTGGTGGTGCTGCCGAAGGGGCTGGCCGACGATCTCGCGGCGCGGCGGCCCGCCACCGTGCAGGTGGTGCTCGACGGCACCGACCCCAACCGCGCCGGCGTGGCCGGGGGCGCCGCCGCCCGCTACTTCGGCGAGGTGGGCGAGCGGCTCATGCGCGAGCGGCTGGAGGCGGCGGGCCGGCCCTCGCCGGCCCAGGTGGTGCCGGTGCCGCGCGTCCTCTACAACCCGCGCCTCAAGACCGCCCCCTACCTGGTGCCCGGCATCGCCGGGACCCTGCTGGTCATCGTCACCACCCTGGTGACGGCCATGGGGCTCTCGCGCGAGCGGGAGATGGGGACCATGGAGCAGGTGCTGGTCACGCCCATCAAGCCGCTCTGGCTGCTGGTGGGGAAGCTGCTCCCGTTCCTGGTGATCGGCTTCTTCGACGTCATCCTGCTCATGGCGGTGGGCACCTGGGTCTTCGAGGTGCCGCTGCGCGGGAACCTGCTGGTGGCCGCGGTCGGGGTCCTGCTCTACGTCTTCTCCACCCTCGGCGTGGGGCTCCTCATCTCCACCATGTCGCAGAACCAGCAGCAGGCCTTCCTGGGCGGCTTCATCTTCATGATGCCGGCCATCCTGCTCTCCGGCGTGATGACGCCCATCCGCGCCATGCCCGACTGGCTCCAGTACGTCACGCTGCTCAACCCGGTGCGCTACTTCGCCGAGGTGATGCGCGGCGTGCTCATGCGGGGGGCCGGCTTCGGCGACCTCTGGTTCCAGCTGGCGGCGCTGGCGGTGCTGGGCACCGGGATCCTGGGGATGGCGGCGGCGCGCTTCCGCACCCAGCTCGGCTAGGCGCGGCCCGCACGGGCGGTTGGTGCACCGCGGGTTCGGGGCTAGCGTGGGAGGATGGCCCCCCGGCTCCTGTCCCCCGCCCTGGCCGTGGCCCTGGCCGCGGCCCCGGTCGCCTCGCCGGCCCCGGCGCGGGCCGGGGAGGGCCGCTGCGACCCCGGGCCGGCGCTGCTCGTGGACGGCTTCGGCACGCCGGACGAGGAGCTGGCCCGGCTGGCCGAGCTGACCGGCCGGGCGCCCGCCGGCCTCGGCCTGCTCGATCGCGCCGGGGCCCGCCTGCGCCCGACCTGCGCCGAGGCCGTGGGGCTGGCCTGGGCCGGGCGGTCGGCGCCCGCGCCGGGGGAGGGGCTGGCCGTCCTCCCGGCGAGGCTCACCTCCCTGTGGAACGCCGCCTACCCGACCTCCGGCAACGACGGCCTGCTCTGGGCCGGCCGCGGCGCCTCCATGCTCTCCACCGGAGGCGTGGCCGCGCGCTGGGGCCCGCTCTCGGCCGCCCTGGCGCCGGAGGTGGCCTGGCAGCAGAACCGCTGGTTCGCCACGCAGCCCACCGGGCTCCCCGGCGACGGCGCCTTCGCCAACCCGTGGAACCAGGGGCGGCTCGACCTGCCGCAGCGCTTCGGCGCCGGCCCCTTCGCCAGCGCCGCCTGGGGGCGCAGCTTCCTGCGCGCCGAGGCGCTCGGGGCCGCCGCCGGGTTCTCGACCGAGGGGCTGTGGTGGGGCCCGGGGCGGCGCGACGCGCTGCTCCTCGCCGGCAGCGGGCCGGGCTTCCCGCACCTCTTCCTCGGCACCGCCGCGCCGGTGGAGACGCCCATCGGCGCGGTGGAGGCGCTGGCCATCTGGGGCCGCCTGGAGCGGAGCCGCTACGACGGCGGCGGCCCGCGCCACGCCTGGCTCTCCGGCCTGGCGCTCGGCTGGGGGCCGCGCTGGGTGCCCGGCCTGTCGGTGGGGGTGGGGCGGCTCTTCGTCCAGAGCTGGGCCAGCCTGAAGGCCGACCGCTTCCTCAGCGTCCTCGAGCCGCCCTTCAAGCACCAGGTGCGCGGCGGCGACAACCCGGCCGACAACCAGCTCACCGCCGCCTGGTGGCGCTGGATCTTCCCCGAGGTGGGCCTGGCGCTCTTTGGCGAGTGGGGGCGCGACGACTTCCCCGCCAGCCTGGCCGGCCTGACGCGCTCGCCGGAGCGGACCGCCGGCTGGGTGCTGGGGCTGGAGAAGGTGGGGCGCGCCGGCGACCGCCTGGTGCGCCTCCAGGTGGAGGCCTGCAGCCTCTTCGCGAGGCAGAACCCGTCCATCGCGGCCCAGCCGTTCTACACGCACTACGACGGCCTCGACGCCACCCACCGCGGGCAGCTCCTCGGCGCCATGGTGGGGCCGGGCGGCGACGGCCAGTGGCTGGCGGTCGACGTGCTGGGCCCGGGCGGCCGGGTGGGCGCGTACCTCGAGCGGATCCGGCGCAACGAGGACACCTACTGGGAGCGCATCGCCCCGGTCACCGACAGCCAGAACGACGCCGAGCTGACCGCCGGCGTGCGGCAGCTCCTCTTCCTGGGGCCGGCCGAGGTGGCCTGGCACGTGGCCGGCGCCTACCGCTGGAACCGCGACTTCCTGCGGAGCGAGCCGAACCTCCAGCTCGGCCTCTCGGTCGCGGTGCCCTTTTCGGGGTCCACTGTCCGTTGAGCAGGGGACGGTGGCGGGCGGGAAGGGACTCCCGGTCGGTGCGGACGCCCCAGGCGGGAGCGAATCGGTGGCGCCCAGGTGGCTGCCGCGCGGCGGGTGCGGTGTCAGATTGATTGGACCGCCATGCTGAGCCCCGCCCCCTCCGAGCCGGCCGACGCGCCCGGCGCCTCCTCGCCGGCGCCCACCGACGCCATCGACCCCCTCGACCTGCTCATCGTGCTCGGGCGGCACCGGCGCACGCTGGTGCTCTGGCCGGTGGTGGCGGCGGTGGTCATGGCCGGCATCAGCCTGCTGATGCCCGAGGTCTTCACCGGCACCACCCGGGTCCTCCCGCCGGCGCAGCAGCAGGGGGCCGCGGCGGCCATGCTGAGCCAGCTCGGCGGCCTGGCCAGCGCGGCCGGGCCGGCGCTCGGCCTGAAGAACCCGGCCGAGCTCTACCTCGGCCTCCTCAAGAGCGACTCCGTCGCCGACGCCCTCATCGACCGGCACGGCCTGATGGATCGCTACAAGGCCCTCAAGCGGGTCGACGCGCGGCAGGCGCTGGCCGCCAAGACCCGCCTCGCCCTCGACAAGAGCGGCATCCTGACCATCGAGGTGGACGACCGGGACCCGGCCAGGGCGGCCGAGCTGGCCAACGGGTACGTCGAGGAGCTGCACCGGCTGACCAGCACGCTGGCGGTGACGGAGGCGGCCCAACGGCGCGTCTTCTTCGAGCGCCAGCTCGCCCAGGCCAAGGAGAAGCTGGCCGACGCCGAGGTGGCGCTGCGCCGGGCCATCGAGTCGGGCGGCCTGGTGAGCGTCGACGCCCAGAGCCGGGCCGCCGTCGAGACCGTGGCCCGCCTGCGGGCGCAGGTGAGCGCCAAGGAGATCCAGCTCGGCGCCATGCGCAGCTACGCCACCGAGGAGAACCCCGACCTGCGGCGCGCCGAGCGCGAGCTGGCGAGCATCCGCGGCGAGCTGGCGCGCCTGGAGGCCGGCGCGGGGGGCGAGGCGCCGGGCGCCGCCGGCGCCGGCCGCGCGGCCCCGGGCGGCGTCGCCAACATCCGGCTGCTGCGCGAGGTGAAGTACCAGGAGGCCATGTTCGAGTTCCTGGCCAAGCAGTACGAGCTGGCCCGCGTCGACGAGGGCAAGGAGGCGCCCCTGGTGCAGGTGATCGACCCGGCCCGGCCGCCGGAGCGGCGCACCTCGCCGAAGCGCACGCTCCTGGTGCTGGCGGCGGCCGCCGCGGGCCTGGTCCTGGGGGTGCTGGCGGTGCTGGCCCGCCACGCGGTGTCGGCGGCCCTCGACCTGCCCGGGCGGCGCGCCAAGGCGGCCGAGGTCAAGGCGGCCTGGCTGCGGCGTGGCGCCTGAGGGACGGGCCGGGGCGGGAGGCCACGTGAGCGCCGGGCGAGCGGGAGGCGGACGTCCGTGGCTGCTGCCGGCGCTGGTCCTGGCGATCACGGCCGGCACGCTGCTCACCGGGATGGCGACCCCGCGCGACCTCTCGGTGGGCGAGGAGGCGGCCGAGCTCTCCCAGGTCGGGCCCCTGGCGCAGCTGCTCATCCGGGCCTTCACCGGGGCCACCCTGCTCCTCGCCCTGGCGGGCGGCGCGGTGGCCCTGCTGTGGCGCGGCCTGCCCCGCGCCGGCCTCGGCCTGTGGCTCTCCTACCTCGCGTTCGTGGCCCTCGCCCTGGTCCTGCCGGCGTTCACCGGCGTGGAGCCGGGCTTCGACCCGCGCATCCTCGTCACCCCGCTCGTCGCCACCGCCATCTACCTGGCCCGGCCCGTGCCGCCGCGGCGGCTGGAGGCCTGGTGCAAGGCGGCCCTCGGCGCCTTCGTCTACGCGGGCCTGCTGGGGCTGGTGGTGGCGCCGGCGCAGGTGCTGGCCACCGGCTACGTCGGCCTCATCCCCGGGCTGGACGTGCGGCTCTACGGCGTGGCCGGCGGCTCCACCAGCCTCGGCACCCAGGCGGCCGGCCTGCTGGCCCTGGAGGCGGTGGCGCCGTCCCGCTCGCGGTGGCGCTGGCTCCACCTGCTGGCGGCCGGCACGACCCTGGTGCTCACGCAGAACAAGACCTCCTGGCTCTACGTGGCCGGCGGCGCCGCCTGGCTGGGCTGGCGCCGGCTGGCGGCGCGTGCGCCGGGCGCGCCGGCCCGGGTCGGCCCGGGCGTGGCCGTGGGCGCGGCGCTGGCGCGGGGCGCGCTGGGGCTGGCCGCCGCCGCGGCCCTGGCGGCCGGCCTCGCCGGCGTGGTGCGCGGCTCCGATGACGCGGCCAACCTGCAGAACCTGACCGGCCGGACCTACATCTGGGCCACGTCGGTCCAGGTCTGGCTGGAGCACCCGCTGCTGGGCTACGGGGCGGCCCTGTGGGAGAGCGAGGGCTTCCGCGCCCGGTACGGGCACTTCGGCCACGCGCACAACCAGTTCCTGCAGGCGCTGGCGGGCGCCGGCGTGGTGGGCCTGGCCGCGCTCCTGGCCTACCTGGCGGCCGCCTGGCGGGCCAGCCGGCACCCGGCGGGCGCCGCGCCGAGGGCCCTGCTGCTCCTCCTCCTCTGGATCGCCCTGACCGACGTGCCGCTCTACGGCCGGTACCTCTTCGACGCCTTCTCCCTGGTCCACCTGCTGCTGTTCGCCCTGCTGGTCAACGCCGCCAGGGCCACCGGCCCGCCCGCCGCGCCCGCCGCGGCGGCGGCGCCGGCTCAGCGGCCCGCCCCGGCGACCTCGGCGTAGGCCCGCAGGTAGGCGTCGGCCACCACGCGGACGTGGAAGCGCTCGAGGGTGTTGGCCCGCGCCCGCTGCCCCAGCGCCTCCCGGAGCGCCGGGTCCCCGGCGAGGCGGAGCATGGCCTCGGCGAGGGCCGGCGGCGAGTCGACGTCCACCAGGAGCCCCGCCTCGCCCCGGGCCAGCGTCCAGGCCACAGCGCCGCTGCGCGCCCCGGCGATGCAGGGGAGGGAGAGCGCCCCGGCCTCCAGCAGCGTCATGCCCAGCGACTCCTCGCGCGAGGGGTGCACCAGGACGTCCACCTCGGCGGCCAGCCGGGCCAGCGCCGCGTCGTGGGGGTGGTGGCCCGCGAACTCGACACCCGCGTCGAGCCCCCGCCGCCGGGCCCAGGCCTCGGCCGGGCCGCCGGGGCCGTGATCGGAGCCGAGCATGAGGAGGCGGTCGCCCGGGCGGCGCCGGCGTGCCAGGGCGAAGGCCTCCAGCGCAGCGCGGCCGTTCTTGAGGCGGTTCCAGGTGTTGAGCAGGGTGGCGTAGGTGATGGCCCTCCCGGGCGGCCGCGGCGGCCGGGCATGGTCGAAGAGGGGCTGGGCCATGCCGTTGGGGATGACCGCCGCCTCGCCGCGGTACCCGAGCCACCGGCGGATGTGCTCGGCCACGTAGGGCGAGACCGAGACCACGCGGCGGGCGCGCGAGAGCACCCGCCACGCCATCAGCGTGTGCGCCACCCGGTACGGGATGAGCTCGTGGCGGAGCACGCGGAGAGCGGCGTCGTGGGCCGTCACCAGGTGTGGCCGGTCGCTGGCCTGCGCCGCCAGGGCGTACTCGTAGGTCCACTGGGCGTGCAGCAGGTCGGGGCGCTCCCGCCGGATGGCGCGGGCCAGCCAGGCGCGCTCCGCGGCGAAGAAGTCCCGGGCCGGCCGGCGCCCGGCGGGCCGGCCGTACGGCCCGATGCAGATGCGGAGCCGCTCGCCCTCCAGGACCACCTCGTCCTCGACCGACGGATCGAGGGTGAAGAGGGTGAGGCGCTGGCCGCGCGCCAGCAGCTCCCGGCACAGCAGGTTGACGGGGGTGGCCCCCATCCCCCGCGGGAGCCCGTCGTGCCAGCTGCCCGGGTGCAGGTGCTCGCGGTAGGCGCCCACCTCGATGGGGCTGAGCATCCCCAGGTGGAGCGGCAGCGCCGGCACCGCCGCCGGGCCGGCCTCGGGCCGCGGCGCGATCACGGGCTGCCTCCCTGGCGCCGCTCCGGCAGGTCGAGCGCCTCGCGCAGCAGCGCCCGGTAGACCACCGGCGCCGTGAACCGCTCCCGGCCGTAGGCCTGCGCGCGCCGGCCCAGCGCGTCCAGCTCCGCCTGGCTGAGGGCGAGGAGGCGCTGCACCTCGGCCACCACGCCGTCGACGGTGCCGGCCCAGGCGAGCGGGGCCCCGGGCCCGAACACCGCCTCGTACCCGGGCTGGTGGTTGGTGACGTGGGGC